>Ga0206127_1000160_pt1 | contig 85841 bp, 85 predicted proteins | sample Helgoland_Spring_6_FD_148646 | JGI IMG/M metagenome (GOLD analysis project Ga0206127, IMG submission 148646) | Pelagic subsurface seawater microbial communities from Kabeltonne, Helgoland, North Sea - Helgoland_Spring_Bloom_20160419_1 | ecosystem: Environmental > Aquatic > Marine > Epipelagic ...
CCTCTTCATATCCTTTAACTCCAATCCCTGTAATAACTTCCTCAGCAATATCTGATAAATATGAAAAATGCCTAAAATCTTCTCTTGAATATATATCAGAAAGATGGACTTCATAGAATGGAATCTGAACAGCAAGCAAAGCATCTCTAATAGCAATACTGGTGTGAGTATATGCCGCAGGATTAATAACTATAAAATCTATTTTTTGTGCAATAGCATTATGAATTGATTCAATTATTTCATGCTCTGCATTACTCTGGAAAGTTAAAAGAGAACTCCCATTTACAGTTGCATGATCTATCAAATCCTTTTCAACATTCTTTAATGACTTATTGCCATATATCTCAGACTCTCTCATGCCAAGAAGATTTAAATTTGGTCCATTAATAAGCAATATTTTCATTTTGAATGATTTTAACAGAAATTTACAGATTTTATAGGATTTTTAATAGATTTTATTTTTCTGAACTGGATAACAAAAGCCAGCCTCTGAGCATCCTTGGTAGTATATAAAAACATCTAATAAGTTCAACAAAGAATTTAATTCAGCTTTTATCTTAAAGCTATCTTTAAGAATTTTAGTTTCTCCAAAAAATTCATCTGTATATAGTTCTTCTTTAGATTCCAATATGTCAAATGGTATTGATTTTTCATTATGTTTAAGTTCTATACTTTGCAAATACATATAATAGCCATCTTTTATGTTCCACGAGAGGAAAACTTCTCCGTCCTTATTATTAATTGATAGCTTGAATACCTCTTCAGCTACTGGAATTTTATTTTGATTTTCAAAAAGGCTGGATGAATATAATTCAACTGCAATTAAATTGGATAGTAGTATAATTATTAATCTAATAGTCATATAGACTAAAGAATAAACCCCAAAGAAGTTAAAATAAAGAGATTATTAAATAACATGCTAGATAAAAACCTATGCTTCAGACTTTACTATTAAAATTTTTCTTTTATGTGCCTAAATGGCTTTTAAAGATATTTTTTTTTAAAAAAAGAAAAATAATAAGAGGACATCAATTTGATGCACAATCTGCCGCATTGTTATCAGTATTTCCAAAGACTAATCTATCCATTCTTTTAGACACTGAAATTGCCGAGACAAGAAAGCTTCTTAATGAGAAAAGAAAAAAAAATAAATTATCTTTAACTCCTTTAGGAGAAGTTAACAAAATAAATCATATTTTACCAAATCATCAACTGCTTCTGAGGGAATATCAGCCTTCAAAGTTAGATGAAAAAAAAGCAGTCCTATATTTTCATGGGGGAGGATATGTCTTAAGTTCTGTTGATGGTCATGATGATATGGTTTCATATATGTCAGATAATATTGGAGTAAAATTTTATTCTTTAGACTATAGATTGGCACCAGAGAATAGTTATCCTGAATCCCTTGATGACGCATTAGAGGCATATGCATGGCTTTTAGGAAAAGGCTATAAACCTAAAGACATTTCAGTATGTGGAGATAGTGCTGGTGCACACTTGGCTGCATCGTTAGTTCATCATCTCTCTAATGAAGATATGGATATACCAGGAAGCCAGCTTCTAATATATCCAATGTGTGATCCGTCTTGCTCCTCAGAGTCCTATGAGCTTCTTTCAGAAGGTTACTTACTTACAAAAGATAATATGATTTGGTTTTGGGATAAGTTTAGAAGCTCCGAAGCAGATAATATTAATCCAACCTTCAACCTCTTTGAATTTGATTTTGAAAAAGCTCTACCACCCACGATAATTGTTACCGGAGGCTTTGATCCATTATGTGATGATGGAGAAATATATGCATATTTATTGCATAAAGGTAAACATAATGTGAAACAATTACATTATCCAACAATGTTTCATGGTTTTGCATCAATGACTAGGTTGAAAGCAGCACAAACTGCTGTTGAGGATTTTTTAAAAGAATACAAAAAAATACTATGAGTAAAATTTTAGAAGTAAATAATTTAAGCATTAATTTTTCAACCAGAGATGGTGTTTTTAATGCTGTAAATGATATTAGTTTTGATATTGAAAGAAATCAGACAATGGCATTGGTTGGTGAATCAGGTTCTGGTAAATCAGTAACAGCTATGTCTATACTTCAATTACTTCAAAAACCTCAAGCCTCTTATTCTAAGGAATCTTCCATAAAATTTAATGGAGATGAAATTATAGATGCTAAATATGAAAAACTTCTTTCTCTGAGAGGGAATATTATATCTATGATATTTCAGGAGCCAATGACTTCATTGAACCCTTATCACAGGGTTGGAAATCAAATTACTGAATCCATTCTACTACATTCAAATAAAGCAAAAAAAGAAGCAATAGATGAAGCTAAAAAACTAATGGAGCTTGTAGAAATAGATGATGTTGAAAGGCGTTTTTACTCCTATCCACATGAGCTTTCTGGCGGGCAACGTCAAAGAGTAATGATCGCTATGGCTCTTGTTAATAAACCAGAGCTATTAATTGCCGACGAGCCTACTACTGCTCTTGATGTAACTATTCAAGCCCAAATACTTGATCTTATGTCTAAACTGAAGAGCGAACTAGGCATGTCCATACTATTTATCACTCATGATCTTGGCTTAGTTCAAGAATTTTCTGATAACGTTTGCGTTATGAAGGATGGTGAGATTGTAGAAAAAGGAAATACTATTGAAGTATTTGCTAATCCATCCCATGAATATACAAAAAAATTATTAGATGCAGAGCCCCAGCCAAAAATAGAAAAACCTTTTAGCGATGAGCCAATAATTGAAATTGATAATTTGAATGTTTTTTATTCAATACCTTCAGCCAATTTCTTTAGAAAAAATTCTTTTCATGCTGTTAAAAATACATCATTTAACATTTATAAAAATACAACTATTGGCCTTGTTGGTGAATCTGGATCCGGAAAATCAACACTTGGCAAAGCTATAGCAAATTTAGTTGCCTATGAAGGGGATATCAAATTTAATGGAAAAAATATCAATTTAAATTCACAAAAAGAAAATAAAGAGTTGAAAAAAAATGTTCAGATTGTATTTCAAGATCCTTATGGTTCTTTGTCTCCAAGAATGACAGTTGGTGAAATAGTTGGAGAAGGATTAGGAGTCCATTTTAAACTTTCAAAAAAAGAAAGGAATGAGAAGATTGATAAAGTTTTAGGTGATGTGGGGATAGAAATAACAGCTAAAAATAAATATCCACATGAATTTTCAGGTGGTCAAAGACAGAGAATTGCAATTGCAAGATCTTTAATCATGAATCCTGCATTTATGATTCTTGACGAGCCAACTTCTGCTCTTGATAGATCTATTCAAATTCAAGTTATTAAACTATTAAAGGATATTCAAAATGAATATGGCCTAACTTATCTTTTCATAAGTCATGACTTAAAAGTTATTAGATCTATGTCAGATTTTATTTTTGTTATGAAGAATGGTGAAATCGTTGAATCAGGACCTTCTCATGCAGTTTTTGAAAAACCTGAAAAAGAATATACTAAGAAACTCCTTAATGCTGCATTAAAGTATGCCTCTGAATAATTTAAAATTATTAATATGACAAATAGAAAATATTCAAAAGAGCTTGTAGACGGTCCAAATCAAGCAGCATCTAGATCAATGTTAAGAGGTGTTGGTTTTACTTCTGAAGATTTCACAAAACCATTTGTAGGAATTGCCTCAACAGGAGCCAAGGTAACTCCATGCAATATGCACATCAATCAACTTTCAGAAATTGTTGAACAATCAGTTGATAGTTCCGGAGGAAAAGGAGTTCTTTTTAATACTATTACTGTTTCAGATGGTATATCTATGGGAACGCAAGGAATGAAATATTCACTTGTATCAAGAGAGGTAATAGCAGACTCTATAGAAACTGTTGTAGGTTGTCTTGGTTATGATGGAGTCATAGCAGTAGGTGGTTGTGATAAAAATATGCCTGGATGTATTATTGGCATGGCAAGACTGAATAGGCCATCTATATTTATATACGGTGGTTCAATAAAGCCTAGTAAGGAAAATACTGATTACGTTACTGTATGTGAAAAAACTGGAGAGTTTTCAAAGGGTGATTTGGATGAGTCTCAATTGATACATGTAGAAAAAATATCTGTGAAGGGCCCTGGATCGTGTGGAGGTATGTATACAGCTAATACTATGGCATCTGCTATTGAGGCATTAGGTATGAGTCTCCCTGGAAGTAGCAGTCAAGATGCTATTTCTAGTGATAAAGAAAATGATTGCTCAAAAGCTGGTGAAGCAATAATGAACTTATTAGAAAAAGATATAAAACCTTCAGATATTATGACTAAAAAAGCATTTGAAAATGCAATTACTATGGTTATCTCATTAGGTGGTTCAACAAATGCAGTCCTTCATTTATTAGCCATGGCTGATGCAATTGGTGTTGATTTAGAGCTTGATGACTTTACAAGAATAGGTAAAAAAACTCCAGTTATGGCAGATCTTAAACCTTTTGGCTCTCATTACATGTCTGAACTTAATGCTAACGGAGGCATTCAGCCACTAATGAAAACTCTTCTTGAAGAAGGATTGCTGCACGGAGAATGCCTAACTGTAACTGGTCAGAGCTTAGCAGAAAATCTTTCTTCAGTTATGCCATATGAAAATAATCAAGACATAATTAAAGCATTTGATAATCCCATAAAAAGAAATAGCCACCTTAGAATTCTGTATGGAAATTTAGCTAAAGAGGGAGCAGTTGCAAAAATAACTGGAAAAGAAGGAACTTCCTTTGAGGGCAGTGCTAGAGTTTTTAACTCAGAGGAAGAAGGAGTGGAAGCCATCCTATCAAAATCTATAAAAGCTGGCGATGTTGTAGTAATAAGATATGAAGGACCTAAAGGAGGTCCTGGAATGCGTGAAATGCTAAAGCCAACTTCTGCAATCATGGGTCAGGGTCTTGGAGATAAAGTTGCATTCATTACCGATGGTCGTTTTTCAGGTGGAACTCATGGATTTGTTGTTGGTCACATAACACCAGAGGCAGCTGATGGAGGGTTAATAGCAATAATTGAAGATGGCGATTCAATATTAATTGATGCAAATTCAGATAAACTAGAGCTCAATATTTCAGAAGCTGAGATTTCAAGCAGGCTTGGTAAATGGGTTAATCCTAAGGTACCGCCAAAAAAAGGAGTTTTAGCTAAATTTGCAAGAAATGTAAAATCAGCAAGCCTTGGAGCGGTAACAGATTAAAAATGTATTTTAAAAGAAAATTTCCTAATAGCAGACTTAGAAGAATGCGCTTAAATTCAAATATAAGAAATCTTATATCTGAGTTTGAATTATCTACAAATGATTTAATACAACCATTATTTATAAAAGAGGGATTAAGTGGCACTGAGCCAATAGAAAGCATGCCTGGCATTTGTAGACATGGCGAAGATTCTATTCTCTCAGAGATTGAGGCATTGCTGGAGCATGATATCAATACAGTAGCGTTATTTCCTGTCATTGAGCAATCAAAAAAAAATAGCAAAGGAGACGAGGCTCTGAATTCATCTAATTTAATGTGCCAAACTGTCAGTGAAATAAAGAAAAGATTTCCTGAAATCATTTTGATATCTGATGTGGCATTAGATCCTTATACCGATCATGGACATGATGGACTCTTAATCAATAACTATGTTGATAATGATGAGACTCTAAACATCTTAAAACAACAATCTTTAACACTAGCACAGGCTGGTTCAGACATTATTGCTCCATCAGACATGATGGATGGAAGAATTGGTTTTATAAGAAAAGCATTAGATGAGATGGATTATAAGAATACAATTTTACTTTCATATGCTGCAAAATATAATTCAAAATTTTATGGCCCCTTTAGGGATGCAGTAAATTCAGCCTCAAGTTTAGGCAAATCATCAAAGGCTACTTATCAGATGTCTCCAAAGAATAAGAATGAAGCTATTCATGAAGTTGCTATGGATATTAATGAGGGAGCAGACATTGTCATGGTAAAGCCTGGCATGCCTTATTTGGATATAATTTCTAATATTAAAGATACTTTTAAGATACCGACTTTTGCTTATCAAGTAAGTGGAGAATACAGCATGCTTAAACTAGCAATTGATAAAGGATGGCTTGATAGTGATGTTATGTTAGAATCATTATATAGCTTCAAAAGAGCAGGAGCTGATGCAATTCTAACTTACGCAGCTAAAGAAATTTCCAAGGAGATAACAAACAAATGAGCAAAGTGATAGAAATTCGTGACGAAGAAAATTTTAATAATGATGTTTTAAATTCAGAAATGCCAGTACTGGTAGACTTTTGGGCGGAATGGTGTGGGCCATGTAAACAGCTTGCTCCCACTGTTGCAGAAATTGCTTTTGAAAAATCAGAAACCTTGAAAGTATGCAAAATGGATGTAGATTCTAACAGAGAGATTGCAGCCAAATATGGTATTAGATCAATTCCATCATTAATTATTTTTAAAAATGGTGAGCCTGCTGGCGTTGAAGTTGGGGCTCTAACAAAACAACAATTAGAGGACTTTATTAGCACTAACATATAGTTTTAATTGATTATGCTTTGCATATTTCTAGAAATAAGACTATCATTTTATCTCCCCAGGTTTAAAAGCCATCATTACATCAAACCTATTTTTACAAAAAAAAATTAAATTATTAGAACGGAAAAAATTAAATGAATCTCACTGAAATAAAAATTAAACCAATTAATGAGCTTGTAGATATAGCAACTGAGCTTGGCCTGGAAGATGTTGGAAGGCTAAAAAAGCAAGAAATAATATTCAGAATTTTTAAGCATAAAGCATCTGAAGGTGTAGATATTTATGGTGGTGGAGTGCTTGAGATATTAAATGATGGTTTTGGATTTCTTCGATCACCAGAAGGGTCATATTGTGCTGGAGAGGATGATATTTATGTTTCACCAAGTCAAATTAGAAAATTTAGTCTCAGAAAGGGTGATTCAGTTGCAGGAAAAATAAGAACTCCAAAAGATAAAGAACGTTATTTTGCTTTAATTCAAGTCGACACTATCAATGGTGAAGAGCCAAGAAATACCAAAAATAAAATTCTATTTGAAAATTTAACACCTTTATTTCCTAATGAAAGGTTAATTTTGGAACAAGGAAGCGGGTCTAATGAAGATCTCTCATCTAGAATAATTGATTTAATTGCTCCAATTGGTAAGGGTCAGCGTGGTTTAATCGTATCGCCTCCTAAGGCCGGTAAAACACTAATGCTTCAAAGTATTGCTCATTCTATTAAAAGTAATAATCCAGAGGTAGAGCTTATTGTACTTTTAATTGATGAAAGACCTGAAGAGGTCACTGAAATGTCAAGAACTGTAAAAGGAGAAGTAGTTGCTAGTACTTTTGATGAGCCACCTACAAGACATGTACAAGTTGCAAACATGGTTATTGAAAAGGCAAAAAGGCTTGTAGAGCATAAAAAAGATGTGGTTATTTTATTAGATTCTATTACGCGTCTTGGAAGAGCATATAATTCAGTCCAGCCTGCATCTGGAAAAATTCTTAGTGGTGGTGTTGATTCTAATGCTCTTGAAAGACCTAAAAGATTTTTTGGTGCTGCAAGAAACCTTGAAGAAGGAGGCAGCTTAACTATTCTTGCTACCGCACTTGTTGAAACTGGATCAAAAATGGATGAAGTTATATATGAGGAGTTCAAAGGTACCGGCAATATGGAAATTCATCTCGAAAGAAAAATAGCTGAGAAAAGAATATATCCTGCTATCAATATCAGAAGATCTGGAACTAGAAGAGAAGATCTTTTAACTGCTGAAGATGAGCTTCAAAGAATGTGGGTTCTAAGAAAGATTTTAGATGATATGGAAGATGCTCAATCAATTCAATTCTTAATTGATAGGTTAAAATCACATAAAACAAATGATGAATTCTTTACTTCAATGAAGGGGGGTAATGGTAAGAAAACTAGATAAAGTTTTTAGCCATAGACATCATCATCTTATCAGTTGGTTTAGATGAAACATAAATTTCTAACCGCTTCGATTCGTTTTCTATTTTTTGTTTAATATTTTCTGATGCTACTACGAAGACTTTGTTTTCTAAAATATCATTATTCAAGTGATTGATTAAAAACTCTATAGTACCAAAGTTATAAATTAGAATTATTTCCCTATCTTTTGTTATTTTTTTTACTTCTTTAATTAGGTAATTTATTTCATAGCAGACAATTTCTTCAATATCTTCTCCAAGCTCCTTTTGAAGAAACCCATTTGAATTATCGCCACAAAATAGAAGACTTTTCCCTGGAAAATTATTACGCACTAAGTTTAGAACTCCTTTGGATGAAAAATTATCAGGAAATACTGACTTAATACCTTTTTTTAGTAATTTATTAGATGTAGCTGGTCCTGTTGTCAAAAAATTATGATTAAGTAAATCTATCCTCCAGAAAGATTCAAGAATCTTAAGCCCATTTGTAACTGAATTTTGGCTAGTAAAAATTATATTTTTATATGAACTTATATTCTCTAATTTTTGAATAGAGTTTGATTGTAGGTTTTTAAATTTAGTTTGAGAAAGATGGATGTGTCTAATTTCAATTCCTTCATCATCAGCTAGGCTCTTTAATTGAGCTGATTGTTTTTCTGGTCTTGTATTAATAATCATCATTCACATATTAAAGATTTTGCACCCTCAGAAATAAAATCATCGGCAAATGAAATAATATCTTGATTGATATTCTTTATAGAAGATTTTATTTCCTTATAAATCAATTTATCACCTTTATTGGAGAGAACTTTACCAGAAATTTTTATAACCCCATTTAAATCTTCACAGAGGATTGCAATTGGAGATAGACAATTACCACCCATTGCAGCAACAAATGATCTTTCAGCATTTGCAATAATTAACTCTATAGGGTCACCTATATGCTTAAGTAATTTGACCACGTCTTTTTTTGCAGATAGGCACTCAATAGCTATATGACCTTGAGATGCAGCAGGTAACATTTCTTCAATTAAAAATTCATATGAATTATGTTTTAAGCTCAACCTACTTATAGCTGCTTTTGCAACAACCAAGCCATCAAACTGACCTTCATTAAGTTTATTAATTCGTGTTGCAATATTACCCCTTACAGGAACAGTTTTAATATCTGGTCTAAGATAATTTATTTGCGCCTTTCTTCTGGGTCCCGATGTTCCTATGGTTGCATTCTTTGGAAAGTCAGTGAAAGACTTGCCATCTCTAGACAAAAGTAAGTCGCTGGGTGATTCTCTTTTAAAAACATTGGTAATTTTGAACTTGGGATCAAGACTTGCAGGAACATCTTTAAGGCTATGAACAGCAATATCTGCTTTATTAGACTCAAGTGCAGATTCTAGTTTAGTGACAAAAAGACCCTTACCTCCAATTTCATGAAGTGGTTTATCGGTTTGGTCTCCCTCCGATGCCATTGGAATTAACTCAACTTCAATATTGCTGATATTAGACTTAATTTCGTTAGCAACAAAATTAGCTTGGTACATTGCTAGTTCTGATTTTCGTGTGGCTATTCTAATTTTCATTTTTTCTTTAATAAAAGTGCCCTTACATCTCCAACGTTTTTATCTTTTAAGATTCTAAATTCTTCAGGTATCTCTACCATAGTAAACTTACTATGCTCTAAGTAAATTTTACATGACGGCTTTACATCATTTTTACGCGACAGTAACTTAAGAAGTTTTAATTCATATTCTTGATCAAAAGGAGGATCAAGTAATATAAGATCATAATAAGACAGATCATTCTTTTTTATCCATTCAAATGCATCTTTAAAAATCACTTTAGACTTATCTTTTATATCAAGTAGCTTAATATTTCTTGTTAATATCGAGTAATTCTTTTTATTAAGTTCTACAAAAACTACTTTATTTGCATGTCTCGATATTGCTTCAATTCCAAGAGCTCCAGTACCAGCAAAAAGATCAAGACAGACAAAGTCTTTAATTTCAAACTGCAACCAATTGAAAATAATCTCTTTAAGTTTGCTTGAAGTTGGTCTCAGTGTATCTTTGAACTCAAAAGGTATTTTCTTCCCCTTAAGGTAGCCACCAGAAATTCGTATGTTATTTTTCATCACTTATTTGCAAGAAGGTTACGCATATTTACTAAAAATTGATAATCAAAAGTTATTTAAACTAAGTATAATTCATCCATGAGCTTACAAGATAATTTTAGACAAGCAATGAGAAGCTACATTTACTCTGTTAGTGTTATGTCAAGTGTTGATTCTCATGGAAGTTATAGTGCGATCACTGTCTCTTCGGTAACTTCTGTTTCCTTAGATCCTCCAAGCTTGCTTGTTTGCATAAACAAATCTGCGGGTATTCATGACACTATTGAAGTCGGAACTGATTTTTGCATAAATTTACTCACAAAGGATCAGGAAAATATCTCTAACCTTTGCAGCTCATTTCAAACAGAAGGCAAAAGGTTTGATGATGAGAATTGGGATTTAAGCAGCATTCCATTTTTAAAAGGGGCTCAAGCTAATATATTTTGTACTGTTGACAAATTGATCTCATATCATACTCATACTATAGTTATTGGGCATGTTACAAAATCTTCTAGCAATCAAAATATTAATACACTTACGTATGTTGATGGAAATTATCAATAAAACTCTAAATAATATTTTTCTAGTTTTAATAATATCTAGTTCCTCTTTATATGCCTCTAATATTTCAACAAATCAGAATGAATGTCTTGAACAACCAAGTGTATTCATTGTCTCACCTCAAGATGGTTTTATTTCCAAGTCTAATAATGTAAAAGTTGTATTTGGTTCTAAAAATATTGAGATTAATCCAGCAGGCACAGTTAAAATTGCTGCTAATAGATGTTTTGCAAGTGGGCATCATCACTTATTGGTTAATATTGAAAATCCCCCAAAAAGTTTTATTCCTTTTGATAATGGTCATTTACACTTTGGAGGAGGTCAAACTGAAACGGTACTTAATCTTGAGCCAGGAACATATAGTCTCCAGCTTATTCTCGGATCCTATATTCATAATTCAAGAATGCAGGTAAATAATTTTGCAGGGCAAGGCCCTTTTTTATCTGAGAAAATAACTATAAAAGTTGATTAGAAATTAGACCACTTACAATTTTATCTAGATGCTCATCTAAATTATTTGCAATTATATTTGCACTAGAAATTGGTCCATGATTGTCATCATAATCATCACCAACCACATTGACCTTTCTTATTATTCCAACAAGACCATGCAACATAGACCAAAGGGTTATACATTTAAAAGAGATTACCTCTTCAGCATCATCTGCTAGATTAGCAAAACTATCTCTCATGTTGTCATATGTTTGATTCGCAGCTATTAGAAGACTAGGATAATCAGCAAAGTTCCCAACAGCTGTTCCAAACATTAGATCGTAGGTATTTGCATTTTTTAAACCAAACTCTATGTATTTACGTGCATTAGAAACGAGCTCTTTTTTTTTAATTTTTTGAGAGTTATCAAAAAAAACAAGTTCGTTAAGCTTTTTAAAACCCTTTGTTGCAACAGCAGCATATACGCATTCTTTAGTTTCAAAATGTCTATAAGGAGCGGTTTGAGAAACTCCACTTTCTTTTGCAAGTGATCTTATGCTTAATTTTGTATAACCATCCCTTTCACAAAGCTTGCATGCACATTCTATAAGTTCTTCTTTTAGATTTCCGTGATGGTATGTATTCATTTTTTTAATTTAATGTTGACACTGCTAACATATATTATGTTATTATGTTTACACCGCTTACATTAAGTTTATTAGGAATAAAAGTCAAATAAAGCTATATGAATTTTAAAAAAACAAAACTTATTACTGCTCTCTTATCATGCAACTTTTTTATTTCAAACATTGGAGCTTTAGAGGTCCTTGAAATTAAAATGCTTGATGAATATGTTATAACTCGAGAATTTCCTGGAAAACTAATTCCAGCTGAGCAATCTAAGTTAGCATTCGAAATACCGGGGAAGATCAACTCTATTAATGTGGACATTGGTGATGAAGTAATTCTTGGAGAAGAGCTTGCAGCATTAGATGGGAGAGAGTCATTGGCTCAATTAAATCAATCGAAAGCAAAGTATGAATTGGCTTCTCAAGTGTTAGCAAGATATCAAGACTTAAGAGCGAATGGTCATATATCTATTCAAGACCTAGATAAAGCTCAATCCGACCAGATAGTTGCGAAATCACAATATGACTTTTATAAAGTTAAATATGAACAAACCAGGCTATTGGCTCCATTTAATGGAGTAATACAAAATAGATTTTTAGATACTGGTTCTGTAATTAATGCAGGTATCCATGTTTTAGAAATTTTAGGTTCTAATAATGTTGAGGCAAGAATATCCATTCCAAGTAATTATATGGACAAAGTGCAGATTGGAAACGAATATGAGTTTGATGTTCGAGGAGCTTCTGTAAAAGCCAAATTAGAAAGATTGGCACCAATGTCAACAGGAGGCTCTAATAACAGATTAGCAATATTTAGATTTAAGACATTTCTTAACCCTGGGTCAATAGTAAAACTTAAATTAAACCTTACTGAGAAAACAAAAGGTACTTGGGTTCCAATTAAATCACTATCCCAGTCCGAACAAGGTATTTGGGCCATATATACCATTGATGACCAGCAAACAGTAGTAAGAGATTTGGTTGATATTATATATTTTGAAGATGAATACGCTTATGTCAGTGGCACACTTAAGGATGGAGATTTAGTAATTCTAGGTGGAGCGCAAAAAATTATTGAAGGCAAGATAATTAAATAAAATGAATGTTATTAATTTTCTAATAGAAAAGCCAAGAATACTATTCCTAACCTTAGCATTTATATTACTTTCAGGAATTTCTTCTGGACTGTCAGTTCCGATACAAGAAAATCCTGAACTAGCTGAAAGATGGGGAGGAGTGCGTATTTTTCTTCCTGGCGCATCCCCAGAAAGAATTGAAACAGAGATAGTTAATGATCTAGAAATCAAACTCAGAGAAGTTGAAGAAATTGATGAGCTTGAATCAATAATCACTCAAGGTTTTTCAACAATTGTAGTTGAATTAAATCAAAGTGTTCACCCAATGCTTATTGAAGAGACTTGGTCAAAAGTTCAAGACAAGCTCAGTCAAATACTTATTCCTCAGGGCGCAGAAATTTTTCTTGATAGAAGCAGCGGGCCGCCTATCACCGTTCAGTATGCTGTAACCTGGAATGGCAGTGGAGAGGCTCCATTAATAATGATGTCCAGACTAGCAAATCAGCTTAAAAGGAAATTAAGCTCAATAGGCTCTTCTCATCAAACAGCAATTTTTGGTGAAACGGATGAAGAAATATTAATTGAGCTAGACTCATCAAAGCTTTCTTCGCTTGGTTTATCATTTCAAGATATTGAGAGATCTATTCAAGCTTTAGATTCAAAAAAACCCATTGGAGTATCCGCAAATAATAATTCTGAGCTCTTATATAGACTAAAAGATAATATACAAAGTATTCAAAAAATTTCAGAAATACCTATTAAGGTTATTAATGAATCAGAGATCATTCAATTAGATGATGTGGCATCTATCTCTAAAACTCCAGTTTCTCCCATTGAAGATATATTTTTATTTAATGGAAAGGTGGTTGTGTCTGTTGCAGGCACTGGATCATTTTCTCAAAGAGTTCATGACTATGTAGAACGGGCAACAATTGTTGTTGATGAGATGAGACAAACTCTCCCAAGTGAAATTTCTATAGATTTGGTTTACGACGAGTCTGCCTATACAACTAAAAAATTTAATGAGCTTGTTAAGAGTTTTTCATTGGCAATATTTTTTGTTTTAAGTTTGAGTCTATTTTTTCTTGGAATTAGATCTGCAATAATAGTTACTCTTATTCTTCCTTTTTCTATTTGTTTGGTTATGGTTGGTTGCAGATTTATAGGTTTGCCTCTGCATATGACATCTATTACTGGAATTATTATTGCTCTTGGTTTACTTATAGATAATGGAATTATTGTTGTTGAAGATTATAAGAATAGAAGAGCCTCCGGACTTAATATTAATGACTCAATTTCTCAAGGCTTAAAAAACTTATCGGCGCCATTGGCAGCTGCAACAGCAACAACTGTTTTTTCTTTTCTTCCCATAGTGACTGGAGAAGGATCGAGTATAGAATTTGTAGGTGGCATGGCAATGACAGTCATTATGTCTATAACATCTTCTTTAGTATTAGCATTATTAATGGTCCCTGTTCTCATGAGTTATATGGAAAAAATTCCCTATTTTAAAAATGTAGAGATTAGTAGTGAAGGTTATAGAAATGAAAAAATCCTTGTCAAATATAGAGCTTTTTTAAATTGGGTGTTCTTAGTTCCTAGACGAGCAATTATGATATCGCTTTCATTGCCTGTTTTAGGATTTCTACTTTTTAATTCTTTGCCTAAAGATTTTTTTCCTGCCCAAGATAGAGACATGTTTAGAGTTAATATAGAACTTCCTTCTAATGCTTCCTCGCTTACAACAATGGAGAGGGTTAAAGAAATAAGAGAAGATATTCTAAAGAGCGATTTAATTTCAATAGAAAAAGATTATTCTTTTATTGGCAGAAATATGCCGAGAGTACTAATGAATATTGTTGGTGGAGAGGAAAAGCAAGGACGCAATAATGTTGCGCAGTCTGTATTTTTTGCTAGTGATTATTATGAAATGATTGAGAATCTTCCAGAATTATCAAGAAGGCTGGTTAAAAATAATCCGGATATTATAGTTATTGTTGATAGTTTTTCTTCTGGACCCCCGGTTTTTTCAGATGTAAGTTATGTAATTTTTGGAGATGATCCAGATTTACTAAAGTCACTTGGCGAAGAACTAGAACTGATTATTAACAACTCTCCTGATGTAAGTCTAACCAAGTCTGCTACCTCAGATTCAATAACTAATGTAGAGTTTGAACTTAATAGCTCAAATATTTCATTTTCTGGTCAAAATGCAAGTTACCTTGTAAATGAGATGTTTTCAGCAAACAACGGCATGGTGGTTGGCACTATGCTGGATTCAAATAAAGAAATACCAGTAAGGTTAAAAGGGCTATCTGATAAAAATAATATCACTGGGAATACAGGTTTTATAACAATACCGTCTCAAGATGGTTTTGAGTATTTTGATAGCTTTGGAAAAAGTACATTAACAAATAAATCATCAACAATAACTAGATTAGATGGCCAAAGGACAAATGACGTTGAAGGTTGGATTTGGACGGGAATGCTCCCATCATCCACTGAAGAGTCTATCAAGGAAGATGTTAGAGATTTCGAACTAAGATTGCCTATAGGGTATTCATTAAAACAGCTTGGTGAAGCAGAAAGTAGAGGTCAATCCCAAGCTTCATTATATTCATCAGCCTTCATGTATTTCATTCTTATAATAGTTGGATTGGTCTTGGCTCTTAATTCATTTAGAGAAACAGCGTTAATTCTCTCTGTTGCATTTTTATCAATTGGACTATCTTTTCTTGGTTTGTTTGTAGGTCAGCAGAATTATGGATTTATTGGAACAATAAGCGCTGTAGGACTCATTGGCTTATCAATAAATGATTCGATTATTGTTTTATCTCATATTAAAGAAGAAGCCCAAAACAAAGAAATTAGCAAATCTGAGCTTGTTGAGGTTGTTATAAGATCTACAAGGCATATCATCACCACCTCTTTGACAACACTTGGTGGTTTTCTTCCACTTATTTTTGCAAGCGTGTTCTTTAAACCCCTTGCTTGGGCAATGAGTGTTGGTGTTTTAGGGGCAACTATTACAGCCTTACTATATATCCCTGCAATGTTTATTATTATGAGAAAAGTTAGGTATTAGAACACTTATCTGAGCAGTAGCTATTCCCAAATTTTTTGATAATCAGTGATTGATGGGTATAAGTTTCACAAGCAGCACATTTGACCATGGAGTCATCAACTTTTTTTTGTGCCGGCTTTTTAATTATTGATCTAATAAATAGCCCAGTTGCGATAACTAAAAAAAATATTACTAATGGAATTAGGAAAAGTATGGATTTCAGTATAAGCATTAACTAGTCACTAGAGACTGGTTTGCTGCTCTTCAAAAAATTCCATGACCAACCTGAATTATCTTCAGATCCTTGTGACTGCGATTCTTTATAATTCAATGAAATGATCTTTTTTGTATCTTCTAATAATTCAACATATCCCAAGGAGTTATAAGAGTTTTCTAAGATTTTTAGAGCTCTATAATTTTCACTAGAGTTGGGTATATTCTCTATTACATAATTAGCTCTTCTTATTGCTGCTATATGAGCATCAACACTAACATAATAATCTGCTGCAGCTAGCTCATTTCTTGCAATCATATTTCTTAAATAAATATTTCTTTGTTTTGCATATGTGGCATATTGGCTGTCAGGGAACCTAGTTAAAAACTCTGTTAACTCAGAAAACGATTCTTTAGCTCCAGAAATATCTCTATTTGATAAATCTGTATCAGTCATTCTTACAATAAAACTATTATCTCTGGTATAGCTTGATAAGCCCTTCATAAAATATGCATAGTCAATATTAGGATGTCTTGGATGTAGTCTAATAAATTTTTCTGCAGCAGCATGGGCAGCTTCTGTTTCAGCATTCATAAACTGGACATAAATTAGCTCAACTTGAGCTTGCTCTGCATATTTTCCAAAAGGGTATCTAGATTCAATTGCTTCTAAAGAATCAATAGCACCAAAATAATTTTTAGCAGCAATTCTTCTTTGAGCTTGATCGTAATATATTTTTTCAGGTTGTTCTATTTCAGGACCATCAGAATTACAACTAACCACTAAGAGGGTTACAATTGGAATTATTAAAAATAGTTTTGTTATTCTTATATCTTTCATTATTTGCACATTCTACCTGCATTATTGTAATTTACGCTTGAAAACATCTATTTAGATTAATTTTTTTATAATAAGTTCATATGATAGTAAAAAACGTTCCCAACGATCTCGCTTTTAAGAGATTAGACAAAGCTGCAGCAGAAATGTTTACAGATTATTCCAGAACGCAGATTAAAAAGTGGATAGAAGATGGAAGGGTTCTTGTTAATGGAGAAATATCTCAACCAAGAGAAAAAGTTAATGAGAATGATGAGATTGAATTAAATCCGACTGAAGAGCAAAAGGTATCATGGGAACCTCAAAATATTGATTTTGAAATTCATTTTGAAAATGAAGATTTTATTATAGTTAATAAACCTCAGGGCCTAATTATGCATCCGGGGTCAGGTTGCTATGATGGCACTCTTGCAAATGGACTTATTTATAAATTCCCAGAGCTAATAAATATCCCACGATCAGGAATAGTTCATCGTCTAGACAAAGATACATCTGGTATTTTATTGGTTGCAAGGACTGAGTCTTTTAGAAATTTCTTTATAAATGAAATGCAAGAAAGAAGAGTAACTAAAAAATATATTTCAGTTGTTGTTGGTTACACACTTGGAAGTTTTTCAATCGAAGATCCGATAGGCCGAGACAAAAATAATAGAACCAAGATGGCAATCAGAGAAGACGGAAAAGATGCATTAACTTTTGTAAAGCTTAAAGAAAATATTGGGAATTACTCTGTATTAGATATAAGAATAGAAACAGGAAGAACCCATCAAATTAGAGTTCACCTATCATCAAAAAAGTTACCAATAATTGGTGATAGAACTTATGACCCTAGCAGATCTATTGCAAAGGATACCTCTCAAGAGTTAATAGATATTTTAAGAGCCTTTCCAAGACAAGCTTTGCATGCAACTCATTTATCATTTAAGGATCAAAAAACTGATGATGTCTTTTCTTTTGATATTCCTATTCCATATGATATCGAAGGACTTATTTCAAATATAAGAAAGTTTGTCTAAAAGTAGGCAAAAACTTGTTTTTTCATTGATAAAATAATATAAACCCTATTCCTAAAAAGTTTTTTGGTAAGAAATTGAAATTATCTGGCGCAGACATGCTAATGCAAGCACTTCATGATGAAGGCGTGGAGCTTATTTTTGGCTACCCTGGTGGAGCAGCTTTACATATTTATGATGCTATTTTTAGACAAGATAAAATAGATCATATTTTAGTAAGACACGAACAGGGTGCAACTCATGCTGCCGATGGATATTCAAGGGCTACAGGCAAACCAGGAGTTGTTTTAGTCACATCTGGGCCTGGCGCCACCAATGCTATTACTGGAATTGCTACTGCATTTATGGATTCGATTCCAATGGTTGTGATATCAGGTCAGGTTGCTAGTCACTTAATAGGCACCGATGCATTTCAGGAAACAGATATGATTGGTGTATCACGACCGATTGTTAAACATAGTTATACGGTTTTCGATGCAGAAGAGATACCTAAGATTATTAAGGAGGCATTTTATGTTGCGACCTCAGGAAGACCGGGTCCTGTTGTCATAGATATCCCAAAGGATATGACAGCCCCTGATATTTTATTTGATTACTCATATCCAGATGAAGCTATTATTAGATCTTATAACCCACCTATAGATCCTGATCAAACCCAAATAGATAGAGCAGTAGAGGCTATATTAGAATCAAAAAAACCTGTTATATATGCTGGTGGTGGAGCAATAGCAAGCAATGCAGAGCAGGAATTATTTGAGCTAAATAAGATAATTGATGCACCTGTTACCAATACTTTAATGGGTTTAGGTATTTATCCTGCAAGTCACAATAGGTTTCTTGGGATGCTAGGTATGCATGGAACATATCAAGCAAACATGGCAATGCATAATTCAGATTTGATAATTGCTATTGGTGCTAGATTTGATGACCGGATCACAAATAAACCATCAAAATTTGCACCTAATGCAAAAGTTATTCATTTGGATGTTGATCATTCTTCGGTATCAAAAATTATCGAAGCAAATATTGCTGTGTTTGGCCAGGTAAAGAATTCATTAAAGTCAATAAAAGATACGCTAGATAAAAAATTAGATTTATATGACTCTAGCGTTTTAGAACCTTGGCACAATCAGATTAAAGAATGGAAATCTTTACATGGATTAAATTACGAGCTCTACAAGGATGAATCAGATTCTCATCCTATTTTGCCTCAAGCTGTAGTTCAGCATGTTCATGAAATCACAAAAGGAGATGCATTTGTAACATCTGATGTTGGACAGCATCAAATGTTTGCTGCTCAATACTATCATTTTGATAAGCCTAGAAGGTGGATTAATTCTGGAGGTCTTGGAACAATGGGATTTGGTCTTCCAGCAGCAATGGGTGTGAAGCTGGCCTTTCCAGATGATGAGGTAGTTTGTATTACAGGTGAAGGAAGTATCCAAATGTGCATACAAGAATTATCTACCTGCCTTCAATATAACCTCCCTATTAAAATTATAAATATTAACAATGAAGCCCTGGGAATGGTTAAACAATGGCAGGACATGAATTATGGAGGCAGACATTCTGAGAGTACATATCAAGACTCTTTACCTGACTTTGTAAAACTTGCAGAATCATATGGACATAAAGGCATTAAAATAGAAAAAAACTCTGATTTAAAAGAAGGCTTAAAGCAAGCTTTTGCTATGAAAGATAAACTTGTTTTTGTTGATGTATACGTAGACCCATCTGAACATGTATATCCAATGCAAGTTCCAAATGGTAGCTTAGAAAATATGTTCTTATCAAAGGATAAACAAACATGATTAAAAGAAAGTTAATTTTGATTATGGAAAACAAACCTGGAGCACTTGCAAGAGTTGTTGGTTTATTTCATCAAAGGGGATATAACATTGAGACTCTTCATGTAGATTCAGTAAAAGATCTCTCAAAATATAAATATATTGAAGAAAAACTTGAAACCACATTTAAAGAAAATCAAATCTCAAGATTAACAATTGAAACATTAGTTTCAGATAATCTTATGCGACAAATTTTAAGACAGCTTAATAAGTTAATAGATGTTATCGCTGTAAGTAATGAAGAAACTACATATTTAAAGGGAGTATTATTAGATGAAAATTTATTATGACGATGACGCAAATTTAGAAATTATTTTAGGAATGAATGTTTCTATAATAGGTTATGGCTCTCAAGGAAATGCTCATGCAAATAATCTTCATGAATCTGGTGTTAATGTAACTGTTGGTTTAAGAAAGGGCTCATCCTCATGGTCGAAAGCTGAAGAGGCTGGTCTTCAAGTTAAAACAGTTTCTGAGTCTGTAGTTCATGCTGATTTAGTCATGATTCTGGCACCAGATGAATTTCAAAAAAATATATATGAGACAGAAATCAAACCAAATTTAAAGACAGATGCTATTCTTGCTTTTGCTCATGGTTTTAACATTCACTTTGAGAAAATAGTACCCGAGAAATCCAATAGTGTCATTATGATCGCACCAAAAGGACCTGGTCATACAGTCAGAAGTACATATGTTAATGGCGGTGGCGTTCCATCATTAATAGCCATCTATGATGATGCTTTAGAAAATAAGACATATTTAGCAAAAGATGTAGCTCTTTCGTATGCAAAAGCAAATGGAGGCACACGTGCTGGGGTTCTTGAAACTTCCTTTAAAGAAGAAACAGAAACAGATCTATTTGGAGAGCAGGCTGTATTATGCGGAGGCTTGACTGCATTAATTAAAGCTGGGTTTGAAACTCTTGTTGAAGCTGGATACAGTGAAGAGATGGCCTACTTTGAATGTCTTCATGAAACAAAACTAATTACAGATCTAATTCAAGAAGGTGGAATAGCAAATATGCATTACTCTATATCAAATACAGCAGAGTATGGAGATTATGTTAGTGGACCAAAAGTAATCACTAGTGATACCAAAAAAGCAATGAAAGGAATTCTTGAAAATATTCAGTCAGGTAAGTTTGCAGATGACTTCTTAAATGACTGCAGACAAAGCAATGATGGTACTGGTGGACCTGTAATGAAAAGCAACAGAGAAGCCACTAAAACTCATCCGATTGAGTCTGTTGGAGCTGAACTTAGATCTAAAATGAAGTTCCTAAATTCACAGAAATTAGTAGACAAAGAAATTAATTAAAATTAATTAAAAAAAAGGTATCTTCTTAGGAATAACTTCGTTAGAATACGCGTCCGTCCTCAGAGGCGGTTGTTCTTTAAAAATATTTGGTTACTCGTGTGGGTGTTCAAAATACGAGAAAAAATAATTTAGATTTTTTATAAAAATCAACAAAACATGATATTAATTGAAGAGTTTGATCATGGCTCAGATTGAACGCTGGCGGTAGGCTTAACACATGCAAGTCGTGCGAGAAAGTATCTTCGGATATGAGTAGAGCGGCGGACGGGTGAGTAACGCGTAGGAATCTACCTAGTAGAAGGGGATAGCCCGGGGAAACCCGGATTAATACCGTATACCTCCTTCGGGAGAAAGAAGGCCTCTCTTTGAAGCTTTCGCTACTAGATGAGCCTGCGTAAGATTAGCTTGTTGGTGAGGTAAAGGCTCACCAAGGCGACGATCTTTAGCTGGTCTGAGAGGACGATCAGCCACATTGGGACTGAGACACGGCCCAGACTCCTACGGGAGGCAGCAGTGGGGAATATTGGACAATGGGCGCAAGCCTGATCCAGCCATACCGCGTGTGTGAAGAAGGCCTTCGGGTTGTAAAGCACTTTAAGCAGGGAGAAAAAGTTATAAGTTAATACCTTATAACCCTGATGTTACCTGCAGAATAAGCACCGGCTAATTCCGTGCCAGCAGCCGCGGTAATACGGAAGGTGCAAGCGTTAATCGGAATTACTGGGCGTAAAGCGCGCGTAGGTGGTTTGTTAAGTTGGATGTGAAAGCCCTGGGCTCAACCTAGGAACTGCATCCAAAACTAACTCACTAGAGTACGATAGAGGGAGGTAGAATTCATAGTGTAGCGGTGGAATGCGTAGATATTATGAAGAATACCAGTGGCGAAGGCGGCCTCCTGGATCTGTACTGACACTGAGGTGCGAAAGCGTGGGTAGCGAACAGGATTAGATACCCTGGTAGTCCACGCCGTAAACGATGACAACTAGCTGTTGGGAGACTATGTCTTTCAGTGGCGCAGCTAACGCTTTAAGTTGTCCGCCTGGGGAGTACGGCCGCAAGGCTAAAACTCAAATGAATTGACGGGGACCCGCACAAGCGGTGGAGCATGTGGTTTAATTCGATGCAACGCGAAAAACCTTACCTACTCTTGACATACTTGGAGGCTCTTGTAATGAGAGTGTGCCTTTTGGAACCAAGATACAGGTGCTGCATGGCTGTCGTCAGCTCGTGTCGTGAGATGTTCCGTTAAGTCGGATAACGAGCGCAACCCTTACCCTTATTTGCCAGCGATTCGGTCGGGAACTATAAGGGGACTGCCGGTGATAAACCGGAGGAAGGTGAGGACGACGTCAAGTCATCATGGCCCTTACGAGTAGGGCTACACACGTGCTACAATGGGAGATACAGACGGACGCTAAGCCGCGAGGTGGTGCTAATCCTAAAAAGTCTTTCGTAGTCCGGATTGGAGTCTGCAACTCGACTCCATGAAGTCGGAATCGCTAGTAATCGCGGATCAGCATGCCGCGGTGAATACGTTCTCGGGTCTTGTACACACCGCCCGTCACACCATGGAAGTGGATTGCACCAGAAGTAGATAGTCTAACCTTAGGGAGGGCGTTTACCACGGTGTGCTTCATGACTGGGGTGAAGTCGTAACAAGGTAGCCGTAGGGGAACCTGTGGCTGGATCACCTCCTTAACGATAATTTCGCGTTTTAAACGCCCACACGAGTAATCAAATATTAAATAAGAACATTTAGATATGTAAAATCATTGGTATGTAATTTTCTAGTGTATACATTTATGTATACATAAGATCACTGCAATTAAAAAGTAACATATGCTTATGTATATGTTAAAAAGTAATTAATATATTTTATTAAGTTACTCTCAAAAAGAAGATAAAACTTCAAAAAAAATATGTAACCTTTTTTAAGGTTATATGATCAAGTAAAGGAAGAGCACAAGGCGGATGCCTTGGCAGCATAAGGCGATGAAGGACGTAATAACCTGCGATAAGCCTCGGGGAGCTGGTAAATAAGCTTCGATCCGAGGATTTCCGAATGGGAAAACCCAGTGCACATAAGTGCATTATCTTATACTGAATACATAGGTATAAGAGGCAAACCTAGGGAACTGAAACATCTAAGTACCTAGAGGAAAAGAAATCAACAGAGATTCCGGTAGTAGCGGCGAGCGAAACCGGACCAGCCCTTAAGCTTATTTTAGTCCAGCAAAATATTCTGGAAAGTTTAGCCATAGTAGGTGATAGCCCTGTATGCGAAAGACTAATTTAAGTGAAATCGAGTAGGTCGGGACACGAGAAATCTTGACTGAATATGGGGGGACCATCCTCCAAGGCTAAATACTCTATGCTGACCGATAGTGAACCAGTACCGTGAGGGAAAGGCGAAAAGAACCCCGGCGAGGGGAGTGAAATAGAACCTGAAACCTTGTGCTTACAAGCAGTCGGAGCAGACTTGTTCTGTGACGGCGTACCTTTTGTATAATGGGTCAACGACTTAATTTCAGTAGCAAGCTTAACCATTTAGGGTAGGCGTAGGGAAACCGAGTCTTAATAGGGCGCTCAGTTGCTGGAATTAGACCCGAAACCGGGTGATCTATCCATGGCCAGTGTGAAGGTCGAGTAACATCGACTGGAGGCGCGAACCCACTTATGTTGAAAAATGAGGGGATGAGCTGTGGATAGGAGTGAAAGGCTAATCAAACCCGGAGATAGCTGGTTCTCTTCGAAAACTATTTAGGTAGTGCCTCGTGTATTACTGTAGGGGGTAGAGCACTGTTTCGGCTAGGGGGTCATCCCGACTTACCAAACCGATGCAAACTCCGAATACCTACAAGTATGAGCACGGGAGACAGACTGCGGGTGCTAACGTCCGTAGTCGAGAGGGAAACAACCCAGACTGTCAGCTAAGGTCCCAAATTATGATTAAGTGGGAAACAATGTGGGAAGGCACAAACAGCTAGGAGGTTGGCTTAGAAGCAGCCATCCTTTAAAGAAAGCGTAATAGCTCACTAGTCGAGTCGGCCTGCGTGGAAGATATAACGGGGCTAAATCATAAACCGAAGCTACAGATCTTAAATTTATTTAAGATGGTAGAAGAGCGTTCTGTAAGCGGTTGAAGGTAAGCTGAGAGGCGAGCTGGACGTATCAGAAGTGCGAATGTTGACATGAGTAACGATCAAAGAGGTGAAAAACCTCTTCGCCGAAAAACCAAGGGTTCCTGTCCAACGCTAATCGAGGCAGGGTGAGGCGGCCCCTAAGGCGAGGGCGAAAGCCGTAGTCGATGGGAAACAGGTTAATATTCCTGTACTTTTTATAACTGCGATGGGGTGACGGAGAAGGTTAGGCTAGCACGGCGACGGTTGTCCGTGTTCAAGGTTGTAGGCTGGTGTTTTAGGTAAATCCGGAACGCTAAGGCTGAGAACTGATAACGACCACTCTACGAGTGGGAAGTAGTCGATACCATGCTTCCAGGAAAAACCTCTAAGCTTCAGGTTATAAGAAACCGTACCCTAAACCGACACAGGTGGTTAGGTCGAGTAGACCAAGGTGTTTGAGAGAACTATGGTGAAGGAACTAGGCAAAATAGCACCGTAACTTCGGGAGAAGGTGCGCCGCGTTTGGTGATGAGACTTGCTCTCTAAGCTGAACGTGGTCGAAGATACCAGGTGGCTGCGACTGTTTACTAAAAACATAGCACTCTGCAAACTCGTAAGAGGAAGTATAGGGTGTGACGCCTGCCCGGTGCCGGAAGGTTAATTGATGGGGTTAGCTTATGCGAAGCTCTTGATCGAAGCCCCGGTAAACGGCGGCCGTAACTATAACGGTCCTAAGGTAGCGAAATTCCTTGTCGGGTAAGTTCCGACCTGCACGAATGGCGTAACGATGGCCACACTGTCTCCACCATAGACTCAGTGAAATTGAAATCGCTGTTAAGATGCAGTGTACCCGCAGCTAGACGGAAAGACCCCGTGCACCTTTACTATAGGTTCGCACTGGACTTTGACCTTACTTGTGTAGGATAGGTGGGAGACTTTGAAGCAGAGACGCCAGTCTTTGTGGAGTCATCCTTGAAATACCACCCTTGTAAGATTGAAGTTCTAACCTAGGTCCATTATCTGGATCAGGGACAGTGCGTGCTGGGTAGTTTGACTGGGGCGGTCTCCTCCTAAAGAGTAACGGAGGAGTACGAAGGTATCCTTATCACGGTCGGACATCGTGAGGTAAGTATAAAGGCAGAAGGATGCTTGACTGCGAGATCGACGGATCGAGCAGGTAGGAAACTAGGTCTTAGTGATCCGGTGGTTCTGAATGGAAGGGCCATCGCTCAACGGATAAAAGGTACGCCGGGGATAACAGGCTGATACCGCCCAAGAGTTCATATCGACGGCGGTGTTTGGCACCTCGATGTCGGCTCATCACATCCTGGGGCTGGAGCAGGTCCCAAGGGTATGGCTGTTCGCCATTTAAAGTGGTACGCGAGCTGGGTTTAGAACGTCGTGAGACAGTTCGGTCCCTATCTGCTGTGGGCGTTTGGAGATTTGAGGGAAGCTGATTCTAGTACGAGAGGACCGAATTGGACGAACCTCTGGTGTTCCGGTTGTCACGCCAGTGGCATTGCCGGGTAGCTATGTTCGGAAAGGATAACCGCTGAAAGCATATAAGCGGGAAGCCTCTCCCAAGATTAAATCTCCCAGAGACTTTATGTCTCCTAAAGAGTCGTCATAGACTATGACGTTGATAGGCAAGATGTGTAAGCGCTGCGAGGCGTTGAGCTAACTTGTACTAATAACTCGTGAGGCTTGATCATGTAACCTTAAGTAAGGTTCATAATTTGAGTAAAACATTGTAGTGAAAAAATAATAAAAAAAGTTACATACCAGTTTGCCTGATGACAATAGCAACTTGGAACCACCTGATCCCATCTCGAACTCAGAAGTGAAACGGGTTAACGCCAATGGTAGTGCAGGGTCTCCCTGTGTGAGAGTAGGAAATCGTCAGGCTTTTTCTTTAAGGCTTCCAGTTTACTGGGAGCCTTTTTTTTTATCTTAAGTATAATACTTATATGATAATAGGATTAACAGGTGGAATAGGTTCGGGTAAATCAGCCGCAGGAAATTTTTTTACTGAACTTGGTATTTCTGTTCTGGATGCTGATACTGAAGCAAAAAAAGCTTTAGATATAAATACTCCTGGTTATTTAGATTTTATTTCTAAATTTGGAAATCAATGTCTCAATGATGATAAAGAAATAGATAGACTTAAATTACGAGATTTAATTTTTAATAATCCATCCAAAAAAACTGATCTTGAAAAGATTGTTCATCCAATAGTACGAAATTCTATAATAACTTTTATAAATAATTCTCCTTCACCTTACACTATCATTATGGTGCCTTTAATTTTTGAAACGAAATCTCAGAGTAATTACGATAAAATAATTACCATAGATTGTGATGTTGAATTACAAGTTGAACGTGCTTCTACCCGTGACATGCAAAATAAAGAGCAAATTCTTTTAATTATTGATAAACAAGCTACAAGAGAGGAAAGGATAAGCATCTCTGATGATATCATCTTGAATAATAGCTCACTTGCTCATCTTAAAGAACAGGTATTAAATTTACATTTAAAATATATGGAGTTATTAAATGAGTAATTGTCCTAGATGTGAAAAGCAAACTAATCTTTCAGTAAGTAATACATTCAGGCCTTTTTGTTCTGAAAAATGTAAATTAATTGATTTTGGTGATTGGGCAAATGAAGGCAATAAGATCTCTAGGCCAATTCAAGATGAAGATTTCTATGAGGACTAAATACTAATTTATAATATTCTCCATTCTCCACTATCAAGAAAAGGTTCTGCTTTTTTGTACTTCATTTCTTTTGTTTCTTTGCCGTTAGTTATTTTGACTTGATCATTTCTACCCAGTTTTGGCTCATCTCTTGTTATCGGGCTTACTATTTTTTTTGTTTTATCTTGGCTAGTATCATTAAGTTCTGATTCTGATGAGTTTGTTATCATTTCCATTTCTTCAGGACTTTTTCTTGGGCTAAGATTTTTTATTTCTTCTTCAGTTGATATCTGCAATGAAAATAAGATCCTTACAGTCTCACTATCAATTTCAGATAGCATTGATTCAAACATTGAGTAGGCTTCTCTCTTAAATTCATTTTTAGGATTTTTTTGTGCATAAGCTCTTAGACCAACGCTATTCCTCAGATGATCGATTTCAGCTAAATGTTCTTTCCAGTGAACATCTAAAACCTGAAGCATTACTTGTTTTTCAAGTAACAATTTATTATCTCCAAGATTACTATACTTAATTAAATATCTATCTTTTGCACTATCTACAATGGTTTTTGCAATTGTTTGTGGAATAAGCTTCTTATCATTAGTTATTTTTCTAGATATTCCTATATTTAAATCATATTTTTCTTTGAGATGATCATCAAGCTCATTACTTTTCCATTGAGATTCTATAGATTCTTGAGGTATGAATGAATAAGCTACATTCTCAAATTGCTGTTCAATAAGTGCTTCAATAGTTTCACTAATATCATCCTCTTCTAGTAATTGATTTCTAAGAGAATAAATAGCCTGTCTTTGATCATTGGAAACGTCGTCATACTCTAAAAGATTTTTTCTTGCATCAAAATTTCTACTTTCAATTCTTTTCTGTGCATTTTCTATACCTCTAGATAACATTTTTGCTTCGATATGATCATCTCCCATACCAAGTTTTTCAAAAGTTGCTCTTCTGCTATCAGAAATAAAAAGTCTTAATAGATCATCCTCTAAGGATAAAAAGAATTTAGAATAACCTGGATCACCTTGTCTGCCTGATCTCCCTCTTAATTGATTATCAATCCTTCTAGATTCATGTCTTTCTGTTCCAAGAATATGAAGACCTCCAGCTTGCAAAACTTTTAGGTTATTTGATTTCCATTCTTCCTCGCTTTGATCTTCTTTTTTTCCACCCAAAACAATATCAGTTCCTCTTCCCGCCATATTTGTTGCAATAGTAACCATTCCTGGCTTGCCAGCATTTGCTATCACCTCTGCTTCTTTTTCATGATGTTTGGCATTTAAAATTTGATGAGGTATTTTTTTATTTTTTAGATATTCAGATACTTCCTCAGATGATTCTACAGAGACTGTACCCACAAGGATTGGCGAAGATTTTTTTCTTAACTCTTCAATCTCATCAATTAAAGCTTTATATTTTGAATTTGTTGTAAGAAATACTAAATCATTATGATCTTTTCTTGCCATAGGAACATTTGTTGGAATAATGATGACGTTTAATCCATATATCTGGCTAAATTCTACAGCCTCAGTATCAGCAGTTCCTGTCATTCCGGAAAGTTTTTTAAATAGTCTAAAGAAATTTTGGAATGTTGTAGATGCTAGTGTTTGAGACTCCCTTTGGATTGGTACATTTTCTTTACACTCTAAAGCTTGATGAACACCTTCACTCATTCTTCTGCCAGGCATTGTTCTTCCTGTATGCTCATCAATTAACAGTACTTGATTATCTCGCACCAGATAGTCAATATTTTTTTTAAACAAATATTGCGCTCTAAGTGTTGCTTGAACGAACTTCATTATTTTTAAGTTTGATCGAGAATAGAGTCCTTCAGATGATACAAGCATATTTGCTTCTTCAAGAAGATTTTCTACTAATAAATATCCGTCATCAGTAAGTTCTACACTTCTATTTTTTTCATCAATTAAGTAGTGACCTCTCTCTTCATCTAAGAGGGGCTCTTCATCTGTCCCTTCTCTTTTTTGAAGTACAAGTTTTGGAATAAATTTTTTAATTTGTTTATACATTTCAGAACTTTCTGCCGACGGTCCTGAAATAATTAGTGGTGTTCTTGCTTCATCAATAAGTATAGAGTCCACCTCATCAACGATTGCATAATCAAGTGAGCATTGCACTCTTTGCTCTACTGAGTGCGCCATATTATCTCTGAGATAATCAAAGCCTAGCTCGTTATTTGTTGCATATATGATGTCGCATTTATAAGCAGCAATTTTTTCTTCTATATCTTGATTCGATGTAACAATACCAACACTAAGACCAAGAAATTCATATATAGGCCTCATCCATTCAGCATCTCTTCTTGCCAGGTAATCATTAACTGTTACCAGAATAGTTTTATTTCCTATGGAGGCATTTAGAAATGCGGGCAGGGTAGCAACGAGAGTTTTTCCTTCTCCAGTTTTCATTTCTGCTATATTGCCTTCTGCTAGCGAGATACCACCAAGCATTTGTGAATCAAAATGCCTTAAACCAAGTGTTCTTTTACTAGCTTCTCTAACTGCTGCAAAGGCAAGAGGCAATATATCGAAAGGATTTTTATGATCATAATCACCAGCCAGCTGCTCTTTAAGGGTTTTAAAATAAATATCAGGTTGTTGTGACAATTCTTCTTCTAAATTATTTGCAATGTTTACATGACGCATCATGTCTTTAATTACTCTGTCATTACTAGAGCCAAAAATTTTAGAAAAAATATTTAACATAAGATTTTTAATGTTTAAAAAAAGCTTTAATACTTAATTCAATTATTCAATATCTCCAAAAGGTGGTCTTACATATGAGATTGGAGCATTTTCAGAATTTTTAAATTCAACAACATCGTATGCATCAGGATCTTCAATTATTTTTCTTAACAATTGATTATTAAGAGCATGGCCGGATTTATACCCTGAGAATTCACCAATTAAATTACCACCTAAAAGGTATAGATCTCCAATAGCATCAAGCATTTTATGTTTAACAGTTTCATCTTTGAATCTAAGTCCTTCATCATTAAGGATTTGATTTTCTCCAACAATTATAGCGTTTGATGAGCTAGCACCAAGTGCTAAGTTTTTTGATTTTAGTAGAGCTGCCTCTGCCTCATAGCCAAAAGTTCTTGCTCTACACACCTCTTTAACAAATGATGTTGATGAAAAATCAATTATAGATTCTGTGGGTAACTTTTTATGAACTGGGTGATCAAAATCAACCTTGAAAGATACCTTAAACCCATCAAAAGGTTTAATAGATGCATAGGCATCGTCTCTTGTTACGGTTATCTCTTTTTTAACTTTTATAAATTTCTTTAATGCATTTTGGTCTTTTAGGCCTGCAGATTGAATTAAAAAAACAAAAGGACTTGAACTTCCATCCATGATTGGAACTTCAGGCCCATCAACCTTTACAAGACAATTATCTACGCCAAGTCCAGCAATTGCAGATAAAAGGTGCTCGATTGTTGATATTTTAATATCTTCTTTGATTAGTGCAGTTGATAGACTAGTATCTCCAACATTTTCAGCTATGGCAGGAATAATTAAATTTTCATCTACATCTGTTCTTATAAAACTAATACCAGTATTAATTTCTGAGGGTAGGAGCTCCATGGTAATATTTTTACCAGTATGCAAGCCAATACCTACTGCCTTAATTGGATTTCTTAATGTTCTTTGTTTTAGCATCTATATAAATTTATATTTGACGTTGTCTGCTCGCCTCTGAAAGTATTATCCCAGTTGCAACAGAAACATTAAAGCTTTTAAATAATTTATTGTTACTTAGGTTTATTTTATGATCGCATTTTTCTAAAGTCTTTTCTCTAACTCCAGACTCTTCAGCTCCCATTATAATTGCAGAAGCCTCTTTAAAATTATAATCAGTATGATTTTTGGAAGCATGCTCACTTAGACCATAAATATTTATATTAATGCCTTTAAGATATTTCAAGCAATTTACTAAGTTAGTAACATGAAAAATTTTAATTACTTCAGCTCCACCAACAGAAACTTTATGAGCAACTGAGTTAATTGGAGCACAATGATGTTTATTAATTATCATTGCATCAACACCAATTACAGCAGCAGACCTTATGCAGGCTCCTAGATTTCTTGGGTCTATAATATTATCAAGTATTAAAATTAATGGATCTCTAGCTTCATCTGAATCAAAGAATAACTTAAGATCTTTAAAGCCCAACTCAAGATCGCTTGATATGAATGCCTCAGGTTCTTGTTTGATCTTGCTTGAATATTCAAACGGAATTTGATTTTCTTCTATTTTTTGTATTAGTTGAGTTATTCTCTTATCTTCTCTTTTAGCAGGAAGGGTAATTTTTTTTATTTTGTGTGGATTGTGCTCAAGTATGCTTTCAATACTATGAAATCCAACCCTTAAATCATTTTCTTTCTTATTCATTTGTTCTTTTTCTTTTCTTTAGGAACAAGTGTTATTTTACGTTCTTCTGGAGCTATATTAGCTATAGTAACTAAAATATTTTGACCTAATCTAAAAGATCTACCTGTTTTCTTTCCTTTCAAGATATTAGCTTCTTTATCATAAAAATATCTATCATTAGGAAGATCTGTAACATGAATTAATCCCGATACATAAAAATTATCTATCTCAGCAAACAGACCAAACTCTGCAATACCAGTCACCACGGCATTAAAATCACTACCAACATATTTTTTAAGATAGTAACAAATCATTTGTTGAGTTACCTGTCTAGATGCACGTTCTGCCATTCTTTCAAGGTCAGACATCTCAATGCATTCTTCTTCTATCTCTTCTTTATTAATTAATAAATCACCCTTATTTAGGATATTTTTTATTAGCCTATGAGTCATAAGATCAGGGTAACGTCTAATAGGAGAAGTAAAATGTGAGTATCTTTCTAGTTGAAGACCAAAATGCCCAACTTCCTTTGTAGAATACTCTGCTCTTTTTAAGCTCTGAAGAACAATAGTTTGTAGAATTTTATTTAACTTTTTTTCTTTAGCATAAGACAAACACTGATTAATAAGATCTAGCGGAGTTTTCTTGTATGAATCTGAAAAACCTTTGATAGAAAAGAAATTTTTCAAGCTTTCTAATTTAAGTTCTTCTGGCTCTTCATGAACTCTATATATCCCTAATTTATAATGCTTATTCATAAAGCTGGCTGCACAAACATTTGCAGCTAACATAGCTTCCTCAATCATTTGATGAGAAAACAGCCTCTTGGGCAGAGTTATTTCCTCAACCCTCCCTTCATTATCTATTCTTAACAGTGGTTCTTGCCCTTCAATCTCAAGAGCCCCTCGCTGACTCCTCTTTTTTAAAAGAATATTAGTAAGTTCTGAAAGAGAGCATATTGAATTTTCAATAGACTTTGAGAGATTAGAATTATTTTTGAGATATTTATCTACCTCAATGTAAGTCATTCTTTTATGAGATTTGATTCTCGCTTCAAGAAAATTATAAGAATGAAGATCGCCAGTTTTTGAGTAAACCATTTCACAAACCAAGACATTTCTAATCTGATCTGGGACTAGTGAGCAAAGATTATTTGAAATTTTTTCTGGAAGCATTGGAATAACTTTTGATGGAAAGTATATCGATGTCCCTCTTTCGATCGCTTCATTATTTAATGCAGTTCCAAGTTTAACTAATTCAGCTACATCAGCTATCGCAACACTAAGTGTAAAAGACGATTTATTTTCAACACAATGAACTGCATCATCAAAATCTTTAGCATCAGCCCCATCTATTGTTATAAATGGGACTCTGGTTAAGTCTTTTCTTGGTAAATTTTCATTAAGTTTAATATCAGTCAACTCATCATTAATTTTTTCATTCCATTCAAATGGAATATAGTTTTCTTCAATTACTTGGGATATTGTATTTTCTAGTTCATTCATTATGTGAGTTTAGTTTAAATTCTATGTAAAAGGTTTCTAAGAGCCTTTTAAGTTTGATATTTTTATTAATCTTAATTTCTGTATTCAAGGCTTATGCCTATGATTCTTCCTCTAGGATCATGAACTCTAGTATCAAAACTAAAATCAGGAGCATCATAAAGTCTTGGCGCTGCTTCATCAAAAATATTAATGATTGATAGCTTCATATCAATTTCACCACTATTCGTTATTAACAATTTTTTTAATGAAAGGTCGTGAACAAAAAAAGAATTTACAGAATTATTATATCCATATGACGTTCCGAGACTATTAATCGGTCGCTTATTGCTATATCCATCAATATATCGTGAATTAAAGTTAATATCGTAATCTTGATATTTCCAATTTAAGAAAGCATTGATTCTATTTTTAGGAAGAGAATGGGTGTTAGTATCGTAATTAAATTTGCCAACTCTATCTGTCATAATTTCACTACCTTCATTTACAAGGGCTGGTGTAAGAAATTCTATTAAAGTTGTTGAGTTTATTGATAGTGATAAATTCCCAAGCCTATCTGAGTTTGCTAAAAGTCTATTAAAACTTAAATCAACTCCTGAAACTTCAGTTGACTCTTCATTAAAATAAGTTGTGCTAACCCCAATCAAATCTCCACTAGAATTTCTTGTAATACTTGGACCATTTGGGTTTGTGTTAAGAATTACTTGCGCACTTTGAGCTTCAATTCTATTTTTGTAATTAATATTCCAATAATCAATACTTAGTCTTTGATTTTGATTTTCAAAAATAAGCCCAATATTTATATTTTTTGAGGTTGCAGGCTTAAGGTTCGGGTTGCCGATTTGTGCTTGCCTTACAAAAGGTGAATTACCATTAAAGTCCCTTACACTTCCTAGAATAATATCACTTGAAAACATTTGTGCCATGGAGGGCATAGAAAAAGATGAACTTTTAGAAGCTCTTAAAGTTATATTTTCAGAAACGATATATTTAAAAGAGATTTTAGGATCGAATGATGAGTCATTCTCAAGCTCTTCAAATCTACCGGCAATTTTGATATCAATATTTTCTATAGGTTTAGCCTGAATTTCAAAAAAACCAGCATATTTATTTCTATTTTTTGAGACATTTGTACCTCCACCCAAAAAGAATAAGTCTGCTGATTTAATAATTTTGCCATCTAAATCAAACTTAGCTCTGCTGATATCATCATATGAAATTTTAAGTTCTTCATCATTTAATTGAAGACCATATGCTATTTTATAGTTATCTATATTAGTTCTAAATATAAAATCAAGAGTTTTTAAAGATGCTTTTTTAGAAGAAACTTCAGCACCCATAACATAGTTAATTAGTTCTTGAGAATTTTGCGATGAATCAAAAATATTCCAATATGCAAGATTTCCATTTGATTGACCCATGGTTGTCCCACTTAATGCTTCTAAGAACCTTGAATCAATAATATCTGGTCTGTAATGATTGTTAGAGTGACCACTAAAAGTTAAAGATGCCTCTAATTCAGTATTTTCATTAACATTAGTATTGATTGTCTGACTAAGATTATATTGTTTTATATCCTTGGGAGAATATGGAGATTCAAATTCGGATCCAAGAGGTCGCCCATACCAAGTTACTGGCACATTAAAAGGATTTCCTCCTTGATTGGGTTGAATTTGTCTTGATAAAAAAGGAAGAGCAGGGTATGAGGGTGATTGAGGATTATCGTTTACTTCAACCTCTGACCCCATAAAGCTAATCTCATAAACATAACTACTTCTCTCAAAAGTTAAATTGGCATATGCTTTTGAGTGATCTTCATCATTCACTATATTAAATCTGGCTCCATACAAGAATCTACAAAAAGATCCATCTAATACACCGCCATTTGTTTCACATTGCGGGTCAGGAACAAATTGATTTGCATTATAGTTTCCTGAATATAAACCACTACTAACTGTATCATCGGTAGAAATTTTGAATGTTTTACCTAAGCCACTAAGGCCAAGCTCTGCTATTCTGGGAATCTCGGAAGCAGAAAGAGCAGATCTTTCTAGGATATTAAGACCAAATACATAATTGCCATTTTTATAATTTGACCCTATCAATAAGCCTAAAGATTTATCACTCTGATTATAATTCGAAGTTTCAAAGTTATTAATTCTTAATTTAAATCCTTCAAAATCTTTTTGAGTTAAAACATTTATAACACCAGCAACTGCATCAGACCCGTATAGTGAGGTAGCTCCTTCTTTTAAAATTTCAATTTGTTTGATTGCTATTTCAGGAACTATATTTACATCAATATATCCCTGACCTTGATTAGATGGTGTTCCAGCAAAAGTATGTCTCTTTGAATTAAGTAAAAGCAGAGTAGAGGAGTGATCCAAACCTCTTAGTGTTATTGAGGCCATCCCTTGATCAACTCCCTCAAGTGCATTTGTTTGGAAATGTGAACCAGATGATGATGTTAGAAATTTACTAATTTCTGCAAAATTTGAAATATTAAAATTTTCAAAGTCCTCTCTAGTAACAACATTTACTGGCGATGCGTCTTTTTCTGAATTATTAATTAATGACCCAGTAGTAACTATCTCTTCAACGTTAGAGTTAGCTATGATAATTGGGCTTAATAATAATAAGTATATTAGTTTACTGTGTTTAATCATGTTAAGGCTCAAAAGAGCACATTCTCCGAAATATTTGCTATGAAAGTAATTAATTGAATTTTACAGAATATAAAATATTAAGCTTCTGAAGTTTCGTGACAGTCACAGTTTAATTTTTTACAGACATTATAGTTTCTATAATGACAAGTAATTACCATGAGCGAGCCTAGGATCGTTAAAATTAGTTCTGCATTTGCACTAATACTTTCTCCTATTAAAAGCGCTGAAATAAGAATAGTTAATCCAGCAATACCAGTATAAATAATAGAGTTGTTTGAATGATTTTTATATCCCAAACTAATCGCGAAGATGCTAACCGGAATTGTTAGAAGCAATATAGCTTTATGTATGAGCTCACTTTCCAGAGTTAAGGCCAAAGAGCTATATGACAGTACTATTAAGGATGGAGCAAATAAACAATGTATCATGCAAATTGCTGAAAACGATATTGCAAATTTATCTGATGTAAGTTGTGATTTCATAATTATAAAAAAACCCCCAAACCTTATTTAAAGTTTTGGGGGCCTATATTAATTGAAAAAATTTAATTTAGTAAGTTAAATTAAATTTAATTCCATAATTTCTTCCAGGCAATGGAACCTCATTTTTTACAAATGAAGAGTGATTTCTTGCCACTTCATCAAGTAGGTTCTTACCAAATAATGTAACTTTAAGGTCGCTATTTCCTCTTAGATTAAATGTTTTAGTTAATCTTGTATCAACCATTTGGTATCCACTAGTTGCAGTTTCACCTTCACCAAAGTCATTTTGTTTTGCTACATCTTTAAGATTAAGCTTAAAGACTAAATCTTCTTGCTCATATGATAAGGAATATACATTTCTTGATGGGTTTATTCTCGGAACATTATGTCCATCTAAGAATTTAGCATTTACAACATCTCTACCAAAAGATAATTTAAGCTTTCCTGAGCCAAGATCAATAGTTCTTCCAAATTCTATTTCATATCCATCAAACTCTGCATCTTCTTGAATATAATTTGCATGTATTAAGTTTCCATGGTCATGCTCGTCTTCGTCCTCATGGTGCTCATCTCCATGCATTTCATGATCTTCATCTTCATCCATAAGAGTGATGTAGTTATCAACATCATTGATATAAAAACTTGCATAGCCAAAGTAGTCACCATTGTCAAAGTTAAATGAAATATCAAAATTGTTCGATGTTTCACTACTCAATGTTGGGTCGCCAACTTCAAATCGGCCTGTAGCCAAATGAGGACCATTCATAAATAACTCAATAACTGAAGGCATTCTTTCTACACTAGAAAAACCTAAATTTATATCCAAACTATCAGTAAGATCTCTGCCAATACTTACAGCAAAACTATTTGTGTTTTCATCAATATTGTAGCTATCTATATCACCATGATCTTCATCTGTAACAGTTCCAGATCTATCTACTTGATCTATTCTCATACCAAAATCAAGATGAAACGGGTCAAAGTCTTTACCTATAAAATAACCAAGCGTTAGCACTTCATTATTTGCAGGATTCATAAAGGCTTCTTCTCCAAAAATTGAGGTATTTTCATCAACAAAATTAAATGAGAATTTTTGAGTCATACTATCATTTGACATGTCAAAGATTGCACCATACTCGGTAGCATCATTTAAAAAATTTGTTGGTGCATGTTCTTCGTGTTCTTCTTCACCTTCATGCTCTTCATGACCTTCCTCTTCAGCATGAGCTTCAGTAAGCCTGTAATCGCTATCCCTATATGTATAGTCTATTTTCTTAACTAAATTGCCATTAATATTATATGACCCTTTAATTGTAAAATTTTCTGAATCAGTGGTTGAAAATATTCTTTCCTCTTCATGCTCTTCCTCATCACCATGCTCATCACCATGATCATCACCATGCTCATCGCCATGCTCATCACCGTGCTCGTCACCATGCTCATCACCATGGAAAGGAATTCCATAAACACTCTTAAGACTATCTACAGAAAGCCCAACGTAGCCCCAGTCTCCTACTTTTGAAACTCCAAATTTAGTTGCCTCAACCGCAAAATCAGAATTGTTAACATACCCAAGATTTTCTTCATGCTCTTCATGTTCCTCTTCATGGTCCTCTTCATGCTCTTCTTCATGAAGAATAGCTCCATTTGGTATATCATAATTTCCGAATTCAGTATTTTTATATCCAAAATTTACATTAAAACCATTGATGTTTCTTTTGAGATTAATAAATTCAGAACTACCATCATTTACAGATTGAGTTTCATATCCTATTTTTACTTCTGGAATTTCAAAATTCATAGCAGCAATACAGTCATCAACTACATTAATTATTCCACCAATTGTTCCATTAGCATAAAGCAAAGAAGACGGACCTTTCACGATTTCTATTTGTTGAATATCATTTAAATCTACATCATTTAAATGGTCGACTCCTAGTCCGGATACATCTCTGTTAACCATTCCATTTTTAAGAATTTTTACTCTTGGACCTGACATCCCTCTAATTATTGGCTGTCCAACAGCAGAACCATAATCTGCCATTGATATTCCCAGGTATCCATCTATTGCATCACCTAGATTTGTTGTTGCATCATTAACTATTTCATCCCCATCAATAACATAAAGTGGGTTTGTAATTTCAGTGGTATCTATTAGAGCAGAAGTAACCACTATTTCTTCTACATCTTGGGCACTAACTGAGTTAGAAAACATCGACGATGTTAATAAAACAATAAGTACGTTATAAAATTTGTTCATATGAACTCCTTAAAAAAAATTAAAAATTAAAAATTTAAGTTTTTGGTGGAGCTCTTGATTGAAAGTTTTGAAAATCAGGGGAAAAGCATTCTTCTTCTATTTCGTCAGTTTTAACTTCCGATATATAAACTTTAACAATACTTAATTGGGTATTTGAGTCGTCAAAAGTTTTATTTTCACAAAATTCACACTCAATTGTTGAGTGTGTATCTTCGAAATGCTCATGAATTATTGGATCAGCTGAAATAGCAGTAACAAACAAGAAGCCTGTTAAAAACGTTGCTATTATTTTGTTAAAATCTTTCATGTAATAAATTTAGTGCTTTAAGCAAACCAATCCTGGTATTTTTCCCGCTTTAAGGTCAGCGATAGTATCATTTGCCATGGATATATGTCTAGTCTCGACAGGAACAGGCTCTATTTTTTCAGCTTTAACTAGCTCCATTAATTCTTTCATTTCTTGAATACTGCCAAGATATGATCCCTGCAAAACTCTTGATGAAAAGGTCATTAATGGAAGTTGGACTTCAAATTTGCCACCAAGCATTCCAACAAGGATATATAACCCATTTTTATTAAAGCCAAATAAGTCATATCCAAATTCTATGGATGCTTCTGCGCCAACATAGTCTATAACAGTAGAAGCACCTCCACCTGTTAGCTCCATAATTCTTTTTTTTGCATTCTCATGAGAGGAATTGATTACTTCAGAAGCACCAGCAGCCTTAGCAATTTCAAGCTTTGAGTCATCTATATCGACTACAATTGGGCTTACATTGAATGCAGCCTTTGCGATTTTTAAAGCTAATAAGCCCAATCCACCAGCACTAATAATTACTAATTTTTTATCATTAGGTTTTAAATTTGCTTTTTTTAATGAGCTATAAGCAGTCAATCCTCTACACGCATAACTACCTGCTAGGTCATCTGGCGTATTACCTGCATCAAAAAGATATTTAGAATCTTTTACCAAAACATATTCACCATAACCACCATCTACAGAAACACCTATATTTTGTGCAGTAAATGGGCCACATTCATGCTCATTATCACTTTTACAAGCTTCGCATTCTCCGCATCCTATCCATGGATATACAACAAATTTTCTACCTAGCTCAATATCTATAACATTTTGGCCAACAGCTACTACCTCACCAAATACCTCATGACCCATAGCAATGGGCTGAACGAGTCTAGAAGCCATTTTTTTCCCATTTCCAATATCAAAAAAACCATCATGAATATGAATATCTGTATGACATACTCCGCATGCAATAGTTTTGATTAATACTTCATTGCCTTTAGGAGAAGGTGTTGGTATTTCTACCTCTTTTATTGGCTTTGCATTTTCAAAAACTTGGTAAGATTTCATAAACTTATTTATTATTGTCAAGTAAGTATAAGTGATAAAATTCTTTTACAGAACATAGCAACATAGTTATAATTTTTGAATGCACATTAAAAAAAATAAACTAATTCTATTCATAATTTTAATTTCAATTACAGATTTTTCTTTTGCAGAAAAAGCACCTTTTGAATCAACATACGAGGCATTACCTCCAACAAATACAATATTCCGAAATGCTAATGTTTATGATGGAGAGGGTAATGAGTTTTCTGAAATAGATCTATTAATAAAAGATGGAAAAATTATAGCAATGGGTTCTGACTTACCAGGTTCATCTGAATTTATAGAGGTTGATGCAACTGGAAAATGGATAACGCCTGGTATTATTGATATCCATTCACATATGGGTGTCTATTCAGCTCCCAGCGTTACTACTAGCTCTGATGGAAATGAGTCTACCAGTCCAGTAACTGCAGATGTCTGGGCCGAACATTCAATTTGGGTTCAAGACCCTCAATTTGCTCTAGCTTTAAAAGGAGGAGTAACAGCATTTCATGTTCTTCCAGGTTCTGCAAATTTAATTGGGGGTAGAGGGGTTACTGCTAAAAACCTCCAGAGAAATACTATCAATTCTATGAAGTTTCCAGATGCACCTCATTCATTAAAAATGGCCTGTGGAGAAAATCCAAAAAGAGTTTATGGAAATAGAAGTCAAGCACCGTCAACAAGAATGGGTAACATTGCTGGATACAGAAAATCTTGGATAAGGGCCGAGGCTTACTTAAGTCGTCTTGATGAGTATGAGGCTAAATCAGATGATGCTAAAGAACTAGGCTATAAGCCTCAAAGAGATTTAGAGCTTGATACTTTAGCAGGTGTGTTGAGAGGCGAAATTCTTATACAAAACCACTGCTATAGAGCTGAAGAAATGGCAATGATGATAGATATAGCTAAAGAGTTTAATTATAAAATAACAACTTTCCATCATGCAGTTGAGGCTTACAAAATTGCTGACCTGCTAGCAGATAACAATATCTGTGCGGCAATGTGGGCAGATTGGTGGGGTTTTAAGCATGAAGCATATGACATGGTTCAAGCCAATGTTGCTATTGTTGATCAAGCTAGAAATGGAACAGGTTGTGCAATAGTCCACTCAGATGATGAAATTGGAATCCAGCATCTTAATCAAGAGGCTTCTAAGGCATTATCAGCCGGTCTTAAAGCTGGCTTTAATATTTCCAAAGCAAGAGCTATGAAGTGGATAACTAGTAATCCAGCAAAAGCTTCAGGAATCTATGATCAAACAGGATCTTTAAAAGTTGGTAAAAATGCTGATGTTGTTTTATGGTCAAAAAATCCATTTAGCGTCTATGCTCTTGCTGAAAAAGTTTATATTGATGGTGCTCTTGCTTTTGATAGGAATTCAGGTTTAGAGCCCAGTTCTGATTTTGATATCGGGATATTAAATCCAAATAAAAATAGGATACAAGAATGATGAAATGTAAAACAATATTATTCGCAATGGTAATTCTTTTAAATATCAATTTTATTGAGAGTCAAAGCGTTGTCATTAAAAATGCAACTATCTACGATGGAATATCGGATGAGCCATTTGTTGGCAATATTCTTTTTGAAGATGGAATTATTAAAAAAGTATCTTCAACTTTAGTTCAAGGTGATATTTCTATTGATGCAACTGGCAAAATAGTGACACCTGGATTCATTGCTGCCGATACTGAAATCGGTATTGTCGAGATTGGAGCTTTAAGTACAACTAGGGATGATGGCTCAGATATCTATAAAATTGGATTTAGTATTCATGATGCATTTAATCCGAACTCTACACTGGTTCCTTGGAACAGGGCTAATGGTATTACTTCAGCAATTACTCTTCCAAGAAATACATCTAGTCCAATAGGTGGTCTTGGTTCATATTTTGTTCTAGATGGTAGTCTTAACATAACAAGCAATAGAGACATGGTTATGATAGGGAGGCTTGGTGCGAGCAATTCATCTTCAAGGTCAGAAACCTTATCTGTAATGGATGATATTCTTTCCTTTGCATCTTCTATCACTGGTAAAGATATTAAATCTAACAGTGATCTAAATGCACTCATCGAAAACTCAGCTGTTGCTAGTTATATGGAACTGATGCCGAGAGATTTAAAAGCACTTTATAGCTTAATGAATGAAAATCTTCCTTTGATTATAAAAGCCAACAGAGCATCAGATATTTTGAAACTTATAGAACTAAAGAAAAAATACAAACTCAACTTAATAATTATGGGCGCTCAGGAATCAGCTTTAGTTTCTGAGAGTTTAGCTAAAAATAATATCCCATTAATAGTTAATCCAATAAACAATATCCCAAATTCTTTTGATGAATTAGCTTCAAATATCAATCTTTCAAGTAGGCTTGAAAAATCAGGTATTAAATTAATGTTTAATACTTCGCGAGCACATAATTATCATTTAATAAGACAGGGCGCTGGTATAGCTGTTGCAAATGGTATGACATATGGCGGGGCGATTAGGTCGATAACAAGCAATGTTGCAGAGTCATTTAATATAAAAGGCAGAGGCGTTATAAAACAAGGAAATATTGCAGATTTAGTAATATGGGAAGCAGATCCGCTTGAACCATCAAGTATGCCTGAAAAAGTATACATAAATGGAGTCGATGTTGATTTAACAACAAGATCAAGTAGGTTGCGTGATCGTTATACTAAAAATCTTGAAAAACCAAATACCTATAGAAATTAAGTATATGGTGCCGGCACCAAGAGTCGAACTCGGGACCTACTGATTACAAATCAGTTGCTCTACCAACTGAGCTATACCGGCAAAAAAAAACATTATATACAAATTAATCGTTTGGGAAAGAACAATTTGTCCCACCAAGACCACAATAGCCATTTGGATTTTTTGCAAGATACTGTTGATGGTATTCCTCAGCAAGAAAATACTTTGGACTTAAAGCTATTTCAGTTGTTATGTTGCTATAACCATTTGTTTTAAGAATATCTTGATATTGTGATCTGCTGTCTAAACATATTCTTAGATCTTCCTCAGAAGAGCAATATATTACCGATCTATATTGAGTTCCCTTATCATTACCTTGTCTCATTCCTTGAGTAGGATCATGACATTCCCAAAAAACTTTTAATAATTCTCTTAGAGAAATTTCACTAATATTAAAAATAACTTCAACTACTTCAGCATGGTTTGTATCTTTATAACAAACATCTTCATATGAAGGATTCTCAGTTTTTCCTCCAGCATAACCAACTGTAGTTATTTTAACACCAGGAACATTCCAGAACTTTCTTTCAACTCCCCAAAAGCATCCAGCCCCAAATAAGATCTTATTATTACTTTGCACATAATCTTCCAAAAGATTTATCCCTTTAATGTAATGTTTCATTTACTTAGTAAACTCCTTTTATTGAAATATCGCCATACTCATATTCATAAATTTTACCATCCTTAATAGAATTTATTTTTAAAGCGCCTGTGTTATTTATGCCAATAAATTTTCCTTCATTAATAAAATTATTATTGCTTTGAATTTTAATATTTGAATTTAGATGCATGCAAGAATCTTCCCATCTCTTCTTCCAGTTGCTCATCCCCGCATCAACATAAGAAATAAATTTAGTTACGATAATATTAATAAGTTCATTTCTATCTATATCATTATGATAGTTTGAAAGATCTCCCCACCAAGATTCTTTCTTAACAACTTTAAGATTTATCCCAATACCAACTATATTAATTACATCAAAGCCAAGAACTTCTTTTTCTACTAATACTCCCCCAATCTTTTTTTTATTCAAAATAATATCATTAGGCCATTTAAGTCCAACAACATCCTCTTTAATAACTTTATTTATTGCTTCCCGACAAATTAAACCTGTAATTAAACTCAAGGGCTCGTCAATAGTTGATCCAGAAAAAGCTATCGACATGTAAATATTTCCTAGAGGACTAGACCACTCTTTTCCCATCCTGCCTCTGCCTTTTGTCTGTTCCTCTGCACAAATAATATTAAAATCTTTGTTTAGCTTTTTAGATTTGCATTCATCATTTGTTGAGCCTATTTTGTCATATATGACTATATTGACTCTATTTTCATCAATATTTTTAAGAATTTTATTTATATTAAGTGTGTTCAATTTCATAAACTAGTTGACTTAAACTCATTCTAGAACAAAAATAGCTACCGTGAAATGGAGAGGTGGGTGAGTGGTTAATACCAGCAGACTGTAAATCTGCCGCTTCGGCTACGTAGGTTCGAATCCTACCCTCTCCACCACGCTTATTTCCGCAGATATTATCCATAAAAATAATCTAATATTTATCTTGAAAAAAGGTTGAGTTTAATACTTTTTAGAGGGATAATACGCCACCTTAAAATAGGATGCTACATATTCGGGCTCATATAGCTCAGTGGTAGAGCACTTGCTTGGTAAGTAAGAGGTCACCGGTTCAAGTCCGGTTATGAGCTCCATTTTAATAAAATAATTATTTCAGAGAGGCATATAAAAATGGCAAGAGAAAAATTCGAAAGAACGCTACCCCACGTAAACGTTGGGACAGTTGGTCACGTTGATCATGGTAAAACTACGCTTACAGCTGCATTAACTAAAGTAGCTGCAGAGGTTTTCGGTGGAGACGCTGTTGACTTTGCAAATATTGATAACGCTCCAGAAGAAAGAGAAAGAGGAATAACTATTGCTACTTCTCACGTTGAGTATGTATCAACTGCTCGTCATTATGCTCACGTTGATTGTCCAGGTCACGCAGACTATGTAAAAAATATGATTACTGGTGCTGCTCAGATGGACGGAGCTATATTAGTAGTAAGTGCTGCTGATGGTCCTATGCCACAAACAAGAGAGCACATTCTATTATGTAGACAGGTTGGAGTTCCATATATCGTTGTATACATGAATAAAGCAGATCAAAATGATGATCCAGAAATGATAGAGCTTGTTGAGATGGAAATTAGAGAGCTGTTAAATGAATATGATTTCCCAGGTGATGACACTCCAATAATCGTTGGTAGTGCATTAAAAGCTTTAGAAGGTGATTCATCTGAAATAGGTGTTCCTTCAGTAACAAAATTGATTGAAACTCTAGATAGTTATGTACCAGAGCCTGAAAGACCAGTAGATGGTGCTTTCTTAATGCCTATTGAAGACGTGTTTACAATTTCTGGAAGAGGAACAGTTGTAACAGGAAGAATCGAAACTGGTATTGTTAACACTGGTGATGCACTTGAAATTATTGGAATTAAGGACACAACCTCTACTACTTGTACAGGTGTTGAAATGTTTAGAAAATCCCTTGATGAAGGTAGAGCTGGAGAAAACTGTGGAGTTCTATTAAGAGGTGTTGAAAGAGATGCTGTAGAAAGAGGGCAGGTTTTATCTAAGCCTGGAGCTATTTCTCCTCACACAAAATTTGAGGCTGAAATCTATGTACTAAGCAAAGATGAAGGTGGAAGACATACTCCATTTATGAATAACTATAGACCTCAGTTCTATTTCAGAACAACTGATGTCACAGGTGCATGCGAACTTCCAAGTGGAGTTGAAATGGTTATGCCGGGCGATAATATTAAAATGAATATTGAACTTATTGCTCCTATTGCTATGGACGAAGGTCTAAAATTTGCAATTAGAGAAGGCGGCAGAACTGTGGGTGCTGGCGTAGTATCAAAAATTATTGAGTAAAAATTGACTTATTAGCCGAGGCCTTTGTGTCTCGGCTTACTTGTCTCTGAAGAATATGAAAATGTGTTTTAGGCCAGTAGCTCAATTGGTAGAGTACCGGTCTCCAAAACCGGGGGTTGTGGGTTCGAGACCCTCCTGGCCTGCCAAATTAAAATGGCAGCCTAAATAGGAAATATATGACTAAAGTAGTAGCTTCGAAATCAGTAGATAGACTAAAGTGGTTTATTGCTCTTTCCGTATTTGCAGCAGCTGTTGTTGGAAACAGCTATTTTGTAGAGATAGCTTTTTTATATAGAGTACTTGGAGTTGTATTTTTATTTATTATTGGTCTTGGAGTTCTTTCTATTACTAATTTTGGATCCAATGCAATCAAGTTAATGCGTGAGTCTAGAACAGAAATAAGAAAGGTTGTTTGGCCTACAAGATTAGAAACAACTCAAACATTTTTAGTAGTATTCAGTTCAATTGTAGTTCTTTGCTTATTTTTTTGGGGCTTAGAATCATTATTAACATTCTTAACGAAATTGGTATTAGGTTAAATATATGGATTGGTACGTAATACAAGCTTACTCAGGATATGAGCAAAAAGTGAAAATAGCTTTAGAAGAAAAGATAGAGCTAAACGGCTTGTCTGAAAAATTTGGTGAAATTTTAATACCTACAGAACAAATTGTTGAATTGAAAGGTGGCACAAAAAAAACTACTGAAAGAAAATTTTTTCCAGGATACATTTTAATTGAAATGTTACTTGAGGATGATTCTTGGCAACTAGTTCAATCAACTCCTAGGGTTTCAGGCTTTGTTGGGGGGACTAAAGATAGACCTCTGCCAATTTCAGAAGAAGATGTTAATAGCATTATCAATAGAATTGAAGTCGGTGAAGATGCTCCGGCTCCTAAAACAATTTATGAGCCTGGTGAGGTTGTCAGAGTCTGTGATGGGCCTTTCAATGACTTTAATGGTGTTGTAGAAAATGTAGATTATGAGAGAAACATGGTAAAAGTTTCAGTCCAAATACTTGGAAGAGCAACACCTGTCGATCTTGAGTTCATTCAAATAGAGAAAACATAATGGCAAAAAAAGTAGCAAATATCCTTAAATTACAGATTCCTGCTGGTGGAGCTAATCCTAGCCCTCCTGTTGGACCAGCTTTGGGTCAAGTTGGCGTAAATATAATGGATTTCTGTAATGCATTTAATGCTGAAACTCAGAGTGCTGAAAAAGGTATGCCTCTTCCAGTTGTTATTACTGTATATGAAGATAAATCTTTTACATTTATTGTTAAAACACCCCCAGCTGCTGTCTTGATAAGAAAAACCTTAGGTATTCCAAAAGGAAGTGGAGAGCCTAACAGAGAAAAGGTTGGTAAATTAACAAGAGCACAATTAGAAGACATAGCAAAACAAAAAGAACCAGACTTAAATTCCAATGATATTGATGCTGCTGTTCTAATCATTGCTGGTACAGCAAGAAGTATGGGAGTTGAGGTAGATCTATGAGCAAAGTAACAAATAAACAAAAAATTATTCTTGAAAAAGTTGATCCTGAGATGACATATTCTATGGCAGATGCTTTAGAAATATTAAAATCTGTTAAATCTAGTAAATTTGAAGAGTCTGTTGATATTGCAATCAGACTTGGTGTAGACCCAAATAAATCTGATCAAAATGTCAGAGGCGCGGTTACTCTTCCTAACAGTTTAGGAAAGCAAGTTACCGTTGCTGTTTTTGCAGACGGAGATCAAGCTGAAGCAGCCAAAGCAGCAGGTGCTGAATATATTGGAATGGAAGACCTTGCTGAGAAATTCTCTAAAGAAGAGATTTCAGTTGATGTTGTTATTTCAACAAATGCAGCTATGAAAGTTGTTGGAAAGCTTGGACAAGTATTGGGGCCAAAGGGTTTAATGCCTAACCCTAAAACTGGCACGGTTTCAGATGATGTTGCTACTGCTATTAATAATGTAAAAGCTGGTCAAGTAAGATTCAGAACAGATAAAAATGGAATCATTCATGGAAGTATTGGTAAGGTTTCTTTTGATCTTGAAAAGATACAATCCAATGCAACTGCATTATTAGAAGAATTAAAAAAATTAAAGCCAGCATCTGCAAAGGGAGTTTATATAGGTAATATTGCTTTAAGTAGCACTATGGGACCTGGTATAAAAATAAACTCATCAGAGCTGGTATAAGTTTTAGCTTTATAAGAAATTATATAGCTAGATAGTTGCGTTTACGCAGCCGTCAAAGACCGTAGGTGTCGCGAGACTTAATTTCCTACGTAGGTGGTGTTCAAATTGTAATTTTGCAATTTGTCGCCGAATGGCCGAGAGGCTTAAACAGGAGAATTGCTGTGGCGTTATCAAAAAGTGAAAAAGAAAGAATAGTTGGTGAAGTTAAGGAAGTTGCATCGAATGCATCATCTTTAGTTATTTCAGATGCAAGGGGCCTAAAGGTTACTGAGCTTTCTGAAGTGAGGCAAAAGGCTACTCAGTCTGGTATACATATTCAAATAATCAAGAACTCGCTTGCTAAATTAGCATTTGAGGGAACTGATTTTGGTTGTTCAGATGAAGTGCTTGTTGGACCATCTTTATTTGCTTTTTCTTTTGAAGAACCAGGTGCAGCGGCTAAATTGCTTAAAACATATGCAAAGAATTTTGATAATTTAGAAATCAAAGCTTTGGTAGTTGAAGGGCAGTTACTTGATGGAGGCCAAATAGATATTCTTGCTAGCCTTCCATCTAAAGTTGAGGCTTATGGCCTCATTGCAAATGTGTTGCAGGCTCCAGTTAGTAAATTTGCTACTTTGTTAAATGAAGTGCCAAGTAAATTAGCTAGAGTTTTAACAGCAGTTCAAGACAAAAAAAAGGCAGAAGCCTAAATTATAAGGAGAATTAGAATGGCAACTAGTAAAGAGGATATTTTAAAAGCTATAGAAGAGATGTCAGTAATGGATCTTGTAGATCTTATTTCTGATATCGAAGAAAAGTTTGGTGTGACAGCAGCAGCAGCAGTTGCAGCAGCACCAGCAGCGGCAGCAGGCGGAGACGCAGAAGCAGCTGAAGAAAAAGATGCTTTTGATGTTGTATTAAATGCAGCAGGCGATCAAAAAGTACAAGTTATTAAAGCTGTAAGAGCTATAACTGGTCTTGGATTAAAAGAAGCAAAAGATATGGTAGATGGCGCACCTAGTACAGTTAAAGAAGGTGCTAGTAAAGATGATGCAGAAGCAATGTTAACTCAGCTTACTGAGGCTGGAGCAACTGCAGAACTTAAATAAACCATTAAACATATAAATAATAAATAAAAGGGCGCATTTATGTCATACAGCTATACAGAAAAGAAAAGAATAAGAAAAAACTTTGGAACTTTCTCCAAGGTTATGGAACTTCCTAATCTTATTGAAACTCAAACTAAATCTTATTCTGAATTTTTACAAGCTGATGTGGCTCCTGATGCTAGGAAAAAACAGGGACTTGAAGATGTATTCCAGTCCTTGTTCCCTATTAAAAGTGTTTCAGGAAATGCTGCTCTTGAATATGTTTCATATGAATTGGGTAAAAACACTTATGATGTTCAAGAGTGTTTAGTTCAGGGCTTATCCTACTCTGCTCCGCTCAGAATAAAAGTAAAGTTAGTTCTTTATGATAGAGAAACAAACTTCAAAGAAGTTAAGGATATAAAAGAAGGGGAAGTTTTCATGGGCGAAGTCCCATTAATGACTTCAGATGCATCATTCGTTGTTAATGGAACTGAAAGGGTTGTGGTATCACAACTTCATAGGTCTCCTGGTGTATTTTATGATCATGACAAAGGCAAAACACATTCTTCTGGCAAGGTATTATATTCAGCTAGAATTATTCCTTACAGAGGCTCATGGTTAGATTTTGAATTCGATCCTAAAGATATTTTATTTAGCAGAATAGATAGAAGAAGAAAAATACCAGCAACCATTATGCTTAGAGCATTAGATATGGGCACTGAAGAAATTCTTTCTGAGTTTTATGATGAAGATGCTTTTGTTCTTGAAAAAGACACTGTAAAACTTGCGCTTATTCCTGAGAGATTGAGAGGTGAAACACTTCCAGTTGATTTAAAAGTTAAAAGTAAGGTTTATGTTCAGGCAGGAAAAAGAATTACTGCTAGGCATATTAAAGAGTTATCGAATGCCAATGTTAATGAAATTACACTTGCTGAAGAGTTTTTGGTTGGAAAAGTTCTATCTAAAGATATTTTTAACAAAGAGACAGGCGAAGTTTTATATTCTGCCAATACTGAAATAGATAATGAAGTTTTAGAGACTCTTAAAGAAAATAATGTATCAGAAATTACTTGTTTATTTATAAATGAGCTTGATAAAGGGCCATATATCTCTAATACACTTAGAGCAGATCCAACATCAAATAGGCTTGAAGCTCTTGTAGAAATCTACAGAATGATGAGACCTGGAGAACCACCAACCAAAGATTCAGCAGAAACTTTATTCAATAATCTGTTCTTTAACGAAGAAAGATATGATTTATCTGAAGTTGGAAGAATGAAGTTTAATAGACGCTTGAAGTTAGATTCTGCAAAAGAGAATGATAATATTTTAGACAAAGAAGACATTATTGAAGTAATGAAAGGTATTGTTAATATTCGTGATGGTCATGATATTGTTGACGATATTGATCACCTTGGTAATAGAAGAGTTAGATCTGTTGGAGAAATGACAGCAAACCAGTTTAGAGTTGGTCTAATAAGAGTCGAAAGAGCTGTTAGAGAAAGATTAAGTATGGCAGAAGCAGATGAGCTAGGACCGCAAGATCTAATCAATGCAAAGCCTGTTACTGCAGCCATTAAAGAATTTTTTGGCTCTAGCCAATTATCTCAGTTTATGGATCAAAACAATCCACTGTCTGAAATTACTCACAAAAGAAGAGTATCTGCTTTAGGACCAGGTGGTCTTACTAGAGAAAGAGCAGGTTTTGAGGTTAGAGACGTTCATCCTACCCATTATGGAAGAGTGTGCCCAATTGAAACTCCAGAAGGACCGAATATTGGTTTAATTAATTCTTTTGCTTCGTACTCAAGAACCAACCAATATGGCTTTATTGAAACTCCTTACAGAAAAGTTGTTAACGGTACAGTTACAGATGAAATAATGTATTTATCTGCTATTGATGAAGCAGAGCATGTAATTGCTCAGGCTAATGTTGCCCTAGATAATAAAAATAAATTTGTTGATGATCTTGTTGCTGTTAGACACGCTAGTGAATTTGAGTTGATGTCATCTGATAGAGTTGATCTAATGGATGTATCTCCGCAACAGGTTGTATCAATTGCAGCATCATTAATTCCTTTCTTAGAGCATGATGACGCAAACAGAGCTTTAATGGGTTCTAATATGCAGCGTCAAGCAGTACCAGTGCTTAGAGCTGAAAAACCTCTAGTTGGAACTGGTCTTGAATCAGTGGTTGCAAGAGATTCAGGAGTCTGTATCGTTGCAAAAAATTCTGGTGTTGTTGAAAATGTAGATGCATCAAGGATTGTAGTTAGAGTTACAGACAAAAAATCTAAATCAGCATCCGATGTATATAATCTTGTGAAGTACACAAGATCCAATCAGAATACTTGTATAAATCAAAGACCAATTGTTAGAGTTGGAGATGTTGTGAAAGCTGGTGATGTTCTAGCAGATGGTCCATCTGTAGATAATGGGGAGCTAGCACTAGGACAAAATATCCGCATAGCATTCATGCCATGGAATGGTTATAACTTTGAAGATTCAATTCTCATATCTGAAAAAGTTGCAAGAGAAGACAGATTCACATCTATTCATATTCAAGAAATTGTATGTGTAGCTAGAGATACAAAGCTTGGTTCAGAAGAAATCACTGCAGATATACCTAATGTAGGCGAAGGCTCTCTTAATAAATTAGATGATTGCGGTATAGTGTATGTTGGCGCTGAAGTAGAGCCAGGTGACATTTTAGTTGGAAAGATAACTCCAAAAGGAGAGACTCAGCTTTCTCCTGAAGAAAAACTTTTAAGAGCAATTTTTGGTGAAAAAGCCTCTGATGTTAAAGATACATCACAAAGATCTAGCTCAAAAGGAACTGTTATCGGTGTCGAAGTATTTACTAGAGATGGAGTTGAAAAAGACGAAAGAACTCAGGCTATAGAACAAGATCATCTTGATCAATCAAAAAAAGATGCAGATGACGAAGCTTTTGTTGTTGAACAAGCAACAAAAACTAGACTATGCGATCTCTTAAAAGGTAAAAAAGCTATTAAAGGTAATGGTATTAAAAAAGGTGAAACATTATCTTCTGAAAAACTAGAATCTTTAGAACTTAATGATCTTTTCTCAATAAGAACAGATACAGACTCTATCAACGATGTTATCGAGGATACCGAGAAATCTTATAAAGCTTACGCTAAAGACATCAAGTCTAGATTTGAAGAGAAAAAAGCAAAAATCATTAGAGGCCATGACTTGGCTCCTGGTGTTATTAAAATTGTTAAGGTCTACTTAGCTATCAAGCGTAGAATTCAGCCTGGTGACAAAATGGCTGGACGTCATGGAAACAAGGGTGTTATTTCAGAGATAATGCCAGTTGAAGATATGCCGTATGATAAAGATGGTAATCCAGTAGATATAGTTTTAAATCCTCTAGGGGTTCCATCAAGGATGAATGTTGGACAAATTCTTGAAACTCATATGGGTTGCGCTGCGAAAGGTATCGGTCAAAAAATTGATTTAATGCTTAAAGAAAATGCAAAACCAGCTGAGTTAAAAACTTACTTGGATAAACTTTATAATGCTAATGCAGCAAATAAAGAAGATATAAATTCATTTAATAATAGTGAAATTATGGAGTTAGCTCATAATCTTAAAGATGGGTTGCCTATAGCTACTCCTGTTTTTGATGGAGCAAAAGAAAGTGAGGTAAAAGATCTTTTAAAGCTTGCTGATCTCCCAGAATCAGGACAATTCACATTATATGATGGAAGAACAGGATCTAAGTTTGATAGACCTGTAACAGTTGGATATATGTATATTATTAAGTTGAATCATTTGGTTGACGACAAAATGCATGCTAGATCAACTGGTTCATATAGCTTGGTTACTCAACAGCCATTAGGTGGTAAAGCTCAATTTGGTGGACAAAGATTTGGTGAAATGGAAGTTTGGGCTTTAGAAGCATACGGTGCGTCTTATACACTGCAAGAAATGCTAACTGTTAAATCAGATGACGTTTCAGGTAGAACAAAAATGTATAAAAATATTGTTGATGGAAGTTATGAAATGGATGCCGATATCCCTGAGTCATTTAATGTTCTTAGCAAAGAGATTAAATCACTTGGAATTAACCTCGAATTAGATTCAGAAAATTAGGAGATTAAATTGAGAGACTTATTAAATTCTTTAAAAACAGGGCAGGATGATTTTACTACTATTTCTGCAGGACTTGCTTCTCCACAAGTAATCAAATCTTGGTCTTTTGGTGAAGTAAAGAAGCCAGAAACAATAAATTATAGAACTTTCAAACCAGAAAGAGATGGACTATTTTGCTCCAAAATATTTGGTCCAATAAAAGATTACGAATGTATTTGTGGTAAATACAAAAGAATGAAGCACAGAGGTGTTGTTTGTGAAAAGTGTGGAGTTGAGGTTACTCTAGCAAAAGTCAGAAGAGAAAGAATGGGTCATATTGATCTTGCTGCTCCGGTTGCTCATATATGGTTTTTAAAATCACTTCCATCAAGAATTGGTCTACTTTTAAATACAACTTTAAGAGAGATTGAAAGGGTCTTATATTTTGAAAGCTACATCGTAACTGATCCAGGACTAACTCCTCTTGAAAAAGGAGAGATATTAACTGAAGAAGAGTGGGTTGAGAAATATGAAGAATTTGGTGACGAGTTTCAAGCAGGTATGGGTGCAGAGTCTGTTCAGATTCTTCTTGAAGAATTAGACATTAATGAAGAAATTCGAGAAATAAGAGAAGAAATTCCTCAAACTAACTCCGAAACAAAGCTAAAAAAACTTTCAAAAAGACTTAAGCTTTTAGAAGCATTTAATGAGTCAGGAAATAGACCTGAATGGATGGTTATGAATGTTTTACCAGTTTTACCACCTGACTTAAGACCTCTAGTACCACTTGAAGGTGGTCGTTTTGCTACTTCAGATTTAAATGATCTATACAGAAGGGTCATTAATAGAAATAACAGATTAAAAAGACTCTTAGAGTTAAATGCACCTGAAATCATTGTAAGAAATGAAAAAAGAATGCTTCAAGAATCAGTTGATGCTCTTCTAGATAATGGAAGAAGAGGAAGGGTTATAACAGGAACTAATAAACGTCCACTTAAATCTCTTGCAGATATGATTAAAGGTAAAGGTGGAAGATTTAGACAGAACCTTTTAGGAAAAAGGGTTGATTATTCTGGTAGATCAGTAATTGTTTCAGGACCTACATTAAAGCTACATCAATGTGGATTACCTAAAAAAATGGCCTTAGAACTATTTAAACCATTTGTTTATGGAAAGTTAGAGCAAAGAGAGCTAGCGACTACAATTAAAGCAGCTAAAAAACTTGTAGAAAGGGAAACTCCTGAGGTATGGGAGGTTCTTGAAGATGTAATTAGAGAGCATCCAGTTATGCTTAATAGAGCTCCAACTCTGCATAGACTAGGTTTACAGGCTTTTGAACCTAAATTAATTGAAGGTAAGGCTATTCAACTTCATCCTTTAGTTTGTGTTGCTTTTAATGCTGACTTTGATGGCGACCAAATGGCTGTTCATGTTCCTCTAACATTAGAGGCTCAATTAGAAGCAAGAGCTTTAATGATGTCTACAAATAATATTTTATCTCCAGCTGATGGATCACCGATTATCAATCCAACACAAGATGTTGTTTTAGGTTTGTATTATATGACTAGAGATAATGCTAGTGCTAATGGTGCGGGCAGAGTTTTCAGCGACCCTGATGAGGTTTTAAGAGCGTATGAAACTGAAACCCTTAATATTCATGCTGCAATTAAAGTTAGAATTACTAATAAAGATGGCGAGAAGCAAATACATGAAACTACTGTAGGTAGAGTACTTATATGGAGAATTACTCCTAACGCAGTTGGTTTTGAAAACATTAATAAAGTTCTTAATAAAAAATTAATTTCAAAATTAGTTGATATCTCATACAGAAAAGCTGGCTTGAAAGAGACAGTTATTTTTGCTGACCAATTAATGTATCTTGGGTTTGATTTCTCAACTAGATCAGGATCATCTATCGGTGTTAATGACTTTGTTATTCCAGAACAAAAAGCAAAAATTATTGATGATTCAGAGAAAGAAGTAAAAGCTATCGAGAAGCAATTTGATTCAGGTCTTGTAACAAGAGGCGAAAGATATAATAAAGTTATCGATATTTGGTCTAGAGCCAATGAGCAAGTAGCTAAAGCTATGATGGAAAAAATTAGTACTGAGACTGCTAAAACTCCTGAAGGTGAAGAGGTAGATCAATCCTCATTTAATTCTGTATATATTTATGCAGATTCAGGTGCAAGAGGTTCACCGGCGCAGATTAGACAGCTTTCTGGAATGAGAGGGTTAATGTCTAAGCCAGATGGTTCTATTATTGAAACTCCTATTACAGCTAATTTTAGGGAAGGACTTTCAGTTTTACAGTATTTTATTTCTACTCACGGAGCCAGGAAAGGTCTTGCTGATACAGCTTTAAAAACTGCAAACTCAGGATATCTTACAAGAAGGCTTTGTGACGTTTCTATGGATTCAGTTATTAATATTGAAGATTGTGGTACTGACCAATCAATAACAGTAACATCTATAATTGATGGTGGTGAAATAATTCAGGCATTAACTGATAGAATCCTTGGAAGAGTTATAGCTGAGCCCATTTTAGATAATGATGGCAATGTTCTTTTTGAAAAAGACACTATGTTAGATGAAGATGCTGTTGATGTAATTGACACACTTAATCTTGCTTCTTTAAAAGTTAGATCTCCTATGACATGTGAGGCATCAATAGGGGTTTGCTCAAAATGTTACGGTAGAGATTTAGCAAGAGGTCATTTAGTGCATAGAGGAGAGGCTGTTGGTGTAGTTGCTGCTCAATCTATTGGTGAGCCAGGAACTCAGCTAACCATGCGTACTTTCCATATTGGTGGAGCTGCTTCAAGCTCTTCTGAAGATAATGCAATTTATAATAAAAACAAGGGTGTTGTAACTTTTTCTGATGATATGAAAACAGTTACCAATAAAGATAAGTTAGAAGTTGTTGTGTCTAGAAATGCAATGGCGACCATTACTGAGCCTAGTGGAAAAATTACTGAACAGTATAAAGTTCCTTATGGAGCAACACTTGAAGTTAAAAATGAATCTGATCTTGAAGCTGGAATAAAAGTTGCATCTTGGGATCCTTATACAAGACCTATTGTTGCTGAAGCATCAGGAAAAGTTAGATTTATTGATATAGAAGATGGGGTAACCGTTAGAGAGCAAATGGATGAGCTTACTGGATTATCTAGTATTGAAATCATAGAAGTCTCTGATAGGCCTACTGCTGGTAGAGATTTATCTCCAAAAGTTGAGATTGTAGACTCAAAAGGCAAAGTTCTTTTAATAGGAGATTTCAATGCTCCTGCAGAATATCCACTACCTGCTGGAGGGCTAGTCAATTTAAGAGACGGTCAAAAACTTACAGCTGGTGAGGTTATTGCAAGAATGCCTTTAGTTGCTTCTAAGACAAAAGATATAACAGGTGGTCTTCCAAGGGTAGCTGATTTATTTGAAGCAAGAAAACCTAAAGATGCCTCTGTTCTATCAGAGGAAACAGGTATTATTTCTTTTGGAAAAGAAACAAAAGGCAAAGTAAGGCTTGTGATAACTCCAGAAGGGGCTACGAAGAAAGCTCAGAATACAGAAATGTTAATTCCAAAGCACAGAACCCTTTCAGTTTTTGAAGGTGAAAGAATTTCTAAAGGTGATATTATTTCAGACGGACCTTATAGTCCTCATGATATTTTAAGACTAAAAGGCATCCCAGAATTAACAAACTTTATTGTTAATGAGATTCAAGATGTATATAGACTTCAAGGTGTGTCAATCAATGATAAGCATATTGAAACTATCCTAAGACAGATGTTAAGAAAGGCACTAATCGTAGATGGTGGTGACACTAAGTTTATTCAGGGTGATCAAGTAAGCTATGCTGAATTAATTGAAGAAAATGCTAAAGTAGAATCTGCAGGTAATACTCCAGCTGAATACGAGAGAGTTCTGCTTGGAATTACCAAAGCATCATTAGCAACTGATTCATTCATATCAGCGGCATCTTTCCAAGAGACTACAAGAGTCCTTACAGAAGCAGCTGTTACTGGTAAGAAGGATCATCTGAGAGGCTTAAAAGAAAATGTTGTAGTTGGAAGACTCATACCTGCAGGAACAGGTATGGAATTCCATGATAAATTAAAAAATAAAAAACAATTTGATCTTGATGAACAAACTCTTTCTGCAGATGATATCGAAGCAGCACTAAGACAAGAACTTCAAGAAACGGAGGAATAATGTTGACCGCAATTGATCTAATCTATAGAATCGCGGCCTAACCAAAAAAAAATATTATGGCAACAGTAAATCAGTTATTAAAAAAGTCTAGAAAACCAAAAGTTAGAAAGACAGATGTACCGGCATTGAATGCATGTCCTCAAAGAAGAGGTGTTTGCACTCGTGTATATACAACAACTCCTAAAAAACCTAACTCAGCTTTAAGGAAAGTTTGTAGAGTTAGATTAACAAGTGGTTTTGAGGTCACATCTTATATTGGTGGAGAAGGACATAATCTTCAAGAACATTCATTGGTTTTAATAAGAGGTGGAAGAGTAAAAGATCTACCTGGAGTTAGATATCACACAGTAAGAGGAACTTTAGATACATCCGGAGTTGCTAACAGAAAACAAAGAAGATCCAAATATGGAGCCAAAAAAGGTAAATAATTATGCCAAGAAGAAGAAGTCCCGAAAAAAGAAAAGTATTACCAGATCCAAAGTACAAAGACGTCATACTTGCTAAATTCATGAACAATCTCATGAAAGATGGTAAAAAATCTGTAGCTGAAAAAATTGTATATGGTGCTTTTGATCAAATAACGAAAACTTCAAAAGAAGATCCGCTTGGAATTTTTATGAAAGCACTTGAAGAAGTCAGTCCTGTTGTTGAGGTTAAATCAAGAAGAGTTGGTGGCGCTAACTATCAAGTTCCTATAGAAATTAGACCATCTAGAAGACAGGCGCTTGCAATGAGATGGATTGTTGATGCTGCAAGAAAAAGAAGTGAAAAATCAATGAATCTTAGACTTGCTGGTGAGCTTATGGATGCATCGCAGAAGAAGGGATCAGCTGTTAGAAAAAGAGAAGATGTTCATAAAATGGCTGAAGCTAATAAAGCCTTCTCTCATTTTAGATTTTAATAATCAATCACATATAAAAAAATTAAATTATGGCTAGACAAATAGTATTAAATAAATATCGTAACGTTGGTATCTGTGCCCATGTAGATGCAGGTAAAACAACTACAACTGAAAGAGTTCTTTTTTACACTGGTCTATCTCATAAAATTGGAGAAGTTCATGATGGCGCAGCTACTATGGACTGGATGGAACAAGAGCAAGAAAGAGGTATTACGATTACTTCAGCAGCAACAACATGTTTCTGGAGTGGAATGGAACAACAATTCCCTCAACATAGAATTAATATTATTGATACGCCAGGTCACGTAGATTTTACCATTGAAGTTGAAAGGTCATTAAGAGTTTTAGATGGTGCAGTAGTTGTGTTTTGTGGAACATCTGGTGTTGAACCTCAATCAGAAACTGTCTGGAGACAAGCTAATAGATATGAAGTACCAAGAGTTGTGTTCGTTAACAAAATGGATAGAGCTGGAGCAAACTTTGAGAGAGTGGTTGACCAAATAAAAACAAGATTACAAGCAAACATAATTCCTATTCAATACAATATTGGTGCCGAAGATGATTTCAAAGGTGTTGTAGATCTAATCAATATGCGAGCAATATATTGGAATGAAGACGATCAAGGCCTAACTTTTGATTCAAAAGAAATACCTTCTGATCTTCTTGATAAATGTACCCAGCTTCGTGAAGAAATGCTTGAAGCAGCAGCTGAAGCTAATGAAGAGCTAATGGATACTTATCTTGAATCGGGTGATCTTTCAGTTGAGCAAGTTAAAGAAGGATTAAGAATAAGATCATTGGCTAATGAGCTTATTGTTGGTTTATGTGGCTCTGCTTTCAAAAACAAAGGTGTGCAAGCTATGCTTGATGCTGTTGTTGAATTTTTACCAGCCCCAGATGAAGTTAAAGCTATTACAGGGGTTATTCCTAATAATAGCCAAGAGGACGAAGAAGAGGATTCAAGAAAATCATCAGATGACGAGCCTTTTTCTGCGCTTGCGTTCAAAATTGCTACAGACCCATTTGTTGGAACTTTAACTTTTATAAGAGTTTATTCCGGTGTTCTTCAAGTCGGAGATGCTGTTATAAATTCAACTAAACAGAAAAAAGAAAGAGTCGGAAGAATGGTGCAAATGCATTCAAATAATAGAGAAGAAATCAAAGAAGTTAGAGCTGGTGATATTGCTGCATGTATTGGCTTAAAAGACATTACTACAGGTGATACATTATCAGATTCAGCAAAACCAATTGTGTTAGAAAGAATGGACTTCCCAGAGCCAGTTATTTCTGTAGCTGTTGAGCCTAAATCAAAACCTGACCAAGAGAAGATGTCTCTTGCTCTTGGCAAACTTGCACAAGAAGATCCATCTTTCCGTGTTACTAGTGATGAAGAATCAGGCCAAACAATTATTTCAGGAATGGGTGAACTTCATTTAGATGTATTAGTGGATAGAATGAGAAGAGAATTCTCAGTTGAGGCTAATATAGGTAAACCACAAGTTGCTTACAGAGAAACAATTAAAGAATCTGTTGATGTTGAGGGTAAATTTGTAAGGCAAAGTGGTGGTAAGGGTCAGTATGGTCATGTTTGGTTAAAGTTAGAGCCATTAGGATTAGATGATGAATATGAATTCGTCGACAAGATCGTTGGTGGAGTAATCCCTAAAGAATACATACCGGCTGTAAATAAAGGAATCCAAGAGCAAATGCAAAATGGTGTTATAGCTGGTTATCCACTTTTAGCATTAAGAGCTACTTTATATGATGGCTCTTTCCATGATGTTGATTCAAATGAGATGGCCTTTAAGATTGCCGGATCAATGGCCCTCAAAGAAGGAGCCAATAAGGCAAGACCTGCACTACTAGAGCCTGTTATGAAAGTTGTAGTTGTTACACCTGAAGAGCATATGGGTGATGTTGTTGGAGACTTAAATAGAAGAAGAGGAATTATTTTAGGTATGGATGATATTACTTCTGGTAAAGAAGTTTCATCTGAAGTTCCTTTGGCTGAAATGTTTGGTTATGCAACAGATCTTAGATCTGCTACGCAGGGTAGAGCAACATTTACAATGGAATTTACAAAGTATGGAGAGGTTCCAAACAATATTGCAGAAGGACTTAAAAACTCTTAAAACTTAAGATCATTTAACTAGTGATTAATGTTGACAGTTATGCTGTTAGAAGCTTAAAATACGCCACTTTTTGCAATAAGCAAAAGTATTAAAATTAAATAGATAGGGATAATAAAGGATAAAAATGGAGAATCAATCAATCAGAATTAGGCTTAAAGCTTTTGATTACAGACTGATAGATGCTTCAGCCAAATTAATAGTAGAAACAGTAAAAAAAACTGGTGCTGTTATTAATGGTCCAATACCACTCCCTGTTAAAAAAGAAAGAACAACTATATTGAAATCACCGCATAAAGACAAAGATGCTAGAGACCAATATGAGATTGTTACTTATAAAAGACTTATGGATATAGTCAAACCAACTGATAAAACAGTTGATGCTTTAATGAAATTAGATCTGTCCTCTGGGGTAGATGTTCAAATAAGCTTAGGCTAGTCCATTAATTAACGCGATAGCGGCCATAGAGGGTATTAGCCCCGTATAAAGGAGAATAAATTGAGCATAGGCTTAATAGGAAAAAAATCTGGAATGACTCGTCTTTTCCTAGAAGACGGTGAGTCAGTCCCAGTTACTGCAGTTTCTGTTTGTGGTAACTTTTTAGCAGATATAAAAACTACTTCAAGAGATGGATACAATGCGTTTGTTGTCTCAAAAGTAAACAAATCTAATAATGTTAATAAATCTAAAAGTGAATTTTATAAAAAAATAAATCTTGAACCTGGAATTCTTGCAGAATTTAGGTCCGGTGATGAAATTACTGAAGATATGAAAGTTGGCAAACACTTAACTGCAGATGTATTTGAAATTGGTCAATATGTTGACGTTACAGGAACATCAAAAGGTAAAGGTTACGCTGGTGTCATTAAGCGTCATAACTTTGCCATGCAGGATGCAACTCATGGTAATTCTTTATCTCATAGAGCTCATGGTTCGATTGGACAATGTCAAACTCCAGGAAGAGTTTGGAAAGGTAAAAAAATGTCAGGTCATATGGGTAACGAACAAAAAACAGTTCAAAGTTTAAAAATCGTCGACTTAGATGTAGAAAATAGCGTCATTTATATTAAAGGTGCTGTTCCAGGCTTTAACGGATCTGAACTGAAAATTAAACCGGCATTGAAGAAATCATGAAAATAGAATTATTATCATCAACAAAAAATCAAGATATAAATATATCTGATAGCGCATTCAGTAAAGACTTTAATGAGTCTCTAGTTCACCAAGCTGTAGTAAGCTTTATGGCAGGCGGTAGACAAGGAACATCTAAACAAAAAACTAGATCAGAAGTTAGAGGCGGTGGTAAAAAGCCATTCCGACAAAAAGGTACTGGTAGAGCAAGAGCTGGGACAATCAGAAGTCCTCTATGGAGAGGCGGTGGTGTAACATTTGCAGCTACTCCAAGAGATTACAGTAAAAAAATTAATAAAAAAATGTATAGAGCTGCCATTAGATCTATATTCTCAGAGTTACTAAGACAGGGCAGATTAGTTGCCATTGAGAAACCTGTTCTTGATAAACCTAAAACTAAAGAAATAGCTTCGCTTCTTAATGAATTTTCTCTTAGCAAAGTTCTAATAATAATTGATGAATTAGATATGAACCTATATTTATCTACTCGAAACATCCCAAATGTTGATGTGATTACAGTTAGAGAAATCAATCCAGTTAATCTTTTAAAAGCAAATAAAGTTGCTGTTACTGCAGATGCCTTTAAACAAATTGAGGAGTGGATTGATGCATAACGAAAAACTATTTACTCTAATTAAATCTCCTATAGTTACTGAAAAGTCAGCTAGAGTTGGTGAATCACTTAAACAAATAGTCTTTAAGGTTGACCTAACTGCTAACAAAAGAGAGATAAAAAAGGCAGTTGAAGAACTATTTAAAGTTGAGGTTACCAAAGTAACAACCTCAATTGTTAAAGGCAAAAGAAAAAGAAATAGAAATGGCCTTTATAAAAAATCAGATTATAAAAAAGCATTTGTATCTTTAAGTAAAGATTCAGAAATTCAGTTCGAGGGCGTTAATTAATCATGGCTATTATTAAAGCAAAACCAACTAGTCCAGGCAGACGTGGTGTTATTGCCATAAAGACTGATTTATATAAAGGCAAGCCACTGAAGTCTTTAACAAAAGCTAAGTCAAAAAATGGCGGCAGAAATAATAACGGTAGAATAACAGTTAGACATCAGGGTGGTGGGCATAAGCAGCATTACAGGGTAATCGATTTCAAAAGAAATAAATTTGATATTCCTGCTGTTGTAGAAAGAATCGAATATGACCCTAATAGATCAGCTCATATAGCACTTCTTTTATATAAAGATGGCGAAAGAAGATACATTATTGCTCCAGCTAAAATTAAAGTTGGTGATGAGGTTATCTCAGCAGAAAAATGTGAAATTAAAGTTGGCAACTCAATGAAACTTAAAGATATTCCTTTGGGAACTAATGTTCATTGCGTAGAGCTTAAACCCCTAAAGGGTGCACAAATGGCAAGAAGTGCAGGAACATCTGCTCGATTAGTTGCTAAAGAAGGCATTTATGCAACATTAAGACTTCAGTCCGGAGAAACACGTAAGGTTCTTTGGGAATGCAGAGCAACTCTGGGAACAGTATCTAATCAAGAAAATAATTTAAAATCTTTAGGTAAGGCTGGAGCAAAGAGATGGAGAGGAGTTAGACCTACTGTAAGAGGTGTAGCTATGAACCCTGTTGACCATCCACATGGTGGTGGTGAAGGTAGAACTTCAGGTGGAAGACATCCATCCACTCCTTGGGGTGTTCCAACAAAAGGATATAAAACTAGAAAAAATCAAAGAACAGATGACCTCATAATAAGAAGAAGAGGAAGTAGGAAGTAAATTATGCCAAGATCACTAAAAAAAGGACCATTCATAGACTTATCTCTTGAGAGGAAAGTCGAAGCTGCTTTAGCATCTAATGACAAACGACCAATAAAAACATGGTCAAGAAGATCAATGGTAAATCCTTCAATGGTTGGGTTAACAATATCTGTTCATAATGGCAGACAACATGTACCGGTTTACATCAATGAAGATATGGTTGGTCATAAACTAGGTGAGTTTGCAATTACCAGAACTTTTAAAATGCACTCAGGTGATAGGAAGGCTAAATAATGGAAACAAGAGCATACTTAAAAGGAACTAGATTATCTCCTCAAAAAGCAGGCTTAGTTGCCAATGCAATAAGAGGAAAATCCGTTCAGGATGCAATGGACTTTTTAGTTTTCAACAAACAAAAAGGTTCAGCAGTAATTAAGAAATTACTAGAATCCGCTATCGCTAATGCAGAGAATAATAATAATGCTGACATTGATATGCTTTCAGTAAAATCAATTATTGTGAATCAAGGTATGAGATTAAAAAGAATGAAACCAAGAGCGCGTGGAAGAGCTGACAGAATTATTAAACCTACTTGTCATATCGAAATAATATTAGCTGAAGGGGATAAATAATGGGACAAAAAGTAAATCCAACAGGTTTTAGATTAGGAATCTCTAAAAAGCAAAATGCTAATTGGTATGCAAAAGGTAAAGATTTTTCAACCAATCTGGTTCAAGATTTAAAAGTTAGAGAGTACTTTAAGAAAAATCTTAAAAACTCATCAATTAGTAAAATTGAACTAGAAAGATCTGCAGAAAATTTTGTAGTTTCAATATACACATCTAGACCTGGAATTATCATTGGTAAAAGAGGTGAAGAAATTGATAATCTCAAAAAAGCCGTTCAAAAAATTGTTAAAAAACCAGCTCAAATTAATATTAAAGAGGTCAGAAAACCTGATTTAGATGCACAGATTCTAGCTGAAGGTGTTGCTCAACAACTAGAAAGAAGAGTTATGTTTAGAAGAGCTATGAAAAGAACTGTTCAAAGCGCACTTCGTCAAAGTGCTAAAGGTGTAAGAATAGAAGTTTCTGGAAGATTAAATGGTGCTGAGATTGCAAGAACAGAATGGTATAGAGAAGGAAGGGTTCCTTTGCATACACTTAGAGCAGATATTGATTATGGTACTGCTGAAGCATTAACAACTTATGGAATTATTGGTGTTAAGGTCTGGGTATTCAAAGGTGAAATTACTGAAGACCCATACAAAGTAGATATAGGGGCTAATTAATAATGTTACAACCAAAACAGACGAAATTTAGAAAAATGCATAAAGGTCGTAATAGAGGCCTTGCACAAAATGGCAATACGGTTGCTTTTGGAAGATTTGGTTTAGTTGCATCAGACAGAGGGCGGATAACAGCACGCCAAATAGAAGCAGCTAGACGAGCAATGACAAGACATATTAAAAGGGGCGGTAATATTTGGATAAGAATTTTTCCAGACAAACCAATCACTAAAAAGCCTTTAGAGGTTCGTATGGGTAAAGGTAAAGGTAATGTTGAGTATTGGGTTGCTCTTGTTCAGCCTGGGAAGGTTATGTTCGAAATGGCTGGTGTTGAAGAGGATCTAGCTAGAGAAGCTTTTAAATTAGCTTCAGCAAAACTTCCAGTTAAAACTCACTTTATAAGGAAGGATGTATAAATGAGCAAAGAAATTTTAGATCTCAGAAAGAAAAATTTAGAACAACTAGATGCTGAATTAGCTACTAGTAGAGAGTCTCAATTTAACTTAAGAATTAAGCATAAAACCGGACAGCTTAATGAAACCAATCAACTTACTTTAGTTAGAAAGAGAATTGCAAAAATAAAAACATTAATGAATGAATTAAAAATTAAGGATAGCAAATAATGAACTCAACTAATCCAAGAATTCTTTCAGGAGTTGTAATTAGCGACAAGGCTGATAAAACAATTACCGTGAAAATTGAAAGAAAAGTAAAGCATCCTTTATATGGAAAGGTCATGAAGAGAGCAACTAAAGTTCATGCTCATGATGAAAACAATAGTGCTGTAATTGGTGATCAGGTTACTGTTAAAGAATGTAGACCATTTTCAAAAAGCAAAACTTGGATTCTAGTCGAAGGTGATGCACAAAATGTATCTGAAAAAGTTGAAGTTACTGAGGAGAATGAATAATGATTCAAATGCAATCACTTCTTAAAATTGCTGACAATAGTGGTGCTAGAAGCGTCATGTGTATTAAAGTTCTTGGTGGATCAAAAAGAAGGTATGCCAATATTGGCGATGTAATAAAAGTAGCAATACGCGAGGCCATTCCAACAGGTAAAGTTAAAAAAGGTCAGGTTGTTGATGCTCTTATTGTTAGAACAAAAAAAGGTGTAAGAAGGAAGGATGGCTCATTAATTAAATTTGATGAGAATGCTGCAGTCTTAATAAACAATCAAAAAGCGCCAATTGGTACTAGAGTTTTTGGTCCAGTTACTAGAGAGCTTAGAGATGGAAAGCATATGAAAATTCTCTCATTGGCTCCAGAGGTTATATAAAAATGAATAATGTTCCAACAAAATTAAAAACAGGCGACGAGGTAGTAGTTGTTACTGGCAAAGATAAGGGCAAGAAGGGCACTTTGAGAAAAATACTAAAAGCAAAAAATAAAGGATTTGTTACTGGTATTAATATGGTAAAAAAACACACTAAGCCTAATCCAGAAATGGGAATTACTGGCGGTGTTGTAGAACAAGAAGCGGCAATAGAGTTATCAAATATTGCTATTTGGAACCCTTCAAAAAAATCAAAAGATAAAATTTCCTACTCAAAAGATAGCGATGGAAAAAAAATACGATTATTTAAATCAGACAAAAAAGAGATTAAGTAAATGGCAAATTTAAGAGACAGATATAACAATGAGCTAAAAGCTAACCTTCAGGAGAAGTTAGGCATGAAGAATGTCATGGCTGTACCAAAACTTACCAAGGTGGTTATTAATATGGGTGTTGGTGAGGCGGCTAATGATAAGAAGCATTTAGAGTCTGCTGTCCAAAATATGACAGCAATTGCTGGACAAAAACCTGTTGTTACCAAAGCTAGACAATCTGTAGCGAGTTTTAAAATAAGAGAAGGCTGGCCTATTGGATGTAAAGTTACTCTTCGTGGCAATAAAATGTATGAATTTATGGAAAGGTTGATTGATATAGCCATACCTAGGGAAAGAGATTTTAGAGGACTAAATCCGAAGTCTTTTGATGGCCAAGGTAATTATAATTTTGGCATTAAAGAGCAAATTATATTTCCAGAAATCAAGTTTGATAATGTAGACACAATTAGAGGTATGGATATATGTATTAATACTTCAGCAACAAACAAAGAAGATGCTAAAGCTTTATTAGAAGTTTTAGAATTTCCATTTAAAAAGTAGGTACTAGAGATGGCAAAAAAATCAATGATAGCAAGGGAAGTTAAAAGAATTAAAACAGTTGCTAAGTTTGCTGAAAAAAGAGCAAGCCTAAAAGCAATAATGAATGATTCTAGTGCTTCAAGTGAAGATAGATATGAAGCTTCTATTAAGTTTCAAAAGCTTCCAAGAAACTCAAGTCCTTCAAGAGTAGTAAGAAGATGTCAAATTACAGGAAGACCTCATGCTGTATATAGAAAATTTGGCCTAAGTAGAATCAAACTGAGAGAAGCCGCAATGAGAGGCGATATCCCAGGTTTAGTTAAATCAAGTTGGTAATAATATGAGTTTTCAAGATCCTATAGCAGATTGTCTAACAAGAATTCGAAATGGCTTAATGCGTGGCAAAGTCGATGTAATGGTGCCTCATTCTAAATTAAAACATGAATTAATTAGTGTTTTAGTTTCTGAGGGATATATAAAAGGAGTTGAGAAGGTTGAAGAGGATGGTAAGCCAGCTCTTAAAGTTGCTCTAAAATATCATAATTCATCTCCAGCAATTAAAACTATTAAGAGAATAAGCAAACCAAGCCTTAGAAATTATTCAGCCTCATCTGATTTAGATACAGTTAAAAATGGATTAGGTGCTTTTATAGTTTCAACTAACCAAGGGCTTATGACTGATTCAGAAGCTAGATCCAAGAATGTTGGCGGCGAAATTCTTTGCGAGGTATTTTAATATGTCCAGAGTAGCAAAAAATCCAATTCAAATAGTAGATGGGGTGAATGTAAATGTATCTGATCGAGCTATTGAAGTTAAAGGAAAGATTGGTGAAATGAGTTTTGATCTACCTGAGACAATTTCATTAGAGGTTGTTGAAAACATAATTAATGTTAATTATGACGAAACAAAGCAACAGTCTATTGCTTTGGCAGGAACTACAAGAGCCTTAGTTAATAATATGATAATTGGTGTTTCTTCGGGCTTTGAAAAAAAGCTTGAATTAAAAGGTGTTGGTTACAGAGCAAAAGCATCTGGTAAATTACTAGAACTTACCCTAGGATTTTCACATCCTGTTAAGTATCAACTGCCTGAAGAAGTAGAAGTTGAAACACCTTCTCAAACAGAAGTAGTTTTAAAAAGTTATAACAAGCAGATTTTAGGTCAAGCCGCTGCTGAAATAAGAGCCTTTAGACCACCCGAGCCATACAAAGGCAAGGGCGTTAGATATTCAGATGAGAATGTAAGAAGAAAAGAAGCTAAAAAAGCAGCTGGAGCATAAGAAATGAGTGACAAGAATATATCTAGATTAAGAAGAGCAAAGAAAACTAGAATGAAAATTAAGGATCAAGGTTCTCCAAGACTTTCAGTTTATAGATCTTCAAAAAACTTTTACGCACAAATTTTTGATAATTTAGGCACAAAAGTAATCGCATCAGCTTCCACTGTTGAAAAAGACTTAGAAAGTAAGTCTAACAATACAGAAAGTGCAGAAGCTGTTGGAAAAAGAGTTGCTGAAAGAGCTATTGAAAATGGAATTAAAAAAGTTGTTTTTGATAGATCTGGTTACAAATATCATGGAAGAATCAAGGCATTAGCTGAATCGGCTAGAAAAGCTGGACTGGAGTTTTAATTAAATTATGAAAGAAAATAACGTAGCAAATAATCAACAGGTTGATGCTTTAGAAGAAAAGTTAGTTCAAGTTAACAGAGTCGCAAAAGTTGTAAAGGGTGGACGTATATTCGGGTTTACTGCTCTGACCGTTGTTGGCGATGGTAATGGAAGAGTTGGATTTGGAAGAGGTAAAGCAAAGGAAGTTCCAATAGCAATTCAAAAAGCTATGGAAAATGCGAGAAGAAGCATGGTTGAAGTCGAGCTGAACAATACAACTTTATGGTATCCAGTTAAGGCTAAACATGGATCAGCAAATGTTTATATGCAACCAGCATCCGAAGGTACTGGAATTATTGCTGGTGGTGCTATGAGAGCTGTTCTTGAATTAGCTGGAGTACAAAATGTCTTAGCTAAATGTTATGGATCTACAAATCCTGTAAATGTTGTAAGAGCTACTATTAATGCTTTAAGTGCAATGGAGTCACCGGATACTGTTGCTGCAAGAAGAGGAAAAAAAGTTGAGCAAGCGTCATGAGTAAAGATAAAACAATAACAATAAAATTAGTTAAAAGCGGCATAGGTCGCATGAAGAGACATAAGTTATGTATCAAAGGGCTTGGTTTCAAAAAATTAAACCAAACAGTAACAGTAGTTGATACGCCTAGTAATAGGGGACTTGTTAATAAAATATCTGACATGATAGAGATTCAGGAAAGTTAAAATGAGTGAAAACGAAACAAATAATATGACACTAAATAGTTTGTCTAATGAAGGGACATCTCAAAATAGAAAGAGAGTTGGTCGCGGAATGGGTTCTGGAACAGGAAAAACAGCTGGTAGAGGTCATAAAGGTCAAAAATCTAGAACCGGCGGTGGTGTCAGAGCTGGTTTTGAGGGCGGTCAAATGCCACTTCAAATGAGATTACCAAAATTTGGTTTTAGCTCTAGAACAAATAACCATCTTAAAGAAGTTAATGTAAAAAATCTTAATGGTTTAGATGTTATTACTCTTGAGACTTTAAAAGAAAATAAAATTATTTCAAAGTCTGTAAAAAAAGTAAAAATATTTGGAACTTTTGATCTTGATTCTAAATTAAAGGTTGAAGGAATAAAGGTTACTAAGGGCGCAAAAGAGTCTATAGAAAAAGCTGGTGGGAGTGTTGCAGACATAGTTGATCCAGTTATTAGACCAAAAGGTGTAAAAAAAGCTGATAGGGTTGCAAAATAATTTATGACAGATCAAGGTAAAGGAATGAGCGATCTTTGGAAAAGACTTCGCTTTGTATTTGTTGCTATTCTTGTATATAGAATAGGAACACATATTCCTATACCTGGAATTGATCCTGACAGGTTATCCGCTTTATTTGATCAAAATCAGGGCACGATTATTGAAATGTTCAACTTATTCTCTGGTGGAGCGCTAGAAAGAATGAGTATCTTTGCACTTAATGTTGTTCCATATATATCTGCTGCAATTATTATGCAGTTATTCTCAAATTCTATACCGTATTTACAAGAGCTTAAAAAAGATGGACAGGCAGGCAGAAATACTATTACTCAGTACACAAGATATGGTACTGCTCTATTAGCGTTCATTCAGGCATCAGCATTAGCCGTAACTTTATCTGCAAGCGGTCTAGCATATACACCTGGACCTTCATTCTTTATTTCTGCTGTATTCTCAGTGGTTGCTGGAACAATGTTTTTAATGTGGTTAGGAGAACAAGTTTCAGAAAGAGGAATTGGTAATGGAATTTCTATTATCATTGCTACAAGCATCCTAACAGGAATTCCTGGAGCAATTGGTCAGGCACTTGAACAGTCTAGGCAAGGTGATATTAGTGTTCTTTTGCTAATTGCAATTGGTATATTATCAATGGCCGTAATAGCTGTAGTTGTTTTCATTGAAAGAGGACAGAGAAGAATCACAGTTAATTATGCTCAAAGACAACAAGGTAGAAAATTGATGCAAGCTCAGACAAGCCATCTACCTTTCAAAGTAAATATGGCTGGAGTTATTCCTGCAATTTTTGCTAGTACCTTTTTATTATTCCCAGCCTCACTTTCTACATGGTTTGGGCAGAGCGAATCATTAGGATTTTTACAGAGTTTTTCACTGGCTTTAAATCCAGGCCAACCGTTATATATTCTTGTATTTGCTGGACTAATTATCAGTTTCTGTTTTATTTGGCTGGCATTAACATTTAATACTAGAGAAGTTTCAGATAATCTTAAAAGATCAGGCGCTTACATAGCTGGTATTAGACCTGGAGAACAAACTTCAAATTATATAGATGCAGTTTTAGCTAGATTGACAGTATTTGGTGCGATATACCTAACACTTATTTGCTTGCTTCCACTAGCACTTATCAATTTCGCAGGAATATCCCCAACAATATCTGTTGGAGGTACTTCAGTTTTAATTATCGTTGTTGTCTTGATGGATTTTATGGCTCAAGTTCAGTCACATATGATGTCAACACAGTACTCATCGCTAATGAAAAAAGCTAATTTAAAAAATTATAAAAGGTAATATGAAAGTTAAAGCATCAGTAAAGAAAATCTGCAGAAATTGCAAAATTGTAAGACGAAATGGAGTCTTATTTGTAATCTGTAAAACAGACCAAAAACATAAACAAAGGCAAGGTTAAGATATGGCAAGGATAGCAGGAGTAAATATTCCAGAGAATAAACATGTTGAGATTTCATTAACTCACATATTTGGAATTGGTAGAAAGACAGCTCAGGATATTTGTAAAGAGCTTAAGATTGATTACACAAGAAAAATTTCTGATTTAACAGAAGATGAAATTGAAAACTTAAGAACTGCTATTGGCAAGTTCGTTGTTGAAGGTGATCTTAGAAGAAATATAAGCACAAACATTAAAAGGCTTATGGATTTAGGCAGTTACCGTGGAATTAGACATAGAAGAAAGTTACCTACTAGAGGTCAGAATACTAAGAATAATGCAAGAACTAGAAAGGGCGCTAAGAAGCCTATGAGAGGATCATAAAATGGCAGTAAAAGGAAAGAAAGGTAAGAAAATTGTTACTGATGGTGTTGCACACATTCATTCATCATTCAACAATACGATTGTAACTATTACAGACAAGCAAGGTAATACAGTTTGTTGGGCTACTTCTGGTGGATCTGGCTTTAAAGGTTCAAGAAAAAGTACACCATTTGCAGCTCAAATAGCAGCTGATAAAGCAGGTAATGCTGCAAAAGAATTTGGAATGATTAATCTTGACGTAAAGGTTAAAGGGCCAGGTGGTGGAAGAGAATCTGCTATCAGATCATTAAATGCGTGTGGATTAAAAATTAAAAGTATTACAGATGTAACGCCACTTCCTCATAATGGTTGTCGCCCATCTAAAAAAAGAAGAGTTTAAGGGAGTAATAAATGGCAAGATATACAGGACCAACACTAAGACTTTCAAGAAGAGAGGGAACTGACCTTTATTTGAAAAGTGGTGTAAGAGCAATTGAATCAAAATGTAATATGGATTCCCCTCCAGGTGTTGCAGCTGGTGCAAGAAGAGGAAGACTTTCAGATTACGGTCTTCAGCTTAGAGAAAAGCAAAAAGTAAGACGTATGTATGGGGTTTTAGAAAAGCAATTTAGAAATTACTATAAAAAAGCAGCATCTACAAAAGGTAATACTGGTGAAAATCTACTGTCCTTGCTAGAAAAAAGAATGGATAACGTTGTTTATAGAATGGGCTTTGGTTCAACAAGAGCCGAAGCAAGACAAATGGTTTCTCATAAAGCTTTTAAAGTTAATGGTGAGGTTGTAAATATTCCTTCATATCAGATGAAAGCAGGAGATGAAATTCAAGTTAGAGATAATAAGAAAGGCCATTTAAGAATTGCTGCTGCTTTAAAGATAGCAGCTACAAGAGAAGATTGTGATTGGCTTGAAGTTGATGAAGCAAACTTAAAAGGAGTATTTAAATCAGTTCCTGATAGAACAGATCTAAGTACAGAAATTAACGAAAATCTTATTATTGAGCTTTACTCAAAATAAAACATTAAAGACGGAGAAAATTATGCAAATATCAGTAATAGATCTTTTAGTCCCAACTGAAATACAAGTTGACGACATAACACCAAATCTATCAAAAATAACACTTGAGCCACTAGAAAGAGGTTTTGGTCATACATTAGGTAATGCTTTAAGAAGAATTCTTCTTTCCTCAATGCCAGGTGCGGCTGTAACAGACGTATCCATTGATGGTATATCTCATGAGTACAGTACTATCGAGGGTGTTAGAGAAGATGTAATAGATATTCTTCTTAATATTAAAGATATGCCAGTAAATATCATAGAAGGTAATACTGCAGAAATCACACTTGATGTAACTGGACCTTGTGATGTTTTAGCTTCATCTTTTGAGGTTCCTGGAAATGTAGAGCTTGTAAATCAAGATTTCCATGTTGCAACCATAGTTGACAAGGTTAGCTTGAAAATGACACTAACAGTTCAAACTGGAAGAGGCTATGAGCCAGCTGACACTAGAGATGATGAAGATAGAGTTGTTGGTGCTTTAAAAGTAGATGCATCATACAGCCCTGTAAGAAGAGTTTCATATACAGTTGATAATGCAAGATTTGAAAAAAGAACTGACCTTGATAAGTTAGTAATTGAACTAGAAACTGATGGGACCTTGGATCCTAAAATGGCTATTGAGCACTCAGCTACAATCCTTCAACAACAACTAAGTTCTTTTGTAGATTTAGATGCGATTGCTGAACAAGAAGCTAAGAAAGACCAAAATGACTTTGATCCTTTCCTTCTAAGATCAATAGAAGAGCTTGAACTAACAGTAAGATCAACTAACTGTTTAAAAGCTGAAAGTATTTTCCTAATTGGTGATCTTATACATAGATCAGAATTTGATTTATTAAAAACTCCAAACCTAGGAAAGAAATCACTTAATGAGATTAAAGATGTTCTTGCTTCTAAAGAGCTTTCTTTGGGAATGAATGTGGATAATTGGCCACCAGTAGGATAATAAAATGAGACATAGAAAAGCAGGAAGAAAACTTAATAGAAATTCATCTCATAGAAAGGCTTTGCTAAAAAACTTAGCAATCGCTTTAATTGAGCAGGATATTATTAGAACAACTCTTCCAAAAGCAAAAGAGTTAAGAAAGGTTATAGAACCCCTAATTACTATGGGTAAAGAAGATACTGTTGCAAACAGACGTCTTGCTTTTAGTAGACTTAGATCAGATTCAGCAGTTGCAAAATTGTTTACTGAAATTTCTGTAAATTCAAAAGATAGAAAGGGCGGATATACAAGAATTATAAAAGCTGGTTTTAGACCAGGTGATAAAGCTGATATGGCTTACATTGAGCTTGTAGATAGACCTATGGGCGAAGATGCTACTTCTGAGACTCCTGAGTTAAAAGAAGACACAGCAGCATAACTAAAATCCTAGAGCATTTTTTCTAGAAACTGACCTGTGAAGGAGTTGCTAACTTTAGCAACATCTTCAGGGGTTCCTGAGGCAACAATATTACCCCCATCACTTCCTCCTTCTGGGCCTAAATCAATAATCCAATCTGCTGTTTTAATCACATCAAGATTATGCTCAATAACAACAATAGTATTTCCTTGACTCTTAAGTCTATCTAATACTTTTAGCAATAACTCTATATCAGCAAAATGAAGTCCTGTTGTAGGCTCATCTAATATAAATAAAGTTTTACCAGTACTTCTTTTTGATAATTCTTTAGCAAGTTTAATTCTTTGGGCTTCACCACCAGACAGTGTTGTTGCTGACTGTCCTAATGTTATATATCCTAAACCTACATCATCTAACGTTACTAATTTTTTCTTTAGAGCGGGAAGGGCATCAAAAAATTCTAATGCTTCTTCAACAGTCATATTTAAAATATCACTTATATTTTTTTCTTTGTATTTAACTTCTAAGGTTTGCTCGTTATATCTATTTCCCTCACAGACATCACATTTAACATAAACATCTGCTAGAAAATGCATTTCTACCTTTGTCATACCATCTCCTTGGCATGCTTCACACCGCCCACCCTTCACATTAAAACTAAACCTTCCTGGTTTATACCCTCTAGATTTAGCTTCTATGGTTTGAGAAAGCAGATCTCTTATGTATGAAAATAAACCTGTATATGTTGCAGGATTAGATCTAGGAGTTCTTCCTATGGGCGATTGATCTATACTTATAACCTTATCTAAATGTTCAAGACCCTCAACTTTATCGCACTTAATTTCTTTATTTAATTTTGCCTTATTCAGCATAAAAGAACTTATTGGAAGCAATGTCTGATTAATTAATGATGATTTACCAGATCCGGAAACTCCTGTTATACACGTAAAAATACCAATGGGTATTTCAGCTGAAATATTTTGAAGATTATTCTCAGAAGAGTTGATAATTTTTATCATCTTGTCATTTGGAGCTATTCTTTTCGACGGAATCTTTATTTGTTTTTCACCAGAAAGATATTTTGCAGTTATAGAATTTTTATTATTAAGAATCGCCTGAAGATTTCCTTCAGCACAAATTTCTCCGCCATGCTTTCCAGCACCGGGACCTATATCAATAATATGATCTGCACATCTTATAGCTTCTTCATCATGCTCAACCACAATTACAGTATTTCCAAGACTTTTAAGATTATTTAAAGTTTTAATTAGTTTTTCGTTATCTCTTTGATGAAGGCCAATTGAAGGCTCATCAAGAACATAGGTAACACCAACCAAGCCTGACCCAATCTGACTTGCTAGTCTTATTCTTTGAGCCTCACCACCAGACAGTGTGTCAGCACTTCTTTCTAATGTTAGGTAATTGAGGCCTACGTCCTCAAGAAATGTAAGTCTTTCTGTAATCTCTTTTAGAATTTTTTCAGCTATTTTCTTTTTTGCACCATCAAGCTTCATATTCTTAACAAAATCTAATGCATCATTAATTCTCATACCTGTTATGTTATGGATTTGAGTTTTATTAATGAAAACGTTTCTAGATTGAGTATTTAGCCTTGATCCATCGCATTCATCACATGAGCTTTTAGACATTAATTTAGATAACTCGTCTCTGATAAAATCTGAATCAGTTTCTTTAAATCTTCTTTCAGTGCTAGGAATAATGCCCTCGAATTTATGTTTTCTAACAATTCTACTGCCACTTCTAAATCTATGAGAGAAATCAATCTTTTCTTTTGAGCCCCAAAGAATTACATCCTTGATATTTTGAGGATAATCCTTCCATTTTGTAGTTAAACTAAAATCATAATGCGCGCTTAAACATTTAAGTTGATAGAAATAAAAACGATTTCTTCTAGTCCAACCTTTAATTGCGCCATTTGAAATAGATACTTCATCATCTTGAATTAATCTATTTTCATTAAAATATTGAATTACGCCAAGTCCATCACATCTGGTACAGGCACCATATGGATTATTAAAAGAGAACATTCTTGGTTCGAGTTCTGCAATTGCATATCCGCACTGTGAGCAAGAAAAATTTGATGAATATAAATTTGATGATTTCTTATCTATATTTTCTATTTCAACAAGCCCACTAGAAAGATTTAGAGATGTTTCTATAGACTCAGCAAGCCTCGATCTATCCTCTTCATTATTTTTAATAACAAGCCTATCGATTACTGCTGAAATGTCATGCTTTTTATTTTTTTCTAGCTCAGGAAACTCTTCAATTGGATATACAATGTTATTAACTTTAACTCTTACATAACCACTTTTTCTTAACTCTTCGTATATAGCTAAATGCTCTCCCTTTTTACCTCTTACCACAGGAGATAAAATCATAATTTTTGTACCTTCTTTTAATTTAAGAACTTCATCACATATCTCAGAAACTGTTTTTGCTTTTAGTTCTTCGCCATGGTCAGGACAGATAGGAGAACCTATTCTTGCATATAGTAGTCGTAGATAATCATATATCTCAGTAACTGTACCCACTGTTGATCTTGGATTGTGCGAAGTAGATTTTTGCTCAATGGATATTGCTGGAGATAAACCTTCAATTTGATCCACATCAGGCTTTTCCATCATTGATAAAAATTGACGAGCATATGTTGAGAGTGACTCCACATACCTTCTTTGCCCCTCTGCATATAAAGTATCAAAGGCTAATGAAGACTTCCCTGATCCAGAAAGACCAGTTATTACAATGATCTTATTCCTAGGTATTTCTAGACTAATATTCTTAAGATTATGTGTACGTGCGCCTTTTATAAAAATACTATCCATAAGATTCAAAATATCCGTGATGAAAAAATTAATTTAGGTTAAACTTCTATGAATATTATAAGAGGTAAATATGAGCAGAGGCGTAAATAAAGTAATTTTAGTTGGCAACTTAGGCCAAAAACCTGAAATGAGGTATACAGCAACTCAATCTGCTGTTGCTAACATATCAATAGCTACTACTGAATCCTGGAAAGATAAAGAAAGTGGTGAAATGAGAGATAAAACAGAATGGCATAGGGTTGTATATTTTGGAAAGTTAGCCGAGATTGTTGAAAAATATCTAGACAAAGGCTCAAGTGTTTATATAGAAGGTAAATTACAAACTCGTAAGTGGCAAGATAAATCTGGAGCCGACAGATGGACAACTGAAATAGTTGGAAATGAGTTAACTATGCTTGGATCAAGAGCTTCTAATTCAAGCCCAGCACAATCATCTTCAAATGAAACAGAGTCACCATTTCCTCAAGACGATTCAGGACCTGGGTTAACAGACGACGATATTCCGTTTTAAAGTAAAACTGGTTTGATCGCAGATTTTAAAACAATTCTTTTTAAAGAAAATGAGGGAATTGGGCTAATAACATTAAATAGGCCTCATAAACTTAATGCTTTTAATCAGCAAATGCTCAAAGACCTCCTTCATGTTCTTGATCACATTGATAGCAATGACGATATTAGAGCTGTTGTTATAACGGCTTCGGGAAAAGCTTTTTGTGCAGGAGCAGACTTGTCAGCAGGTAAGGATACATTCAATTCAGGGTTTGATAATTCTTCAGATTATGAGCAAGATTTTAATAGAGATTCCGGAGGGATTCTTGCTTTAAGAATGTATAAATGTCTCAAGCCTATTTTAATAGCTTGTAATGGAGTTTCTGTAGGAGTCGGAGCAACTCTTCAGCTTGCTGCAGACATTAGAGTTGCTTCTTCTTCAAGTAAATTTTCGTTCCCATTTACAAAGAGGGGTATAGCCCCTGATGCATGCTCAAGTTGGTTTTTGCCAAGACTTGTAGGAATCTCAAAAAGCTTGGAATGGTGTTTTTCTGGAGAGATGATTGATGCAGATACAGCACTTGATAGCGGTTTAATATCTTATAAGGTTGATCCTGATAATCTTATGGATAAGACGTTATCAATAGCAAGAAAAATAATTAAAGATTCATCGCCAGTATCAGTTGCGCTCACCAGACAAATGATTTGGGGTCTTTCTCAGAAAGACTCACCTGAAGATGCTCACGTAGTTGATAGTAAAGCAATTGAGTCAAGAGGAAAATCTAAAGATGCAGCAGAGGGAGTTATGTCATTTTTAGAAAAAAGGGATGCAGTTTTTGAAAACAAAGTAAGTAAAGACATGCCTGAATTTTTTCCATTCGAAAAGGATAAGTTTGATGACCAATAAGGATAAAAATGTTATTTGAGCCATATAAACTAAAAAATATAACTCTAAGAAATAGAGTGGCGATGGCTCCAATGACAAGAAGTCAATCTCCAGGAGGTATACCTACTAATGATGTTGTTGAATACTACAAAAGAAGAGCAAAAGCAGAAGTTGGGTTAATTATTACAGAGGGTGTTGAGGTAAGTCACGAGGCTTCAAGTGCATATCCAAATGTACCACGACTAGATTCTAAAGAAGCAAGAGATGGCTGGAAAAAAGTTGTTGATGGGATTAAAGAAAATAATGGACATGTTGTAGCTCAGCTATGGCATTGTGGCGGTTTTCGTAAATTAGGAATGGGTCCAAATCCAGAAGTTCCGGGTCATACTGCTTCAGGATTGGTCAGACCAGGAAAGAGGGTGGCTCATGCAATGACGTCTCTAGACATTGAAGAAACAGTTAATGCATATGCTAGTGATGCAAAGATTTGTGAAGAGATTGGATTCGATGGAGTTGAGATTCATGGAGCTCATGGCTATTTAATTGATAATTTTCTATGGAATGGAACTAACGATAGAGATGACAGATTCGGAGGTTCAATTGAAACAAGGTCTAATTTAGCAACATCAATAACAAAAGCTATAAGAAATAATGTAAGTGACAAATTTATTGTTGGCCTTAGGTTTTCTCAATGGAAACAACAAGACTATACTGCACGACTCGCAACAAACCCAGATGATTTACTAAAAGTTCTTTCAGGGCCTTGTGATGCTGGCTTAGACTATCTTCATTCAAGCATGAGAAGGTTTTGGGAAAGTGAGTTTGAGGGTTCTGATGAAAATCTTGCCTATTGGACAAAAAAACTTACTAATATTCCAACAATGAGTGTTGGTAGTGTTGGCTTAGATGGTGATTTCACAGACATGATGGCATCAGCTAAAACCGCTAGTATTGATAAAGCTCTTAAAGATATCAATGAACAAAAGTATGACATGGTTGCTGTTGGAAGAGCGCTATTATCTGATCATGAATGGGTTATTAAAATGAAAGAGGGCAGACTGAAAGATATTAACCCATATACAAAAGAATCATTATTAGAGATGTACTAATATTTAGTAACAATTAGACTTGCGTTCGTTCCACCAAACCCAAATGAATTACTCATGGCTGATTTAATTTCGGATGACGTTGTCTCAGTATTTAGTTTTATTCCTTTCGCTTCATCACAAACATCTTCAACGTTAATCGATGGAGCAATGAACTTATCTTTCAACATCATTATTGAATAAATAGCTTCTTGAGCACCAGTAGCACCTAAAGAATGTCCAGTCATAGATTTTGTGGAACTAATAATTGGAGAGTTATTACCAAAAAGTTCCTTTATAGCATTTAATTCTGCTAAATCGCCTACTGGGGTACTTGTTCCATGAGTATTAATATAATCTACATCTGAGCCATAACTTTTAAGAGCTCCTTGCATGCATCTAAGTGCCCCTTCTCCTGAAGGTGCAACCATGTCATAACCATCAGAAGTAGCAAAATATCCTGAAAGTTTAGCTAAGATATTTGCATTTCTTTTTTTAGCATGTTCCTCTTCTTCAAGAATCAAGATGCCTGAGCCACCTGATATTACAAAACCATCTCTATTTTTATCATATGGTCTAGATGCCTTTGTAGGATCATCATTAAAGTTTGATGATAGCGCTCCCATAGCGTCAAAAAGGCTAGAGGAACTCCAGTGCTCATCCTCTCCACCGCCAGCTATTACTATATCTTGTTGCCCAGATTTAATTAAATCTGCACCATGACCAATACAATGAGCACTTGTTGCACAAGCAGAAGAGATAGAGTAATTGATTCCTTTAATTTTGAATGCTGTGCCCAAGATTGCTGAAATAGAGCTTCCCATTGACTTGGTAACAGCATATGGACCAATTCTTTTAGGGCCCTTTTCTCTAGCTATGTCAGCAGTTGAAACCATCACTCTTGTAGATGCGCCGCCTGATCCGGCAACTATTCCTACTCTTGGTGAATCTAGATCTTCTTCAGTTAGGGATGACATTTCAATAGCATCTTTTGCTGCAAGATATGAATATGCGGCTGACTCACCCATAAAGCGAAGAAGTTTTCTATCAATTAATTCAGAAAAATCTATATCCATAGAACCAGATACCTGACTCCTGAATCCCATATCAGCATATGAGCTATTTGATACTATTCCTGATTTTCCATTCTTAAGACTTTCAAGAACATCGTCATAGGAATTACCTATACACGATTTGATTCCAACACCTGTTATGACTACATTTTTCATTAGAAGCTACTCGGATCGTTAAATAAACCAACTTTTAGTTTTTCAGCATTATAAATTTCTTTATCATCAACATACATTTTGCCATTCGCAACACCAAGAACAGCACCTCTATTAATCACTCTTTTGATATCTAACTCATATCTTACAATATTGGCTGATGGCAAAACCTGACCAAAGAATTTTATATTCTCTGCACCTAATGCTCTCCCAATCCCAGGCAGCCCAGACCAAAGCAAATAGAATCCTAATAACTGCCACATTGCATCAAGACCAAGACACCCTGGCATAACTGGGTCTTCCTTAAAGTGACATTTAAAGAACCATAAATCAGGATTTATTTTTAGATTAGCAACGATTTTCCCTTTACCATATTCTCCACCAAAATCATTAATATTTGTTATTTCATCAAACATTAACATCTGATCCGATGGCAACCTTCCGTCTCCATCTTTAGTAAAGAGGGCTCCATTTCCGCATTCTACTAAATCTTTTTTAGAGTAAGATTCTTGAGGAATAAAAGTCATTTATTTCTATTTATTGAATTATCCAACAATTTTAACATTTCCTGTTGTATATGTTTATCTATTTTTAGGGCGGATGCTTTACATCTTTTAATATACTTAACTGCAAGATTTTCTGTTTCTGTAATCCCTCCGAGCCTATTAATTAATTTAGAAACTTTTAGGTGGGAAACTTTTTTATTACCCAGCATAGTTACCAATATTTTTTTATCTTCATGACCAGCATTATTGTATGCAAAATAAAATGGGTAAGTGACTTTTCCTTCTTTAATATCCTGAAAGGCTGGTTTACCTAGAGTATTCTCTTGACCAAGATAATCCAATAAGTCATCTTTTATCTGAAAAACTATCCCAAGATTTTTAGCACAGTCAGAGATATTTTTAACATAACTGCCTTTAGAATCACTTAAAAGAGCGCCACATTTTGCTGATGCTTCAAAAAGCCTGCCGGTTTTAAAATAGCTAATGTCTTCAAGCTCAGAAAGAGATATGCCTGTGTTACCGATTGCATCAAGCTGAATCAATTCACCCTTGGAAATGTCATTTGTAGCATTAGATAACTCTTCTAAGATTTTTGAATTGCCCAGTTCGACCATAAGCATAAATGCTTTTGAGTAAATATAATCTCCAATCAAAACCCCGTGTGCATTTGTCCAAATATTATTTACTGACTTAACGCCTCTTCTTGTAGGTGACTCGTCTACAACATCATCATGCACTAGAGTTGCATTATGCAATAGCTCAATTATTGCTGCTAACTTGTATCTTTTTTTTCCTTGTCTTCTATCTATAGAAGAGGAAATAAGGCTTAATCTCGCTCTTAATTGCTTACCATTTTTTTTGAAAATGTAGTCATAAAGGTTAGAAATAGTCTTTTCTTTGATTATATTTTTTCTTAAAAGATTGTTTACTTCTTTGAGATCATTATTTATAGAATTTTTCTCTGGCATTGTTAAATATTTTTTAAAGCAAAATTATACATAAGTATTGATAAATTCTTCATTAAAGCGTATATTTTGCACCCTTTTAGGATATAAATATGTACGCAGTAATAGAATCAGGTGGAAAACAACATAAAATTGAAAAAGGCATGACTTTGCCTGTCGATTTATTAAAGGATGAGCCTGGTTCAAAAATAACTTTTGATAATGTACTACTTTATGTAGATGATAAAAATGTTGAGATTGGTCAACCTTATTTATCTAATGTTAAAGTTACAGCAGAAGTTGTTGATATTGTTAAATCAGATAAGATTTCTATTCTTCGCTTTAGAAGAAGAAAGCATAGTATGACTAAAACTGGTCACAGGGCTAGGCATTCACAAGTGGAAATTAAAGATATTAAATTAGAGAGTAAATAATGGCACATAAGAAAGCAGGTGGTTCCAGTAAAAACGGTAGAGATTCCAACGCCAAAAGACTTGGCGTAAAAAGATACGGCGGACAAGTTGTAAAAGCTGGTGAGATTCTTATACGTCAAAGAGGAACAAATACTCATCCGGGCATTAATGTTGGAATAGGCAAAGATGATACCTTGTTTGCTAAAGCAGCTGGTGTTGTAGAATTTACATACAAAGGCCCAAAAAGCAGAAAAACAGCGAACGTTATTACTCAATAACGTTTTTTAAATCATGAATTTCATTGACGAGGCCTTTCTCGAAGTTAGGGCAGGGAATGGTGGTGCCGGTGCTTCTAGTTTTAGAAGAGAAAAATATATTCCTTTTGGTGGTCCAGATGGAGGAGATGGCGGCAAAGGCGGTGATGTAGTTTTCAGAGTCAACTTAAATAAAAACACCCTTATTGATTTTCAGAACAAAAGAGTCTTTATTGCAAAAAATGGTAGACCGGGATCTGGTAAAAATAAATCAGGATCTGCGGCTGATAATCTCGTTATTGATATCCCAAAAGGGACTGTTATTTATGATGATATATCTGGGGATGAGCTATTAGATTGTTGTGATGATGATATTGAGTATGTTCTTGCTAAAGGTGGTGATGGTGGTCAAGGGAATGCAAGATTTAAATCTAGTACCAATCAAGCTCCAAGGAAGTTTACATTAGGCTTTGAAGGCGAAGTTAGATTCATAAGATTAGAATTAAAATCTTTAGCTGATGTTGGATTAGTAGGATTTCCTAATGCAGGTAAATCAACTTTTCTTAATAAAGTATCATCTGCAAAACCTAAAATAGGAAGTTATCCCTTCACAACACTTAGACCTCATTTAGGAACAATAGAAGGATCAGATTCAAGTTTTGTGATTGCTGATATACCTGGATTAATTGAAGGCGCATCAGAAGGCGCTGGACTTGGCATTAAATTTTTACAACACATTTCAAGAACTGGCTTATTGCTCATATTTGTTGATTTGTATTCAACAGATAATCTTGATGCTATTGATCAGATCAAACTTCTTAAGAATGAATTAAGTGCTTATAAAGATGACCTTACACAAAAAGTATCATGGATAGTTTGCAATAAAATTGATTTGATTAATCAAGATGATCTTGAATTACATTCAAATCAAATACAGGAAGAATTAAGCATTTCAAAGGAAGATATATTTTTTATCTCTGCAGCGACAGGAGAGGGCACACAAAAGCTTCTTCAATCCCTTGAAGAAGTTATATCACAAAGTAAATTAGATTTAACCTAGGGCTTTAACAGCTTTAGAAAGTCTGCTTTTCGTTCTAGCAGCTGCATTTTTATGTATCACTTTCTTTGATGCAGAAGAGTCTAAGACTTTCTCAGCCTTTGTTAGAGCTTCTTTTGCTTTTACAGAGTCGTTTTCATCAATGCTTGCACGCACAGCTTTTACAGCAGTTCTTACCATTGATCTTTGAGCATGTCTGAGTTTGTATGTCTCAGCGTTTTGTTTAGCTCTTTTAAGTGATTGTTTTGAGTTAGCCATATTTATATTTCGTTAAAGAGTGCGTAGTTTAATGAGCAAAGCTCATAATGTCCATATTTTTAGCATAAAAAAAAAGGCAGCTTTGTGGGCTGCCTTTTAATTAAATAACTAAATAAATTACTTAGATACTTTTATACCAAGAAATACCATCTGACCTCTAGGATCATGATGTTTTGGATCATAACTAAAGTTAGCTGCGTCATAAACAATTGGTGCTGCTTCATCAGTAGCATTGTTAATTCCTGCAGATAATTTTACATCGTAACCAGATACTTCCATATCATAAGAATATCTTAGATCTAAAGTAGTAAAGCTATCAACATCTTGACTAAATCCTCTTGAGGTAGCAAGTGCATCAAGTGCTCTTGTTGTCTCATACTCAGAAATCATTCTGATGTAAGCAGCAAAATTATGGTCGCCATTAGATAATTTAGCTGATATTACTGATTTAGTTTCAGGCATAGATCTTGCAAAGTTGTCATGGTTGAATAAACCAACAACATCTCTCATTCCGCCTGATCCATTAGGAATTTCATAACTTAAAATTCGTGCAGTGTTGAAACCTACAGTAGCTTGACCCCATGCAGTATCAAAGTTGTATGAACCTTCAATATCAAGACCTGTAGCCTCTACATTTTCAGCATTCTGATATTCAGTTGTAACTCCTGCTAAAACCCCATTAAGTCTCTTGATATCTGGGTCTGTAGGATCAGCAACTATTTTACCTTGAGCATTTTCAATAGTAATAACGTTCTCATAATCGATACCCCAATAATCAACTGATAAAGAAGTTTGATCATTTGGTGTCCAAATTGCTCCAAAGTTAGTGTTTTCTGAAGTTTCTGGTTCTAAGTCAGGGTTATGTGCAACAGCAACTCTTATGAACGCTGTTGAACCTTTAGCAGTTCCATCTGGATTGAAATCCTGAAGTCCTTGAAGTGAAACCAAAGAAGTTGATAACTGAGACAATGAAGGTTCTCTAAATGAAGTACTATACGAACCTCTTAAGACAAGGTTGTCGTTCATTTGATATCTCATAGAAACTTTAGGATCAAATGTTGATTCTGAAGTAAGTTGCTCATATCTAGCAGCACCAATTACCTGAAGCTTGTCGCTTACATCTTTAGATGCTTCAACAAATACTGCTGTTGAGTTTCTGCTATCCTGATTCTCTAAACCACCACCTAAAAATATTAGATCAGATTGCTGAGTGATGCTTCCATCAGGACCAAAAACAGCTTTTGATGCATCATTTCTTTCAACGTTATATCCTTCCTTCTTCATCTGAAGCCCAGTAGCGAAATCAACTCCACCATCTGTTGTTCCAGTTATTAAGAAGTCTAAAACCATTAAGTCAGCAACAGTCTTTCTTCTCTCTCCAGAGGAAATGTATGCAATTAATTCAGCAGAGTTTGCAGAAGAATCGAATAAATTCCATGACTCTGTTCCACTAGCACCACCAACTCCAGCAATAGCAGCATCAAATCTTGATGTGCTTGTATCAGGCTGGAAATAAGAGTGAACTTGCTCACTATCAGTAAAATGGATTTCCCATGTATTACCACTCATCAAAGTTCCATTAAGACCAAATGAAATTCTCTCATTTGTATTTTGTCTTGGAGCGTTTGGTGATGGGAATGCTGAGCCTAAAGCTCTTCCTAGCCATAAGATAGGGTATGAAAAAGGACTACCTGCAACACCAGGCATAATTGGTTTACCTAAATAAGATAGCGCTGGGTATGAAGGTGATTGAGGATTATCAAGCACATCAATATCAGTTGCCATATAGTCAAATTCAAAATTTACACCATTATCGAATGACGTCTTTGAAGAAAGATAAACACTTGAATGTTCTTCGGTATTAACTAAGTTGAATCTATCTCCATAATAAAATCCACACCTTGTTCCGCCACTAAGACCAGGAGCTGGAGCAGCTTGAGGTAATAAAATACCTTTAGTAGCAACACAACTCGCATCAGGAATTGATTCGTAAATATTATATGTACCCGCATAAGGTCCACTATCAACTGTTGTGAAAGGACTTGCTCCAGGTATTGGTAAAATCAAAAAGCTATTACCAAGTCCACTGACCGCTAATTCAGAGTAATCTGATAATTCTGTTCCAGCTAAAGGAGATCTATCTAATTGGCTATATGCCATTACAACATTAGTATTTCCAGTTTGAGTACCCCAGATAACGCCCATACTGTCATCAGTCTGGTCGCCCATATCTGTATTTTGTTGTGATAGATTAAATTCAATACCTTCGAAGTCTCTTCTTAAGATAAAGTTAACAACACCTGCAACAGCATCTGAGCCATATATAGAAGCAGCACCTTCTTTAAGAATTTCAACTCTTTCAGTTGCAATCATTGGGATCATATTTGTATCAACAAATACAGCACCATCATTAGAAGTACCAGCAGCAATAGTCTGTCTTCGACCGTCAACCAACACTAATGTTGATGAAAGACCAAGACCTCTAAGGTTTACATTAGATGTACCTTGAGTAGAACCAGATGTAAAAGAATCTGGGTTGTTTTCAGAACCTGAGTCAACAGCTATATTTCTTATAATATCTGCAGCAGTTGATGCTCCTAGGTCTTCAATCGTGTCTCTGCCAATTACTTCGACAGCACTTGCTCCATCTTTAGCACTACTCTTCAGATATGAACCGGTAACAACAACTTCTTCAACAG
>Ga0206127_1000161_pt1 | contig 85751 bp, 80 predicted proteins | sample Helgoland_Spring_6_FD_148646 | JGI IMG/M metagenome (GOLD analysis project Ga0206127, IMG submission 148646) | Pelagic subsurface seawater microbial communities from Kabeltonne, Helgoland, North Sea - Helgoland_Spring_Bloom_20160419_1 | ecosystem: Environmental > Aquatic > Marine > Epipelagic ...
CGATTTGATCGAATGCTGATGCATCGCCACCGTAAGTTTTTGCTAATACAGTAGTGATTGCGGCTGTTAATGTTGTTTTACCGTGGTCAACGTGGCCGATAGTACCGACGTTTACATGCGGTTTAGTACGTTCAAACTTTGCTTTTGCCATTTTACTGGTTTCCTAAGTTAAAAATCTGCCCTCTATTTAGAGTGCCAGATAAGACCTTCATTAAAATTTAAGTGCGCGCGTTGGTTATGATTTTAGTGACATTACTAGGCGCTTCTGTGTATTTAAAAAATTCCATTGAATATGACGCTCGCCCTTGGGTTGCACTGCGCAAGTCAGTAGCGTAGCCAAACATTTCTGATAACGGTACTTTAGCATGTATTATTTTAATACCTGCCACACCGTCATCCATGCCTTCAATCATACCCCGACGCCGGTTAAGGTCGCCGACTACGTCACCCATCCAGTCTTCTGGAGTGGTAACTTCAACTTTCATAGTTGGCTCAAGTAAAACGGGATTTGCTTCTGCAGCCCCTTTTCTGAAGCCCATTGACCCAGCAATTTTAAACGCCATTTCTGAAGAGTCAACATCATGATAAGAACCATCAAACAAGGTCACTTTTACATCAAGTACCGGGTATCCAGCTACTACACCATTTTGCATCTGTTCTTCGATACCTTTATCAACTGAAGAGATAAATTCTTTTGGAACAGATCCCCCTACTATTTTGTTGATAAATTCGTATCCAGCGCCTTCGTCATTGGGTTCGATAGTTAACCAAACGTGACCATACTGGCCTTTACCGCCTGATTGACGAACAAACTTACCTTCAACATCAATTTTATTGCGGATAGTTTCGCGATAAGCAACCTGTGGTTTACCTACATTACACTCAACACTAAACTCACGTTTCATTCTATCAACAATAATATCGAGATGTAATTCACCCATACCCGATATAATAGTTTGACCAGACTCTGCGTCAGTATGTACCTTAAAAGACGGGTCTTCTGCTGCTAGTTTCCCTAAAGCAACGCCCATTTTTACTTGGTCCGGTTGAGACCGTGGCTCTACCGCTATAGAAATAACCGGTTCCGGAAACTCCATTTTCTCAAGGGTAATGATGTGGTTAGGGTCACACAATGTATCACCTGTAGTCACATCTTTTAGCCCTATTGCCGCAGCAATATCCCCAGCACGTACTTGTTTAAGTTCTTCTCTATCCTTGGCATGCATTTGAACAATTCGTCCAAATCGCTCACGCTTAGCTTTTACTGGGTTGTAAAAAGCGTCGCCTGTGTTCACTACACCAGAATAACAACGGAAGAAAGTTAACGTCCCAACAAAGGGGTCAGTAGCAATTTTAAATGCCAATGCAGCAAAGGGCGCAGCATCATCTGCTGGACGCTCTGCTTCTGTCTCATCTTTGTCGCTGAGTACACCTTTTATCGCAGGTACATCAATAGGTGCAGGTAGATATTCGATAACTGAATCGAGCACAGCCTGTACACCTTTATTCTTGAATGCTGAACCGCATGTCGCGAGTACGATTTCATTCGCCAATGTGCGTTTACGCAAACCAAATTTAATTTCGTCTTCGGTAAGGTCAATGCCTTCCAAATATTTATTCATCAATTCATCAGTAGCTTCCGCCGCTGCTTCGATGAGATCTGTACGCAATGCTTGCGCTCGGACCATCAAATCAGCTGGAACCTCTTCATAAGTGAAGGTCATGCCTAAGTCAGAATCATTCCAATTAATGGCTTTCATCTTGAGAAGGTCAACCACACCTTTAAAAGTTTCTTCAGCACCGATATTTAAATGAATAGGAACACAATTGGCACCTAAACGAGTTTCAATTTGTTGAATAACACGTTCAAAGTCTGCTCCAGTTCTGTCCATCTTATTGACAAATACTATACGTGGAACGCTATATTTATCAGCTTGACGCCAAACTGTTTCAGATTGAGGCTCTACACCTGACGAACCGCAAAACACAACGACTGCACCATCAAGCACACGCAGAGAACGCTCGACTTCAATGGTGAAGTCAACATGCCCAGGGGTGTCGATGATATTAATTCGATGTTGTTCGAATTGTTTGTCCATGCCCGACCAAAAACAAGTCGTCGCTGCCGAAGTAATCGTAATGCCGCGCTCTTGCTCTTGCTCCATCCAGTCCATGGTAGCTGCGCCATCATGGACTTCACCGATCTTGTGTGACAAGCCAGTGTAGAAAAGAACACGCTCAGTGGTCGTGGTTTTACCCGCGTCCACATGGGCGACAATACCAATATTCCGATAACGCTCAAGGGGCGTTGTTCGAGCCATAACTTTCTCTTATTACCAGCGGTAGTGAGCGAAAGCTTTGTTAGCTTCGGCCATACGGTGAACGTCTTCACGTTTCTTAACCGCAGATCCTTTATTTTCAGCAGCGTCGAGCATTTCAGCTGCAAGGCGTTGAGCCATTGATTTTTCGCCACGTTTACGAGCAGCGTCCACTAACCAACGCATACCTAGAGCATTTCGACGAACAGGACGAACTTCTACTGGAACTTGATAAGTAGAACCACCAACACGACGAGATTTAACCTCGACCGTAGGGCGAATATTGTCCAATGCGCTTTCAAATATTTCTAAGTGCGTTTTGTCAGCTTTAGTAGCAACAATTTCTAGTGCACCGTAAACGATTTTTTCTGCAGTCGATTTTTTGCCGTCTAACATGACGACATTCATAAATTTAGCAAGTAACTCTGATCCGAACTTAGGATCGGGTAGGATTTTACGTTGACCTACGACTCTTCTTCTTGGCATTTCAAATTCTCCGTAGAATTTTCAGGGTATTCCCAAAACTCAATTAATACTTTAGTTTGGCCTTACTAACGGAGAACCGTTAAGACTTAGGCCTTTTTGTACCGTATTTAGAACGGCCAGCTCTTCGATCACTTACGCCTGCACAATCTAATGTACCGCGAACAGTGTGATAACGAACACCTGGTAAATCTTTAACACGACCACCACGAATTAGAACAACACTGTGCTCTTGTAAGTTGTGACCTTCACCACCGATATATGAAGAAACTTCAAAACCATTGGTCAAACGAACACGACATACTTTACGTAATGCAGAGTTCGGCTTTTTGGGTGTGGTGGTATATACACGTGTACATACTCCACGACGTTGTGGACAGGCTTGCAAAGCCGCGACGTTGCTCTTCGTCGCAGGTTGTTTGCGTGGCTTGCGCACTAACTGGTTAACTGTTGCCATTAACTAGCTCCTGTTTAAGTTACGACTGATTGCCCTTATTTAAGGGCGTAAAACGCGAAAAATCCGCGAGCCCTAAATTAATGACGATAAAGCCATCAATTTTCGGGTCGCGGAAGTCTAATGATCAATGTGTGAACTGTCAAGTAAGACTGCTGCTAAACTGCATTAAATATGGGTTTAGTCAGCAATCGTTAAAATCCAGATCACTTTTCGATCTTATTTTTTACTCGTCAGCAGGTGTTTCACTTACTTCGGCATTGAGTGCCTCTGAAAGTGCCAATTCTGCTTCAGATGCAGAAACGGAAGGTTCTTCCCGTTCCTGATGTTCTGCCAATTTCCTAGCAGTACGTTTTTGGTGATGTGTAAAGCCTGTTCCAGCTGGTATCAATCGTCCAACAATAACGTTTTCTTTCAAGCCACGTAACTCATCTTCTTTACCTTGCACTGCTGCTTCAGTAAGAACACGGGTTGTTTCTTGGAAAGATGCCGCCGAGATAAATGACTCAGTAGACAATGACGCCTTAGTGATACCCAGTAACACGGTTTGGTATTCAGCAGGGATTTTACCCTGTCTTTCCAACTCACGATTAGCGATTTTCACGTTAGACACTTCAACCTGCTCGCCTTCTAAGAACCGACTGTCACCTGAATAAGTGATCAAACACTTACGCAACATCTGACGAATCACTACTTCGATGTGCTTATCATTAATTTTCACCCCTTGCAGGCGGTAAACTTCTTGTACTTCATTAACGATATAGTTTGAAACAGCGCTGATACCACGCAATCTAAGAATATCATGAGGAGACTCAGCACCATCCGCAATCACTTCACCTTTTTCAACGTTTTCACCTTCAAAGACATTCAGGTTACGCCATTTGGGGATCATCTCTTCGTAATGATCTGCACCTTTAGGGGTAATAGTTAAGCGTTTCTTGCCTTTAGTCTCTTTACCAAATCCAATCATACCTGATACTTCAGCTAGGATGGCTGGCTCTTTAGGCTTACGAGCTTCGAACAAGTCAGCTACGCGAGGAAGACCACCGGTAATATCTCGAGTCTTCGAACTTTCTTGTGGTATACGAGCAAGCACATCACCAGGCTTAGCTTCCATACCATCAGTTGCTTCGATAGTAGTAAAGCTTGGAAGACGAATTTCTTGTATACCAAACTCTTCACTTTCAAGTATAAGCTTAGGTTCTTTTGCATTTGCTTTAGACAAGTCGTTAACAACGATACGAGTTAGACCCGTCAAGTCATCTTGCTGCATCTCAGTGTTACTGTCATCAACGTCAGAGAAGCTGATTTTCGCTGCTCGTTCAGTCACGATGGGATGTGAATGCGGGTCCCAATTGGCGACAACTTCACCAGAGGACACTTTAGCACCATCATCAACCGTTAATATTGCACCGTAAGGTACTTTATAACGTTCTTTCTCACGACCTTGATCATCAATAATAGTGATTTCAGTTGAACGAGAAACAATGACCACTTTATCGTCAGAATTACGTACAAATTTGGCATTATGTAATTTCAGGCTACCAGCAGTTTTCAACTGAACGTTGTTTTCTGCTGATGCTCGTGATGCCGCACCACCGATGTGGAATGTACGCATCGTAAGCTGTGTACCAGGTTCACCGATTGACTGAGCGGCGATAACACCAACAGCCTCACCATGACCAACCATATGTCCACGAGCCAAATCACGACCGTAACATCTAGCACATACACCAAAGTCATTTTCACAGGTAATTACAGAACGTACTTGAATTTGGTCAACAGAGTTAGCTTCAAGCATGTCTACTAAGGCTTCGTCTAGAAGAACATTACGTTCAACTAATATTTCCTTTGTACCTGGTTTAAATACATCTTCAGCAACAGTACGACCTAGTACACGTTCGCGAAGTGGCTCAACAACGTCACCACCTTCGATTAGAGGTGTCATTTTAACACCTTCAAACGTGCCACAGTCATCGTTGTTGATGATCAAATCCTGCGCAACATCAACTAAACGTCGTGTTAGATAACCTGAGTTAGCAGTCTTAAGAGCTGTATCGGCCAAACCTTTCCGGGCTCCGTGAGTAGAGATGAAGTACTGAAGTACGTTCAAACCTTCACGGAAGTTAGCGGTAATAGGTGTTTCGATGATTGAACCATCTGGTTTCGCCATCAGACCACGCATACCAGCTAGCTGACGTATTTGCGCGGGGCTACCACGAGCACCAGAATCAGCCATCATAAATACTGAATTGAAAGACTTTTGTTCTTCCATCTCACCATCACGATTTTTAACTGTTTCAATCGACAAATTATCCATCATGGCTTTCGCCACTTTTTCGTTGGCATTTGACCAAATATCGATAACTTTGTTGTAACGTTCACCGGCGGTGACGAGACCAGATTGGAATTGCTCCTGGATTTCACGGACTTCTGCTTCAGCATCTTCGATGATATCTTTCTTAGCATCTGGGATAACCATGTCATCTATACCAACAGATGCACCAGCGATCATCGCGTAGTGGAAACCTGTATACATGATTTGGTCAGCAGCTATTACTGTATCTTTCAAACCTAAGGTACGGTAACAAACATTCAACAATTTAGAGATTTGCTTTTTACCCATCGCTATATTGATGATTTCAAAAGGTATACCTTTTGGCAAAACTGAAGATAAAATCGCTCGACCAACCGTAGTGTCAGTTAAAGTGACCTTTTCAGTCTTATTGCCTTGTGCATCTGTTTCGTATTCTGTGATGCGTACTTTTACACGTGCATGTAATTCTGCTGTGTCAGTACGATAAGCTTTTTCAGCTTCCAGGGGGCTGGTAAACATCATGCCTTCACCTTTACCATTAACACGTTCTCGCGTCATATAGTACAAGCCCATTACCACATCCTGTGAAGGTACAATAATTGGCTCACCATTGGCTGGTGAAAGGATGTTGTTGGTAGACATCATCAATGCGCGAGATTCAAGCTGAGCTTCAATCGTCAACGGCACGTGAACAGCCATTTGGTCACCATCGAAATCGGCATTGTATGCAGCACACACCAATGGGTGTAACTGAATCGCTTTACCTTCGATTAGGATGGGTTCAAATGCTTGAATACCTAGTCTATGCAGTGTGGGTGCACGGTTAAGTAGCACTGGGTGTTCACGAATAACTTCGTCTAACACATCCCATACTTCTGGATCTTCACGCTCTACTAATTTCTTAGCGGCTTTGATGGTAGTAGCTAGACCACGACCTTCTAATTTTCCATAAATAAATGGTTTAAATAACTCAAGCGCCATTTTTTTAGGTAAACCACATTGGTGCAAACGTAATGTAGGACCAACTGTAATGACAGAACGGCCAGAATAGTCAACGCGTTTACCCAGTAAGTTCTGACGAAAACGACCTTGCTTACCTTTGATCATATCAGCCAAAGATTTAAGAGGACGTTTATTAGATCCTGTAATTGCACGACCACGACGACCATTGTCTAACAAGGCATCAACTGCTTCTTGCAACATACGCTTTTCGTTACGAACAATTATATCTGGGGCGGCTAGATCTAGAAGGCGCTTTAATCGGTTGTTACGGTTGATAACACGACGATATAAATCGTTCAGATCAGACGTCGCAAAACGACCACCGTCTAGTGGCACCAAAGGACGTAAGTCAGGTGGTAACACAGGTAGTATTGTTAAAATCATCCATTCAGGTTTGTTACCTGACAATTGGAAAGATTCCAATAACTTCAAACGTTTAGTGATTTTTTTACGCTTTGTTTCAGAGTTAATAGTGGGTAACTCTTCACGCATTGCAACAACATCGGCATCAACGTCCAGCGCTTTAAGCAATTCAAATACTGCTTCGGCACCCATTTTTGCTTCAAATTCGTCGCCATGTTCTTCAAGGGCATCCAAATATTCTTCTTCGGTTAGAAGTTGGCTACGCTCAAGCGTTGTCATACCTGGCTCTGATACCACATATGATTCAAAATAAAGTACACGTTCGATATCACGTAAAGTCATATCTAACATTAAACCAATACGAGATGGTAATGATTTTAAGAACCAAATGTGTGCAACTGGACTAGCCAAATCAATGTGACCCATACGCTCACGACGTACTTTAGTTAAGGTAACTTCTACCCCACATTTTTCACAAATTACACCACGGTGTTTAAGGCGCTTGTATTTACCACACAAACATTCGTAATCTTTTACCGGACCAAAAATACGTGCACAGAACAAACCGTCACGTTCTGGCTTAAAGGTACGGTAGTTAATTGTTTCTGGTTTCTTAACTTCACCAAATGACCACGAGCGGATCATATCCGGCGAGGCTAGACCAATTCGTATATTATCGAATTCTTCGGTCTTATGTTGTTGCTTAAGAAACTTTAATAAATCTTTCACATTTCTCTCCCAGCGGAGTCAATTGCAAAGGTGTAACACTTGCACTGACAAGTGTTACACCATCCTGTCATAAGCTCTAAGAGCAGCTTACTGCTCTTCTAGTTCGATGTTGATACCTAGCGAACGGATTTCTTTCAACAATACGTTGAAGGATTCCGGCATACCAGGTTCCATACGATGATCACCATCCACAATGTTTTTATACATTTTGGTACGGCCATTCACGTCATCAGACTTAACGGTTAACATTTCTTGCAAGGTGTAGGCAGCACCATAAGCTTCTAGTGCCCATACTTCCATCTCTCCGAAACGCTGACCACCGAACTGTGCTTTACCACCTAACGGTTGCTGTGTAACCAAGCTGTATGAACCAGTTGAACGAGCGTGCATTTTATCGTCGACTAAATGGTTCAGTTTCAACATGTACATATAACCCACGGTGACAGGGCGCTCAAATGGGCGTCCGGTACGACCGTCGAACAATGTAATTTGTCCGCTTTCTGGGATATCTGCCAAGGTCAACATATGCTTGATTTCAGCTTCAGTTGCACCATCGAAAACAGGTGTTGCCATAGGCAAACCTTTACGAAGGTTGCCGGCTAAACGTGTCACTTCATCGTCACTGAAGGTACTTAAATCAACTGCCTGATGAGATTTACCGGCGCTGTATACTTCTTTTAGGAAGCTTCGCAGTTTGGCCATCTCTTCGTGTTCTTTAAGCATACGATCGATTTTGTCACCGATACCGCTAGCAGCCATACCCAAGTGGGTTTCAAGTACCTGACCGATGTTCATACGCGAAGGTACGCCCAATGGATTCAGTACGATGTCGACCGGCGTGCCATGTTCATCATAAGGCATGTCTTCAACTGGCTTGATAGTCGATATAACACCCTTGTTACCATGACGACCGGCCATTTTATCACCAGGCTGTATATGACGTTTAACTGCAAGGTAAACCTTAACAATTTTAAGCACGCCTGGTGCTAGGTCATCACCTTGAGTGATTTTACGACGTTTAACTTCAAACTTAGTATCAAAGTCAGCTTTGATTTCGACGTGCTGATCAGCAATTTGATCTAGCTCTGATTGCGCATCTTCATCATCGAGTGTTAAATCAAACCACTTATCACGTGGCATGCTGTCAAGTCTTGCTTGCTCAACTCCAGACTTAAGCAACAAATTTCCTGCACGAGCAAAGATGCCGTCAGCTAAAATGTTGAATTCGTCAGATAAGTCTTTTTTCACTTCACGTAATTGCATATCCTCAATTTCGCGAGCACGTTTGTCTTTTTCAACACCATCACGAGTGAAGACCTGAACGTCAATAACTGTTCCATGTACGCTGTTAGGTACTCGTAACGACGTATCTTTAACGTCAGACGCTTTTTCACCGAAAATAGCCCTTAGAAGTTTCTCTTCTGGAGTCAGCTGAGTTTCACCTTTAGGTGTGACTTTACCTACCAGAATATCGCCGCCTTTTACTTCAGCCCCGATATAAACCACACCAGATTCATCTAGTTTACCTAGCGCAGACTCACCCACATTAGGGATATCAGCACTGATTTCTTCTGGACCAAGCTTTGTATCACGAGCAATACAGCTTAATTCTTGAATGTGGATTGAAGTGAATCTGTCTTCCATCGCTACGCGCTCTGAAATCAAGATTGAATCTTCGAAGTTGTAACCGTTCCATGGCATGAACGCGATACGCATATTTTGGCCTAACGCCAATTCACCCATATCAGTTGATGGTCCATCTGCCAAAACATCACCCGCTACAACCGGTTCGCCAACATTACAAGTAGGCTTTTGGTTGATACACGTGTTTTGGTTAGAACGCGTATATTTAGTCAAGTTGTAGATATCGATCCCAGCTTCACCCGCTGTCATCTCGTCTTCATTTACTTTGATAACAATTCGACTTGCATCAACGTAATCAACTGAACCACTGCGTTTAGCGATAATGGTTACACCAGAATCTACAGCAACTGTTTTCTCCATTCCTGTACCAACTAATGGCTTTTCAGCTATTAATGTAGGAACGGCTTGACGTTGCATGTTGGCACCCATTAGGGCTCGGTTAGCATCATCATGCTCTAGGAAGGGGATAATACTCGCTGCAACAGAAACGATTTGTTGCGGTGACACATCCATATAAGTGATATCAGAAACCGACATTAACGTGGTTTCACCACGGAAACGACAAGGGATCAAATCTTCAGTCAACTTACCTTTTGCATCCAGTACTACGTTTGCTTGCGCAATCGCGTATTGCCCCTCTTCAATCGCAGATAAGTAATCAATTTCGTCAGTCACGACGCCGTCAGCTATTTTACGATAAGGGGTTTCTAAGAAACCGTAATCGTTAGTTCGGGCATAGCTTGCAAGCGAGTTGATCAAACCAATGTTTGGGCCTTCAGGTGTTTCAATAGGACATACACGACCATAGTGAGTCGGATGTACATCTCGTACTTCAAAGCCTGCACGTTCACGTGTCAAACCACCCGGACCTAAGGCAGAAATACGACGTTTGTGCGTCACTTCAGACAATGGATTGTTTTGATCCATAAACTGAGATAATTGACTTGAACCAAAGAATTCTTTAACGGCAGCAGAGATCGGTTTAGCATTGATTAAGTCTTGAGGCATGATTGCATCAAGGTCACCTAGGCTCAAACGTTCTTTAACTGCACGTTCAACACGCACAAGACCAACTCGGAATTGGTTTTCAGCCATTTCACCAACAGAACGAATACGTCTGTTACCTAAATGGTCGATATCATCCACTTCATCTTTACCGTCACGGATAGTGATCAGCTGTTTCATTACAGCTACGATATCGTCTTTATCTAATACACCTTTACCAGTTGATACGTCACGACCTAAACGGCGATTGAACTTCATTCGTCCAACAGCAGATAAATCATAACGGTCTTCAGAGAAGAACAAGTTATTAAACAAAGTCTCAGCCGCGTCTTTAGTCGGTGGCTCACCTGGACGCATCATGCGATAAATTTCAACCAAAGCTTCTAGCTTATTAGTTGAACCATCGATACGTAAGGTATCTGAGATGTAAGCACCATGATCAAGTTCATTGATATAAAGCGTATCAAATGCTTTGATACCTGCTGCAGTGATTTCAACAAGGTTTTCTAGGGTTAATTCATCATTGGCAGCAACGATAACTTCACCAGTTTCTTCATTGACATAATCACGAGCAAATACACGACCCACTAAATATTCTGCAGGTACTTCGAGCTCTGTTATTTTTGCTTTTTCTAGCGCGCGAGTATGACGTGCTGAAATACGACGACCTGTTTCAACAACCACTTTGCCTTTATTATCAAGGATATCGAACTGTGCTGTTTCACCACGAAGGCGATCCGGCACAATATCTGACAAATATTTCTCACCGTCGATGCGTACTTGGTTTGTTTCAAAGAACAAAGCAAGGATCTCTTCGGTTGGCATTTCCAATGCACGTAACATAATAGTAGCCGGCAATTTACGGCGTCTATCTATACGTACAAATAAATTATCTTTAGGGTCAAATTCAAAGTCTAACCACGAACCACGGTAAGGAATAACACGTGCGTTATATAACACTTTACCAGATGAGTGAGTTTTCCCTTTGTCGTGATCGAAGAACACGCCTGGTGAACGGTGTAATTGTGACACAATGACACGCTCAGTCCCGTTGATAACAAATGTACCGTTATCAGTCATGAGTGGAATTTCACCCATGTAGACTTCTTGCTCTTTTATGTCTTTTACTGTGCCAGGTGCTGCTTCTCTATCGAACAACACCAAACGCAATTTCACACGTAATGGAGCAGAATATGTCACACCACGGATTTGACATTCTTTCACATCAAATACTGGCGCACCTAAACGGTAACTAACATATTGCAACTCAGCGTTACCAGAGTAACTTTTTATTGGGAAAACTGATCGAAATGCTGCTTCCAGTCCATGTTGACCATCTACATCTAGGTCAATAAATTTCTTAAAAGAATCTAACTGGATTGAAAGTAGATACGGTATTTCCAATACCTGTGGACGTTTGCCAAAATCCTTACGGATACGTTTCTTTTCGCTATAAGAGTAAACCATGGGTTCCTCAGCCTGCCGATTTTTGACCCAACTTGCTTAACTAGACGTCATGACAGACATAAAGTAAAACAAACTTCCGCTACCCTTTAAGTTGTAGAAAAACGTTTACCAAAGTCATTAAGAGGCTTACTTAACTTATTGGTTTTATTTAGTTTTATCTACAATTTGCACTTCTTAAACTAGGACTAATATCAAAGGATGAAAATAGTAAATCCTACAGCGCAAAAAGGCTGGTGACTAAAAAGTCACCAGCCTATGCCATTTCAGGCTAACAATCTGTGTTTAGACAGATTATTATTTAAGCTCAACTTCAGCGCCAGCTTCTTCAAGCGTCTTCTTAAGTTCTTCAGCATCTTCTTTAGAAACGCCTTCTTTTACAGGTGTTGGAGCAGCTTCAACTAAAGTTTTCGCTTCTTTCAATCCAAGACCTGTAGCAGTACGTACCGCTTTGATTACTGAAACTTTATTTGCACCAAAAGATGTCATAACCACATCAAATTCAGTCTGCTCTTCTACAGCTTCAGCAGCTGCAGCAGGACCAGCAACAGCAACAGCTGCTGCAGCAGAAACGTTGAATTTTTCTTCAGCCGCTTCAATAAGTTCCACAAGTTCCATTACTGGCATTTCAGCAATAGCATTTAATATATCATCTTTAGTTAGAGCCATTTCTCTAAACTCCTGGGTTTAATGTTAAAAATTTATAATGCCAAAGACGAAAACTATTTTTCGTCTTTGATCGCCGCCAATACACGCACAAACTTGCCTGGAACTTCGTTGATAGTACGAACGAATTTCTCGACAGGTGCTTTGAAGGTAGCAAGTAATCTTGCCAACGCTTCGTCGCGGGTAGGAAGTGACGCTACTGCATCCAGTTTTTCTGGACCCAACAAACCACTACCAATAGAAAGTGCAGTTACGTTTAACTTGTTGTTCGTTTTTGCATAGTCTTTAAAAAGACGTGCAGCACTACCAGGTGCTTCTATGGAAAAACCATAGATTAACGGACCAGTTAAAGCACTGTCCATGTCAGAAAACTTACTTTCAGCTAAAGCACGTTTTGCAAGTGTGTTACGAACTACTCGTAAGTAAACACCTTGTTCACGGGCTTTAATTCGAAGGTCAGTTAACTCTGCCACTTCCATCCCACGGTATTCAGCGACGGCAACAGATAGAGCTCGAGACGCAACATCGTTTATCTCTGCTACGATCTCTTTTTTTGCTGCTAAGCCTAATGCCACTGAGTTCACCTCTTAAAGTCTGAAACATCATTTCTTTTGAAATATCCGTTTCAGGATTCACAGATTGATATCATTGCTTCTAATCTTTGGGAAAAGAATACAAATCCACCGCTCTACGGTGTTCGTTAATCCCAGAGAGTCTGAGTCGAAACCACCGTCTGCGCAGGCTCGCTTTTTAAGTAAGTTGTTTGCGACAAGTGATATTTATGACCACTGTCTAGGCGAATGCTCTCTTACTTCATTCACCAACTTACGCCTGCGGTCTTGGACGGGAGTCTGTCGTTTAGCTAATTTTACAAAAAGTTAAACTCAGACTCCAACCCACAACCTTTATAGAGAAACAGGTAACCTACTCGCTACCTGCTAAAACCAAACTTACTTAGCGTCTAAGCTAGCTTGATCTAGAGAAACACCCGCACCCATTGTTGTACTAAGGCTAATTTTCTTAATGAAAGTGCCTTTTGCTGAAGAAGGCTTAGCTTTGTTAAGCGCTTCTAGCAATGCTGCCAAGTTTTCTTTAATCTGGTTTGCTTCAAAAGCGATTTTACCAATGCTTGCATGGATAATACCGTTTTTATCGTTACGATAACGTACCTGACCTGCTTTAGCATTCTTAACTGCCGTAGCAACATCGGGTGTAACCGTACCGGTTTTAGGATTAGGCATAAGACCACGTGGACCCAATATTTGTCCTAACTGACCAACAACGCGCATCGCATCTGGTGATGCAACAACAACGTCAAAATTCATTTCGCCTTTTTTCACTAGTTCTGCTAAATCTTCCATACCAACAATGTCAGCACCGGCAGCTTTTGCAGCTTCAACGTTTGCACCCTGTGTAAACACTGCAACACGTACGTCTTTACCTGTGCCATTTGGTAATACAGTGGCGCCACGAACATTTTGGTCAGATTTACGTGCATCTATGCCAAGGTTAACGGCGACATCAACACTTTCTGCAAATTTAGCAGTAGCTAATTCTTTTAATAAAGTAACCGCTTCGTTAAATTCGTATTCTTTAGTCGCATCAACTTTTTCTGAAACTAAGCGAGCGCGTTTTGATAATTTAGCCATGTCTTATCCCTCTACCACTAAGCCCATGCTGCGTGCAGAGCCAGCGATGGTGTTTACTGCTGCATCTAAACTTGCTGCAGTCAAATCAGGTTCTTTGGTTTTAGCAATTTCTTCTAATTGCTCGCGCGTCACTTGACCCACTTTTTCAGTGTTAGGACGGCCAGAACCACTTTTTATGCCAGCAGCTTTCTTTAGTAAGAAAGAAGCAGGAGGTGTTTTAGTTAGGAATGTGAAAGAACGATCTTCGTAAACAGTAATTTCTACTGGTACAGGAGAGCCTTTTTCAAGAGATTCTGTTTTTGCGTTAAACGCTTTACAGAACTCCATTATATTTACACCATGTTGACCTAGTGCAGGACCAACTGGAGGACTAGGGTTCGCAGCACCTGCCGCAACCTGAAGCTTAATTAAGCCTGTGACTTTCTTCGCCATGATAATACTCTCTAATTTGGGTATAACGCCTTGTAAACACTGAGAATGCTTACTCTATAGGCTTCCCGTTCTAATAAAAATCGGTCGCGAATTGTAGATTAAACGGCGTCTTCGCACAAGTCTTATTGTTAACAATCTTTAATTTTATGCACTAAATATTACATTACGAGCATCTATGAGCACATTATCCACCATAAAGTAACAATAAACATTGCTGCATTCACAAATTCATTAATCTGACCATGAAGATATTCAAGATATTAACTGTTTTAAGCTAATTCACTTATTGTTTAATTACCTCAGCATTATCTTTTTTAATGGATATGCAGGTTGGGTAAAACAGCAATTTAGTTGGTGGCGGTTGTCTAAGCTGATATAGAAACGTGTGTTTTTCAGTAATAAAAAAAGATGCAATTTGCATCTTTTTTTATTACTGATTTGTAGCTAAATTTAGCCTTTTTCTACCTGACCAAACTCTAGCTCTACCGGTGTAGAACGACCAAAGATTAATACTGATACTTTTAAGCGGCTCTTTTCGTAATCGACTTCCTCGACAACACCATTGAAATCTGCAAACGGTCCATCGGTAACACGTACTACTTCGCCTGGTTCGAACAACGTTTTTGGTTTTGGTTTATCAACGCCTTCTTGAAGTCGGTTTAAAATAGCATCGGCTTCTTTATTGGTAATAGGTGCTGGGCGGTCTGACGTACCACCAATGAATCCTAGGACACGAGGCACACTTTTAACCAAATGCCATGAATCTTCATTCATATCCATTTGAACTAATACGTAACCTGGAAAGAATTTACGTTCACTTTTTCTTTGTTGCCCTGCACGCATTTCGACCACTTCTTCGGTTGGCACTAAGATTTCGCCAAAGTAGTCTTCCATCTCGTTCATTTTAATATGTTCTAACAATGTTTTTTGAACACGGCCTTCATAACCAGAAAAAGCTTGAACTACGTACCATTTTTTATCAGACATACCTTAAATCCCTAATCCAGTTATAAACGAGACAATCTCAACGATGATCCCGTCTAGTCCCCACAAAATAAGTGCCACCACAACAGTCGCGGCTAAGACGATCATAGTCGTCGTCGTCGTTTCTTGACGAGTGGGCCATACGACCTTGCGTACTTCAATACGTGATTCTTTTGCAAAAGTAATGAAAGTGCTGCCTTTCACTGTGGTAGAAGCTATAAAACCTGACATTCCCACAACAGCGACGGCTATTAGGGCAATATACAGAACGGAAAGTTCTGGAAAAAAGTGATTAACAGCAACTACGCCCCCTAACAAACCAAATATAACCAGCCACTTCAACATGTCTAAAGGGTTGGAATTGTTTTCTGTATTTTCACTCATGCTAAACCCTAACTCTCTTATTCGTTATGTCGTCACCTGAAAATGGGACATTTTTTGCCAATAAAATGGCAGGGGTGGAGGGATTCGAACCCCCAACCATCGGTTTTGGAGACCGCTGTTCTACCAATTGGAACTACACCCCTAAAACTCATAGTGATTATCGGATAAAAAATTTCTACCCAAAAACGCAAATTTTAGTTACATCAACCTTGTAGAATCATTTATTTTTCGGGAAAAATTCTGAGTCACTATCAAGGAGGGAGCAGTATTATACTTATTGACATCGGGTATTCAAGAAGAAAGATGAAAGAAGATAAGTGAGCAGTATATAAATCTAATAAATATAGATTAAATTACTAACCTTACTGTTTCTTAAACGCATAAATTTTATCTTTAAATAAGCTCTTAAGGTTCACCGGGAAGTTTTATTGATATTCTTCGTCTTAGTTTTAGGTTTTATATGCAAAGTAATTTTATTGATATTTAAATCACGTAATTCTGTTGTTTGAAATTCTCATTTACACAAATTATTTGACTATAACTTTAAGATTCAAAATGAGTATCTTTGGCTGCTTATATGATGATTTAAAGAAAAAGAGAACCGAATATGATGCTTAATGTTGATGGCAACAATATTGGTTTAACCTCAATTATTGAGAGCATCTTTTAATTTGTAAATTGGCAAATAATTTGCAAGTTATATGCAAATTATTCTAAGAATAACCAATCTAAAGTTGAGTATTCCAGTTTAACTATGTTGACAGGTTCCATATTACTGATATAACCCCTTTCTAATTTAAACGTCTTGGAGTCATTTCTTTGAACAAGAGCATTATCACCAATGGGTTATCCCTCGCCATAGTTTTGCTGGGTTTTATGTTAGACAACGTCATCATTAAAACTGTCGGGCTATTTGCTATATCAGGTGCGTTAACCAATTGGATCGCAGTACATATGTTATTTGAAAAAGTACCCGGATTGTATGGCTCCGGGGTAATACCAGAACGCTTCGAAGATTTTAAAAGCGGGATCCGCACGCTGGTGATGGCGCAGTTTTTTAGTAAAGAAAACATACAACGTTTTTTAACTGACAACAAACAACCTGTACATGTGGACTTTGCGCCTATTATTAAAAAGGTAGATTTGGCACCCACATTTGATTCATTGGTTGAAGTTATCAAAGATTCTTCATTTGGACAGATGCTTGGAATGTTTGGTGGTGTTGAAGCCTTAGAGCCGATGCGACAACCTTTTGTCATTAAAATGGGTGCGGCCCTTGAAGATATTACTCAAGATCCTAAATTCACATTATTATTGCAACAAGAATTAACACAGCCAGATATACAGCAAGACCTGCACGAAAAAATCAATACAATTGTTGAACAACGTTTGGACGAACTGACGCCCAAAATGGTCAAAGACATTATTCAGAGTATGATCAGGGAACATTTAGGTTGGCTAGTGGTGTGGGGCGGAGTTTTTGGAGGATTAATTGGGCTGTTGGCTGCTTCGCTCAATATATAGATAGTCTAAAACGGACAAGGGCTGGTCAAGGTCATCCGCTTTTGAGATTGCGGATGATCAAAGGTGAAATCGAGAGCGTGCAACAACAGCCTAGCTGCCATTTTTTGGGTAGTTGCTGTGCCATACAAATCACACCCTATAATGGGATGCCCAATGGCCTGACTGTGAAGTCGTAACTGATGTGTTCTTCCAGTCAAAGGTGTAAAAATCACTCTAGTACGAACAGGATCATTCAACCTTTCAATCACTTCATAACAACTTTGAGCAGACTTGCCATCTTGATGACAAATTTTAAGTCGTGGGAATAACAATTTGTCCTTGGCTATGGGTAAATCAATCAGTCCTTCATCATCTAACACTTCGCCAGCCAAAATACTCAGATACCGTTTTATCACACTGCGAGCTTGGAATTGCTTGGTCAGGTTTGCATTAACCACTTTATTTTTAGCTAATAACATCACACCTGAAGTACCAAAATCCAAGCGATGGGCCAAAGTAATGTCGCCATATTGTTGTGTTAATCGATAGTGTACCGAATCTTTATTCAGCGGGTTTTTACCGGACAAACTCAATAATCCACTGGGCTTGTTGATAGCCAACAGATATTCATCCTCAAACAATATTTCGATTTTCTCGAGACAAATAGGAGCAATAAAATCGTCTATAGGACCTGACTTAAAATCGAAGTTATGCAAGTTGATTCTGATAAAAAAACATGATTAAACCTGTTGCTATCCAGCACATTATTATGCCAATTATAAAGTCTAACACCACCCATGTTCTGCTACTTTCAAAAAATGGGATGAGCTTTTTCGATGCGTAACCTAAACCAAAGAACCAAATAAAGGAAGCCATCACTGAACCCAGTAAGAACCAAGGTTTTTCTTCGCTACTCAAGGTGCCACCAATCCCACCGATGATCACTAAAGTGTCTATATACACGTGAGGATTAAGCAAGGTAATGGCCAGTGTAGTTAACATTAATTTGCCAATTGACTGCTGTTTGCTGGCTGTATCTTCAATACGTAAGTGGCTATTTCCTCGATAGGCTTTTATAAATGAATTCAGACCATACCAATACAAAAATGACGCCCCGAGTATTGCTAGTATATTCAAGAAAAAAGGCCATTTTTGTAATACAGTTCCTACTCCAAGTATGCCTAGGGTGATTAAAATCGCATCACAGAGAAAACACACTGCACAGGCATAAAACACTCTTTGTTTGAGTAAACCTTGGCGCAAAACAAAGGCGTTTTGAGCACCTATTGCGATAATTAGCCCGCCAGAAATCAGAACACCCTGTACTACCATGTCTATCAATCGAAATTCCTAGCCATTGCGTTTATGCCTCTATTCCAACCCTATAAACCCACCGGTTTGATGCTCCCACAACTTGGCATAAATCCCGTGTTTGCGAATTAATTCCGCATGTGTACCCGATTCAACTATCTTTCCTTCGTCGAGCACCAACAACCTATCCATTTGCGCAATAGTTGAAAGTCTGTGGGCAATAGCAAGTACTGTTTTATTCTCCATGACTTTATCTAAACAATGTTGAATTGCCGCCTCCACTTCAGAGTCCAGTGCCGACGTGGCTTCATCTAAAATTAAAATCGGCGCGTCTTTTAACATCACACGGGCTATGGCAATACGCTGACGTTGACCACCGGAGAGTTTCACACCACGTTCACCTACATGGGCGTCATACCCTACTCGTCCTTTTAAGTCAGACAATGTCTGGATGAACTCATGAGATTCAGCTTGACTGGCCGCCAGAAGCATATCTTCTTCACTGGCGTCTAACTTGCCGTATAAAATATTGTCTCTTACTGAGCGATGTAACAAAGACGTGTCTTGAGTGACCATACTAATATTGGCCCGCAACGAACTTTGTTGAACCTGGCTGATATCCTGGCCATCAATCTTGATTGTGCCACTTTGAATATCATAAAAACGTAATAATAAATTAACCAAAGTAGATTTCCCGGCACCTGAGCGCCCAACTAAACCCACTTTTTCACCCGCTTTTATGTTGATATCTAAGTCTCTAAATACTGAAATAGGGATATCATTAGCGCCCTTGTAGCCAAAATTCACCTTATTAAAGTGAATGGCACCGCCGTTCATTTTAAGTATTTTCGCTTCATCAATATCCTTGATATCAACAGGCACAGACAAGCTATTAATGCCATCTTGCACCGTACCTATATTTTCAAATAATGATGATACTTCCCACATGATCCATTGAGACATACCGTTGAGACGCAGACTTAAACTGATAGTAATGGCTATTTCGCCAGGCGTTACCAATTCAAGCGTCCATAAATAAATGGCCAGGGCACTAATACTGAACACTAATAGTGCATTACTAAACCACACACAACCATAAAGCACGGTAACCAAACGCATTTGTGGATAGACACTTTTTAGAAAACCAGACATGCCCTCTTTTGCATACTCTTCTTCTCTGCTGGTGTGGGCAAAAAGTTTTACTGTGGCAATGTTCGTATAACTATCCACAATGCGCCCTGTCATCATAGAACGGGCATCAGCCTGTTTTTGTGACACGCGTTTCAACTTAGGTATCAAAGTGCTTAGTATCACCACATAGACAACAAACCATATAATAAGTGGCATACTCAAACGCCAGTCTGCCGACATAACTAAATATAAGATACTGAAAAAATACACACCTACATAGACAAAAATATCTAAGGTTTTCATCACGGCTTCACGCACTGACAAAGCCGTTTGCATGACCTTGGTTGCTATTCGTCCAGCAAACTCATTTTGAAAAAAACCTAAGCTTTGACCAATAATATATCTGTGAGCTTGCCAACGAATTTGCATAGGGTAATTTCCCATCAAACCTTGGTGCGACAAAAAAGATTGGGTGATAACTAATATTGGTAAAATAACTAAAATCAGTACCCCCATCCAAATCAAACTGCCCGCTTCTCTTTCAAGAAAAGTGTCAGGATCACTTTCAGCCAACCAATCAACTAGTTGACCAAGAAATCCAAATAAAGACACTTCTAATATGGCGATGGCTGCCGACAGCAATGACACAGCAAAGATCACCGGCCACATTCCTTTAGTGTAATAACAACAAAAAGCAAAAATGGTATTTGGTGGTTGTGAAGGATGTTCAACAGGAAACGGATTGGTTAACCGTTCAAAAAATGAAAACATGGAGATTATTGACCTTGGAATAACATGGCTTGATGGCGTTAAAAACTCAGCAAACCTTAATCTTAAATTAGGCTAATCAGAATACCCTAATTGTTGCAGCTTCGATTCAATTTTTTTCGAATGTTGCGCTTTCCATTCAGCTAAATCCATCGCCGCATCTTTATCGGTTCGAGCTTTAGCAAGGTTATAAACCTCTGCTAGCTTAACTTGCGGAATAACCGCAATACCATCTTCATCGGCCACAATGTAATCACCGGCATTTACTGTGACACCACCACATTGAATAGGTTGATTAAGAGGAAATATTTGTTCTTTAGCCCCGGGCTTAGGCATCAAGCCACAGGCGTAAACCGGAAACTGCGCATCACGTATTTCGCCAATATCACGAATAAATCCATCAATAATCATAGCCACAATGCCTCGCTGCTTAGCGATTGCGCAAACATTGCCACCGGTATTAGCATAATCAGGGCCTGCTTCAACTACAATCACATCACCTGCTTTAGCACGGTAAATTGCTGCATGTAAGCTTAGGTGATCACCCTTTGCACACTTCACAGTAAAAGCAGGGCCAGCAATGCGAGGCATTGGCGACCACATTTGATGAATGCCAGGCTGGATAAACTGCTCTATTGGTAAACCTTCCGCATATTCGCAAGGGGAGACCCCAAGCAACTGTTCAATTGTCGGTTTTGACATACTGCTAGGCTCCAATAAATTTTGTGGCAAATAGCACCACCCAATAAAAACAAATACCAATCTGTGCCAAGAAAAAAAGAAAACGAATTTGCACCGCCAATACACTAGTCGATATCAAGTGCGTAATAGACTGCCCTAAACGCGCTACCAACAACGGTAACGCTAATCCATTGGTGATTGCAGCCGAATCAGTCGCCAGTGCCAACAACATCAAACCACCCATAAACGCAAAACTCTCAACACAATTACTTTGAGCTCTGGTTATCCGTTCACCAAAGGCTGGTGAGTCAGAACCATCAGGCTTAAAGCCATAATTGCCTGCTTTTTTTTAGCAACTAGCAGAGTACGGTAAGTGGCTAAGCAAACTAATAAAATCAGTATCCAAGTGATATATCCTAAAAGTGAAATAATCGTGTCGTTCAGGAATGTTCAATTTATAAATTAAAATGTTGAAACACTTTATCCCACACTTTGATTTAGACCAACATCAAATTTTCATCAACAAGTTAGTTAAACTCAGTCAACAGCCCGCAGACTGAAAAAAAGAATGAAAATAAAACGATCCTAATAATTTATTCACTACCGCCACATTGTCTTGCAAGTTTTTGTATGCTGGATATTTATTGGGGATGTGAAACAAGATGTCACAGCTTATAAATAATATGACTATCAAGTCCAGCCTCTTATTGCTAATGGTGATATGTCACCGATTAAATATAAATATATTTAAAGAAAAGGTCTGACTGGAGTGGACCGGAACACCTCATCATTTCTCTAATATACTTATTTAGCCCAGATTTTATTACTTAATGGCGCTGTGGGGCAGCGGCTGCCTTAATTGTTATCTGCGACGAATGACGAGGGTGTAACTTAGGATAAAGTAAACTTGTGCATCGAAAGTAACACCGTCGTTGATTTCCCCAATCAAAAAGAGTTTGTTTTTTTGTGGCTTCACCACTGCTATTTATTGTTGTAGATCAAATACATTTCTGCTTAAAAGGATAAAATACATTTGAGTAACGTTAAGGAAACACAGATGAAAATTGATAATATCTTAGTCATTTCAGATCAACAAGACAAGCAACAAAGTGCGCTAGCGCATGCAAAGTCATTGGTTGACCGCTATGGGGCGAAACTTCATATTGTGGCTTTTAATTATGAGCATTTTGCTACCCTAGAAACCAAATTAAACAATGAACAGCAGCTCGAGGTTCAGAATAAAATTCTTTCATCAGGTAAAAATTGGCTTGATGGCCAAATTACTAAATTAAGTCTGCAAGCAAAATCAACAAGTGAAGTGTTATGGGCAAAAGATATTGTAGGTTGGGTTAAAAAGCATTGTGCCTCCCAATCCTACGATTTAATCATTAAGACAGGACACCGCAGCGAAGGTTTGTTTTATGTGCCTACAGATTGGCACTTGATCCGTAATAACCTTGTGCCCACTTTACTTGTAGCAGAAAAAAAGTGGCGCAAGAAACAAACGATTATGGTGTCACTTGATTTAGGTACTCACTTCAAAGCAAAACAAGCACTCAATCAAAAATTGGTTGATGCAGGGATCAGCTTTGCCACAAGCACAAATATGCCATTGCATATTTGCTACAGTTTACCTATCTCAAATGTACTTAAAGACTTAGGTGTAATAGATACCAAAACGGCTGTTAAAGAAGCCAAAATTAAATATATTCCACTTATTCAAAGAATGTTGGGAGATCACAACATTCCAGTGGAAAATATTCATATTAAGGCCGGCTCAGCCGCAAAGGTGATCCCAAGTCTCGCCTCAAAACACGCTGCGGGACTGGTGGTTATTGGCAGCATTGGACGCAAAGGCTTAAAAGCCAAACTAATGGGCAATACCGCTGAAGGTGTATTAGCGTTATTAAAGACAGATATCTTAGTGATGCAGCCTTAAATAATTAAGCAAAAATTTAGGCCAGGCAACATATCTTTATATTTTGCCGTGCCTATATTTTGCTGCGGTATCGAACTTAGTAACCGTAGTAGTTTATCCCTAATAGCATTGTCAAAAGCTAGGGTGTATTGCATTTTTGAAATAGAAACGGTTTTTATTGTATACTCATCTATCGCCCCGTTTCTATTTTTGCTGACTTTGTATGACATCAGTTTTAACATCGTCAAGTATTTAGCTTCTGCTAGAACTTAGTAGTTCATGGCTCGCTGCTGCTCTTAGCTTAGCTTTCTAGCTTTAAACTTACGCCCTTTCAATTTGCCTTCATTAAACTGTTTAAGGGCTCGTTTAATGCTGCGAGTTTTAACTGCCACATAAGTATGAGTGGCTGTCACGTTGATTTTGCCTATGTCATCACCGGCAATATCAGCGTCTTTTGTTAAGGCGCCCAAAATATCTCCTGGTCGGATTTTACTCTTTTTGCCGCCATCGATACATATTGTGGAATATTCGGGCTCGATAAGACGGTTAGCATGAAAACGTAGCGCTTGGATACCGGTCCATTTTATCTTAGCTTTTTGATAATCTTCAATCGCATTGGCGCGAGGGATTTCTTTTTTGGTACACAGGGTTAGTGCTAAACCTTTGGCATCCGCACGACCTGTTCGACCAATACGGTGAATATGTACTTCAGGGTCTGGAGTGATTTGGTAACTGATGACCGCATTCACTGCTTTAATATCCAACCCCCGCGAAGCAACATCTGTAGCGACCAACACAGATACACTACGGTTCGAGAACCGGGTTAACACTTCAGTTCTGTCACGCTGCTCTAAATCACCGTGCAAGGCTAATACAGACACGCCCAATTTAGTCAGTTCCTCTGCTACTTCTTGACAGGCAATTTTAGTATTACAAAATACGATAGCCGATTCTGTTTGATAGTGACTTAACATTGCTGCTACCGCTTTAATGCGATGAGGCTCTTCTACTTCAAAAAACAGTTGTTCAATACTGGTAGGTTCATGAGTGGCTTCAACACTGACTTCTAGTGGGTTGCGCTGTACATCTCTGCTTATCTGCGCAATAGAATCAGGAAAAGTGGCAGAAAACAGCAAGGTTTGGCGATCCAGAGGCACTGCATCAATCACTTTGGCCATTTCTACTTCAAAGCCCATATCTAACATACGATCGGCTTCGTCGAGCACTAAAATATTCACCTCACTTAAATCTAGGCGTTGGCGAAACAAATGGTCCATGAGGCGCCCTGGCGTACCCACAATTATATGTGCACCATGCTCCAATGAACCGATTTGCGGACCCAAAGGCGTGCCACCACATAAAGTTAATACTTTAATATTATGAATACCACGGCCTAACTTACGAATTTCTAACGCCACTTGTTCTGCCAGCTCTCGAGTAGGGCACATGACCAATGCTTGAACTCGAAATCGCTTCACCTTGAGATTATGTAATAAACCTAAACCAAAAGCAGCTGTTTTACCGCTACCTGTTTTGGCTTGGCCAACGACATCTTTGCCTTCAATAATGGCTGGCAAGCTAATAGCTTGAATGTCGGTCATTTCTTTGAAACCCATAGATTCCAGGTTGTCGAGCAAAGCGTTGTTTAAACCCAGTGAAGCAAATTCTTTATTCAAAATATTCTCATTTATGATAATCGATATACACGCAACTAAAGGCTGCTATGTCGGTCTTTTTCGTTACACACTTCGAGCACTTGCGATGATTCAGCGGGTGCTTTTAGCTTAGTCTAGTGATGGGCTTTCATATCTAGTTTTGTCATCGCCTAAGCAATCGATTGTCACACTAGGTGCAAATTCTGCTTCGCTAACGACCTTATCTAAAAATCCAGCGGTGACCGCTTATTGTGGTGAGACCATTTCAGCTAAAATTACCGAACGGTTAAAATACTGGAGCCAATCTACCTTTTAGTAATTCTACACCACCGAAGTGCATAGTCATAACTATTGCGACTTCGTTTAAGTCAATTTTACGTGCCCCATCAACATCAATACGATAATCAGTCGTTAACAATAAAAAGGCGCTCTTAGCAATCAGCAATCGCATGACCACTTCATGCAGCCATCAAAGGGTAAGGAAACGAGTTCACTCATTTCAGTTCTTTTGATAAAATCATCAAGGGGAGATTTAGCTAAGGGCACTGAGTGTGTATGGCTTTGTAAAATTATGCCAAACAACGACTTAAGTTCCATTCAGATAATTTTATTTATCTATCTATTTATCTATTTATCTATGAATAATAGAATGGCTTGAATGAAGGCATTAATAAATTCTAGCCAATTTTCCAGTCAACAGTTTGTCCTGCGAAAAATGGCACTATCGCTTCGCCATTTGGCAAGGTGAGAGATTCTGGTACCGTCCAGCATTGCCTTACCAAAGTCACCGAATTTGAGTTCCTGGGGAGACCATAAAAATCTGCTCCGTGGAAACTCGCAAATCCCTCTAACTTATCCAGTGCATTGAGCTCATCAAAGACCTGAGTATAAAGTTCTAAGGCGCTCCATGCACTATAACAACCCGCGCAACCACAAGCGTTTTCTTTGGCATGTTTGGCATGAGGTGCAGAGTCGGTACCTAAGAAAAACTTATTTGACCCACTAGCCACTACTTCGCGCAGAGCCCGCTGATGAGTGCTGCGCTTTAATACAGGTAGACAATAGTTGTGAGGTTTAACGCCACCGACTAATAAATCATTTCGATTTAACAATAAATGTTGCGGGGTAATAGTGGCAGCTACATTACTGGCACTACTGAGAACAAAGTCAGCCGCATCACTGGTAGTAATATGTTCAAACACCACTTTCAATTCAGGGAAGGCTTGCACGATTTTCGCCATATATTGATCGATAAATACCTTCTCACGATCAAAAATGTCCACATGACTTTCAGTGACTTCACCGTGCACCAATAATAATAAACCTTGTATTTGCATCTCTTCAAAGACGGGGTATAACGCTTCAATACCCCTGACCGCTTGAGCGGAATTGGTAGTCGCTCCAGCAGGATATAATTTGGCAGCTATTATACCCGAATTTTTGGCATCGATGATATCTTGCTTAGACGTTTGATTCGTCAGATACAATGTCATCAAAGGTTCAAAGTGACTACCTTGTGGGCGAGCAGCTAAAATACGCGCCTTATATTCATTGGCCAACTTTGCATTCACCACAGGAGGCACTAGATTTGGCATGACTATCGCTCGGGCAAAGCACCTAGCTGTAGCAGGTACTGTTTCGCTGAGCATATCGCCATCTCTAAAATGTAAATGCCAATCGTCTGGTGTGGTGATAGTAATCTGTTGCATCTTCGTCCTGCTTGTATTTTAAAAAAACGAATGAGAATAAAGTTTTTATTATGCCTTAAATCTAACAGCAAACGTCAAACAGTTAAAAAATTGTTGTTTTAAGAACAGAATACTTTGTAATAAGTTAATAATTGGCTGAATTAAGTGGCAAATTAAAGCATGATTAGTGTCATAAATTATTCGTCTTTCTTGTGGTAATGTTTTATGCATACAGCCATAAGCCTGCTAAATGTTGCCCCTGATAACAAAAAAGAATTGGTTTACCAAACTTATCTTCACATCATCAGACCGTATCCAAGTTATTAAAAAGATAGACAACTTATACCGTGAAAATAACCTTCACTATTTAGACAACATAACCTTATAAAACGCCTACTAGATGTCGCTGAATATTTAAATATCAGGCTTAGAAGCGTTACACGCTAATTCCTAAAACGGGTCCTTTTGTTATCGCTAGTAAACACGCACCCAGAGGTTGCCGACTTTGCCAAGCAACATGGACTCACAAAACATGCCAGTGCATTGCTTAAAAGGTTATAAGCAGTCGTAAAAGACGGAGTAACATTATAATAAGCAACTAATAGAGTGTTAATTTTTGTTGTGAATGTTCATTAGTCGATACCTATTAAGTCTTCATAAAACCAATCCATTATTGCGAAAATGTCAGCCCTGGTCCCAGCCTGTGATTGTGCATACACCTCCTCATAGATTAGCGTTCACTTCGTTATTTTTTGTAAAAGTGTTGCCCTTCAAAGTGCCAGCGTTATACCTTCTTAACAAACTCCGACTTCAATTTCATGGCGCCTATACCATCAATTTTACAATTGATATCATGATCACCCTCCACCAAACGAATATTCTTCACTTTAGTGCCCACTTTTACCACAGCAGAAGACCCTTTTACTTTGAGATCTTTGATGACGGTAATAGTATCTCCATCGCTTAAAACATTGCAGTTTGAGTCTTTGATTATTTTTTCGTCTTCGTTTACTTCACCGGATTGTGGCCATTCATAAGCACATTCTGGGCACACGAACATATCTCGATCTTCATAGGTGAAGCTGGAGTCGCACTGTGGACATTGGGGTAAATTACTCATGGAAAAATCCTTACTGCAAACACTTAAGATAATAATAAAAAATAATTATCTACGCTTTATTAGGCAATTACCAGCTTCAAACGCCCCTATTTAAAGAGGCTTATAATTAGTAGAGCGAGTAATGGATTGGATAAACACCTTAAAATAATTGGGTATATATGACTGTGAGACTAAGTTGGTTAAGAAGTCCCAAGCTAATCATGTTGGGAGTATAAACGTCGTAATTTTTAAAGCAGATAATGGGGGCATTAAGAGAACTGTGGCATGCTGCAAATCGTGCGTGAGTGGTTAATAAAATAACAACGGTTATTGAAAATAAATAGTTTTCATATTTTACTTTTCTAGCTTAGTAATAAATGGATTTTTATTCATTATCTGACGATAGATAGTCTAAGCGAAATTGTCATCACATCCAAAACCCTCCGCATAGGGGAAAATTTTGAATAGCCACTTCAGGCATCTACATTACATTTATTGGTGGCATATAAATAAAAAGCGAAGAGATGATCTGGTAATTCAGAAGTTCTGAGACAATAATAGTATTTACTGAATAGTTAAAAGAGAATTTCATGAAAAAAGGACTAGGAATTTTTGCTCTGGTAGCGCTGCTGATTGTTGGCGGTGTTTGCTATATGTTAAGCGGTGCGGGCGATTTTATACGTTCGCAAATAGAACAACAGGGAAGTAAGTATCTTGCTACAACGGTTTCAGTCTTAAAAGTAGACTTGGCATTAACTGATGGACGAATGACCATCAGTAATCTGGATATAAAAAATCCCCAAGGCTTCAGCAATCAAAACGCGTTCAGTGTTGATGCGATCACGCTAGATTTAGGCGAAGTTATCAATGAGCCATATGTGATACAGACAATTAGCATCAATGCACCGGAAATCCTTTATGAAGTAGACAAAGATGGAAAGGGTAACCTAATAGCGCTGAAAAACAATTTGGCTGCTAATTTGCCAAAAACTAAAAATGAACCTCCCCCCACATCACAAAACCTAACTAATCCTTTAGTTATTGTTGAAAACATCACAGTCAATAACGTTCGTCTAAAGTTAAATTTCGAAAAACTACCAACTGGCGAACTTAATATAGAGACGAAAGCCTATGAGATTAGCTTACCTACTTTTAATGCAGGCTCTATTGGCCAGCCAAATGGCTTGCCAGCAGATCAACTGGGGGTGGCTGTGGTTCAAGTCATGCTTGACAACGTGATTGCTGCCGCTAAATCTGAAGCAAAAAAACGCTTGGAAGACGAGGCTAAGAAAAAAGTCAAAGAAGAACTCAAAAAGCAAAAGGATAAGTTGTTAGAAAAAACGAAAGATAAACTCAAAGGTTTATTCAATTGAGGTTAATACCCATCACTGAAGGTGGTTATAACTTAAAATGTATTGACTCTATGACAGCCAAAGTACAACGACTGGCTAATGCACTTAAGTTACCCGAGTCTGGCGGCAAATATGAGACCACTGGATCCATGATCAGCCTCAGCACGCAAAATCACTCAGATAACAGTCTAATTCGCCAGCAAGTATTCGCTTAAACCCTAGCATTATGGCATCACCTTTCCTGGCCGCTATTAAATAATTACTTGGCTAATGGCTTGCTAGTAGCCAGCGTCTAAAAAGTTTAAGGGGATATATCGCAACTTTTAGCCAGACTTTTATCATATTCTGTTCTATGGCATTCGCAGCAGCTGAATTATGTTACCTACCAAGTGGGTCGTAACAGGTAAGTCGCGCTGACATATCACCAATCACACCGCAACGCTGCGACCCATCTTGTGCAGACTCTTCGGGGTTCAGAAGAGGGGACCTAGCAATTGCCAATAACACAACCAGTTACAATCTGATTGGCTTGAAAAATGTTTTCTTCTCTTTTATATACCCCACCTTCCTATAGCTCGGCTATGTAACGGCACCAGATATGATTTGAATGTATTCCACTTTCGCAGTTTCCATTGCATTAACTATGCAATCAGCGACAGGCTTTACTTGGGCTGCAATAATTTTTGACCAAGGGGGAGTGATGTATTTCACTCCTTTATTACTATTTTTATAACAGTAACCGTTATTGCACTTGTCATCACATTCTTGATGCCTTTTTAGCAAAAATCTTTAAGTAAATTGGACTATTGGTGTTTTAAGATTCGATTAAAAACACAATCCATCATGACAGTTCATCCTGTATTTAAGATAATTGATAATAAAAAGACTTAGCACCTAGATTTTACTCGGTGTTTAGATAGATGATAGGCACTAAGAAAATTACTGGCTAAGGTATGTGCTGTAATGGAAAATATTACTGTTTGGTTCTTCAAGGTAACGAGCATTCGATTCATAATTGGCATGTGCGTGGTTTATTTAGTATTTCCGCTTTATCTTTTACCTAATATTATTAACAGCGGCAATGTTGGGCCGCTAGATTTACTCTTTTGGTATAACCAAGACACGCTTTATCAAATGTTAATGAATTATGGTGAAGCCATTCGTGCCAGATACATCATTGGTTTGTTAACTGTGGATTTAGTCTACCCCATTTTTTATGGCACATTATTAACCATGCTCCTAGCCTTGATCATAAAAAAGTTATCTATCCCATTCCCTAAAAAAATCATCTTTACACCTTATATCGTGGTACTTTTTGACTTAATCGAAAACTCTTTTTTTGTTTACCTACTCAGTACTTATCCTGTTAGACATGTTTTAGCAGCAGATACTGCTGGTTTTGTCACAGCTACAAAGTGGAGTGGCTTTGTCATCATAATTATGATGTTAGTCTATTTAGTGACTTACGACTTACGGATTACGCAACAGAAAAACTAACAAAGACAATGCCTAAGGAACCATAATGAAACTTATTCATTTAAGATTACAGAATGACTTTCCTTGTATTGGTCTGCATCTGATTTTCCCAACAAGTAATAGGGGATCCAATCGAATACTTTTTGTTACAGAGAAATAGTAACAACCCCTCCTTATTTTCAAACGCCATTCGAGCTGATGCATTAACTTACCTCACAGTCATCAGCCCAAGTAATCTGTCATAAAGCTGTCACCTGCGCTTTATATAAGTGTCACCGTTGTTTCATATCCTGATATGAAATATCACATACATTTAAGGAAGTAGAGATGAAAAAAGTTGCACAGTTATGTACTAAGACCACTTTGGCTTTAGCCATTAGTTTATCATTAACAGGTTGTTTTTTAGAAGGTGATAACGGTGAAGTAGGCGCAATCGGAATCCAAGGAGTAGCATGTACGGATGGCGCAGGCGGCACAGAGGGTGCTAATGGGATAGATGCCAATGCATCAATTACTCTGGGTCTTGTTGGTCGTATTCAACTCAACTCAGATGATCCAGAAGGTGCCGCTGAGATTGTTCAGTTTCACAGTGCATCTAGTACCATTTATGCAATAAATAGTGCCGCAGATGAACCAACCATCGAAATAATTGATGCCTCGACCTTAACAAGTGATGTATTGGCAAATCCCCTTTCCAGTGAAAACCTAACTTCTTTCGCATTAGTCTTACCCACAGAGCAAAACTCAGTGCAATTAGCTGGCCCCACAAGTCTTACAGTGTCTGGAAACTGGATGGCTGTAGCCATGCCCGCAGCCGATAAAGCGACAAATGGTATGGTATTGTATTGTTTTATAACGGGCTTGATACGTCATCCCCAACTTTTGTGAAAGCGGTAGAAGTAGGCAACTTACCCGATATGGTCACCTTCACACCGGATGCCAGCAAAGTATTGACTGCCAATGAAGGCGAACCTAGTGGTGACTACACTATTGATCCAGAGGGTTCGATATCGATCATCTCGATTGTAGATGGAACGCCCAGTGACACATCAATAAATATCAGCTTCTCTGGCTATAACGGTAAACAAGCTGATCTGGAAAAACAGGGCATGCACTTCCCTAATCCTTCTGGTCGCACTATTAATAGATCATTGATTAGCACAACAGTGGCGCAAGATTTAGAGCCAGAATACATCACCACTACTAATGAAGTTGCTTACATAACACTTCAGGAAAACAACGGTTTAGCCGTTGTTGATTTAAGTGACAACAGTGTAAAAGTGATTGGCCTTGGCTTTAAAGATTGGAGTGAGTTTCAGATAGATGGCATGGAAGATGGTACTGTGAGTTTTGGTCAATATGACAATCTGTACGGTATGTATATGCCTGATACCATTGCATCATTTCAATGGAAAGACGCCAACTTTTTAGTGACCGCAAATGAAGGTGACGCTAGGGAGTACTTCTTCGATACATTAAATACTGACGGCGTACAAGATGAAGACTTATGTAATTCTGCAGGTGGCCAAGACTTTGATGAGGATGATGGTTGTTTATCTTATACCGAAGAAACGCAAGGGCGTCGATTGGATTATTCGCCAGGCTCAAACTTAGAGACTATAGCCGGTGACGATCCAAGAGACTTTGACTTCACTGCTTTTCCACTAGGGCGCTTAACAGTGACCAATGTATTAGGTGACAGTGACAATAATGGTGAATATGAAGCACTTTATGCCTACGGTGCACGTTCATTCACTATCTGGGACACTAATGGCCTAGTTGTATTTGATTCAGGCGATGACTTTGAACGCATTACTGCTTCTATCCACGGTAACGCCTTCAATAATAACAACGATGAAAATGCGGGTGACTCGCGCTCTGCCAACAAAGGTCCTGAGCCCGAAGCATTAACCGTTGGCCAAGTTGGGGACAAAACCTATGCCTTTATTGGTATGGAGCGTTTGGGTGGCATTTTTGTTTATGATGTGACCAACCCTTACGACGCTATGTTTGTCGACTATGTGATTAATCGAGATCTTACAGAAGGCGGTGACTTAATCGGTGACAGCGTCCCTGAAGGCATGGTATTTGTTGATGCAACCAATAGCCCAACAGGTAATACTTTGATCATTATTGGTAATGAAGTTAGTGGTACAGTGTCAGTTTGGCAGATTACTGAAAAATAAAAATATTGAACTACAGAAAATAACGAGTATTTCGGGCGTAAAAAAAAGAAAAATACTGAATTTTTATCTTTTTTTGCGCCCCTAATTATTCTCTTTGAACATCATGATTTTTGCTTCGACTTCATCACTCTTAGTAGCTTTTATGCCGCATATTTGTCTTTCATCAAATAGGCAAAAGCGGTGTTGAAGGCGACTTCTTGAAACATCTTTAAGCCTGTGTCGGGCATAGGCACAACTACAGGGTTACGCTTTAATGATTCTTTGATAGCTGTCGGAGACAACGCTATCACGTCAACATCATCGAGTAGCTCTAATGCCGCTTCTAATTTAAAGCCTATAGCACCACCAGCAAACTTTCCTTTCATCGGACGTTGGCGAATGACAATTTGGTCTATTTTATAATCTTGTACTAGCTGCGCAAAGGTTTTTTGAAAATAACGTAGGTCTTTCGCTATTGCGTTTTTAGGCAATGATAGTTTGCGCGTATGGCAATCAGGAATTTGAAATACCTCTTCAGCCAAAGATAACAAACAAATATTTGCATCATTACCACTTAATTCAACACCAATTACCCGCATAACTCTTTACCTTTACTTTTGTTTTTAACTTTAATTGAAAGGATTATAACTTAATTCCTAAAAATGAGTGATACCAATACATCAATAAAACGATGTTGAGTGAAATGTTACTTTATACCAACATACCCAAGCCCTAAATTAACAATTCAAAGGTACAAAATGTTAACTCTGTATGGTTTCGACGTCAGTAACTAGTTCAATATGATTAAACCAGCTTTGGCCATTAGGGTATTGAATATAAAACAGTCACTCTTTATCCCAATCAGTCAGATGAATATCTGAGCAAAAGTTCAATGGGTAAAATACCCGCCTTAGAAACTGACAAGGTATTTTGACTGAAACCAATGTCATTCTTGAATATATTGAGGATACCTATTCAGACATACCTTTGTATCCTGGTAATACGTTTGAAAAAGCTAAGATCAGAGAATTAGTTAAAATGGCAGAGTTGTATTTGGAATTGCCCGCCAGGTGGAGCCACTCTGAAGTGTTTTTTGGACAAACGGTCAATGAACTGACTAAAAAAGAGACCAAACGTGCTTTATGTAAAGGCATAGAGGGCATGGCCCGCTATGCCCAATTCAGTCCTTATTTAGCAGGTGAGCAACTTTCGGCTGCAGACATAGTATTTCTGTATAGTGTTGATTTGGCTTCAGTGGTGGCTGATAAGTCATTTGGTCTTGATTTACTCGACATGGCGCCGGGTGCTAAACAACTTATGACTTTATTAAATCAGCGAGAAGACGTAATAAAAATTGCCGAAGACAGAAAAATTGGCAATATAAATTTCAAAAAATATATGGCAAGTCTCACTTAAAAATTTCAATAAGTGATCGATTAATAAAATATTGGAGTAATTTGCTTACGTCATTAAATTATTGATAGGGATAAAATGAGCCTAACCGCACACGCTGAATTCAGTTGCCCATATTGTATGGCTAAAAACGACCTGGAAATTGATGAAGAAAATGATTTAAATCAGCAACAAATAGCTGATTGTCAAATCTGTTGCTCACCCATTGAGGTTATTGTGACAGCAGGTTATCACGGCGGATTTAATATTGTCGCCAAAACTGACAGTGAATAAGAGGTCAATGGGTATCTGAATGATAGATGTATTTAACGCCACTCCATCGTTACTCACAAAACTCCAACAAGCAGCAAATGAGAGGTCCTTGCTGCAATTGGTCGTCAAGCATATCCGCAGTTATGAGTTTTCTACGAAAGTAGATAGCGATGAAATAGACATAGCATTTGCTGCCACTGGGGGAACAACTCGCTGGGTTAACAGCGACAACCTAAAAATCAAATGCGAGCCTATGCCAAATAGGCGAACAACCTTTGGGGATATTTTAATTGAACAACCTCAAGGTTATGTCAACCTAGCCACGCCGGCAGGTTTTATTCCATTAGTCGATGTGGTGTATTCACTGGGTCAACTTAGCTTAAAACAAATTAACTAATCTCATATATACATTTCACCGAGCCGCCAATAACACGGGGAAATTGCCGTTTAGGTTAAGTTGATGATAACCTTAGTTTGTTTGTTTCTATAAGTCAGTATCATATTTATGTTCAAGGTATCTCGCAATAAAATCAGTTGGTTTACTTTAGTTTTCATGAACGTCCATCTCTCCAGTTTCTCACAGCAGTTATCCTTTAATAAATCCAAAAAAAGTAAGGAAATGTATTTCAATTACACTTGGTCTGATCATCAAGAAAAAACGTCTGATATATCTTTCTCATTGCCATTTCGCCAATTAAACAAGCAAAATCATAAAAAATTTATACCTAACTTAGCCCAACAATATGTGTATATTGAAATGCATAAAGCTGCTAAAAAAATTGATCCCAAAGAAGCCCGGGTGCACATTCAGCGCCGAGGGCAAGATATTCATATACAAGTCACCAGTAGATCGAACAAACCTTGGATAAATGGCAGCGCTCAATGAACCAAGGTCAGTAAAAAGCCCTCGACCAATATCTGCAAGATAATTACTACAATCACTTTCGTTCTTATTTGGGCCAAAAAGCAATAAAACCTGATCATCTTCGTTATGTTTCGGAAAATACAGCTGCACTGTTGCCAGTAGCGCAAGCCATGTACGAGACATTACCCACCAATAGTAAAACTCGTGCTTATATACATTTAGTGCTCAGCTGGGTACAAAGCATCCCCTACAATGAATTAAAGAATCGTTTAACGTCCAACGGTGCAGGCTATTTACCGCCACTATCTGTGATAGCCAATAACCAAGGAGACTGTGACAGCAAAACAGTATTAATGGCAAGCTTAGTGCGCTCGTTATTTCCAGATGTAAAAATGACCATGGTGTTCCTACCCCACCATGCATTATTAGGTATCGCTCTGCCCTTGAGAAAAAACGGACAAACCTTAAATATAGACGGCATGGACTACTTGCTAATGGAACCAACAGGTCCTTCAAAAATTCCTTTAGGCGAGATTTCCAATCGAAGCGCCCAATACATAGCTGGCAATATGTATAGCCTTGAGGAAGTACTTTAGTTAGCTAAAAAGGATATAGCCGATGCCAATGTCATATGCACGATAATATTTTCCAACAAGTTTTGATGCTTTTATTATATCTTCATCAGAACATATATTTTGGGTATCGAGATGTGTATTGGGTAAATCATGAGTAAACGTGTTTGAAACTTGAGACATTATTTCACCTAAAGAGTTTTCAATTAAGATGGTCAGAGCTTCTGTAAAGGGCTCTCAGGTTTGTAATTGAACATCCATCCAGTCAAGTTTCAGGCATAAAATGTGTTTCTCTATCGGTTAAATGAGGAGGTAATACCACCATTTCACCTTTTAAATAGACTTAACCATACCTTTTGTGGTCGACGAAAAGTGACCTTGATAAATTGTTTTCAATCATGAGCAGGACACTTCATCACAGAGATATTCAGAGTCACCGTCAATAGGAATACATGGCTATACAAAGGCCTTAATGGAGGATGAATGAATGAATGAATAATTTATCCATTCGATGTTGTTCACACCTTACAACCTCCAAATAATATCAAGAAACAGGTCAGACCATAGACAAATACATCAGTTTGCCTGCGGTGTCTAACCTGACCAACCTATCTACAATTGTTCTTCAGCAAATTCTGCCAACCTACTGCGCACCACACCGTCTAAATTAATGGTGGCACTGCCAGAAAAATTCTTAAATTTCTCCACTATATAGGTTAAACCTGATGTGACTGCAGACAGATAATTGCTATCTATTTGCGCCAAATTACCACCACAAATCAACTTAGTGCCTTCACCACAACGAGTAATAATGGTTTTTAGTTGAGAAGCCGTTAGATTTTGTGACTCATCTAAGATCACAATGGCATTTTGTATACTCCGACCTCGCATAAAGTTCACTGATTTAAACTGAATATTGGCTTTTTCTATAATGTAGCTCATAGAGCCTTTTACATTTTCATCATTTTTATGCAGCACTTCTAAACTGTCGGTAATAGCGGCAAGCCAAGGCGCCATTTTTTCTTCCTCCGTACCAGGTAAAAAGCCAATAGACTCAGCAATTTCAGGGGTACTTCTGGTCACGATGATTTTGTCGTACATGTTTTTCTCTACGACCATCTCAAGAGCTGCTGCCAGTGCTAATAAGGTTTTACCACTTCCAGCTGGTCCAGTTAGGATCACTAAGTCAATATGTGGATCGAGTAAGGCATGTAAGCTCATCGCTTGACCAATATTTTTTGGAGAAATCCCCCATGCTCTTCGCCCCATAAGTCGTTCGTAACCAAGGTCTAAGACGTCTAAATGATCACTACTAACAGACTCAACTAAACCTGCAAAGTGCTGGCTCTCATCCAGTAAAAATTCATTGACATAGGCTTGTGGTAACATTTTACGTTCAACAGTGTGAATAGTGTCTCGGCCTTCTGTACGGCTATTCACTGACTTAACTTCATCCCAAAAATTACCCAAGAACTGATGATACCCCTTGGACAAATATTTAATGTCGGTGACCATCTGATCGGTTCGGTAATCTTCCACATATGCCAAGCCAGCCCCTTTGGCCTTTAAGCGCATATTGATGTCTTTGGTGACCAATACCACTTGTTTAATATGTTGAGATTTTTGTAAAAACAGCGCGCTATTAATAATACGATTATCATTTTCGTTACTAGTGAAAACTTGTTGTGAAACAGGCATGCCGTGATCAACAAAAATTGATAGACTGCCAGTAGGCGCTGACTCACCAGCCCCCATTCCTTGCATTGACACACCCTGCATCAAATCTTCAGGTGAGGCGTCGTGAAGTAAGTTTTCCATGGCACGAATAGACACACGGGCGTCTCTGGCAACATCTTTCTTACTATCTTTAATGTAATCCAACTCTTCAAGTACAGTCATGGGAACAACAACGTCGTTTTCTTTGAAGGATAAGAAGGCAAGGGGTTCATGAAGGAGAATATTAGTATCTAATACGTAAATTTTTGAACTGAGTGCTTTTTTTCTGGGCATCCGTCGCTCCTGTAAAACTTAGATAAAATGCCTGCCAGTTAAATCATGTTTTTGATCTGCGTAGGTGTAACGAGTAAAACACTTGTGCTCAAAACATACTTAACAACAAGCTTACAGATGAACAATAAAACACTTTATCTGGACAATCATCTACTTTTAAACAGTACAAGATTAAATTTTTGCTACAATGCGCCCCCGTTGCACGGCAAGTATCAAAAGTAGTAATTTAATAGGTGAGGACAAAACAATGGCTAAGCAACAATTCTTTGCCTTAGGGCAACGCTGGCTCAGTGATACTGAGACTGATTTAGGTCTGGGTACCATTGTACAAATCGAGTCACGTTCGGTCACAGTATTATTTCCAGCCATAGGTGAAAGCCGTGTTTATGCTGCCCAGACGGCACCTTTAACCCGAATAGAGTTTGTGATTGGTGATAGCGTAAAAAGTCAAGAAGGTTGGGAGTTGCTAGTTGAGCAAATACAGGAAAAAGATAACCAACTTACCTATATTGGACATCGAGTTGATAACAACGATGCTGTTGTTCTAACAGAAACCTTCATCGATCATCATTTCCAACTTAATCAGCCAGAGCAGCGATTACTAAATGGCCAGTTCGACGATCCTAAGTGGTTTGATTTACGTGAACAATGTTTATTGCATCAATTTGAGCATAACATCTCGCCATTACTTGGTTTTGTTGGAGCGAGAGTCGATCTTATACCCCACCAATTACACATTGCATCTGAAGTAGGTAATCGCCATGCTCCTAGAGTATTACTGGCAGACGAAGTAGGTCTGGGCAAAACCATTGAAGCGGCATTAATTATCCACCAGCAGTTGTTAACAGCCAGAGCTCAACGGGTGTTGATTGTGGTGCCCTCTAGCTTGGTACACCAATGGTTAGTAGAAATGTTGCGCAGAGTAAACTTGGCTTTTTCAGTGTTTGATGAAGCACGCTGTGAAGCCATGTCTGAAGATGCCGGCAATCCATTTGAAGCAGAGCAACTTATCATATGTAGCCTTGACTTTTTAACCCACAATAGCCGTTACTATCAACAAGCGTTGGAAGCTGAATGGGACTTAATGGTGGTGGATGAAGCTCATCATTTAATTTGGTCACAAGGTCAGCCTTCTCAGCAATACCAAGTTATCGAAAGCCTAGCAAATATCACTAAAGGAGTATTGCTGCTCACTGCCACACCCGACCAACTTGGGCATGAAAGCCACTTTGCCAGACTCAGGCTACTCGACCCTGCGCGTTTTCATGACTATCAAAGTTTTGTGGCCGAGGAAAAACAGTATAGTCAACTGGCGACTGCCATAGGCCCACTTCTCAGTGGTGCGAAACTGAGTGAAGGTAATATTCAAGCTATTGGACAATTTGCAGCCCCTGAGATGTTAAAAGACATCAATACATCTGACTCACAAACTAAAACCAAATTGCTGCACACTTTATTAGACCAACATGGCACAGGACGACTGTTGTTTAGAAACAGTCGTGCCGGCGTGAGTGGATTCCCAAAAAGAAAGTTGAACGCCTACTCATTAGTTCAACCCATTGAATATTTATTGTTACAGTCAAAAGATCCAAGCAACTTACAATTACAACTGACCCCAGAAAGGCATCCAGACGTAGTGAATAGTTGGGTTGATTTCGACCCTAGGGTCGAATGGTTTATGACTCAGTTAAAATCACTAAAGGGTGAAAAGGTCCTGACAATTTGTGCTAATGCCAGCACTGCATTGCAATTATCAGAAGCGTTGCGCGTTAAAGCGGGTACACGTTCAACAGTATTTCATGAAGGTATGGGCATTGTTGAACGCGACAGAGCCGCTAATTACTTTGCTCAGTCGGAAGATGGCGCTCAAGTGCTAATTTGTAGTGAAATAGGCAGTGAAGGGCGTAATTTCCAATTTGCACACCACTTGATTTTGTTTGATTTACCTTTAGTACCTGACCTTTTAGAGCAACGCATAGGTCGTCTTGACCGCATTGGGCAAAAGCACGATGTATGTATCCATGTGCCTTATTTTGATATGAGTGCACAGCAGGTGTTGCTCAATTGGTATCACCGAGGATTGGGTGCATTCGAACATACCTGCCCCACTGGCATGACGGTATATGAAGAAACCCAAGAGATGTTATATGCCTGTATTCAAGCACCCAGAGATATCCCTAAATTAGAAAAATTAGTCAATCAAACAGCTAGCCTACACCATGAGCTCAAGTTAAAACTTGAACAGGGCAGAGATAAATTGCTAGAACTTAATTCGTCTGGCCAAGGTAGAATTGATATCTTTTTAGAGCAAATTTTACAAGCAGAACAGTCACCTAAGCTCGAACTATTTATGACTCGCCTGTTTGATGCTATTGGTTTGCTTCAAGAAGATCATGACGAAAGCTGTTATGTGTTGCGCCCCACCGAAACCATGATTAGCCCTCTTCCAGGTTTGGACGAAGAAGGTATGACCATCACCTATGAGCGCACAACTGCAACGTTATTGGAGCATGTCACTTTCCTGAGTTGGGATCACCCAATGATTCAGCATGCTATGGATATGTTGACCACAGACGTGGTAGGTAAAAGCTCGATTGCGTTTTGTCGAGATAAAAGCAAGCCTGCCGGTGCGTATTGGTTAGAATGCTTATTTGTTCTCTCGGCAAAAGCAGTACATGGGCTGCAATTGTCACGATTTTTACCACCTACCCCGGTTAAAATCTGTATTGATGCCAACTCACAATCGATAAACAAACATTTTATTCAATTAGAAGCCGTGCTACCGAAAATGGGTAATCAGCTAATTAATGCGCTAAAAACTCAGGTGCAAACGCGCTTGCACCATGCCCAGCAAGAAGCTGAGCAACAAGCTGAGTTTGTAAAAAAGAAGCACGTAAGTCAAATGCAAGCATTGTTAGGGAGTGAACTAGCCAGATTACAAAATTTACAACAGGTAAACCCCGCCATTCGTGATGAGGAAATTGAGCATGTGGCAAATCAGATCGATAGCCTTGTAAAAACCATGGGCGAAGCGAAACTTAACCTCGAAGCAGTTAGGCTGATTGTGAATAACCCGCAATAGGAAATGGCATATGCCAATTCTTATCTACAGCCCACCCATGGCGCATTATCTGAAAATCGTTTCTCAAAATGGTGACATAAAATAATGACATATTAGTACTCAATAAACCTAACGGCTTATTGAGTGTTCCAGGCAAAGAGTAGACAGCTTGTCTACAAGCCCAAGTACAAAGAGTGTTCCCAACTGCGACAGTGATGCATCGATTAGATATGGCGACGTCTGGCTTGATGGTGATGGCCTTAAACAAACCTGCCCACAGACACATGCAAACAGTGTGAACTGCGCGAAACAGCTAAAACTTATCAAGCGGTTACTTTTGATGAGGTGCAGCAATACTCTGAAAAAAGTGATTTACCCCTTATTTGTGACAGGGCAAACTGTCCAAAACAAATGGTCGATCATGAACGAGGAAAAAAAGCGCTAACACATTGACGGGGGCTTGAACGCAACACCTTCACAACAGAGTTGTGAACTAAAACCGGTTACGTACCGTTCGCACCATCTTAGAGTGCATAATGTTGAGTATTCAGTATCCTGTTATAGGTGATAGCTTGTACACCCACGACCAAGCATTAGAGATGGCAAATAGGCTGAACTTACACGCTATGTTTCTTAACTCTCGGCCCCCTTTACAGAACACACTCTGAATTTTGTGTCTCAGACACCTTTTTAACCAGATAATAAACGTCTTTTTTATCAGTCAGAATTCCTATTACTATTTAACTTACTCATTACGTAATATGCCGAACATATTCATGTCATGAAAATCATTATTCCGGTAGCATTTTCGCGCAAAGTTCCCTCTAAACGAACCCCTACATTTTTGACTGATTTTCTGGAGGCTTAATACTAGGTAAAATGAATAACTCAACACAGTTCACATAGAAATACAAACTCTCACTAAAAATAAAATGGATAATGGCCCCCACCGATTCAGTTGTATAGCCTTTGCCCCAATAGTCTTTATGCAAAGACTACCTACAACTGCACTGCAGACAAACTCGTACCAATGTATAAAGCCACAAGTACCTAAGAACTCACCTAATGTTCTACTACGAATAGCCCAACGTATGCCAGTGTTACTGTCAAATTGAGTGTCAAAATACGCGATTAGACGGTCTGCTATCTCAATCGATTTGAAGCGAGCTACATCATAGTGCTCGATGATTTTGGGATAGGAGAATATAGCAAGCAGAGGTTCACGATCATACTTTGTGAGTTTATTAAGTCACAATCGTGGAGTTTCAATCATCGAAAATTCTATATTAGGCATGAACTCTCCAATAAAAATATGAGTTACACCAATATTAACGACATAATCGCTGGTACAAAATTAAAGAACTGCCTAATACTTTCCGATAACATATTCAAATAGGGTTTCAGAGGTATTATTGTTATTAAATTACTTTTTTTCTTTCTTCTCGCTACTATGTGTTCGCAATGCTTAGCGGTTCCTGATAATCAATTGCTAAGAAAATTAGATATTCAGCGTGAGCTCTTTGCTGATACTTATCACAGTTTTGATATTGACGGCCAGTCAATTATTTATGTGTTGCAAGAAAACACCACAGCCATTACTCGCGGTGTAGCAGTCATGATTGCTGACAGTAGCATTCACATATTAGGGCAAGAAGGCTTCTCAAATCTAGCCAATGAGATGAACAAAATTGGTTGGGTCACTATTTTGATACCCGCCCAGACATAGGTTTTATACCTATTACCATTCCAGAGGCTGTGTTAGAAGAAAATCAAGAAACAACGTCTGAAGAAGAAACCAAAATCCTCGCCGATACACAAGAAACCAGTCTCGGTGCACCACTATTAGACTTGGACATTAGCCAATCTGCGGTAACCACGATAGATAATCAGGCATTTGTCAAACACGAACAACAACTAGTTTCTCTTTTACAAGCAGTATTTGAAAAATCCCAAGAGTATCCAGGCTACTTTTTGGTCATCAGCAAAGGCACAAGTGCTGCTTGGCTGAGTAAAATTTATGCCGAAAAGACACTCGTCTCCCCTGACGCGTTCGTGATGGTTAGCCCTTATTGTCCAGACAGAAAACACAATCAGCGTCTCCCAGAATGGATAGCCATTACTCCAATGCCAGTATTGGACTTACATAGCAGTTGGGATAATGGATGGGCACGTAAGACCGTTTCTCGTCGTCAAATAGCAGCAGTCAAAGCACTGAAATTGCAATATAGACAAAGAGAATTGCTTGGGTTTACCATGCATCAGCAACATAGCGCCTATATTGGTAAAGAGATTTATGGCTGGATAAGCCACATGGGTTGGTAATCAGCCTAACGGGTAAAACCCTAAAACAGGGACAGTTCAATAATTCATATGCCAAAATGTATTCTCTGTGAAAACAAAAATTATAGCTATACTTGGGCACATGAACCACCATTACACTAAACGGTTTTTATCAGTGTCCACGGTTAGAAGTTTCGTAAAGAATAAATCCAAACAACTGGCATATTATGTCCGTTTCTTTTTGCAACACAAAATTCCTTATTCAGAACTGGATTTGTTCTTTTGGGATACCATGGAAGAATGGGTACAAGTCAAAAAAGGCAAACATTTGCCTTATGAAAAAACCGAGCAAGTGTTTTGGCATGTATTACATCAAATACATTATTGGCCTCAGCGCAAGTTGATTGAAGACCCATACTTAAGAGGCGAATTAGAAACTTGCTTAGACTGCCTTGAAAGTGAAGGAGTGTATCCATTGCCATTAGACTGCATTGGAATAAGACCCTAGGCTTCTTTAATATCCACTATTAATGCAACATCTTGAGGACATCATAAGTTTTCCTGTACAAGGTATTCACCTTTTTTCAAGACCATGTATATCAAAGCGTTTATTGGCCAACACAATCAATACTAATACAGGGATCCCCATCAATGCAGTGCTTAAGAAAAAGTGCTGGTATCCTATTGTTTCAACAATCGTGCCTGAATAGCCACCTAATATTTTGGGCAGTAAAGTCATTAATGAGCTAAAAATGGCATATTGCACGGCAGTAAATGAAATATTGGTCAGACTAGATAAAAAGGCAATAAAGGCAGCACTAGCTAAACCTGCCGATAAATTATCTGCCGAAATAACCACATACAACAAAGCCATATCATAGCCGACTTGAGTAAGTAACATAAATAATAGATTGGTTATCGCCGACAACAATGCGCCTAAAAACAAAATTTTCAATACCCCAAAGCGTACACTCAATAAGCCACCTAAAAACCCACCTATAATGGTCATTATTAAACCAAAGGTTTTCACCACACTGGCAATTTCAGGTTTGGTAAAACCTAAATCAAGATAAAACACATTGGCTATCACGCCCATCACAATATCGGAGATCCGGTACAAACCAATCAAGGCTAATAATAGCCACGCTAATGACCAACCATATCGTTGGAAAAAATCGTTCACCGGTTCTACATAAGTGATGAGGATTGCTTTTTGTTGCACTAGGCCGCTAGCAATTACTATTTTAGCAATTATACCAGCAACTATTAAGGCTAAGACTAAGCGAGCAAACTCAATCACTGCACCGGCTAAATAGCTGTTAGCAATCAGCGTACTTAATGCTGCTTTTGCCGATACTGCATCAGATGCCGTCAAATAAAAACTAGCCACAAAGCCACTAACGGCAAATATAAACAACAACAAAAAACCTAATTGGCGGTGCTTATCCTGTGCTTTAGTGAGATGGTTTGATTGCGGCTCGCTGACCACTAAGGTGGTTATCACACCGATCGACATCATCGCAGCCATCATTAGATAGGTTTTTTGCCAAGCCAGATAATCATATTCACCCATGCTCGAGCCAAAATAACTGGCTAGCACCAAGGAGCCAGCTCCGGCAATCAGCATACCGACCCGGTAGCCGGCAATGTAGCTAGATGACATTAATGCTTGTAGCTTAGTATCCGCAGACTCAATTCGATAGGCATCAATCACTATATCTTGGGTCGCCGATGAAAAGCCTAATAATATCGCTGCCCATGCAATAACAACTAAGGTTTGCGTGGCCGGGTCAACAAAGGCCATAGCGACAATAGCTAGCATAATCATCACTTGTGACAATAGCATCCAAGCTCGTCGGCGGCCCAAAAAACGAGTTAAAATTGGGATTGGCAAGCTATCTACCAAGGGTGCCCAAACAAATTTAAAAGAGTAACCTAAGGCGGCCCAGCTAAAATAAGTGACGGCTGCACGATCTATTCCCGCCTCACGTAACCACAAGCTTAAAGATGAAAATATCAGTAACAGAGGTAATCCAGCTGAAATACCAAAAAACAGCATTGTGATAACTCGAGGATCTTTAAACGACTTTAGGGTATCTAACCAAGTTGCTTGAGAAGTCTTAGGGGTATCATTCATTAACGGGTTATTCCGTAATCGTAATTAAGGTGACAGTCTTGGCATTGGCATTGGCATTGGCATTGGCATTGGCATTGGCATTGGCAATATCCCATCACTAAGGCAGTCCTTTTGATCAAGTTTATTCAGCAAGTATGACTCGATTTTTGCTTGCCTCTTTTACTGCTTCATCAGAGTAAGGAGAGGCAGAGCTATAGCGGTCACTGTCAAATCTAATAGCAACCTTTTGCTCATCTGATAAGGCGAATAAGAGTTGCGTTTGAGCAACTTCATAGCTCTCTTAAGCCTTTTAGAACCGGCGATATATAATTTCAAACTTTACTATGCTCGGGCAGACGTGGCCATTATTCACATATATGTCGAATCCGCTTCAAATTGATTAAATGGCAATTGGCGCCTTAATATTTGGGTGAGCTTCATAGCCAACAATTTCAAAATCTTCGAACTTATAATCAAATATTGAGTCTGGTTTTCTGTTGATTTTTAATTTTGGTAATGCTGTTGGCTCTCTTGATAATTGTTCTTCAACTTGCTCATTATGATTTGAGTAAATATGTGAATCACCAATTGAAACGACTATTTCATGTGCTTCTAAATCACATTGTTGTGCCAACATATGTGTTAACAATGATAATGATGCAATGTTGTATGGTAAACCCAAAAAACTGTCTGAGCTTCGAATATAAAGCTGTGCTGATAACTTACCGTTAGCTACATAAAATTGATAAAGCAGATGACATGGCGGTAACGCCATTTTTCCGTTTTCTGCATTTTCTTGTGGCGAAACACCTTCGTCAGGTAAATATTCAACATTCCAGCCATGAAATAAAATACGTCTTGAATTTGGGTTGTTTTTTAGCTGGTTAACTACGTATTCAATTTGATTAATAGAACCGCCATCTTTAGTAGGCCATTGAGTCCATTGCTTACCATAAACAGGACCAAGTGAACCATCTTCAGTTGCCCATTCATTCCAAATTTTAACACCATTTTCATTTAACCATTTAGTGTTAGTATCACCACTTAGAAACCAAATAAGTTCATTGGCAATACTTTTAAAATGGAGTTTTTTTGTTGTCAACAATGGAAAACCCTTTGTTAAATCATGTCGCATTTGACGACCAAATACTGAGGCTGTTCCTGTTCCTGTTCTGTCTCCTTTGATTGTACCGTTTTCTTTGATGTCTTTTAATAAATCTAAATATTGTTGCATTCTTACTCGTCTCTTAATACTTCAAAATTTGTGTTTTCTTAAATCCCAGCGCGAATTAAACCACCTAACCCAACTGATTCAAGATAGTGATTTATTTCTTCTCGCACATCCTGCGGATTGTTTAAGGTCAATACTTTGGCTAACAGTTGCTCTGCACTACCCCGGTGAATATTGCGTATTATCCATTTCACTTTGAGTAAGTTATGGTTGTTCATACTGAGTTTCCAATAACCCATTGCAATTAACAATACAACACCACCAGGTTCTCCAGCTAATTCACCACAGACAGTAACCGGCACTTGCAACAATTCAGAATGTTTAGCAATACTATACAAAGCGCTCAATACAGCTGGGTGATAGCTATCGTATAAATTAGCCACACGAGAGTTATTACGGTCTACCGCCAGTAAATATTGAGTTAAGTCGTTACTGCCTACCGAGAAAAAGTCAACAATTTTAGACAGCTGTGGTAATTGATAAAGAACGGCAGGAACTTCAAGCATCACCCCAATTTTAGGCATTTGTAGGTTTTCACCATGCTCTTGGGCTTCTTCTTCTATCTCATAAAAAGCCTGCCTGATAAGACGTTTAGCTTCACTTACTTCACTTACCGACGTTATCATCGGCAACATAATACTTAAGTTTTCTAAACCAATACTGGCTCGTAGCATTGCTCGAATTTGCACTAAAAAAATTTCGGGGTGATCGAGCGTCATTCGAATTCCACGCCAACCAAGAAATGGATTTTCTTCAGAAATAGGAAAGTAAGGTAAAGGTTTATCTCCCCCCACGTCTAAAGTACGCATAGTAAATGGTTTGTTAGGTTCAGCTTCAAGTAAAGTTCGATATAAACTCACCTGCTCTTGTTCAGTAGGAAAGCGTTCCCGCATCATAAAAGGAATTTCGGTACGAAACAGCCCTACACCATCAGAATATGGATTATCATTTTTTTCTGTTTCAAGTGACAAACCTGCGTTTGTAAATAATCGTATTTCGCAATTATCTGTGGTGATAGCAGGCAAAGTATATTCAGAATGAATACGTTCAGATAATAATTGTTCTTCAATAACAAGCTGGTCGAACTCGCGCCTAATAGTTATATTTGGCGAAACAATGACATCACCAGTATAGCCATCTAGTAAAATTTCTTTTTCGTTCAATAAAGCAATAGGTATATTGCTCAGCCCCATCACTGCAGGGACACCCATGGCTCTTGCCATAATCGCCGCGTGGGAGTTGTTTGAACCACGCATAGACACTATGCCCATGAGTTTTTCATTTGGAAACTCAGCCAACATTACGGCGGTGACTTCTTCGGCTATTAAAATGGAATGTTCTGGGATCACGCGTTCAACTTGCTTATCAGCAGTTATTCCCAATATATTAGCCAACACACGATTGCCCATATCCTCAACATCTACAGCACGTTCGCGCATGTAAGGGTCATTCATTGCTTGAAATTGACGATTATAATTCTCTACTACCATTTTTAAAGATGTAGGTGCGTCCCAGCCAGACTTGATTTCTTTTTCAACATCTCGGCCTAAGCTGTTTGCATCGAGTAAGTGGTAATACAGTTGGAAAATAGCGCGAACGTCATCTGGCACTTCACCTTGAATTCGTTCAGATAATACTGCCATGTCTGCCTGCGTTTGTTTCACTGCCTGACGGTAATTTTGAATTTGTACCTGCTGATTTTTACTGCGCTTTGGAATATGATTATGAATACTGACCATCATGTTCTGTAAATAACCCACACCGCGAGCTAACCCAGAAGAGCCTGGAACACCCTTTAGCGATTTTTGCCAATCTTTAGGAATGTTTTCTTGTAAAAGATTAATCGAACCTCGTGCTTTAGCATTAGCAATCTCGACAGCCAACTGCATAGCAAGCGTCACCAAAAACGCCTCTTCGTCTTCACTAAAACGTCTTTTGTGTTGCTGCTGAAGAGTTAATACACCGAGTACTTTGCGTTGATGGATTATTGGGGCACCCAAAAAAGCGTGGTAACTATCTTCTCGTACTTCTGGGTAGTGCTTAAAGCGAGGATGCCTTTGAGCATCGCTAATATTGAGTGGCTCTTCTCGTTGACCGATTAGGCCAACTAAACCTTCAGAAAAACCAACAGAAACTTGGCCTACAGCGGACTTTGCTAAACCTTCAGTGGCGACCAACATAAAATGTTGATGTTCGTAATCTGCCAAATAAATACTACATGAGTCAACTTTTAAAGCTTCTATTAATCTATTTGCCAAACAGCTTAACGCATCATCAAATATTGGAATTTGATTGACTTCTTGAACGATGCGTTTGAGCGTAGTTAGCATAAAACGTATTTATCTCTGATGTATAACGGATTCGATCATTAAGCTTTTCTGCGACGCTTTGATTTTTGATAGTTACCTTGATTCTGCCCTACAATCTCTGGCATAGCAGTAGCAGCAAACTCTTTCATCACACGGCGATATACATCCCGCTTGAAAGACACCACGTTACGCAATGGGTACCAAAAGCTCACCCAACGCCAGTCGTCAAATTCAGGATGGCCTGATTGTAGTAAGTCCACATCGTCATCTTTACAGACGAGCTGCAGTAAAAACCATTTTTGCTTCTGTCCAATACAAACAGGATTGCTTCCCTGCCTAACCAATCGCTTAGGCAGTTTGTAACGTAACCAATTCTTGGTAACAGCCAGAATTTTTACATGTTCTGGTTTTAAACCTACTTCTTCATGAAGTTCACGATACATTGTTTGTTCGGCAGTTTCACCTTCATCAATTCCGCCTTGCGGAAACTGCCAGGAATGTTGCCCATAGCGCCTAGCCCAAAAAACCTGGCCTGCCTCATTGCAAATCACTATGCCAACATTGGCGCGGAATCCTTCGGCATCAATCACTTAGACCCCCGAGAACTCAATTCTTTTAATGTTATGCATTCTTCCATAAACTAGTGCGCATTCACAGTAATAAAAAAAGTATTCCAAGCTAACGTGTCAAAAATATTTAGTATTCCAAAATCAGAACCTAAATCTATCCAAGAGCTAATGCAAAGAGCTGATGTTTTAGCGGGACTCACTCTAGGTGAAGTCGCCGAAATTGCGCGTGTGAAAGTGCCCGTAAATTTCAAACGAGAAAAGGGCTGGACGGGTCAACTCATTGAACTTTGCCTAGGCGCAAGCGCAGGATCTAAAACCCAACAAGACTTTGCCCAATTAGGTATAGAGTTAAAAACCATTCCCATAGACGAACAAGGTTCACCATTAGAAACCACCTATGTATGTTATGCACCGCTTACTAATATAGCGGGCATAGAATGGCAAACCAGCAGTGTCAAAAATAAAATTCAGCAAGTGCTTTGGGTACCTATCGATGGTAGAAGAGAAGTCGCACCAAAAGATAGGTGCATTGCGACTCCTTTTTTATGGTCGCCTGATGTATCGCAAGACGAACAATTGCGCCGCGACTGGGAAGAGTTAATGGAAATGATAGCGCTTGGTCAAATAGAAAACATTTCTGCAAGGCACGGTCAATATCTGCAACTTCGTCCCAAAGCGGCCAACGGTAATGTATTAACTGAAGCTATTGGTAAAAACGGGCAGATTGTTAACACCAGACCAAGAGGGTTTTATTTGAGAAAAGAGTTTACTGGAAAAATCCTACATGCTTTTTTTAAGGATGAAGAAGGTTAACGACAAGCCTGAGTTTTACACTCACACTTATCGCTCAATATTTAATTGTCATTAATTGTTAACTTGGGATCCTTAACACCATCAACCTAATTTCAGTCATATCTTCCATAGCAAAGGTGATCCCTTCACGGCCTAAACCTGATTCTTTTACGCCACCGTAAGGCATGTTGTCTACTCGCCAACTTGGCACGTCGCCTATCACCACTCCTCCCACATCTAATTCGTTCCATGCTTTATGAGCTTTATAGATATCTCTAGTGAATACCCCAGCTTGTAGGCCAAATTGGCTATTATTAACTTCTTTTAGCGCTTCATCAAAATCACTAAATGAGCTAATAATTGAAACGGGTCCAAATGCTTCTTCAGTATTGATAACTGCATCATTTGGAACGTTCTCCAATAAGGTGGCGTGCAACATGTTGCCGTCGCGTTTACCGCCACATAACAGATTGGCACCCGCTGCAACAGCCTTTTGAATCCAGTTATCCAACCGTGAAGCTTCTGATTCTGAAATCATCGGGCCAATAAATGTATCTTCATTCAATGGGTCGCCATGTACTAAGTTCGAGACTTTATCGGTATAACGTTGTTTGAATTCAGCGTAGATTGACTCATGCACAATAACCCTTTGTACACTGATACAACTTTGACCAGACTGGTAGTAAGCACCGAATACAATACGTTCGATCGCATCATCCAAGTCTGAATCTGCATCAACAACACAAGCTGCATTACCGCCTAATTCTAGGGTCACTGGCTTCTTGCCAGCTTTGGCTTTTAGCTCCCAGCCTACTTGAGGCGACCCTGTGAAGCTTAGTAACTTAAATCTTTCATCTGTAGTGAACAAATCTGCACCGTCACGGCTACATGGCAGAATCGAAAAGGCACCTTTTGGAAGGTCTGTTTCAGCTAAGACTTCGCCAATAATCAATGCACCTAATGGCGTTCTGCTAGCCGGCTTAAGAACAAAAGCACAACCTGTGGCGATAGCTGGTGCCACCTTATGCGCAGCCAAATTTAATGGGAAATTAAAAGGCGAAATAAACGAACATGGACCGATAGGTACCCGTTTGTACATGCCAGTATAACCTTTGGCACGCGGCGTAATCTCGAGGTTTATGACTTCACCATGCATACGCACAGATTCTTCAGCAGCAATTCTGAAGGTATCAATTAGCCGTGTGACTTCTCCACGGGAGTCTTTGATGGGTTTACCTGCTTCGATACATAAAGCATTAGCCAATTCATCGAATCTTTCTTCAAAACGTTTTACACAGTGATTAAGGATGTTCTGACGCTCGTAAGGTGCCATTTTATTTAATAAAGGCTGACTTGCTGCTGCAGCTGCAATCGCTTGGTCAATAACCTTAGCATCTGCAAGGGCGGTGTAAGTCGCTATCTCATTGGTATATTTATTAGTTATCGCCAAATCTTGATTGGCAAATACGGCTTCATTAGCCAAATAATATGGGTAAGACTTTTCTAGCATAAAATCTCCATGGTTATATCGGAATTAAATAGCTTCACTACGCAGGCGCAGTGTTTGATTTAATGTTTTGTCATTTAATGAATAATCCACTGGCACGTCAATTAAATGAACGCCAGGCTCCGCTAAACACTTTTGCACTTGAGGTAGCAACTCATCCGCCGCGGCAATACGCCAGCCTTTGCCACCATAACTTTCTACGTATTTCACAAAGTCAGGGTTGCCATAATCCAAACCATAGTTTTCAAATTCCATATTAGCTTGTTTCCATTTGATCATGCCATAAGCATCATCACGCAGAATGATCACAACAATATGTAATTTAAGACGAACAGCGGTTTCTAACTCTTGGCTGTTCATCATAAATCCACCGTCACCACATATTGAGATTACAGGCTTATCTGGATGCACCATTTTAGCTGCCATAGCCGAGGGTAAACCGGCCCCCATGGTCGCCAAGGCATTGTCCAGTAATAATGTATTAGGCAAAGCTGCTGGGTAATTACGTGCAAACCAAATTTTATACACACCATTGTCGAGCGTGACTATGCCATCATCTGGCATGGCCCTACGAATGTCTCTAACAAAACGCTCAGGCAAGATTGGGAAACGATTATCATTTTCACTTTCAGATTTATGTGCAAGGTAAGCGTTATGGGCTTTAGAAAAGAAACTAAAATCCCAGTTGGCATTTGCAACGATCTGCTCTTTCATCTGCCAAATAGTATTGGCTATATCCCCAATCACTTCTAGTTGAGGAAAATACACGGGATCAACCGCTGCGGCCTCAAAGTTTATATGTATAACCTGCTGACCATCATTATTCATAAAGAAGGGCGGCTTTTCTACCACATCATGACCAACATTGATGATTAAATCAGCTCGGTCGATTATACGGTGAACAAAGTCACCAGCTGACAAGGCGGTGTTACCCATAAATAAATCGTCACTTTCATTAAGCACACCTTTTCCCATTTGGGTAGTGACATAAGGAATGCCCGATTTGCTTACTAACTCTTTAAGCATTTTAGAGGTTAATTTTCGGTTAGCTGCAGCCCCTATAAGTAGTAATGGTGACTTAGCCACTTCAATCATCTCTACAGCTTTATTAATTGCTTTATATTCAGCAATAGGGCGTCGACTCGCGCTAGGTGTCAATAAATAAGCACGAGTGTCTTCAGCAGCTATATCCTCAGGCAATTCAATATGCGTAGCACCAGGGCGTTCATCATAGGCTAACCTAAATGCTTCACGGACCGCTGAAGGGATACGGTCGCCACTGACTAGTTGGGTGGTATATTTGGTAATAGGACGCATCATGTCGACAACATCAATAACCTGAAAACGCCCTTGTTTGCTGGTTTTAACCGGTTTTTGTCCCGTTATCATTAACATAGGCATTGCACCTAACTGTGCATACGCAGCTGGCGTAACGAGATTCGTTGCGCCAGGGCCAAGTGTCGATAAACACACGCCGACTTTACCCGTTAATCGACCATAGGTGGCGGCCATAAAGCCTGCACCTTGCTCGTGACGAGTCAAAATAAGTTTGATTGGGGACTTTCGCAATGATTCCAATAAGTCGAGGTTTTCTTCACCAGGAATGCCAAATATATATTCCACACCCTCTGCTTCGAGGGCTTTTACAAATAAATCAGACGCTTTCATGAGCGCTCCTATAGTTTTTGTAGGGTTAAAAATAAATAAGGTCATAGCCTTAATTTGCTTTTCTACCTATATAATCTGTTTGTTACTAGTGCAGGTAAAGTTCAAAAAAACGATTGGATAAATCATTTTTTTATATACAGTCATACTCCATTAATAATTAACTTTTGAAAATAAACTCAAAAACGTTCTTTCATTGTGTTTGCTTCTAATACAACTAAAGGTTAGAAGACCAAGGCTGTTCTACTAAGCATTGCACAAGTTCTAATTGCAATTGGGTTGTCTGCGCTTTTACCAATAAGTTATAAATGGAATTCTTATCGTTTTGTTGCATAACCAAGGCCCAATCATCGACTAAAGTCTTCAGCTTCACATGGATAAGGTTTACAGGCGGACATGGAAAATGATGATTGAAAACGTCTAAATCGTCAACTAAAGCAATGAGTACCTGATTGATATTAGCAGCTAATTCCACACTGTAATGGCGTCTTATTTCAACTGAAAGCATTTGGAAATCTTGGAGTCGTAATGTCAAAAAACTGACAAGTTTTTCAGTTTCAGTTTTAGGTAGATTTTGTTGATACTGCTCACACTTTTTAACTGGCAAACCATCACATAATTTGTATCCAAGAGCAGCCTTACTATTAATACCTATGGTGGTTGGCAGTAAACTAACAATACATTTCGCTATTTTAAAAAGTGCCTCTGTAGAACCTTTTTTAAGCTCCAGTTCAATTTCGCAAATCGGTTCACTTTTGTTTCCCGACGTGACCTCACCTAGATCCCACACTAACTCGACAATGTCACCACCTGAGAATGTAAGCAAATAAATTTGGCGTTTAAAGTGAGTGGTAAAAAGCGGTTCGATTTTAGCTTGCAGTTCTTCAACATCAATAGTTTTGGGCCATGCTGACAAAGGAAATAATCTAAGTTTAGGTAAACTAATATTTTGTTCTTTTGACTCATCGAGTTGTACATTATATTCAGGGCGTTGATGTAATCCACCAATAGACTTTCCAGCAGTTTTTAAGGTTTGCTCATACTTTAGGTTGTTTCCTCGAATTCTCAAGCCGATATCGTGATGTCTTAACGTTCTATCTGGTGTATCAAAATAATGATTGGTTAATATTTGAGTTTCTTGGGTTACACTCGCATTGAGCTGTGACAGCAACTTTGTTTCAATGATCTCACCAGCTTGTTCGTTGGTGAGTAATTTAAGTTCAATTTCGTATTCCATGAAACCTTTTCGGCTGATTAAAGTGCATTTTGACATATTTACCTCACCTTAGCCTTTCAAATTCCACTATACAATCAACAACTGTCGCAAAAAGGTATCATTACTCTAAGCCGAACGGCTTAAACACAAATAGGCTCTTGCCTTTCTTATACCCAAGCAATACCATTTAAGTAAGTTTCTTTAGAGTAAATTTTTTGATTATGAGCAAGCAAATAGTTTTTCTTTTTTTATGCCTCGCTAGCAGCCTTTTATGTGTTCAGTCGCTGGCCCAAGAACCCAATGATAGTGAAGGTGAAATTCGTTATATTTCTGATGATTTATTTACTTATTTACATTCAGGTCCTGGAAGAAATTTCCGAATTTTAGGCACGGTTGTAGCTGGTACTCGCGTGACTTTACTACAAGAGGATACTGAGAAAAATTTTGTCGAAATAATTGACAATAAACAACGCACTGGCTGGGTTGACGCAGATTTTATTAATGTCAATAAAAGTGATAGAACACTGTTGCCTAATCTAAAAAAGCAAGTAGAAGAGACTAAAAATACAATCTTCCAACAGAGGGAGATTAATGATTTACTTAACCAACAAATAGCGTCTCTTACTTCGCAAAATACAAACTTAAAAAAGAAACTGAATGGTGCTGAAAAAGCACATAAAGAAGTAACTCAAACTCTTGCCGAATTCGACCAAACTGCAGAAATGAAATGGTTCACTCGCGGAGGTGTTGTTGCAATCGTTAGTTTGCTCTTGGGAATTATTCTTACATATTTGCCTAAAAAAAGGCGCAAAAACGATAATTGGATGTAGCAAAAAATCACCTGAAAACATTTCAACCAACCTGCATATTTAACCAAGAATTTGGGTAAAAAGGTGGCTAAACTTTCGTGAAAGATGTGATTATTTATTTAATGATTAGCCACATCTTTCATTTACATAATCTAATTAAGCTCAGTCATGATTGATTGGTCTTTCAACTCAGATCTTAACAAATTATTTAATTAGAAAAAGTACCTGTTCATTATTCATACAGCATCTAATTCATGAGTTAGACAGTTTTCTCCCTCCAGACAACAATATAGGTTTTGATACTACTAGCCCTACTCTCAAAACCTCTGCATAATAGGCAAATGGCAACGAATTGGAGACAAATATTATGAAATGGGTAGTGACAGTTTTGTTCACACTATTTTGTCTGCTCCAATATCGTTTATGGTTTGGTAAAAATAGCGTGCCTGACTTTATGATTATGAAAAAAGAAGTAGCGCTACAGATTACCCATAATACGAACTTAAGGCAGCGCAATGGTTTATTAAAAGCCGACATCCATGATTTGAAGATGGGTTTGGAAGCGGCTGAAGAAAGAGCAAGAAATGAACTAGGCCTAATAAAACAAGGCGAAACATTTTATCGTATTTTGCCTTCCCAAGATTAATATTAATGCCATTACGTTCTCAATATTCTGTTGTTGTACCTGCTGCCGGTATTGGTAAACGGATGAAAACAGATTGCCCTAAACAATATCTGCATATCGCCGGCAAAACGATTATTGAACATACCCTCATAAATTTACTTAAACACAAGCAAATTCAACGTGTCATTGTAGTACTGAATCCTACCGATGTATTATTTGCTCAATTACCCATTGCTAGTCATCCATGTATTGAGGTGGTTGAGGGTGGTCAAGAACGCTGTGATTCGGTGTTAGCGGGGCTGAATCATCTACCTGATGATGAAGAGTGGGTATTAGTTCATGATGCAGCACGCCCTTGTTTTACCGCATCAGATTTAACTGCTCTTTTAAAATTAGCAGAACATGGCAGCATAGGTGGTATATTGGCTACACCGGTTCGAGATACTATGAAGCGGGCTGTTAATGTAAAAGTGAACGGACAAAATATCGTTAAAAAAACAGAATCTAGAGAACATTTGTGGCACGCATTAACACCACAGTTTTTCAAACTGGTTACGTTAAAAAAAGCGCTGAATACGGCAATCCAACAAAAGACAAACATCACTGATGAAGCATCTACCATCGAACTGTTGGGCGAAAAAGTATTGTTAGTAGAGGGATGTGCCTCAAATATCAAAATCACTCAACCTGAAGATTTGTTGTTAGCTGAGTTTTACTTGACTCAAAAACAGGCTCAGTAATTAAAGGAGATTTGACTGAAGTATGAGTATTAGAATTGGCCATGGCTATGACGTACACAAATTTGGCGACACAGGCCCCATTGTCATTGCAGGCGTGAAAATTGAACACGATAAGGGATTTATTGCCCACTCTGATGGTGATGTGGTACTACATGCATTATGTGACGCATTATTAGGCGCTTTAGCCTTAGGCGATATTGGTAAACATTTTCCAGATACTGACCCAAGATTAGCAGGAGTAGACAGCCGCAAATTACTTCGCCACGTATACAAGCTCATCACAGATAAGCAATATCAACTTGGTAATTTGGATCTTACTATTGTTGCCCAGGCTCCGAAGATGGCCCCACATATTGAGTTAATGCGCGAAAATATTGCTGAAGACTTGAACGCCAATATCAGTCAAATCAACGTTAAAGCCACCACTACTGAAAGATTAGGTTTTACGGGTCGTAAAGAAGGTATTGCCGCTTACGCTGTGGTTCTGCTGACTCAACAATCAAATAATATCTAATGAAAATAGATCATTGGTCACACCAATACCCAAAGTTGAATATTTTGGGGCAATTAAAATCATCTGCTGAAGACTTCCAAGTCACTGAAATATTAGGTTATGAGCCTATTGGCGAGGGTGAACATATCTACTTGTGGGTTCGTAAAACTGGTTTAAATACTGCTTATTTAGCAGAGCAAATTGCTAAGTTTACTCGATTACCATTAAGAGCTGTGACTTATGCTGGTCGCAAAGACAAACATGCACAAACCGAACAATGGTTTAGTGTGCACCTACCTGGTAAAGGTGAGTTTGATTGGACTCAATTCAATGAGCCAGGTGCTGAAGTACTCAAATCAATACGACACAATAAAAAACTAAGAACTGGGGTGTTAAAAGGTAATCGATTTAATATCATACTTAGACAACTCAGCTCAAAATTTGGGATTGACGAACGACTGCAACAGATAATACAAAGCGGTGTACCAAACTACTATGGATCCCAGCGATTTGGAAACACTCTGTATGATCCCCGCGGCGGTAACTTAGTGTTAGCTGACAAGATGATCAACGGTGAAACTATCCGTAATAGAAACAAACGTTCAATGGCAATATCAGCTCTTCGTTCATGGTTATTTAATGAAATGTTGCACAGCAGATTGCGAAATGGTTATCTCAACAAACCGCTGCCTGGTGACGTGATGCAACTGGCAGGAAGCAATAGCTTCTTTTGTGCACAGCAAATAGACAATAGTATTATTGAACGCATACAACAACGCGACATATACTTGTCAACTCCGTTGTGGGGTAAGGGTAACCTAGCAAGCGAATCTGATGCGTTACAGTTTGAGCAAGATTTAGCACAGCAGCATCTTACAATCGCCCAAACACTTGAAAATTTAGGCCTAAATCAAGAAAGAAGGGCTATTAACTTATTTCCAAATGATCTTGAATGGTCTTGGAAAAATGATGCATTAAATTTAATTTTTTCACTTCCATCTGGCACCTTTGCTACATCAGTATTACGGGAATTGCTAGATGTTCAAAATAACAACTTAGCCAAGGCTTAAAACCCTAGAGCATAAAAATAGGCATGACATGAGATTAACATCACGTAAGGGTGAAAGCCTTGCTCAACTTTTACATAAGGAAGGGATTAGCAATACCAAGGTGCTGAACGCTATAGCCAAAACGCCTAGAGAGATTTTTTTGCCTGATGCCCTAAAACACAAAGCTTATCAAAATACAGCCTTACCTATTGGTCAGGGTCAAACCATATCCCAACCCTACATAGTAGCTCGTATGACAGAGTTATTATTAGAGTCTGACAACCAAGCCCAAACAGTGTTGGAAATAGGTACAGGGTCGGGTTACCAAACAGCAATACTGGCGCAACTCTTCGCTAATGTTTATTCAGTTGAAAGAATCAAAACGCTGCAATTTCAAGCCAAACGACGTATGAACCAACTGGACTTACATAATGTAAAAATGAAGCATGGTGATGGCTGGTTTGGCTGGAGCAGTAAAGGTCCATACGATGCCATAATAGTCACGGCCGCTGCCAGTTCAATGCCAGAGACGTTATATCAGCAGCTGAATGATGTTGGCCGTTTAATTATTCCTGTTGGAGAAGAAAATCAGCAGTTACATTGTATTATAAGACGCGAAGATGAATTTGTATCAGAAATTATCGAAGCCGTTAGGTTTGTGCCTTTAGTAGCCGGAGATATTATTTGAAAACATTAAGACCCAAGGGCGGCTATGCAGGCTTGGCACTAAGGGGAATGTTGATGGGAGCAGCGGATGCTGTTCCTGGTGTATCTGGCGGCACTATTGCATTTATGACAGGTATTTATGAAGAACTAATATTTTCCCTTAAACAATGTGGTGTCAGTGCTTTAAGAATGCTGTTTAAAGATGGTATAAAAGCCACTTGGCAACATGTCAACGGTGGATTTTTACTGGCACTGTTCAGTGGCATTATCATCAGTATTTTAACCTTATCCAGAGTGGTGTTATATCTTCTGGATAATCATCCAATCTTGTTATGGTCATTCTTTTTTGGACTGATATTAGCCGCAGTATGGTCTCTAATAAGACATATCGAAAAATGGACAGTGGGCGTGCTCGCTACTTTCTTAATTGGTGCGGTTAGTGCGTTTCTTATAACGACTATCACCCCAACAACCATAGAAACATCTCCTTTAATTATATTTTTATCTGGCATGATTGCTATCTGTGCCATGATTTTGCCAGGTATCTCTGGAAGTTTTATATTGCTGTTATTGGGTATGTATGCGCCTATGTTAATGGCGGTTAAAGAATTACAATTGGTAACATTGTGTATCTTTGCCAGTGGCTGTGCAACAGGTCTATTGAGTTTCTCGCACGTACTAAGCTGGATGTTTAAGTATTACAAAACAATGACTTTGGCCTTACTAGGTGGGTTTATGCTTGGCTCTTTAAACAAAGTTTGGCCTTGGAAACAAACTATTGAGTCGGTGATTGATCGTCATGGTAAAGAGATACCTCTAGATCAAAACAATATATTGCCACACACGTTTGAAACATTTTACACACAACCCGCCTATATGTGGTATGCCATTATATTAATGCTATTTGGTATGGGAATGGTTGTTGTGCTGGAAAAAATAAGCCAGAGACCAGCTGATAATTAATGATTATCTCGAATCAAAAAATGGCAATATTTAAATATTTGGGGCTTATATTTTACTGTTTTATGGGTGTTGGTTGTTCAAACCGTAATGATCCCGCACCCGTTTCTGAGCTTTATCAAGGTAAAACATTTCGAGATTTTGAGCAGCAGGGCTACTCAGCACAAACATATCAGGTCAAAGCTGGTGACACCTTATATTCTATCGCTTGGTATTCAGGTAAGGATTATAGAGACTTAGCAAGAATAAATAATATTTCAACACCCTACCAGATACAACCTGGGCAACTTTTAACGCTAGTGGAATTATCGAAGTCAATCCGACCAAAGTCAAATAAGAGCAAGACTCTGACCTCAAAAATAATTATAAATCAATCTATTGACCCTTCTAAAAAGCAGGCGTATGGTAAAAGTGTACAAAATACAAACAAAGATCCAATTGGATCTGCTACCGGTCAATTTCCTGATCGAGTCAAGAGTTGGCATTGGCCTACAGTTGAAAATGTTTCACGCGGTTTTTCGGACAAAGAACAAGGTAACAAGGGCTTAGATTTTTCAGGGAAACTTGGGCTACCAATTTTGGCGGCTGCCGATGGAAAAATAGTATACACGGGTGATGCATTACGTGGGTTTGGACAATTAGTCATTATCAAGCATACCGATGCTTATTTAACGGCCTATGCACATAATGATAATATGTCAGTGAAAGAACAGCAGTGGGTAACGGCAGGCCAGAAAATTGCCACTATGGGTAGTAGTGGAACCGACAAGGTTAAGCTTCATTTTGAAGTAAGGTACAAAGGAAAATCCGTTAATCCTTTGCGCTACCTACCCATAAGAAAATAATAATAAATAATAAATAATAAAAATTTACAGGAGAAGTTGAAGAAACACTACCGTTAAGGAGTTATGATTATGAGTCAAGAAAATACAGTTGTAGTGGAAGTTAATGCTTTTAGCGATATTGAAGATGCTGTAGAGCGAGAACTTGCCAAAGCCGAAAAAAAAACTGAAGAACAGCTGGAAGATATTCTAGCCAATAAACAAGATAAACCCAAAAACCTTGATGCAACACAATTGTATTTAGGCGAAATTGGGTTCTCCCCCTTATTATCTGCAGAAGAAGAAGTTTATTTTTCACGTCGCGCCCTAAAAGGTGATGAAGCATCAAGAAAACGAATGATCGTGAGTAATCTGCGTTTAGTAGTCAAAATAGCCAGACGTTACAATAATCGCGGTTTAGCATTACTTGACTTAATTGAAGAAGGGAATTTAGGCCTTATTCGAGCCGTAGAGAAATTTGATCCTGAGCGAGGCTTCAGATTCTCCACTTATGCCACTTGGTGGATCAGACAAACCATTGAGCGGGCGATCATGAACCAAACCCGAACAATACGATTACCCATTCACATAGTAAAAGAATTAAATGTCTACCTGCGTGCAGCTAGAGAGCTTTCCCAAAAGCTCGATCATGAACCTACTGCAGAAGAAATTGCTGAGTCGCTAGACAAGCCTGTTCAGGACGTCACCAAGATGTTGCGTTTGAACGAAAAAATCACCTCTGTTGATACTCCTATTGGTGGTGAAAACGACAAGGTTTTGCTGGATGTAATTGCAGATGACAAAGGCCATGGCCCTGAGGAAGATATACAAGACTCAGACATTAAACTGAATATTGTAAAGTGGCTAGAAGACCTAAGCCCTAAACAGCGAGAAGTGTTAGCAAGGCGCTTTGGGTTGTTAGGTTACGAGCCATCAACCCTTGAAGATGTAGGGGTAGAAATTGGCCTAACCCGAGAAAGGGTCCGTCAGATTCAGGTTGAGGCCTTGCGGCGTTTAAGAGATATGCTGGGTCACAAAGGTTTAGACTTAGAAGCTTTATTTAATAAGCTTAATTAAATAAGACTATATGCAGGCATTCAAAAAGCCCCATTTGAGGCTTTTTGAATGATAAAGTGATTTTTTAAATATTTATAATACAGCAATAGCCGCTGCATAATCTGGCTTGCTGGTGGTCATAGCTAACTGTTCAGTCTGGATATTGGGCTAATTCAATGGCTACAGATGATCACGAATTAGTGCATAGAACGGTATTAGTTCAGGGCACACTAACTGCAACAATTACTTTATTGTTTACCTTCATTTTAGAAAATCAGCGTCTAAATTTGGTGAAAGTTGCTTATCTTTGATGTTTATAGCGCCCATTATCTCCACTTTGTATTCTAGAGCTTCACAAAATGTTGCTATTTTTATGACCTTTAAAAATGTGCTGGATAATTCGGCAAAATATCTAAGTAACAATCTTATCCCAGGCAGTTTATTTGCGCCCCTGTTGCCCATTGCAATCCAGTCAAGCATAGTGATCAGTGTTAACTGGCTTAACCAAACACCTCACTTATGGTTAACCGTTGCACCTAGCATTTTAATTACTGCTATTTATGGTTACGTGTATACCTTCACCTTAATGTCAAAACCTAAGCAGCCTGTTTTACAAGAGTAATAAAACGGTAGGCATAAGGATTTAGTGGCTCTGCCCGATGAGCTTCATTATCTGATTCTTGCCAATCATATTTGGCAGCATAATCAGGAAAAAATGTATCACCATCGACGTTCAAATCAATGTGAGTTAAGTAAAGTCGATGACAAAATGCCAAGAAGTGCTTATAAATGGTACCCCCGCCTATTATCATCACTTCTGGGTTCTCTATTTTCTGTTTACTACAATAGTCTGATGCAATATCTATCGCCTGTTCACAGCCGTGGACGACAGTTGCATCTGCTAGCTTAAAATTAATATCAGAACTGACCACTATGTTTAGCCTCCCAGGTAAAGCTTTACCAATAGAAGCATAGGTTTTGCGACCCATAATAATAGGTTTGCCGAGGGTGATTTTTTTAAAGTGTTTTAGGTCTGCAGGTAAGTGCCAAGGCATAGCATTATCCGCACCAATGACTCGGTCATTGGCCATCGCAGCAATCATTGATATCTTCATTTTTTGAATATTTATTTTGATAATTAAGAGTTTTATATTACACAACTTAACTTACAGTTGACATGATCAACCTAGATAATATTGATAATATTGATAATATTGATAATATATAAAATGCAGACATTTGTGCAATGTAAAGTATTAAACATAACGTTCGCTGTATAAGTTATGAAATTTGCTAACCTGAATAGACTATCAAAATACGTTTAATAGCTTAGGACTTATCTTGCCATTACTGAATTTATTTTGTGGGGATATAATCAATCACCTAAAATTTATCTTGCACAGCCTTATTAAGGTTCGCTTTGTTAAAGCATCACGTGTCGTAGTTTATACTTTAAAGCAAGTTATTTAGTTTCAAAGCTTTAACTACACCACCCCCTGAATATGATAGACAATACCCTTTGCAATATAAATGATAATAAGTCTGTGTGGACCATGTGCTAAGTAGACAATGAAACAGAGCCCCTGAAGCGAAAATTGCAGGTACCCTACGGGTCTACTTTTTGTCGTTGCAGTCGTCAAATTATCGGGTGTTGCAGAAGATTATTTATCGCAGATGGATAAGCTGATTTTAATGAGAAAGGATAGCAGCGGTCAGATCATATAGGTGTTAAGTCTACTGCTCACAATCTGACTTCGAAACTCTATTTCACTTATTGGCAATAATGTGTCCGTTATTGGTTGTGACAAAATACAAAAGAAAAATTTCTTACATATTAGTGAGAAAGCAGCGCACTAAATGCCTACAATTTTTTTGAAGAAGTAAAGTCTCAAGAATAATTTGCCGACTTTTTTTATAGAACATCATTATTTCAATCTTACAGACGAAGCGACAAGTTGGTTTCGTAATCTATACAAGTCAGCTGACAACAAGCCAGAAAACTCAATAATCATGGCTATGAATTTGTGCAGGACAAGCGTATTTATAAGGCAAAATTATCACCTAATGCTCAAAACTTACTATCAAGAACGTTGAGTTTGATTTCTTCATCACTGTAGCAGATGAAACACCGCGACAGGCTCGATGTGCGTCATACGTATTTAAGGAATGACGCGTTCATTGATTATCTTTTGGTATAAACCACTTCTACGCCAGAGTCATCATCATCATCATCGAAGTCGTCATCATCATAAGCACCTTCGATGGTATCTTTGTGATAAGTATCCCATTTGAAACCTGATTCTTCATCTTTAATTTCAGGTTCAACTTCTGATGGCAGTGCCTCAATGAAGTCCATAGATTTCATACACAATGAATGGGTACCAATTTTCTGGAATGCTGAAATTTGGAAATACTCACCTTGCCATTCAAGTGCATCTGCAATCTGCTTACACAACTCATCAGCTTCATCTTCGAGCATCAAATCGATTTTATTAAATACTAACCAACGTGGTTTAACAGCCAATTTCGGGCTGTACTTTTCAAGTTCTGCGACAATGGCTTTAGCATTTTCTACAGGATTTGAACCATCTGCTGGCATTAAGTCCACCAAATGTAATAACACACGACAGCGCTCTAAATGTTTTAGAAATTGAATACCAAGACCTGCACCTTCAGCTGCACCCTCAATCAATCCAGGAATATCAGCGATAACAAAACTTCGCATTGAATCTAAACGCACCACACCTAGATTTGGCACCAACGTAGTAAAAGGATAATCTGCTACCTTAGGTTTAGCTGCCGAAACACTGCGGATAAAAGTAGACTTACCCGCGTTAGGCATACCAAGTAAACCAACATCAGCAAGCAACATAAGTTCTAATCTTAAATTTCTGACCTCACCCGGTGTACCGTCAGATTTTTGTCGTGGCGCGCGATTAGTACTGGTTTTAAAGCGAGCATTACCTAAGCCATGAAAGCCACCTTGAGCCACTTTCATGCGCTGTGTATGCTTTGTTAAATCTCCTAATACTTCACCCGTATCACTGTCAGTTGCACGAGTTCCAACGGGTACTTTGACTTCTAGATCAACACCGCCTCTGCCAGTACAGTTTGCACTTTGGCCTTTTTTACCATGCTCAGCACGATGGAATCGTTCAAAACGGTAATCTATCAAAGTATTTAAGTTTTCATCTGCAACTAAATAGACGCTACCGCCATCACCGCCATCACCGCCGTCAGGACCACCATCAGGGACATATTTTTCGCGGCGAAAACCTACTACGCCATTACCGCCATTACCTGCATCAACACGGATATCAGCTTCATCTACAAATTTCATTACTTAACGACACCTTGAATGTTACTCAATTGAGTCCAGTATAGTCTGTTGAACCTTAAAATGGATTCACTTTTTACCAGTTCAACAAAAAGCCCCGCATAAAGCGGGGCTTTTTAAAAATCTATGTGCTATTGCTAATTAAGCAACGATGCTCACAAATTTACGATTTTTTGGACCTTTTACTTCAAACTGAACTTTACCATCTGATAAAGCGAATAAAGTATGATCTTTACCGATCCCCATGTTGTTACCAGCGTGGAACTTAGTACCACGTTGACGAACAATAATGTTGCCGGCTAAAACTGACTCACCACCGTAACGCTTAACACCTAGGCGTTTGCTTTCCGAATCACGGCCGTTGTTAGTACTACCACCAGCTTTTTTATGTGCCATTTGTATATACTCCTATTAAGCGCTGATACCAGTGATTTTCACTTCCGTGAACCACTGACGATGACCCATTTGGGTACGTGAATGTTTACGACGACGGAACTTTACGATTTTAACTTTATCGCCACGCCCATGCGTTACAACTTCTGCTGTAACTTTGCTACCACTTACAAAAGGAGTACCAATTTTAATATCGTCACCATTACTTACCATTAAAATGTCATCAAATTCGATTGACTCACCTGGAGCCACTTCGATTTTTTCTAGGCGAAGGGTCTGACCTTCAGCCACACGGTGTTGTTTGCCACCACTTTGGAAAACCGCGTACATAATTAAACTCCGCACTGTGTCTCTTGACACTTATATTCAAAAACAGGCGGCGAAGTGTACGTGAACAGATAACACCTATCAAGCACATTTCTGAATTAATTTGGTTAAATATCAAACGCATTAAACTCGTTAAAAGTTTTTCACACAATTAGACTAAAGTGCTACTAGATACCCCGAAAAATTACTGTAAAATCCATCATCTAATCTGCAGCTAACAACTGAACTTCATTCTAAAATGGGTACAAACGCCAGTATGAAATTAGAAACAATTAATCAACTCGCTCATAAAGATATGCTGGCGGTAAATGCGCTCATTCAAAAGCAAGTCGATTCAGAAGTATCGTTGATTAACCAATTAGGCTTTTATATTGTCAATAGTGGTGGCAAACGTCTAAGACCACTTTTGACTATACTCGCCGCAAGAGCCTTGGACATTCAAACGGAGCAGCATCATACCTTGGCCGCTATTATCGAGTTTATTCACACTGCCACACTGCTTCACGATGACGTAGTCGACGAATCAACCATGCGCAGGGGAAAAGAAACGGCAAACGCCGTGTTTGGAAATCAAGCCAGCGTATTAGTGGGTGACTTTCTTTATACCCGCTCATTTCAAATGATGGTAAGTTTAAAACAAATGCGGGTGATGGAGATTTTATCTGATGCGACCAATGTTATTGCAGAAGGTGAAGTGCTGCAATTAATGAACTGTAACGATCCCGACATCAGCGAAAAAAACTATATGCAGGTTATTTATAGTAAGACAGCTCGTTTATTTGAAGCTGCGACATTACTAGCAGCCGTCCTTACTGACCAAGATAGTAAAATTGAAAAGGCGATGCAGGACTACGGTAAATATCTTGGTACGGCTTTTCAGTTGGTAGATGACATACTGGATTATGCTGCAGACAGTGAAGATTTAGGAAAAAATGTAGGCGATGATTTAGCAGAAGGAAAACCCACTTTACCATTGCTTTATGCCATGTGGCATGGCAATAAAAGCCAAAGCATCATGATTAAAGAGGCCATAGAGACCGGCGATGGCATGGATAAGTTTTCGCTAATAATACAAGCGATGCAGCAAACCGGCGCATTAGAGCACACTAAGCAACTAGCCTTAGATGCTGTCGACAAATCCATAGCAGCGCTTACGCCTTTACCTGAATCCCCTTACAAACAAGCCCTAATAGCATTGGCCCATATTTCGGTGGAGAGAGCAGCATAATTGACTAAAATATGAAATCTGCAGACCATCAATACAAAGTATTTGAAACCCTTAATGAGCTTATTAAATTTATCTACAAATAAACGACCCTGCTTTGCGGGCGCAGTCCTTGCTATTTCTTGCTGTATTGAACAGTCTTGCAACATAACCTTCAATATCAACGGTACCGCTCGATTTTTTGCCACAACTGAACAAACACTTCTTGTACTGTATCCTCAGCCATATCTTTTCACCTGCCATTCGATAACATAACCCATACACTTGCCCAATCTATACTTGATACAACAGGCTGTATGCTTGTTTATCTTGGCTTTACACAGCTTTTTTTAAGTTCCACTCACTTTTTGTGGCAAGCTTATGTTAAGCATGAACAACGTTTCCTAGGATAGTCAATCTAACGTCTTAATCTTATTGTGTTAAAAGGTTAGTCGCAGATAAGATCTTTAAAGCTTAAAACACTAAAAATAATTAAAATGAGCGAAAATAATATTGGAAATCATTGGTTTATATTCAGGAAAATTATCTGTCATTGGTGAAAAACTCAGCCAAACCGGTATCTACAAACAATCAGTAGAGCAAGTTTCAGTGAATGAAATGGGCATAGTAGGCGATGTTCAGGCTGATAAACGTTTCCATGGGGGCTCTGAAAAAGCATTACATCAGTATGCATTAAGCAGCTACGAAAAAATCATCAAGCGTTACCCTCTTTTACATAAAACAGCGAAACCAGGAACGATAGGCGAAAATATATCTGCTACAGATATGAACGAGCACAATGTATGTATTGGTGATATCTACCAAGTAGGTAACGCCATAATACAAGTTAGCTCCCCGCGTATCCCTTGTTGGAAAATTGATGCTAAGTTTAAACAACCTAATGTAAACCAGTTCATTAGTCTGCATAGGCTTAACGGTTGGTATTACCGTGTATTACAGCCAGGAAATATTTCACTAACAGATGTATTCTTTTTACAACAAAGACCTAATACAAAAATCACTGTTGATAATATGCTTAGGGTTATTGATGGTGAAACTGAACCGCGGCTGGTAGAGCTTGCGACTAATGCCACTGGCCTTGATCCTGAATGGAAAAAACAACTACAAAATAAATATCCTTTAGTGTAGATAGTGAGTCAATATCGAGCAAAGCTTATGAGGCAAAACAACAATTTGCGCTTATTCTGCTGTCGTCTAAAAAAACGATGTAGGTCTTATGTTTAATGATAAAACCTTTGGTGAAAGACTTGAGGCGTCAGGGCCATTTGACTCTATGTGAACCCAAAAGGCGCAGCTCAACCATTTAGAGCAAGTGGATGATGGGCTATTTAGTTTGATAAAAGAAGCCTATGAACAAGCGACATATCAATTTTCAGGACAAACAACAGGCATAAAAAAACACCGCTAACTTAGCAGTGTTTTTAGATACTCAAATCAATTAGCGATTAGGCTTCTTGAATTATTACCAATTTGATAGTGGCAGTAACGTCTGAGTGAATTTGCAAATCGATTTCAAATTCGCCAGTTTCACGTAAAGTACCAACAGGTAATTTAACTTCAGATTTAGTCACTTCAACACCAGCAGCAGTAATTGCAGCGGCTATGTCGCGTGTACCGACTGAACCAAACAATTTACCCTCATCACCAGCAGGAGAAGCAATAGTCACTTCACCTAACGCAACGATTTTATCTGCACGGGACTGCGCTGCAGCATGTTGTTCAGCAATTTTTGCTTCCAATTCAGTACGGCGAGCTTCAAATTTTTCAACATTAGCTTTAGTAGCCGGAACTGCTTTACCTTGCGGAAACAAGAAGTTGCGCCCATAACCTGATTTTACAGTGACTTTGTCACCCAAGCCGCCTAGGTTAGCGATCTTGTCTAATAGTATTATTTCCATCTTTGCTACCTATGATTACTTGTGAGAATCAGTATATGGAAGCAACGCTAAGAAGCGCGCACGCTTAATTGCAGTTGACAACTGACGCTGATATTTCGCGCTAGTTCCAGTGATACGGCTAGGTACAATTTTACCACTTTCTGTGATGTAGTTTTTCAACATAGCGATATCTTTGAAATCTATCGCAGGAGCATCAGCAGCAGAAAAACGACAGAACTTACGACGTCTAAAAAAACGAGCCATTATTTATCCCCTTCTTCTACAGGAGCTTCAGCAGCAGTTTCTTCAACAGCAGCAGCAGCGGGCTTTTCAAAAGGTTTTTCATCACGCTTTTCACGACGTTCTTCTTTAGCCATAGGGGACTGTTCAGTAACAGCATCTTTGGTACGCATAACCAGGTTACGCAGAACAACATCATTAAAACGGAAAGCAGTTTCTAGCTCTTCAACAGCTTCAGCAGTTGCTTCGGCGTTTACTAAGACATAATGTGCTTTATGAAGTTTATCAATTGGGTAAGCCAATTGACGACGGCCCCAATCTTCTAGGCGGTGGATAATGCCACCTTCTTGGGTAAGAATTCCAGTATAACGCTCGATCATACCTGGAACTTGTTCACTCTGGTCAGGGTGAACCATAAATACGATTTCATAATGACGCATGTATGTTGCTCCTCACGGTTGTAGCCTCGATAGCACAGTCAAGCTATATAGAGACAAGGAACTAAAAGTAGTGACTGTTTTAAGCGGCGTGAAGTGTATATAAACTGGACGTTAACCACAAGGTTTATTTGGCTCTGCAGCCGTAAATAGAATGTTTTCGGGGATTTAGTGTGAACAGGGTGATTTCCGTGAAACTTATGTCGCTAAGAGATTATTGACTTGAATCTCTGCGAGTCGACATTTGGCAAGTACCAGCCTCTCAGAAAACCAGTCACCGCCGGCCCGTGCATATAACTTTATAATGGTAAAGCCAAAAGCAACTTATGCAATATACTAAATATTGAACTCTTGGCCGTTAAGACTATTTAAATTTCAGATGTTGAGTATATCAAAAACGCATTTTTCTACTTAATATCTGAATGTTAAAATAGGACGCCATTCCGGGGAATGGTTAAGTTAAGGTGATTTAATTTCATTCACAAGTACTTCTATTTGTAGCGAAGTTGTAACTATTAAAAGTGTTTGGCAACTTTTAATAGTTACAGGTTAAATACAAATAAAACATTTATTATTATCTGCCAGATACCTTCTCCTCACTCTCCCATAATCGCCAGACCATCCCAAGGCCATAGGAGTATGTGCTTTTGTCTATAAAAAGTGGGCTATCTTCATTTGCTGAACCTGAATGAAGTGATGCACGGGCAAAGGTAAAAATTCGAATGTCTTCGGTGGCATTAAATGACAGACCAACAGATAAGTCTGTGCCCAAATAACCACTACCAGCATCGTAGGCTGAACGCTGTTCGGTAACAAATGCGCTATCAACTTGATAAAAATAATCGTGCAATTTTTCACTTGCCCAAGTGGGTGACAAGCTAACAGATAAGGCGGTCTTTTCACTTAGCCATCCTCGCTGGCGATAACTTAGTACCGGTTGAAACACATAACCTCGTTTATGGATGCTCGAAAAATCAGTTGAAAATACAGCGCGAGCTTGCAAGTTTAAGAGCAGTTCTGCTTTGCCATGCTGTTCAAATTCAAATTTTGATAACTTTAATTTAAGCTGCGGTCCCAGCTCAAAAATAAAGTCTAAATCAGGCATGCCTACCCTCGCCTCGTTACCCTCTGAATTAGCGTTAAAAGAACCTGCCAACGATAAGTCGAGTTCATACCAACTTTTATCTATTGCCACTGCCCGGGCAATTGAACCATCACCTATACGTATGGTTTCACCGCGGTAAATAAAATAGGGAGCTGCAATAACATTACTCTGACTTTGTCCTGCGCCAGGGTATTCAGGCGAACTAAAAACCGCAGCCAATACACCCGCTTCCCACACAGGTCGCATATCATCTTCTAGGGCAACCTCCTGCTGAGCTATGACTTGGATGCTCGCTAAAACGAACAACAATAATACCAAATATTTTACACAGTAAAATTGACCATTTTTTGCAACCAAAATTAATCCTCCAATAAGTAATGACTATAGATAATCGACTGTTTACTCTGTGATGCCAGCAAAAGTTCCAGTACTAATAGTAATACAGAAAGCTATTCACTTAACCTATGTCAAACGAATGCAGTGAAATAACGTATTTATTTTAATTTTTTTATTAAAAAAGCCTTGAGATCATTCCTGCTAACCCCATCTCTGGACGCAGAACGTTGTTCTATTAATAAGAATTCTAAGCAGATGATGCGTCTTCTGCTTAATCACCGCCTTTATGTAAAGGCACATAACATTATTAACATTGGAATTTTCAGGAGATTTGAAAATGGCAATTCGTCCTTTAAACGATCGCGTTATCGTTAAGCGTCACGAACAAGAAAGTAAATCTGCAGGTGGCATTGTGTTAACAGGCTCTGCAGCAGAAAAATCGACTCGCGGCGAAGTTATCGCTGTAGGTAATGGCCGTGTATTAGACAACGGTGATGTGAAAGCAGTTGACGTTAAAATCGGTGACATCGTAATTTTTAACGATGGCTATGGGGTTAAAACTGAAAAGTTAGACGGCGAAGAAGTGCTTATCCTTAGTGAAAGCGACATCTTAGCAGTAGTCGAATAAACTCAATCCAATAACAGAATTTTAGAGGAATAATTATCATGGCAGCTAAAGAAGTTCGTTTTTCTGATGACGCTCGCGCGAAAATGTTGGCAGGCGTAAACGTCCTAGCTAACGCAGTAAAAGTTACCTTAGGCCCTAAAGGTCGTCACGTAGTATTAGACAAGTCTTTTGGTGCACCTACCATCACTAAAGATGGTGTATCTGTTGCCAAAGAAATCGAATTAGAAGATAAATTCGAAAACATGGGCGCGCAGATGGTTAAAGAAGTCGCTTCTAAAGCCAATGACGAAGCAGGTGACGGAACGACTACTGCAACTGTATTAGCTCAAGCCATTGTAACTGAAGGTTTGAAATCAGTTGCCGCAGGCATGAACCCAATGGATCTTAAGCGTGGTATCGACAAAGCAGTGGTTGCTGCAGTTGACGCGTTAAAAGGCCTTTCTGTTCCTTGTGCAGACAGCAAAGCGATTGCTCAAGTAGGCACCATCTCTGCTAACTCTGACGCTGAAGTTGGCGACCTCATCGCTGAAGCAATGGACAAAGTAGGCAAAGAAGGCGTGATTACAGTTGAAGAAGGTCAAGCTCTTCAAAACGAATTAGACGTAGTTGAAGGTATGCAATTCGACCGTGGTTATCTGTCTCCTTATTTCATGAACAATCAAGAGAACGGTACTGTTGAATTAGAGAGTCCTTATATTTTATTGGTTGACAAAAAAATCTCTAACATCCGTGAATTATTACCGACTCTTGAAGCGGTAGCAAAGGCCTCTAAGCCTTTGTTGATCATTGCTGAAGATGTGGAAGGCGAAGCCCTAGCCACACTTGTTGTAAACAACATGCGCGGTATTGTTAAAGTAGCAGCCGTTAAAGCGCCTGGTTTTGGTGACCGCCGTAAAGCGATGCTTCAAGACATTGCTACCCTTACCGGTGGTACTGTGATTTCTGAAGAAATCGGTCTAGACCTTGAAAAAGTGACCCTAGAAGATTTAGGTACAGCCAAACGTGTGGTTATCAACAAAGACAATACTACTGTGGTTGACGGCGCAGGCGAAGAAGACATGATCAAAGGTCGTGTTGCTCAAATTCGCGGACAAATCGAAGATTCATCTTCTGACTACGACAAAGAGAAACTACAAGAGCGTCTAGCTAAATTAGCTGGCGGTGTTGCCGTTATCAAAGTTGGCGCAGCCACTGAAGTTGAAATGAAAGAGAAAAAAGCCCGCGTTGAAGATGCACTTCACGCTACTCGTGCTGCCGTTGAAGAGGGTGTAGTAGCCGGTGGTGGTGTTGCACTAGTTCGCGCGGCGTCTAAAGTTGCAGAACTAACGGGCGACAACGAAGACCAAACACACGGTATTAAATTGTTACTACGTGCAATGGAAGCGCCTATGCGTCAAATCGCAGCTAACGCGGGTGCTGAAGCATCAGTAGTGACTAACGAAGTGAAAAATGGCGCTGATAACTACGGTTATAATGCTGGTAATGACACTTACGGCGATATGATTGAAATGGGTATTCTTGACCCAACTAAAGTCACGCGTTCAGCCCTTCAGTTTGCAGCATCAATCGCGAGCTTGATGATCACGACTGAATGTATGATCACTGACGCGCCTGTTGACGCAGCTCCTGCTATGCCTGATATGGGCGGCATGGGTGGCGGTATGGGCGGAATGGGCGGCATGATGTAATAGATTTTAAATCTATTAGTCTAGCTCTAACCATTTAATAAAAAAGCCTGAATAGTGATATTCAGGCTTTTTTATTGGCTGCTTATCAATATTTAATAATACCTTTCTTATGTTTTAATTGTGGGCAAGTAAAAGCTACCTTCCTGCCAAGCTTAATGCCTTCTTTGAGCGAGCAGCCGACATTGCCCTTCCTTATACTCAAGGGATTACGGCAACAGCCGCCTTACACCGTTCCAATTTGTGTGAGAAGTTTGTGCTTTTGAGTATATAGCTATGGCTTGAAAAAAACTGGTTATAACGCTCTTGCTTGCAACCATTGCGGACAGTCGAGCTAACAACGCAGCGCAACCTTAGCGGACAGTTGAGTACTCATAAGGTCAGGAGATGCGTCATAGCTGACCTAAGCGAAGCCGGTTTTTAACCTCGTTACTTTTGGCTAATTCATTCAATTTTAGTATTTCGGCTCGGTACGTAACCTGATGTGATGGTCTGGTTGATGAGCCATACCTTCCAGCACAGCTATCATTACGCCTATCTTCGTTGTACTTGCTCTCAATAGCGGACTATTGCTTCACAAGCTCACCTCGACAAACGCAAGAATAACAGCACTGGATGGTTTTATTGGCTTAGTAAAATAATTGTAACCATCGAGCTTAGAAGCTATAAGTTGCCGATACACGGAAACTTCGAGGCGTACCTGGCTGTACCCAAACAGATGCATAGGAGTTAGTGTAATACTCTTCGTCAAATAGATTGTTCACTTCAGCGCGCACAGTGAGTGAGTCGCTTAGTTCATAGCTGGACGCAAGTCGTACCGTCGTATACTCAGGCAGTTTGAAACTTGGGTCACCAAACTCACCACTTCTTTCACCCACATAAACTAACCCAGCTATTAAATCTAGCGCTCTACCGGCAAACTCAGCTTGCTGCACAATTTGCAGACTCAATTGATTTTCAGCAATATTCAGCAGATCTGAGCCGGCAGGAATAAAGTTATAAGAAATAAAATCGGTATAGTCATTTTTGGTTTCAGCATCAACATAAGAATATGAAACCCATATGCTTAATGTATCCGTAATATCACCTGTTAAATCGAGCTCGACGCCTTTACTCGCTGCTTCACCTATGGCTGTTGCGTTAAAGTCGGCATCAAAAGTCGCGATGTTAGATTGTTTAACATTAAAGACGGCGAATGTGCCCGACAGGGCTCCGTCATTTAGAGCAAACTTTACACCTACCTCTGCTGATTCTGATTGATTAGGATCCAAGCCGTTCTCATCCGTTGCGCCAGAAAGAGGGCGAAAGTTTTCGCCGTAGGTGGCATAAAAAGACAAAGCGTCTGAAGCTTTATATACGACACCTAATTGCGGGCTGAGTTTTGATTCAGAATACTCAGAGACGCTATCCGAGCGACGATTAATCAGCTTTTGCTGATAGTCATCAAAGCGCGCACCTAAACGAATATCCAGTTTGTCGGTTAAGCTAATTTGATCTTGAATGTACACGCCCACACTCTCTTGTGTTTCAACACGATCAATATTACCGGCCAACGCCAGAGAAGATTCAGGATAAAGTCCGTAGGTCGGATTAAAAATGTTAATGCTTTGGTCAGTTGATCTGTCTCTAAGGGCAAACTGATCATTTTCAAATTTATCTGCATCAATCCCTACAATAATACTGTGCTTCAATGCACCGGTATCAAAACTACCGCTTAATTCTGCTCGAAATACTTGATAGACCGCATTGTAGTCACGATAACGGCTAAAACGCCCAAAATTGCCGTCTTCGTCAGGTGCTGAAAAGCCATTTTCCGACGCAAGTCCCTCAAGAGAGGTATCACGATAGTTAAAACCAACAAGTGCACTCCAGTCGGCATTTAAATCTTGTTGAAATTCGATTTGGTGGCCAAGTACATCGGTTTCTATCTGCCCATACCCTGGCTCACCGAGAAAACGACTTTCTGGTATGACACCCAGCTCCCCATCAATCGCTATCACACCACGATCAAATGGAATTTCCTGATGACTGTATTCGAGTTCGTAAGTAAGCTGACTGTCATCACTAATTCTCCACAAAACAGATGGACTTAGCCCTTGCTTGGTTGTTTCAACTGTGTCGCGAAAACTTTCTGCATCCTCATAAAAACCAACCAATCTGATAGCAACGTCATCTGAAATAGCCGTATTGACATCTACATCGGCACGCGCGGTACTGAAACTGCCGACTGATACGCTGAGCTCGGCTTTTTCATCAAAGTTAGCGCGTTTAGTGACTAGGTTGATCGTACCACCTGGCTCACCACGTCCAAACAACGCAGCACGTGGGCCTTTTAATACCTCAACAGACTCAATGCCCGATAAGTCACGGGCTCCACCAAAACCTCGGCCTGCATTAAAGCCATTAACCAAATAATTACTAGGCAAGTTTTCATCGCCCACAAAACCACGCACGGCAAAACTATTCCAAAGCCCACCAAAATTGTTTTGTCTGGACACCGAGCTTGATAAATCTAAAGCTTGAACGAGATCAAAAGCCCCAGCATTTGCCAACACTTCAGAGCTGATAAGTAATTCGGCCTGAGGCGTTTCCAAAGGACTAAATTCACCACGATATGCTTGGCGAGTGCCAATAACAGTAACAGTTTCAACGGCGCTTGTATCTGCCCCAGTATCTGCATTACCGTCTTGAAGCGTGTTATTTGCCTGTGCTGCAGAGGCAGCAAATATCCCTGCTACACAAATCGCTATGTAGGCTTGTTTAAATCCATTCTTACTGTTCATTCTGCACCTTTTTATAATTGTGTGTTGAATCTTTAAATTGAGGCAATGATGTTAAATGCGTTTTATCAAACTTTTCTTGAGCAAATAGCCATGGGTAATAAGCCATGCGTAATGCTTTGTGGAAGTCTCTAATATCCTGTTCGTACTCAAATGCAGCAAGCGCGTCAGTATTGGCTAAGCGGTTGAGTTTTCGTTGCAACAGTAGAGGAGGCGAGAGCAAAGTAGCGTAACCCGCTAGCTTGTATTTATTAGCAGCCGCGGCACGGTAATCATTTGAAAACTCACCTGCGGCTTGGTCGCCCACTTGCTGGAAAGCGTAATACCAGCCCCAGTCGAAGCCTTCGCCTTGGTGCGAATAGTCTGAATATTGAGGATGAGTAGTAACGAAAGCCTCCATTGTGGTTGACACCGGTAAATCCCAAGCATCATTTACGGTTTCGCGCTGAGTCAGCAAAATGTCGCCCCCTTTCGCTGAATGTACGCTGTTATTAATCAACAAGTCGCTCAATATTGGCAATACAAAGGCTAGTAATACCCAACAAGCAATTAGCATAGAGGCAATTCTTGGCGCACTGGCCAGATTTTTACCTAGCCAGACGCTAAGCACCGTCCAAAACGCCAAGTAAACAACACACCAAAGAGATATCAATAGAACCGCTTGAAATCCAGTTGAACTTATCATCGCGCCAATATAAAAGGGCAACATTAAGCACAATACTACAGCCCCAAAACGCACAAGACCGCGGCTTCCCCACAGCGCATATTTGGATTTAGCGGTGCTTACTAGTAAATCATGCCTGCCGCTGCTTCGCTCACTGGCTATTAAGTCGTGAAACAGCAGAATAATAAATAATGGAGCCAATGCACTAATGACAAATACAAAGTCGATTTTACCCGCTTGTGCTAATTCAGCGTTTTGCGAATCACTTTCATAAATTTGCCCTTCTAAAGCAAGCATTCTTACCCTGTGCTTCCAAGGGTAGACGTCACGCTCGCCAAGCGCGGCAAAAGCTAAACTGGAAGGTTCTGAATAGGTCAGATGAAAACTATAATAAGCCAGCGAGCCAGGGTCGTTGTATTTGGCTTGCGCTTCAAGTCGATCCCTTACATCAGCCAATTTCAAACGCTCTATGGTTTGCTGTTGCTGCGCCACTTCTGCTAAGCCCGTAAAGACAGCAAAACCAGATACTAAAAAACTACATAGCAGCAGTATTAATACATAACGCTGACGCAGCATAAAGCGCCATTCTCTGCCTATCTGCTTGAATAGATACGTCATACTGCACGCCTCCCAAAGAATCTAATTAGCGCACCAGCAATGGCAATCCACATGAATAATTGCGCGAATGCGGGCAAGCTTCTTTGCAAACGAGCACTAGCACTTTCCAACTGAAATTCAAAGTCTTGGATCATTTGCCAATTCTCTGCACTTACACGTGCTTTTTGCCCGGCTTCAGCGTTGGCATTTCGATTCATGTCGTCGGCATAGTTCAATTTGTTGACATGCACTTGATTCAAAGATTGTACAAAGCTAAATCGCAAGTCTTCCGCCTCTCGCATAAAACGATGATGGGTTTCAATACTTGTACCAGCACTTATCATTGACAAAGAACGTATGGCGACCATCGGCGATAACCAACCAAAGCTTCTTGCTAATTGAGTTTGGGCAAGCTCTTCTTGCATGCTATTTTCTGCAAATCGGTTAAGCACTTCGGTCAACTGGGCTTCTGAAGCGCGCGCCACAGCCCCTCTGAAGTTAATAGGCAGCTCTTCAACGGTTTGAACACTGTATTGCCTTAGTAATGAGGCTTTGAGCTGACTAAAGGCTGGATCATTAGCATTGTGACCATCACCTAATTTGCGTAACTCGGCAATAACTGCAAAATCTGTTTCTAATTTTCCTGGACTCACAATACTGGCAGAAGCGGTTGAACTGGCAATGCGAGGCATGACAATACAAAACAATATCCACACAAATAATAATGCCGTAAAGCTTTCACTATTTTTCGAAACCGCCGTGGAAACTAACAACACCACCAAGCTCCACACTAGCAAGTACAATATATATGCTGATAAGAAGCTGAGCACCACAACAATACTCTCGCCTTGCATTATCGCTATGCCGCTGGATGCAATAAGGGGTAACATAATGAGCCCTACGACACAAAGCAGCGCTAAGCCTTTGCCTATGATAAGCGTGAAAATAGAGGTTCCTTGCGACACAATGAAAGAAAGCGTTTGCGATTCTCGTTCTCGACTCACAGAACTATACGCAATCAAAATAAGTAACAACGGCGCCAGCACTTGTAATATAAATGCGGGAGATAAACTGCCTAAAGAAGTTAAGGCTGTACCCTGCTTTTGATCTGCAAACATTGCGCTATTTTGACGATGGCCTTCCAAAAAAATAGAATTACCTGTAAATGCATCAACGCCCGGATCGATAGTGCTCAAAGGCGAAGGTACTCTAAACGCATAGTGCCCGTAATGCACCATTCTATGCGGATGTCGGTCGGGTTGATCAACAAACGTTTGTTCAGCGGTATCTTGTAAAGATGATCGGGTGTGACTCAGCTCCATCATGGTAACTGCAGTCACAATGACTGATGACAAGGTCAGTAACAAACCAATCACAAGTACTGATATTGCAAGCTTAGAGCGCAGCCAATAACGCCACTCGTCTTTCGCCACCACCAACGCTTTAGCGAAGCTATGTGAACTCATACCGCCTTCCTTTGAGCGAAAGCAGCATGCACGTGCTCTGTGTCTATGCGGCCATTTTCAGGGGCATCATATTCACCTACTAGTTCACCATTACGCAGTAAGCCAATACGATCAGCCACTTGGCATGCGCCATACACATCATGGGTTACCATCAGAATACTGGCACCGCTGCTAGCTAATTCACGGACTAATTGATTAAATTCATCTATCGCCACGGGGTCTAAACCTGAGGTAGGTTCATCAAGAAGAAAAATAGGGGCTTCACGCAACAAGGCTAGCGCTATTGCAGTTTTCTGGCGCATGCCTTTTGAATATGTTTGCAGTTGACGATGCCACGCGCTCTCCTGCAAAGACACACGCTGAAATGCTTGATTTAGTTCATCTTCAGACTTTTTAATATCCGCTAAAGAGAGGAAATACTGCACATTTTCGTAAGCACTTAAATGCGGATAAAGTGTGGCAGATTCAGGCAAATAAGCGGTTTTTCTTCTAATAAAGTCTAGCGCTGAATATACTTCTTGCCCAGCTACAAAGACTTTACCGCTGGAAGGCTGATTAAAACCCAAAAGGGTTTTAAGGGTAGTTGACTTACCAGCACCATTGCCGCCTAGCAAGGCATATATTTCACCTTCGGCTACTTGGAAACTTAAGTTTCTTAAAATTGGCGCGTTTTTTATATCGACATGCAGTGAATTCGCCTCTATGGCGAATTGCGTTTTTTTAATTTTCACTAATAGCTACTTTATAAAAATATAACACTCATAATAATATGTTATATCATAACATAAGTGAATTGCAATTATAAAAATTGGAAAGCAAGCGAAATGAGCTTTTGTTAGCTGGGAAGGTCTTACATAAATCGCGTTCGTGATTGAAACACAAAGAATTAAGCGGGCAGGATCAGCGGCGATAACGAAGGCGTAGGTGCTTCAGCCATGACTTCCCAAGTACCAATATTCTATGAGTTAATGCTGGTTACTTAAATCATCAAAGGTGTCTGCGCTTATATGCAGGCGATCTAATAAGATGCGTATGCGATTAAAAACTTAGGTGAATTGTCACTGAATTGATTATTTTTTAGCTAAGTCGTTTTGACCGTGTGTACTCGTATTTCAAAATCCTTATCATTTATAACAACAAGCGAAAGCTTATGTTAGTTAACAGGCAATTTTTGTCTTTAACCAAAATTACTCAACGGCTCCTATGGGAGATCACGTTCCAGTCACGTTTTATTCAATTGTATAAATGTAATTCGCTTATGACGGAAATAATAAGTATAAACTGATACGTCGCCAGACTGTGTAAAAACTCCTATTACAACCGCCAAATCTTACCCTCTGTGATACTCAACCTTCCAAATGACTTAGTCACTGATTATTAGCGTTAGCACGGAATTTTGGATTTGGAGTGTTAAGGCGGGTTGTTGATGATAAAAGTGACGTTTGAAGGCAGTTTTATCTCATGAAATCAGGCTAAATCTCCCCTTATTGCCTGATGGCCTCCATCAAACCAGTTGTCCCCATTATTGTCATCATTCTCTTCAGGTTATAAGCCAGCACATGCAGGTTCATCTCGATACTGACATTCTTTCTACGCTTCATTAAAAAGTGTGTCGCGCCCATCCACATTTTGATAGTACCAAACGGATGCTCCACAGTTTGTTTTCTCACAACCGATATCTCTGGATTATCGTCGAGCCGCTGCTGCATCGCGTCTATCTCATCTTCGTGAACCCAACGTCTCATTTTCCTTAGCTCTTTTAATGACTTCGTGCATTTATCTCTAATACTACAATCACGGCAAGCGTAAAAATTAACGTATACCTTTTGCTCAAGGCCTCTTTCGGTCACGTCACGTTGGTACGGTAATTCCTCGCCCGCTGGGCAAATATAAAGGTCTTGGTCTTTATCGTATTTAAATAATGATTTGTTGAATATGCCTTTTTTTTCTGAGCCTGATGTATCAGTCTGTGGCACGTTTGCCGTCATGCCTAAGTCTTGTGTCGCTTTAATATCTATGCGACTAAAGTAGCCCTTGTCGGCGATGATAGTGATGTCTTTCTTACCCAACGTTTTTTGAACTTGCGCTGCTACTGAGGTGAGCTGGCCCCTGTCGGTTGTCATGGTGACATCGTGTTCAATAATCAAGTGATGCTTAGTATCCACAGCGCTTTGCACGTTGTAGCACACCTGTCTTTCCATATGTTGCGTCTTCATCAAACGTGCATCAGGGTCGGTTTGTGATACTTGCTTGTCTGGGTGTTCATTCACTTGTATTTCGAGTGCTTTAAGCTCAATTAATCGCTGCTCAAGCCATGCTAATTTTGAAGTAGATATTGTGGTGTCAATATTCTTTTCATCCCCGTCTTTGGTGTCCATTTGACTTAAGTATTGTTGAATACTCTTTTCTGTTCGCTCGATATGAGCCTGAACTTTGGCGGGTGTATAATTCTTGGATTTGTTGTTGACGGCTTTAAACTTACTACCATCAATGGCGAACGCTGAATCCTCAAACATGTTGAGCTGACGACATAACTCAACAAACTTGCGGCAGACATTTTTGATCCCCTTGCCATTATCTTTTCTAAAGTTGGCGATAGTTTTAAAGTCAGGCCTTAAACGCTCAAGCAACCACATTAATTCAACGTTGCGGTGACTTTCCTTTTCCAACCTGCGAGATGACTGAATGCGATTTAAGTAACCATAGATGTAGAGTTTTAACATTGTGGAAGGATGGTAGCCTGGCCGGCCAGTAAGCTTTGGGTTAACGGTCTCAAAACCTAAGTCTAATAAATCAAGGTGGTCAACAAATATATCGATAACTCGAACTGGATTATCTTCGGTAACAAAGTCATCTATTGCTTCTGGGAAGAGTGTCGATTGGTGTCTTGGTTGACCTTTAATATGGTGAGACATGTCAGATATACTCTGGTTTGGCTTACCATTTTATTATACTAAATTCGGTCTTAAAGTTGGACCGGTGGCTAAGACTGATTGATCATAAACATCACATACTTAGACCAAAAGGTGATCAATAGTTTTTACACAGTCTGTCGCCTAACTGCCCAAAGCGCCAGTTTAAGGATTGATGTTCCTATGTCCGCTTTTGGCTGTCAGTTGCCGTAAAGCTCAACTAATACCCTAATACCCTAATACCGCTATGAGTGGCTATGCAGATAATGAGTATTAACAATTTTAGACTTTGTGTTGGATTAGAGGTGAACCACGAAGTTTGATTTTAACAAAAATAAATATTTCTTTTTTTCAACAGCTTAACTAAGTCCCTTGAACAGTCGGGGTATAATATGGGGTATCCCAATTTGTGTTCTTTATTTTTTGATTAAATATCAGTTGTTTGAGTTATGAGTGGGCGGCATGATGTAATCATGCCCGATTACATATTCCGTTTAGCGTCATAAGCTAATAAAAAGCCTTGGGTTAATATACCAATGTCCACCCCATTCAAACCTCCCGAACATGATCTTCTCCCACCCCTCAAAGTGCTGATAAGCCGCAATAAAAAAGCCAAATGCTGCGGTGGTGCTGGCAAAGTATAAATTTATCCAGTTACGCGGGTTGGGTAACAGTAAGCTCAAACCTAATAGCCCGATGATTGTGCGTTGTGCTTGGCAGTATGGGCAAACATAGACCAAGTCTAGTTAGCTCTGGGTCCACGCAATGATGCAAATAGCTATCGCAACTAGGCCTAAAGACCTCCTATTGCAATATAGTCAATTCAATAAAGTCTTATCCATATTATTGTGTTTCCTCTGGGATATCTATTCGTCGTGTTTTCACATTGGATCTAATGTCAACAGGACTCTTTTTTGGATTAATGAATTGGGTGGAGAACGATGTATTGCTCCTCTGCCTTCGTTTTTTGGCCAAGCATCCCCTTTCAGCAACAGCACATCACCTTGTTTAGCACTCAATATTGAACATTTATCTTCCATTTGGCTAAGTGCTTTTGTTTGGTTTAATGATTCAAGACCACCCTTAGCAATATGTGGCAACCATTGGGTACCTTTACCCATATAAGTGCAAATAAGTCGGCCGCTAATTTTATCAGTATGAAATTTGGGGCACATTGCATGGTCGAGCGTTATTAATCTTAAGCCCACAGACTTACAATCAAATATGCAACACATCATATCTGACAATAACTGCACGTCTTCTAGAAAGTCATGTTTGTATGGTGAGTCTGGTAATAGGCTGTTAAATTCAGAAAATACCTCTTCTGGAGAGATTTCCCTTACCACTTTAATTTGATGTTCGGCAAGTGATGTAGAGTACTCATTTACAGACTGAGAAAGCTTTCGTTGCCACCCGCATACATTAATATGCTCGGCAAAGAAATGTGTAAAAACATCATGGTGATCTGACATGTAAGTGCTTGAATTTAGTTCGGGTTGAACAGCAATCATCCTTCGATTTCCCATATTGGAAATGGGTCTGGCAAACGTCGCCAAGCTTTTTGGCCTTGCAACATTTCTTCTTGCGACAATAAACATTCATCAAGCGCTGTTTGGATCTGCGATTGGTTTAAACCTTGACCAATAAAAACCAGTTCTTGGCGCATATCACCGAAAGGTTCCTCCCACAGTGAATCAATGGCTTCAAGGGAGGCTGTATCGTCTGGCCAATCGGGTTTGGGTATTGCCTTCCAAAAAAGTCCTGCAGCACCATATCTAGCGATGCCGCCGGCTTGACTCCATTGTCCTGCTAGCATAGGTCTGGTGGCGAGCCAAAAGAATCCCTTGGAGCGAATGAGCTTACCCGTTGGCCACTCTTGATGTAGGAACTCGAAAAATTTATTAGGATGAAAAGGACGCCTCGCTCGGTATACAAAGCTACTGATACCAAACTGTTCGGTTTCTGGTATGTGTTCGCCGCGTAACTCTTTTAACCAACCAGGTGATTGCTGTGCCTTCTCATAATTAAATAACTGTGTGTTTAACACTTCGTCTATGGCAATTTTGCCATTTGAAATAGGAATAATCTTCGCATCAGGGTTGAGTGAGAATAATGTTGCCTTGACTTCATGTAGTTGCTGCTCAGAAATCAGATCAGTTTTGCTGATCAAAATGACGTTACAAAATTCAATTTGGTCAATGAGCAGATCGGCGACACTTCGCTCATCATCCTCACCTAAGGATTCTTGCGTGTCACAAAGATCTTTGGCTTCTTGAAAGTCACTTAAAAAATTTGCGCCGTCTACCACAGTAACCAGTGTGTCGAGCCTAGCTACCTTTGCCAAGTTGTTGCCGTCTTCATCTTCAAAGGTGAATGTTTCAGCCACTGGCAAGGGTTCAGAGATCCCAGTAGATTCTATCAACAAATAATCAAATCGGTTTTGTGCGGCGAGAGCATTGATTTCTAATAATAAGTCTTCTCTGAGCGTGCAGCAGATACAGCCATTACTCATTTCAATAAGCTTTTCATCTGTGCGATTGAGACTGACTTCGTTGCTGATGTGAGCAGCGTCTACATTGACCTCGCTCATATCATTTACAATCACCGCAACGCGGATATCTTGCCTATTATTGAGTATGGCGTTAAGCACCGTAGTTTTACCTGCGCCTAAATACCCGGATAGCAAGGTCACGGGTAAGCGACTGTCATCTGTAGAAGTGTGAATAGCTTCGTTCATATATATTCTCGTTGGTAATATTCGTTACAAAATAGGGTGACAGCACATGTACCTAATGAGCCGCTTTATGCCTTACTAAGGTTTGACTAAGAAAATGCGCGCCGATAAGACAAATCGAACCCAGCACTGTTAGCGAAACTTCATTTGCGCCATGATTAAATTGTGCAGAAATGATTGTGACAAAACCGCTACCAGTCAGTATCAGTAGCCACTGATTTCGCGTTACCAGCCAGCGCCCGGGTATGCTACTTAGCGCAATGACAAACACTGGAAACAACAGGAGCCTATGCACCCATTCCGCTTCTAAGTGACCTAAAAGAATATTGGTCCCCATTACCAAAATGAGTACTGGGGTGAGTAATCAAAGACACAGGCACAAGAAGGCGAAAAAATGCCGAATTTGTCTTTCATAAATAACGAGTATTCTTAGGTTAATTAAATTATTGTTATAATATAACATCTCATTAAAACGCGGTGCAATACAAAATTATTCAAAACAGTCCTTGTGCGTTTAGAGAAGGTCCAAAGTAAAGATAAAAAGGTATGCTATGAATATGAAAGTAATTATGCGATTTACTGGTGCTTTGATTACGACGGTGTTTGTGGACCAACCGGTATCTAAGAAGCAGAGACAAAAATGGACTGTAATTTTGTTGTATAAATAATATTCACAAAATCGAATCATAAATTAGTGGGGGGTATAAGTTGGGGTACCTTTATTCGCACTCGTTAAAACGAGCAATAAGAACATATAGATAAGCGGTCTATGGGAGGCATAATGTAATAGGATTTACATTTTATTCTAAGAAAGCTCGAACCACTTAAACGAGAACCCGGATAGTAATATTCAGGCTTTTTTATCTATTATTTTGAATAAAACATTTAATTTTATTTCGTACTTCTATGGCGTTTTGATGCACCTAGTGCCTTAGCTGGATTTCAATACGACTTGGCGTTTCAGCAGTTTGGGAGATTATGCACCTCGAACCACATGCCTCGTTTATCTTTTTGGTATTGTTTCGAGCACCGTAAATCCAATAGATTAAAAAGCCATTTTACTTTCTTAAAAGTTGTTGTTTCAGTAATAACTCTGATCTCACTGCCATCATCACCACATTCTAGTGCTAGTTGATTGCCAGGAAACTCTTGATAAGCAGAAGCAATCATTTTATATGTTTTAGGTAAATGGTGTTGTGGTTGAATTAACCGGACACTTCAATAAAGGATTATAATCCTGTTAATTGAGGTGAATATGACTAAACGAACAAATAAACATTATCCCGCAGA
>Ga0206127_1000162_pt1 | contig 85750 bp, 70 predicted proteins | sample Helgoland_Spring_6_FD_148646 | JGI IMG/M metagenome (GOLD analysis project Ga0206127, IMG submission 148646) | Pelagic subsurface seawater microbial communities from Kabeltonne, Helgoland, North Sea - Helgoland_Spring_Bloom_20160419_1 | ecosystem: Environmental > Aquatic > Marine > Epipelagic ...
GTGAATGGGCTCATAACCTGAAGGTCGTAGGTTCAAATCCTACTCCCGCAACCAACTGAAACGAACTTTGTTAAACCAACATAGCCCGCCCTTCCGGCGGGCTTTGTTTTGTCCAGCATCTCCAGGAACTTACCTTCCAGCGTGATGGTGTGCCCTCCCGCCTTTGCGGGGTGGACGTTCACGGCGGAAATGAGTTCTCGCAGCTCCAAACCGGCGCGTCCGACGACATCCTCCTGTGACAGCATCCCCACCAGGTCATCGACATACTCCCGATAAAGCTCCGGCAGGTTGTCCGGCAAATCCACGGGCGCGGGCGTAGCTGCGACTCGTTGCGCTGTCATCTGCGTCAGCTCCACCTCCACATCATTAAGGAACTTGATGACTGCGGACGAGTAGTCTCCGTCGGCAACGGCCTTCAGGAGGTTGTCCCGCTTGCGCTCCTGCTCCGCGATCATCTTGTCCCGGTGCTTCAGCTCCTCGCCGACGGACTTTCCCTGCGCGTGGGTATGCCGCTCGAAATCGACTTTGAACTTGGCGAACGCGGCGTCCTGCATCAGTCCATCGCGCAACTCCGTCAGCGTGATGTGCTCGACATCGGTTTGCAGGATGCCCTTCATCCCCGCGCAAATGGACACGCCCTTCTCACGGGCATTGGCGCAGTAGTAGCGTCTCTTCCCAGCCGTGGCGTTGCCGCCGGCCACGGTCATTGGGCCGCCGCAAAGTCCGCAGCGAACAAGCCCCGACAGCAGATACTTCCGGCGCTTGTTCTGTCGTGTCACGGCGAGCGTACCGCCGTCGGCAGCGACGGTCTTGCGCTCCTTCGACATCGCCTCCTGGCGCGCCTTGGCCGCATCCCAGAGCGCTTGGTCGACAAGCCGCAGCTCTGGAAGTTCGGTCAGCGTCAGCTTCTCAGATGGGTTCAGCCGCGACACGCGGCGCCCCGTTTTCGGGTCCTTGGAATACCGCAGTCGGTTCCAAATCCGCCGACCGACATAAAGCTCGTTGTTGAGAATGCCGGTGCCGCGTTCGCGATTCCCGTTGATCGTGTTCTGCTTCCAATGCCCACTCGTCTTGCGCTTGGTGCCGACTGCCGGGGAGGGAATAAGATCCTGGTTCAGCCCTGTGGCGATCTTCAATGGCGATTTACCTTCGGCATACTCCTTGAAGATCCGCCTTATGATGATGGCCTCATCCTCGTGAATCACGAGGTCGCCTTTCTCTGCGCCAGGACGGTAGCCATACGATATTCCGCCCGCACTCTTGCCCGCTGTGATGCGACCGCTCAGTCCCCGCCGCGTCTTGAAGGCCAGCGCCTCCAGAAAGGCGGCTGCCATCGTCGATGAGAAGCCCAGCTTGATGGCGTCGACGTAGCCACTGTCGAGCGCGTAGAGCTCGACCTCGTTGTGCGTCGCAATTTTGTAGAAGCGCGCCGAGTGCTCCTGATCGCGCGACAGACGGTCGACGCTCTCGAAGAGCACAAGGTCGCAGCGCCGTTGCTCAAGATCATTCATGAGCGCTTGGTAGCCTGGCCGGTCGTCCCGGGTGCCGGTGATACCTTCGTCCGATCGCACATCGACGACGGTCCAGCCGTTGGAGATCGCCTCTCGTTGACACTGGTCGATCTGGTCTTTGACCGATGTTGGGCTCTGCATGTCTGACGAATATCGCGCGTAGATGATGACCTTGCGATGTTGTGGAAATGTAGCGTGTCGGGTCATTGGTCATCCTCCAGTCTTCATAGTTGGATCAAATAGATGACGCCGGGCCTTCTGGCGTCAAACAAAGGTGTTGGGCAGGGTTAATCGTACTCCGTTCTTTGAAATCTATTCGGTGAAAAAGCATACCGCCAACTATCTCAACGAAATATAAACGATAAAGACGAAAAAAGCGTGACCAGACAAAGGCATAAGGGTAGCCTGAACATCCGTCGTCAGGCGTCGCCGTCTCTGCCTCCCGCTTCTGCGAGAGCTTCCGGACTGCGGCTTCTGCGAGGAGGTCGATCAGTTTGTCGAGTGGCATTGGCGGTTCCTTTCCTGTTGGGCATCAAGCAACCGGCAGCGTGGAACCCCCGAGACCCCGCACAAGGGTGACCATAACGCCCGCAGGGAAATCCCTGCGGGCGTCTTTACGTCAACGGATGCAAAATGCAGCGGAAATACACAGGCATATTGATGCCGACCGCGTCCTCAAAACGCAGACCAAGCGTCGTAGGGCTACCCTCACGCATAGCAGACACTGAAGCCTGTCGCGGCGAAAGGCAGGAACGAGCCCACACCGGACCTGTTGATTTTGTGCTGCGTGCGCTCGCAGCGTAGTAATTGCTGCGGCAGCGTAAATTACTACGCCGCTGCGCGGCAGGAAAACCGGTCATTCATGCGAACCGCAGTGGAAACGACACGCTCAAGGATCAAGTCGCGGACTTTGTTGCCGTTCGTCCTGAAAACCCAATGACTGCTTCATTTGTAGACCCCATCATCGAGGCGTAGTGGAAAAGTTGAAACACAGTTCTGGGACCTGATCCTCCGCTTACTTGGTGGTCACCTGTTTGATCACTTAAATCAGCCTACAGTGAACTGGATTGAGTGCTGCAAATCAAACCAGTGTCAGTTGTTTCTGGTCCAATTTTGTGGCGACCTGCAGCTGTGCAATCTCCCTCCAGTAGCTACAAGCGCGATGGTTTCCTACGTACGATCATCGCGGAAGCAGTCGGACACTCCCCAAAAAGCGGCAAGTCAACTGGGGTCGGGCGCTTCGGAGGCATCGAAGTCGCTGGCGTGTTCATAGGTACCAGCCTTTAATCGAAGGCTATCCTCCAAAATGGATGCCAAGGCCGCGACGCTGACAAGGAACCCTGAGATTGGGACAATGCTGATTGCATAGCTCTTTGGCATGTAATTCGGCTTGTAGACAAAGCTGCCATCTTCCCAAGCGAAGTACCACATTTCCCAATATTTGCCGCCCATCGTGGAAACAGCTTCAACCCCGTAGATGATCATCACGATACCCAGCCCGAAGATCACCACAGACCAAAACTGTTGAATGACGAAGGCGACTCTGATCGGTAGCCAAGAATATATCAAGTCTAGGGCGATATGGTCCCTGTCGCGAACTGTCAGCGCAAGGGCGATGAAAACCAGCCAGATATTGCTAAGAACCGTCAAAAGGTCCCCCCAGACAGGCGGATTTTCAAATACATAACGCATGACGACGGTGTAGACCGTGAAAGCAACCATCAGCAGCAGCAGAACAGCGCAGAAAGCAGTGAGGGTTTTCTTGACAGCGCGGTCGATGAACTTGAAGGCGGTTAGCATCGGGAAGCCCCCAAGATCAAAGCTGTGATGGCGATAATGGTGGGCATATAGACGTGATTAAGTGTCATTTCACGAACCCCAAAGCTTTCGGCAGGAACATCGTAATGTCGGGTACAACAATCAGCACGAATAGCAGCGCGAAGAGCGCCACGAGGTAAGGCAGCATCGCAACTGCGACCTTCTCAAGTCTGACGTTCGCGATTGCTCCGGCCGTGAAGAACGCCACTCCGACAGGAGGCGTCACCGAGCCGATCAAGAAACCGACAACCACGACCAGTGCCGCCTGCACATCCGGATAACCTGCCTTCACCATGACATCTACAAGCACCGGCCCTACGACGATGATATTAGCCGCTGAGTCCATAACCATGCCCAAAAGACAGATGAATAGAACCAGGACGAGCGCGAACAATAGTGGGTTGTGAGTATAACTCAGAAGCCATTGTTCGAGATCGTTGATCGCCCCCATTGAGGTCAGCAACCAGCTGAATGGACCAGAGGCCGCGATGATGATAAACACCATTGCCGAATTGCGAAAGGCTCGGACAAAGGCGCTCTTGCAATTTGTCCAGGTAATAGTGCGATAGACGAAAAGCCCAACAGCCAGCGCAATGGTTGCCGTCAGTGCACCTGCTTCGACCACCCCCGCAATACCAAACACGACAGATCCGACCAGAACAACCGGAATAAGCAGCGCAAAAGAGGACTTGTAGCCCACGACCATCACCGCTTTGAGGCTGAATGGCTCCTCGCTCCGCTCAAAATTATTGCGGCGCGCGATGATGTAGTTGATGACCATCAGCAGCGCGCCGATCAGGAGGCCCGGAATGATTCCAGCCGCAAAAAGGGCACCTACGGAAATGCCTCCCGCATTCGCGAGCACGATCATCATGATCGAGGGCGGGATAATTCCACCGATGGTGGAACTGACCGCCGTGATCGCCGCGGCAAACGCTGGAGGGTAGCCTGCCTTTTTCATCGCGGGCACCAGCAGGGACCCGACGGTAGCTGTGTCAGCGACGACCGATCCGTTCATGCCTGCAAAAAACATGCTGACCAGGACATTGACTTGCGCCAAGCTACCCCGTGCACGCCCGATCAGGCGACGGCTTAGCTCGACCAACCTGTCCGTGATCGTAGCACTGGTCATTAATTCACCAGTCAACATGAAAAACGGAATGGCTGTAAGTGGAACCGAGTCGATAGCGCTGAACATCTGACTGGGGATAAGGATCATCGGCGCTGCGTCGGTGAGCAGGATGTAGACCACCGGGATCATGATCAGTGTGAATCCAACAGGTGCACCGAGCAATATCAGCATCACCAGAACGATCATGAGCACTATGCTTTCCATCGGGGCCTTGTTCCTGTTCAGTTTGGCGAATTGAAATGTGGTGAGCGAATTTCGCGGCGCAGAATTAGGGTCCCACGCCGCGTTTATTGTGGAATGCCCTAGAGCGCCCCGGCTTCTTTCAATTGAGCGATGAAATCATTCATCCCCTGCTCTTCGAGAACACGAGTGGCCGTTTCAGGATCGAATGTGCCTTTGGCATTGATCCAAGCATCGACTGCACCTGCGCGCCACAACGCGATTTCTTCCTCGGTTGGAACATACCACTCCGTAACTGCTGCCTTGATTATGGCCTCGCCGTCGGCAACCCACTTGCGGTCAAGTTCCTGCTGGCTTTGACCAAATGCATCAGCGGCGGTGTGAAGCCATTCGCGCTCTTGATCGGTCAGCGCGTCATACTGGCGTTTGTCCATCGACAACTGGTTGCCAGACCACGAACCATTGATTTCGGTAAAGAACTTGGCAACTTCGTGTAGCTTCGCGATTTCCTGCCAAGGAGTCGCCACATACTGACCCGAGACAACACCGGTCTGAAGGCCTTGATAAAGTTGGGTCCAGTCATATGGGACCGGCACGGCACCCCAATTGCTGATCAGAGTGTATTCAATCGGGCTTTTGGTGACGCGCCATTTGATGCCCTCCATGTCCGAGGGCACATGCACGGGACGCAGGGCATTTCCGAGCTGACGAAATCCACCGCTTGAATAGACTGTCAGGCAGACATGGCCTGACTCTTCAGCGGCGATTTCACATTGCTTCTTTGCCAACCACTCGGAAGAAATTCTGTCTGCGTCTTCTGCGGACTTAAAAATGTAGGGCAAATCAAAGATCGACAGCGAAGTACCAAAGCTTTGAAAGTTGGCGGTCGAGCTGGTCCAGAGTTGTATCAGCCCTTGATTGGCCTGCTCGCCACAAGTCTGCTCACCGCACAGCGAACTGCGATAGTGTGGCTCAATCCGCATCTGACCGCCGGACACTTCTTCCAGTGTCGGCATCAGCGCCTGTTCGATCCCATCGCCGATGGGCATGCCCAACTGACCAACGGTGCCCAGCTTCAACACCATTTCTGCGCTAGCACCCTGCGCCGATACAGCCATGGCAGTTGCAATTGCAAAAAGTTTTCCTACGGTTTTCGTTTTCATGTTTTCACCTTCCTTTGACAGAGATTTCTTGGGTGCACTGTTTACCGCCGCGGTCTTCTTTGAAAGTGACAGATGAAGTGAATGAAGAGGACAGAGCGGCGTAAATTTGAGCGGAAGCCAGAAAGTCGGGTAAGGTGCAAAGCCATGGTAAGCCACTTTGTCAGGGAGTCGCCTCGTTGAGTTTAACCGCCCCAAAATTTCTAAGGCTACCGAAGAGTTCGACGCTGAGCCTGCGCGATCAAATTTGCGAGGTAGTGAGCGCCGCGATTACCGCTGAGTCGTTGGCACCGGGGCGTCCACTTCCCTCTTGCCGCGAACTCGCAGAGCAGTTTGGTGTTTCACGAAACACGGTTTTCGCGGCTTACAACCGTTTGATCGACTTGGAGCTTCTGATTTCCCGCGACCGCTCTGGCTATTTTGTGAATCCGCAAATGGTCTCTTTGAAAAAGGCAAGCGAGATCAAAGCAGACGACAACACTGCCGCTCTCTGCCCAGTTGTTTTTCAGCCCAATAACCTGATGCCGGTGGTCAATCCTCTGGACTGGAACAGCTATCCGTACCCATTTATCTATAACCAGATCGACCCTGAACTGTTCCCCGTCGATAGCTGGCGCGAGTGCACAAGACAGGCTTTGGGACGCAAACAGATGCCTACTTGGGCCAACGATTCTGTCGAAAGTGACAGCCCCCAACTTATCCAGCAACTGCGGCAAAGGTTGCTGAACACACGTGGCATCTATGCCGAAGAGGACGAGATCCTGATAACGCTTGGCTCGCAAAATGCACTCTTCATACTTGGCACCATATTCGCGCCGAACAGGAAGCCCGTGGCGCTCGAAGATCCCGGCTTCTTTGGCGCGCGCAACGCCTTCCGTTTGTCTGGCAACGAATTAATTGGCGTTCCTGTCGACAAGGATGGGCTGATCCCATCGGCCATCCCCAAGGGATGTCAACTGGTCTTCACCACACCAAGCCACCAGTTCCCGACCATGGTAACCATGAGCCAAGGACGTCGCGAAGAACTGATTGCATCGGCGACAGAGAAAGACTTCATGATCATCGAGGACGATTACGAAGCAGAGATGAACTATGTCACCAAATCTTCACCGTCCTTGCGTTCGATGGATCAATCCGGCCGTGTTATCTACGTCGGTAGCCTGTCAAAAACTGTATCTCCTGGTCTCAGGCTTGGTTTCATAGTCGCCCATCGGGACATTATTCGCGAGGCACGCGTTGCACGCGGTGTAATGATGCGGCACCCGCCGACCATCGTTCAGGAAATCCTAGCTCTGTTCTTCCGATTGGGCCACTATGATGCCCATCTGCGCAATATCGAGCGGCGTTATGAAAAACGCTGGCACGCAATGACCACAGCCCTGAGCAATCATCTTGGCATGTTGCAGCGAACCGCGTCCAAGGGTGGGACATCGTTCTGGCTGACGGGTCCTGAGGGGTTTGATGCAGCGGAATTGGCTCTGCGCCTGCGCGCACGCGGAGTCTTGGTTGACAGGGGGCGGGACTACTTCCTCAACTATGACAATAACAGAAGCTTCCGCTTGGGATTTGCCTATGTCCCGGTGTCAAAACTTGAAGCGGGCGTCCGGATTATCGCTGATGAAGTTCTGGCTGCACTGTAGCTTCCTTTTTTAGGTGAAATCCAACTGTCCCTTCGAAAGGCCGCACCTGTCTCTCGTGGCAAGTCCTCGTTTCCAGTTAACTGGGTTTCTATATGCAAGGGCAAAAAAGGCCTTTGACCTAATTAACTCGGTTCTAGGAGGCAGCCTTTTGTTGGATCGAATAAAGACCAATCCCAAGTTGATACCGTTCACCTTCCAAGTCTCAGATGAAGCTCTTGAGAGCATCCTTAAGCGGGTCGCTAATTATCCATGGCACTACATGCCGGAGGATGGCGGTTGGAACTACGGTACCAACATGAACTATCTCAAAGAGCTTTGCGCCTATTGGGTCGATGGCTTCGACTGGCGCGCGCAGGAGGCGCGCATCAACAGCTTTTCGCATTTCAAGACTCCGGTCGACGACATCGACATGCATTTTATCTGTGAGCCGGGCAGCGGGCCTAACCCGATGCCCCTGATGATCAGCCATGGCTGGCCCGGGTCAGTGGCCGAGTTCTTTCATTTAATAGAACCGCTGGCCCATCCTGAACGGTTTGGTGGCGATGTCAGCGATGCCTTCACCGTCATCGCGCCATCCTTGCCCGGCTTTGGTTTTTCCGAACGCCCCCAGCGCCCCTACGGCCCGCGAAAAATGGCGAGCGTCATCAATTCCTTGATGACCGACACTTTGGGCATCGACGGCTATCTCGCACAGGGCGGTGATTGGGGCGGCGCGATCTGTTCCTGGCTGGGCTATGATCACGCGCCAGCCTGCGCGGCTATTCACATCAATGTCTTGACAATGCGCCATCCCGACGGGCCGCAAACGCCCGAGGAGGTGGCTTGGGAAGAACAATTCGACCGTGATCAGATCATGCAGAACGGCTATCGCACTCAGCAGGCGACCCGTCCGCAAACGCTAAGCTATGCGATGATGGACAGTCCGGTGGGCATTGCGGCTTGGCTGGTGGAAAAGTTCCATGACTGGTCGGATGTGCCGGTAGGAGACATTGAAAACGCGCATTCCAAGGATGAGCTCCTGACCAATATTATGATCTATATCGCCACGCGCACATTCAATTCCGCATCCTGGATCTATTATGGTCGGCGCGAAGAAGGCGGGCGCATTCTCTCGCCCGATGGTGCCCGCGTCGAAGTGCCGACCGGCTGTGCCGTCTTCCCGAAGGAAATGCTGCGCTGGCCGCCAAGGTCCTACGCCGAGCGCATTTATAACATCCAACATTGGACAGAAATGCCCCGCGGCGGCCATTTCGCAGCGATGGAAGAACCCGAAATGCTGCTCAACGACATTCGCAAATTCGCGCGCAGCCTGCGCAAACAAGACAACGGAGCCACCCGATGACCATGACACATGCCGACTTCCAAGCCATCGCCGCCAAGCTGAACCCTAACGGGCGGGCCTATATCGACGGCAAATTCTGCGATGCAGCCGATGGCGACAAATTCGAGACGATCAATCCGGCAACCGGGAAGGTTCTGGCCGAGGTTGCGCATTGCAAAGCGGCGGATGTTGACCGTGCCGTTGCCGCTGCCCGCCGGGTGTTCAACCAAGGTACCTGGTCGCGGGCAGAGCCGGAACATCGCAAGGAAGTGCTGTTGAAAGTCGCCGCCCTCGTACGCAAACACACTAATGAACTGGCGGTTCTTGAAAGCCTTGATACCGGCAAGACCATCACCGACTGCCTGCATGAGGTGGGCACCGAAGTGCCGAAGTTTTTCCAGTGGTACGCAGAACTTGCGGACAAGACCTTTGGCAAGATCGCACCCACCGGTCCGGGCGCGATGGCGCTGATCACCTATGAGCCTGCCGGTATTGCAGGCGCGGTTCTACCCTGGAATTTCCCGCTGGTTATGGCCGCCTGGAAAATTGCGCCTTCGCTTGCGGTCGGATGTTCTGCAATAATCAAACCAGCCGAACAAACACCGCTGACCACCCTTCGTCTGGCTCAGTTGATGGAAGAGGCCGGCGTTCCGTCGGGCGTCATCAATATCATTCCGGGCTATGGCCATACCGCAGGCCAGGCAATTGGCTTGCACAATGACATCGATACCTTGTCCTTCACTGGCTCGACCGAGGTGGGCCGGATGTTCATGCGCTATTCCGGCGACAGCAACCTCAAAGGCGTTGGTCTTGAGATGGGCGGCAAGAGCCCTTTTATTGTGTTGGATGATGCGCCGATCACCGATGATCTGATCGAACACGCCGCCATGTCGGCGTTTTGGAACGGTGGGCAGAACTGCTCGGCTAATATGCGCCAACTTATCGCAGCACCTCTGGTCGAAGAATTTACTGCCCGCGTCTGTGAGAGGGTCAAAACCTTCCGTCTTGGCGATCCGCTGGACCCGTCAACCGATATCGGCTCGATGATCACCAAGGATCACAAGACCATGGTGATGGATTATATCCAGAGCGGTATGGACCAGGGCGCGCGCAAAATCATGGGCGGCAACAGCGACCTGCCCGGCTTTTTCATTGAACCGACCGTGTTTGAAGCTGTTACACCCGACATGAAAATCGCTCGCGAGGAAATCTTTGGCCCGGTGCTTGGGATCATGTCGGTCAGATCGGATGCCGAAGCGCTCGCGATTGCGAGCGACACCGAATACGGCCTGCACGCGACTGTATTTACGCGCGATATCGACCGAGCGCTACACATGGCCCGTTCGCTGCCTTGCGGCACAGTGTCGGTCAACGGCTTTTCCGAAGGCGATATCAAAACACCGTTCGGCGGCTACAAAATGTCAGGTTCGCTAGCCCGCGACAACGGCACCGAAGCATTGGCGCAATATATGCAGACCAAGACGATCTGGATCACTACTTAGTAGGAACCTGCTTCCAAGATTGTTTTGTCCAACTATTGGGCTGCCTCGCAGATCGAGGTGGCCTAATTTCTCATTCTAAACCATGTGCCTTCAGCCTTGGGAAAACGCACACTAGACAAAGGTTTTACCAATGCAGCCCGTTGTTCCTGCCCTTAAGCTTCTTCAGCGATTTAGCGCCTTTACGCGTGAGAATGGCCAAGGGTTTCTTGTGTCCTTTGTCGTCGCCGCGGCCGCCCAATTTCTGTCAGAGCACTACGGCGCGCCCGCCATGCTCATGGCGTTGTTACTGGGGATAGCATTCAACTTCCTGGGCGAAGATGGAGCCTGCAAAGCCGGGGTCGCATTCACCTCCCGCACGGTGCTGCGCCTTGGCGTAGCGTTGATGGGCGCTCGGATCAGTCTCGACCTTATGGTCGGGCTCGGATTTGAGCTGATTGCGCTCGTTGTCGTAGGGGTAATCGTGACCATTTTCTTCGGACTCCTCGGCGCGCGGCTTCTGAATCGCGGTTGGCGCTTTGGCCTGCTGACAGGTGGGTCAGTGGCAATTTGCGGAGCCTCCGCCGCGATGGCAATCTCGGCAGTTTTACCCAAAAACGAGCAGTCCGAACGCAACCTGATCTTTACCGTTCTGTCAGTTACGGTTCTGTCAACCATCGCAATGATCGTCTATCCGATCCTGTGCGAGCTTTTTGCGTTCAGCCCCGAGGTCGCGGGCGTGTTCCTTGGCGGAACCATTCATGACGTGGCACAAGTGGTTGGCGCTGGTTTTTCTGTTTCGGATCAGACTGGCGAAGTCGCCACTCTGGTCAAGCTGATCCGCGTGGCCATGCTTGCGCCAGTTGTGCTTGTCATTTCCGTTCTGGTCCGCCGCAGTGCTGCTGCGCAGGAGAGTGACGAGAAACGCCCGCCCATCCTGCCCCTGTTCGTCATCGGGTTTCTGATCTTCGCGGCGATGAATTCGGCGGGTCTGATCGCAGCATCTATCGTTAACGCCATGTCCAGTTTGTCTCGCTGGGCACTTTTGGTTTCGATTGCTGCAGTGGGCATGAAAACCTCACTCAAGCGCATCCTTGATGTTGGCAGCCAAGCCATTATTTTGATTGTCGCTGAGACGATTTTCATAGTTGCATTCGTGTTACTTGGAGTATTATCGCTCTGAACGTTGTCGATTAGCCGCCTTTTGCTTTCGCAGAAACGCATGGTGGTGCTTCAGCGGCGAAGCCGACCTTCGTTTTCAAGCTATAATACTTCGTCAGCGCTACGTTGATGTTTGGGCTGGAGGGTTGGATGGAGGGCAAACCATGCCGAGAGTCTAACTTCCCGCCGTCACCCCGAAACGCAGAGCTTGGAACAAGGGGCGCCTTGTCGGGCAAAAGCGACCGTTGCTTCCCAAGCAGGTCTGGGCCATCCGCGCGCGCTTAGAACTCGCGGGCAATCTTCGCGATCTAGCTTTGTTTAACGTCGCAATCGACAGCAAATTGCGCGGTTGCGACTTGGTCGCGCTCAAGGTCGATGATCTTATCAGGGATGACAGAGTGCGGGAACGCGTGTCGGTCGTTCAAAGCAAAACGAAAAAGCCCGTGCAGTTTGAACTGGTTGAAAACACGCGAGAAACTGTGACCAACTGGATCGATTCTCCGGAAATGATGGGATGCCAATTTATGTTCCCCAGCCGTTTTCATGATCGCCCGCACATATCAACACGCCAGTATGGGCGCTTGGTTCAGGATTGGGTTGTTTCGATCGGTCTAGAACCAAGCGGCTATGGCACCCACTCCATGCGCCGAACGAAGGTGGCGGAAATCTACCGCAAAACTGGTAACCTACGTGCTGTTCAGCTTTTGCTTGGCCACACCAAGGTCGATAGCACAGTCCGTTATCTGGGGGTCGAATTGGAAGACGCCTTGAGTATAGCTGAACGGATCGACATCTAAGAAACTTGACGAACGGTAGGAGCCGTTCGTCATTTCGAAGCGGTCGTGATCGTTTGATACTGACAACGGCAGCGCTGAGCCCACTTTACCGACTTTCTGCATCGCGGCGAATGCCTGCTATGTAGCCAGAGGCCAAAACCGAACGTTATTTAAAAGAGACTCATCTACGTACATGGGCGGTAGTATGGCCAATTATACGATGCGTCAGCAGAATTCATCCATATCCACTTTCCGGCGGGCCATGGCGTAAAAGTTCTCCATGCTAAACTCTACCTCCTCACCGGTAGTCCAGTCGAAGAGCGAGCGTTCTATTTGCGTCAGTGGGCCTTCATAGACGTGAATGGCGATGCTTTGTTCACTACCATCCGCCGTGATCGCATGGATGGCATCGGGGCCAAGGCGCACGACGTCTCCGGCTTTGACCAGTGTGTTACCGCCGTGGCGTAGCTTGCCGGGCGCGCGTTTGTAAAGCACCTCAACCTCGGTGCCGCGGTAGACTGCAATATGCACGCCCATGCCATGTTCATGCGGTGCAAAGACGACATTGGGGTCATACCGGCAAGTCCAGATCGAGCAGGTCTCGTCTTCGAAGAACATGACTTCATCCTCCTCCAAGGCGGCGATTGCGTCTGCCATCAGAACCTTGCGGGACTGGCTATCTTGCAGCAGTTCGCGAATGGCCGATTTGCGATCCTCGGCTGCCGCTGCTTCACGAATCTGCACGACAAAGTCTTTCAGTATTTTCTGCGTCATCTTTACTCTCCCGTATCAGGTTTGGTGCCAGCTCTCTAATTCAGAATGTTGCTGGCCATCGCCTCGGCAAATGAGCGCGCCCAGTACTTTTGCCGCTCTCACAGCCTCTTCGCCACGCAGGGGCCAGCTTTGCATCAATCCCTCTACAATGACCGAGATTTCGCCTTCGCGGCCAATCAACCCTGATGCATTGGCGGCGCGGTCGGCCATCTCTGCCTTATGACGATTCAACAGCCTAAGCAGATCTTCATCTTGAGGTGAGGAAGCGACAGCTGCGTGGAACAAACAGCCGTGCGTTGTTTCCGTCTTCATCCACTGCGCAACGCGATCAACGATGGTTGCTAAGGGCAATCGGTCCGCGTTCTCGGTTTCGGAGAAAACATGCGCCATATACCGGCAGTGCCGATGCTGCAACGCCCGAAGGATCATCACGTCGCGCGAGGGAACATATTTATAGAGTGTGCGAAGGCTTACCCCCGTCGCTTTGCGAAGGGTCTCGATATTGGGTTCGGCGAAACCATGCCTTGCGAAAGCCTGCTCCAGCCCGGCATCTATCTGGTTTTGAATATCCGTCATCCTTGACTTAGTAGAGTGATCCCTCTACGTCAGCAAGTAGAGTTATCATTCTACCCAGAGGAGCCCACCCATGTCATTGCCTTCCAAAATGAGCGGCGTCGTGTTGACCGGACACGGCGGACCGGAGAAACTGGAATGGCGTGACGACCTGTCCGTGCCGACGCCAGGTGCGCGGGACGTCGTGGTCAGGGTCAGTGCCGCCGCCGTCAACAATACCGACATCAACACCCGATTGGCGTGGTATTCAAAGGGCGACGGCGAAACCGACGATGCAAGTTGGTCGGGCAAGGCGCTGTCCTTTCCCCGCATTCAGGGTGCGGATATGTGCGGGCACATCGTCGCCGTGGGCGATCAGGTCGATCCTGCGCGTGTCGGTGAACGGGTGTTGATCGAACCCTGCATTCGCGAGGCTGACGGCGAAATTTTGCAAACTCCCTGGTATTTCGGGTCCGAATGCGATGGCGGTTTTGCCGAGTTTACACGGGTCGCGGCGCGGCACGCTTACCGCGTTGAAAGCAACCTTAGCGACCTCGAGTTGGCTTCGTTCCCTTGCTCCTATTCCACCGCCGAAAACATGCTGACACGCGCCGCCGTCAAGTCAGGCGAAACCGTGCTGGTGACAGGGGCTTCCGGCGGAGTGGGATCGGCGGCTGTGCAACTGGCGTCGGCCCGTGGCGCGCGGGTCGTAGCGGTCACGAGCGCCAGCAAGGCCGACAAACTGAAAGCTCTCGGCGCGGATCAGACTCTTGACCGGGATGCGGATTACCTGTCCGCCCTTGGCGCGGGACAGGTCGATGCGGTAATTGACCTTGTCGCCGGCCCGAAATGGCCGTCGCTTTTGGACGTACTGCGCCCCGGCGCCCGCTACGCCGTCGCCGGGGCGATTGCAGGACCGATTGTCGAGTTGGACGTGCGCACGCTCTATCTCAAGGATTTGAGCTTCTTCGGTTGCACTGTTCTGGAACCGGAGGTCTTCGGAAACCTTGTCAAACTGATAGAACGCGGCGACATAGCCCCGCTGGTCGCCGAAACCTATCCACTCCGCGAGATCAATGCTGCTCAGGACGCCTTCGGCGAGAAGGGGCACATCGGTAAGATCGTTCTGAAATTGGACCAATAGACCGCCGTATCGGTAAAGCCGACCTTGGCGGTTGGTTGCTGAACGGCAGTTAAGTCCCGCACACTCGCCGTCCAGATCGTCCGCAGCGGACGTCTGCAATTTTCGCTTGTCTCCCATTTCTATTGCAGCTTGTAATTCGGACGCGCCGACCTCTGTAGCAGCAGAAGGGTCGTCGGCGCGTCCTGACTTTGCTTGATCCGGGCAAAGCCGGGGCCGGTGTGTCCAGCCTCAAGGGGCGGCGCGCGGGATGCGCGCCGTCCAGGCTCAGGGTTTTCGCTTGCTGAACGGCAGCACCTTACCGATGGTCTCGACGTCGAGGACCGCGTCGATCCGCTCGCACAACGTAGTCAGCTCGGTTCGCACGGCCGCCATGTTGACGGCGTCCTGCGTCCAGACCGTTTCGACCCAGCTGTTGCCCGTCACATCGCAATCGTGATCGGACCACAGTTCCACGCTGACAGTTGCGTCGTCGATCTCGGCGTCGAGATGTCTGATGAGATCGGACAGGTCCCAGGATACGCAGGACTTGAGAATATCCCGACGTTCGATGGAGCCGATGATCGCCTGTGCTTGCGCCTTGGCGTCGCCGAAGAGTAGATCCTGCGTGATCTGGCGGAGTGCCGGCAACGCCAAGCGGCTTTGGGCCAGCGCGTCGGCAGCGAGCGTCTCCACCGACAGGTCAGTTTTCGCCAACGCGGTCATGTCGCGGCCCCTTTACGAACTGTCCGCGGTGGCAATTCCCGATACTCAACCGTGACCCCGCGCATCGGGCGGAGGCCCAGCCGCGACCGGCGTCGCCGGGTGCTGAGCCGCTCGGTCGCGATGTCGCGCAGGGCGTGGATGCGACCGCGCACGGTGTTGAGACGCTCCAACTCGCTGCCCACCAGGCGGCCCATCACCGGCGATCCGCTGTCGGCGATGGTCACGAAAGCTGAGTGCGTCAGCGGCACCAGGAGACGTCGCGCGCCGACGAACCGGGTGGGCTCATCGAGGCCGGCGGCGACGTAGGCGTCGCGTCTGCGGACGTGGATCTCCTCGCCGACATTGGCTTTCCGACGCGACGTCGTGCCGTAGGCGATGACGGCGTAGCGCGCACCTGCGATGGTTTCGATGTCGAGCACAAGGCAGGGCCGCGCCTTGACCTCGGCGTCCTCGCCGCCCTCGGACAGCGGAAAGCGGAACAGGACGATGTGCCCGTGGCTGAGGTGATCGCGCCAGGCGTCGGTCATCACGGCGGGGAAAGATACTGAATCAAGCATTGGAAGCTCCTTTGGATTTGGGTTTGCGCCGCGCCCGTTTCCGATCCCTTCCGTCTCCGGCCGAGGTCTTTCGTCGTGCGCGCCACCCGGCACGCGCACGTCGAAAGAGCCTTGGCCCCTTTCCTGAATGCTCCCGGTCTCGATCATTCCCCACGCGTCATCGGGAAGAGCGTCGAGAAGGGTGTCCCGTCTCGACCCCTCGCGCGGGCAGCGTGCGCGAATGGGGGTCCCGGGGGAGAGGTGCGCAACATCTCCCCCGGGTCGTCGGGGCCTTGGGGGTGGGCGAAACCACCTTCCCAAGTCCGTCGGAAGACGCCGGCAATGATAATGGGGGGTGGAGGGGGAGTGGCGAACGGTCCCCTGCCGCGAGGGGATGCAAGGGGGCGTGCGCAGCGCTCTCTTGCTCGGGCTGAAAGCCTCCCGCGGAAGGCGCCCTCGGAGAGCGGGGTTCGGGGCGGCGCCCCGACGAACGACAGCTGGAATGCAGGGGCCGCAGGCGCCGGAATGCCAGCTAATTAGTGAGTACGTACCTGTGCGGAAGTTTGAACGGTTTTAAGTTCGGACGTTCGATGCGTCTCACTTGCGCAAGCCATTTCCGGCCCATTGCTGCCGTTGAACGCCCAGCTTAGATGCCGCAGTTGCAGCCCGCATTGCAGCCATTCGCAAAACACGCGACTTTTTTGTACCTCGGTAACGTATAGTTGCTGCCAGAGGTTCCGAACTCCACGATTGGAAATTGACGTTTGCCGACCAGTGATGTTCCCTGAGACAGGATGACGGAGCGATCTGAGACCAGACCCTCGCTCAAATTGCTAAGTGCCTTAATTTCGAAAGGTAATTATCCCCCCATGAGAAGACAGGAACTCCTGATAAAATCAAGCGGACTACTAGCGCGATTCGCCTATGATGTGCGCGTGAAAAACTCGATGGGCCTTTTTGACATAAACACAATAGCAGAAGACCTGTTGGTACCAGTCTTTTCTGTCGTGTTCGATTGTCCAAATCTCCAGAACCAAAATAAAATCCAGATGAATTTTCCGGCGGTTGATCTGGGCTGTTCAAAAAGCAGAGTTTCGCTGCAAATTACTTCCGACGGCTCGAGTGGAAAGGCTCTGAAGACGGTGGAGAAGTTTGAAGAGCACGGCTTGGGAAGTGAATTTGACCGCTTGCTAGTCTACGTTCTGACAGAGAAGCAGGCGAGTTATTCGTCTAAAAAGCTAGCAAAAGCTGCAAGAGATTGCTCCATAGATTTTAGCCCTGAGCGGGATATACTGGATCATCAAAACCTATCTAATCTATTGAGCGAACTTCCGGAAGAAAAATTGGAGGCCGTCGCAGACATTCTGGACCGCTTTTTTGCCGCCGAAGATACTGGCCGCAAATTTCGGGCAGAACTGAACGCCTTCTTAGAAGTCAGCGTAAAAAAGATCGAAGATGAAAAAATCTCCAAAAAGTATATTCCATCTGTTTTTGTCGAAACCACGAAGACAAAGGAAGAGATGAGATACTTCGCAAACCCGTTGTTTTTTTGCGAGAAAATCGACGATGCCCTGTCTGACTTCAATTTGGCAGAATACAATAGAATTCTTCAGCTTTCGCACCTGAAGCCAATTAATTTCGACCTAGCAACTACCATTTCATCTCCTTATCCAAACACGCTCTCGGATCTTTTTGGACGTCTGGCAACTCAGCTTGATGGCATTTCCCAGATGAAGGCGCACTTGCTTCCATACACTCACGAAGGACAAGCAGAGAAAACGTTCGGATCGCATGACTACTTGAGTGGTTATTGGGAGGTATTTAGGCACAGTCTGACATATGGCAGTATGGGCTTGGTTCGGTCCCTCGAAGGCATCCAAAAGATGGTTGAACTTGCACACGCAAAGATTTTCCTGGTCACAGGTATGGCGGGTCAAGGCAAAACGAATTTTATTTGCGACCTAGTTGAAAACCAATTCCGAAAGTTTGAAGTCCCAACGATATTTATACCCGCAAGAAGGCTGAACGATTATCCTGGACCAAATCGTCTGCTGTCCTACATCGCAAATAATCGTTATTCTCCTGAGTTCGGTGACCCGCATGAGCTCTTTCAACTACTTAATGCTGTCGCCGCCGACTTTGGAAAGCCATTCATAATCGCTATAGATGGTATCAACGAGGTTGGTGACCTGGATGGGTTTGTGTCTGAGCTCAGAGTCTTTTTGGAGGCCCTATGCCAGTACGAGTACATAAAGGTTATTATTTCCTGTCGAAGTGAATTCTTTGATCATAAGTTCTCAGGCCTATTTGAACCTCAGTTCTTAGGATTCATGCACCGTGTGCGAGATCTGAGAAGCAAAATGTCTGACGAAAACAAACTTCAGCTGCTTGCGTCCTATTTGGAGCACTTTAAGGTACGTGGTCGTTTGTCGACTTACGCTGAAAGGGTGCTACAAGACGACCTAATCTTGCTAAGGATTTTCTGTGATATCAACGAAGATCAGAAGGTTGGTTTCGTACCGGATATTTATAAGGGCGAAATCTTTGAGCGATACCTTATGACAAAGATTCAGGAGTTCCCCAAAGACAAGCAACAAGAGGCTATTTCAACACTCTACCAGGTCTGCGCGAAAATGTTGTCGGTAGGGGACTTCGCCCAAATTGCTCTGGACGGCTTTAGTATGGAGCAAAGGCAGATCATTGACGCTTTTGTGGGAGAAGATATCGTTCTCCGGAGGGAAGTTCCTCCGACTGGGCTCTCCTCTTTGGGCCTGTCCAACATCTCATTCACTTACGATGAGATGAGGGATTTTTTGTTGGCCCACTTTGTGATCAACCAATTGTCAAAGGACGACCCAGATGCAGTCACTACCATGTTTGGCAATATCAAAAAATGGCCGATCTACGAGGGCTTCTTTCGGTACGCGTATATTTTATCTCGCAAGGAGCTCAACGACCATGTGATAGCTCTCTGCGAAGCTAACGACGATTTCCAAACCCACTACCTTAACAATCTGCCAGTTCTGTCACCGGACATACAGTCTGAATCCGACGTCTCGACGGTGCATGAGCTGCTTGCCAAACCAGCCGCAGATCGTCAGCTTCGGAGACTGTTTTGGTTCCTTTTCAGGAAACGCGTCCTAACTGATCCTATAAATATTCAGATACTCTTGGATCATTTAGCTGGCCTCGAAGACGCGGGGCTAGAGGCATTTGCAAAGGCAGCTTTCTCAAGATCTGAAGGCTATCGAGATGATGAATGGCGGGATCAAATCGGCAGTTTATTGAAGTCTCTTCTTGGTTTAAGTCGCGAGGAACAAATCGGCGTTGGCGAGGCGGCCCTTGCAGTGTCGCTGTTCTTTGCTCCTCATGCGCGTTGGGACGAAAGAGAAGCGGTCAAGAACCTATTTTCCGAGAGATCCGAAGTACCAGAGTTTTCTGGTGCGTTAGACCGATGCGCTAAAACAAGTTCAGTGCGTGTCCGCGAATGCCTCGCCGAGATAGCAGAAGGCATCAGTTCGCAATGAGGGATCATGTATTGTTAGTATTACCCACCTCTTGGGAGCCAAACAGGCAGGCATTTCTTACGCAACTTGGGGTATCGGAAGGAGGTCTCGGCGAACAACTTTTCGGAAAGGTGTACAATGCTCTTTTTGTACACTCGACAGAGATGAGACGGGAGTTTGAACGCTACTACGCTGTCGAGTATGGCTCACCTGAAAACTATGCTCGAATTGTGCACGGGCTCGAGTTAGATGACGAAGAACTGGCCCATGATCAGATTTTTTTGGTTACCTGGTTGCCGCAGATTGTCGATGGAGATTATGAAGAGAACCAACTAGACACGGTTCTCGCCTGCATTGAAGAGCTTGAAAGGGCCAACAATGAAGCTAAAACTTGATTTTGTTTCAAATAGTTCGTCGACGTCCTTCGTCTATATCTCAGATAACGACTTCACTGAGGAGGTTTTCATGAAGGCCGTAGGTGTTGATCCGAACGGTCCTTTGGGAGAACTTTTCCGCGAAATGCATTATGAGATAATCTCCGGAATGCAATACGGTGAGACTATCGCGACGCCCGATCAAGCAGAACAGCTGGCAAACAAACATGAATTCACACCAGACGTAATTGACCGAATGAAAGAGGCCATAGCCCAAGGAAAATCGGTCTACACAGGCTCTCTCAGCAGCGATGGTCCGTTCGCAGAGTCCTTATTGTGTATGGAAATGTTTGAAATCAGATCTGATGAATTTTTCATTAACGCATTCAACAACTATTGGTAAATAAGATGCTCAAGTCTGTTCGTTACAGTAGTTTAGGCTACACGTCGTTCTTCAACCCAGAGACCGGATTCTTTGCAAGAATGCCCGACAAAGGAGAGCCTGATCCATTTTGGTCACCTCACGGCCCAGAGCTAATGGACATATCGATAACCAATTGGTGCGATAAGGGTTGTGTCTTCTGTTACAAGTCGTCGACTAAACACGGGCAGCACATGGCGCTGTCAGACTATAAAAACATCATCGATCAAGCTTCCGAAATGGGTGTCTTTCAGGTTGCCTTGGGAGGCGGAAACCCAAACCAACATCCTGATTTTATCGAGATATTAGAGTACACTGCTTCAAAGGGAGTTGTGCCGAACTATACGACCAACGGGCGCGGTCTAAGTCGTGAAATCCTGGAAGCGACCCGCAAACACTGCGGTGCCGTTGCTGTATCTGCCTACGAACCGTTCAATGAAACAGCTGAAACCATTGAGACGCTGACAAAGTGCGGTATCAAGGTCAACGTTCACTTCATTTTGGATTCGGAGAGCATTGACCTTGCAATTGCATGGCTTCAGGAGCCGCCAGCTTTTTTGTCAGGCATCAACGCCATAATTTTCCTAAACTACAAACCGTCTGGCCGGAAAGTCTTTGAAAAGAAGATGTTGCGGAACAGTGATCGTTTGGATGAGTTTTTCAAGCTGGCAACTTCAAGCCAGCGAAAATTAAAAGTTGGTTTCGACGCTTGTTGCGTAAGCGGGGTCTTCGCTCGAACTAATTCTAATACCAGCATGGTGGACGCATGCGATGCCGGGCGTTTTTCTATGTACGTCTCTGAAGACCTTTCGGTTCATCCATGCTCCTTCCAGAGCGGCCTTGCAGAGGGCGATAAGCTGACAGATAGCACTTCACTGCTAGAGATCTGGACGAAGTCAGAGAACATGTCATCATTTCGTAGTTACTTCGCTTCTGAACGCTGCGGCGGTTGCTCTCATCGCTCCACTTGCATGAACGGATGTCCCTTGTTCGACGACCTAGTTGTGTGCGGCAACCGTTGAGCTAGGACTTCGCGGCCAAGCCAAAATCTTGCAGTCGATGAACGTCAGCATATTTGTTTGTCGGAAGTTTCTTCGCACCTGCAGCTAATGACCGCTTCCCGCCCGCTCTGGTCATTTGTGCCGGGCGCTGCGCTTGTTTCATATTGGGCCGCAACGCATTCCAAACTTACCATCCTGTTCTGCTCCTTGGATTCAATCTTACGAACCATGAACGCTCCATCGTCACGACGCTATCCAAGTTCAGCTCCGGCGTTTCCCGATCCGTCGACATCCACCCAACTTCTGATCTCACATTTATTGGAGATCAAAGATGGATGGCTCAAGTATCAGGACAGACTACCCTGTCGTGCTTCGGTTCGAAGGGCTCTACCCGCATCAGCTTGCGGGCTACGAGAGCCACAGACTGAGAAAGGGGGGAGACCTCAGCCATATCGACCGGTCGCGGACGAAGCTGAACGGTCCGCCGCTGATCGGATCAGAGGATTGGGCGGCGCGGGCGCTCGCAGAGATCCGGGAGATGACGGCCGAGAACTTCGCCGCCGAGCTCGAGTCGCTCGAGAAGCGTAAGCGGAAGAAGGACGTCGAGCGGCGCCTTGTGGAAGGGCCGAAGCAACCTTGGCGGGCCACGCGGCACGGGCCAATGCGTGAAGTGATCCTCACGGTCAACAAGGATTGGTTCGACGGCGACGCTGTGTTCTTCGGCGACAATCAAGGCCAGCGCGAGGAGGATTTCGGCAGCCGGGCCATCACGTGGCTGAAGAAAAACTTCGGCGACGATGTGATCCACGCCCGAGCCGACCGGGACGAGGCCGCATACCATATTCACGCGGTGATCATGCCGCGGGCGACGGTGGAAATTGCCAAGCCGAAGGCGAAGATACCGACGGCGACGGCGACGCGACAGATGCTTCAGCCCTCGATCCATCCACTTATAAAGGATTACGAGGCCGCTCAGGACAGTGTCGGTCAGTGGTTCTCCGACCTCGGTTTGGTGCGGGGGGAGCGCCGTGCGGCCGCCATAAGAGAGGCCCGAGAGAACGGAGAGGAGCCGCCGAAACGTCGGTATCACGCGAAAACCTGGAAGTGGCGAGCCGAAGAAGAGCTTCGCCTGAAAGCCGAAGCAGAGGCGATGGAAACGGATAGGACGGCTCTGGATGATCGTGCCGTGCAAGTTGCCGAGAGAGAGGCTGAGGCAGAAACCGTGCTCGCAGTCGCAGAGGGCATAACGTCTGGCGCGTTCGTGGCAGGCGTCGATGGCAGCAAACCAGAACTCATCGACGCAGTCGAGCATCCGGCGTCCCCGACGCCGCATCCGACGCTCGAAGATCTTCGGAAGAAGTCGTCCAAGGGCGTCGCGAGGGCGTCAAACGCGTTTGCGCGCGCGTGGCAGCGTCTGTTCGGGGACGCCCGTGAGAGGGCGGAGGCCAAGGCGCGGGAGGGTGTGGCGACTGCGATGATGGAAATCGCCGAGGCCGACGACGTAATCGTCGAGGCGGCACTTCATCTGCCGAAAAAGACTCGATCGCTGGTGGCAGGCATTCGGCGGACGATCCCATCCATACTTCGCCGGTTGGAGCGTCGGACAAAAGGGTGGTCTGAAGGCTCGGAACAGACCCACAGCGAACTCCCAAAATCGGGAGATGAAGAAAAGTTTTGAGCTGTATCAGTCGGATACGCGATCACTGGAAAAAAGTTCGCGAAAACGACGACTCGATCAAAACGGGTCGCAACATATTCGGGTCAGCCCGAGAGGGTGCCCTCGAAACCCGGACCTCTGCGGAGGCCATCAAACCAAAGAAAGACACTGCCATGACCAAGTTTATCAATTCCGAATTCGCCGCCTCCAAAGCCACGCGCAACGAGCGCAAGCAGATCGCCCGACCCGAGGAATCCTCGGCGACGGAGCGCGCCGTAGCGTCTCTGAGACGATCCCTGGGGAAGGACCTCAAAAAGTCCGACAACAAGGAGCGCCAGATCACGAAGGCCATCAATGACACGATGCCCGAGTTCATCGCGGCAATGGAGGAAGAGGTGTTGGCCCCGTTCTTCTTTTCTTTGGAGCGTCTTGCGACATCGGCGAACCGCCGTCGCATCGCGTCGCACCCGCTTCGTTCCGACATCGTCGACGAGATGCACGAAGAGGCGGACGAGGAAGACGCTCTTGCCGCGGAAGAAGCGGAGCGGGTAGCCGCCGAGGAGGAAAAGCGCAATGCTGCTCACGATGAGAAAAAGACCGTGAAACCTACACCGCAAGCTGAAGCATCGGATGGCTCTTCCTCAGAGTGAGCGACACAGATGCGTCGGGACGCGCTCGGCGCCCTCTCCACAGGCCCCGTGGATCACTCAGCCAAGGAAAAGTTCGTGTGAGTCCAAATCCCCCTCCCGCAACCAAATACAGAAACACCCGCAGCTGAAACGCTGCGGGTGTTCTTGTTTGTGCCAGACGCAATATACAGCCGGTCCGAATGGTGAGCCGTCGAGGTCGAGCCGGATACTGGATATTCGTGTTTTATGAATCAAAACCGACAGCGCCCCGTTGAGGCAGAGCCTCGCAATGACCTGCTTTGGGAGAATGCTGCCGACAATCAGGCAGACCGGATCATCAACGGCAGATATCCTCGGGGGCAGCATATTCACCTTTGGTGACGGCCCGCGCCTTTTGCCATGACCGATCATTCTGACACGCCACCAACCTGACCTTCACAATTTGCCCGGGCGGCCCCTTAGCTCTGAGGGCAGGAGCCATACAGGCATAGCGTATCCAACTTGTATCGAGGTCGGTGTCACGCGGCTGTATGATAGGCTTCTGTTTCAGGTTCTTCGGCCAGTTCCTCTGCCATTGACTTCACAGTCACCTTAAAGGTCGTGCCGACGCCAAGCTCGCTCTCATAGCAGATCCGGCCTCCGTGCCCTTCGACGATACGTTTTGAGATGGCGAGACCCAAACCCGTCCCTTGGAACTTTCGCTGATCGCTTGAGTCAATTTGACCGAACTCTTCAAAAATCTGACGCTCACTGCCTTCTGGAATCCCGATGCCCTGATCCGCAACCGAGAGAACCAGGTTCTCGTCTTCACGTGTCAGCGTCACCCTGACAGTCCCGCCGGAGTCGGAAAACTTGGCCGCATTTGAAAGCAGATTGGTGATGACTTGCCCCAGCCGGTTTCCATCCCCTTTGACAAAGAATTGCTCTTCGTCAATTTTTGCTTCGACATCGACGCCCAAGGTTTTTGCATAAGGCTGGAAATTGTCGATAGCACCCGTCACGACCGAACCCAGATCAACGGGGGCGAGTTTTAGGGTGAATTTGCCTGCTTCCGAAGATTGCAGCAAAAGCAAATCCCCGACCAAATCAATAAGCCGGCTGCTGTTGCTGCGTGCAATGCCAAGAAGCCGGGCCATTTTTTCAGGAACTTCACCGATGGACCCTGCGTGAATAAGGTCAAGCGCGCCCTTGATCGATGTCAAAGGGGTGCGCAGTTCATGGCTGACCGTAGACAGGAAGCGCGTTTTTGCCTCGCTTGCTGCCAATGCGTTCTTGTTCTCTATCTCCAAGGCAATCTGGTTGTTGAGAAGGACGGAATACCCCTTGATGAAATTGCGGGCGAGTTCAACGATAAAGCCCAATACGAACACCACGGTGAACAGATTAAGCCACGTCTCGGATGCCAGAGGGGGGCGCAAAATCCAGACGTCACGGACGGCGATAAACATGATTGCGCTGACATAGATCGCCAGACGCATACACAACACAGGGATGAATTGATGGTTGTTCATGGTTGCGAAAATGGAGGCCGAGACGAGCAGGAACAGCGGAAGAAAGTGCCCGCCGTCCGTCCCTTGTTGAACTGCGATTGCGATACAGAAAAGCGATATCGTTACCGCGCTCAGGAAGGTCGTGGCATAGATCTGGTGCAACATCTTGCGTGGTTTGATCGTCCTTGCCTGACCCGTCGCGAGCATATGACGGAACAAAAGAAGGTCATAAACTTCACACAATGCAATTGCGCCAAGGAAAAACAGCGCGACGTATGTGTTATAGTAAAACCCTGCAAGGCTAATGGCCGCCAGATAAATGACCGCCCTTTGAACGAACAGGCTCTGTCCGACAGCGGCGTAGTCCTGCAAGCGCTTTAAAATCGAGCGCTGCTCTCCCAGACCGCTTGTCTTTATCGAAACGATGTTTTTCAAATTTTTCATAACGTGACGTCCCATCAGCCAACTTGGGCCATGCCGAGATAAGGTTCGATTTCATACTACTATGAGTGGAAAATTTGTTGCTATCATGGCAAAAGCATGTCTGAATACAAATTGTTAACCTTTGTTAACACTCTAAAAATTTGTGATTAAGGCACTGGGCAGCAACTGATGGGTTTCCAAACAATAAAAGCGTCACAAGGGACATCTTCCGTACAAAGTGGCGTCTCATACGAAGAAAACGTGAAGTCGCAAAATGCAATACCTGCGGTTCCGGCTGTTTCCGGCCGGATAGAAGAGACTGTTATCTCTGTGGGGAATCAGCATCGTTACGGTCAGCTTTTTATTGATAATCTGAAAGCCCGTAAAACGGTGTTCATCGACCAGAAGTCCTGGGATCTACCCCATACCGAAGGCATGGAATTCGACCAGTACGACACCCCCCAAAGCCGATCCGTCGTGATCCATGAATATGGTCGCGTTCTGGCGGGCGTCCGGCTGTTGCCGACAACAGCGCGCTGCGGGTGCTATTCGTATATGCTTAGGGATGCCCAGCTAGGTATGCTGCCCGATATTCCCGACTATGTTCTTTATGAAAAAGCCCCGGTTATGCCGCATGTCTGGGAAGCAACATGGCTGTTCGTCAACCACAACGAACCCGCCGACCGGCGACTGGTCATTCAAACCAAACTGATCAAGGCAATGGCGCGGGCAGCCACTGAGCAGGGGGCAACCCATGTGATCGGCATCGTCCCGGCGGTTTTTCAACGGTGGATGAACAGGCTGGGGCTCAGTGCTTTGCCGATGGGCCCGAAGCTTAACATCAGCGGCGACAACACCCAGGCTGCGGTTATGCATGTCGCAGGGCAGGTCGGTTAGGCTAGGTCGGGTGGCGCAAGGGAATGCCGTGTCGGGCCCCTAAAAACTGGCCTTTGAAATTACATCAAACCGCCGCGTTCTGCCAAAAGCCTGAGCCTTTGCCAGAACGTCGGTGTCGTGATGCGAGTCGTGGCCCCGCTTAGCCGACTTTCTCGGCATCCAGTACATCTGCAAAGCTCTTGAAGAATTTCGCCGCCAGCTTTTTGGCCGTGCTTTGGATCAGGCGGCTGCCCAGTTGAGCAAGTTTTCCGCCGATCTGCGCCTTGGCATCATAGGTCAGGATGGTTGTGTCACCATCTGCGACCAGCGTGACATCCGCCCCGCCTTTTGCATGTCCGGCAGCCCCGCCATTGCCCTGTCCTGTCAGCGAAAACGCATCGGGGGCGCCGCTTTTGTCCAGTTGAACGTCCCCGCTGAACCGCGCCTTTACCGGCCCGACCTTCAGCACGATCTTGGCCTCCAGCTCGGTGTCGGAATGCTGGATCAGCTCTTCGCAGCCCGGAATGCACTGGCGCAGGATTTCAGGATCGTTCAGGGCCGCATAAACCCGTTCTTTTGGTGCATTGATTACGATTTCGTCTTTGAGTTCCATGGTCTTACCTTTTTAACAGCAGGGAAATTTAATGGTTGCAAGCGTTTCGGCCTGTTCGGGTGTCAGCTTCCATTTTTGACGCAAAGCGCCAAGGTAGATGCGCAATCTTCTCATGTTGTGGCCCCTTGTGGTGTCATCCGCTCGAATGCCGCAAAGGCATCGGGCGTATCAATGTCACTGAAAAATCCGGGGGTCGGCATGGGGATATACGCTGACAAGTCTGGGTTGGTGCGGGTGAATTTCCCGCAACCGGGGTTCACATCATCCGCCAGCAAGCGGGCCCGCATATGCGCGGGAACCACGATGGGATTGCCACGTGTGGCGTCCCGAAGGGGAATGGATATTTTCGCGGGGTTCGCCTCCAGATGCGCACGGATGAATGCGCGCAGATCGTCGGCTGTCAGCTCCGGCTGGTCACCAAGCCCGATCAGCAGATGGTCGGTCAACGGGGCCTCAAGCAGCCCTGCCTTTACCGAAAATGCCTGACCTTTTTCAAACTCCGGATTGTGGATCAGCCGGATTGGCAGGCCCGCAAGTGCCGCTTTGATCCGGGCGGGTTCAAACCCTGTGACAACGCAGACCTCGCCTGAAATGGCCGCGAGGTAGGTTTGCACCACGTGGCGGATCATCGGGGTGCCTGCGATGGGCAGCAACAGTTTGTTGCGGTCCGGCATGCGCCGCGACAGGCCTGCCGCCAGAATGATCGCACCGACACTATCCATTTTGCGCCGCCTGCACCAAAAGGCCGCGCTTTACTTCGGTCAGCTCTGCCAGGATCGACAGCGCGATTTCCGAAGGGGTGACAGCCCCGATATCCAGACCGGCAGGGGCTTTCACAGCCGAAATGCGCGCAGGGTCCACACCCGCCGTCACCAGCTTTTCCGACAGGCTGGCGTATTTCTTGGCGCTGCCCACAAACGCAACATAGGACGCCGTGTCGGCCAAACCGGTTTTAAGGGCGGCCAGATCACCTTGGCCTTGGGTTGCGATCACCAGATATCTGGCGCGGCCCGGTGCGCGGGGGGGCAGGGGGGTATCTGTCGCGGCAGCGGCCACGGCCCATCCGAATTGCGGGGCGAGTTCTTGCAGTTTTACGGCAACGGGGGATTCCCCAAAGATCAACAGGTCAGGCTTGGGCAGGTAGGGTTCGATAAAAATGTCGATCGTCCCCTTTGACGGGCACCCGTTGCGGGCAAACCGGATACCGTCTACATCATCGCCCGCCTGCACGCCTTTGCCGGCCAGATCCTCTTCGGGCGCGACCGAGATGAACTGCGGCTGGCCCGTGGCATAGGCCCGAAGGGTCGCGTCCCTGATCGCCCCGCGCACGCAGCCGCCGCCCAGCCAGCCCTCAAGGATTGTCCCGTCTTCACGCAGCAATGCCTTTGCACCCGGCTTGGCAGCGGTGGTTCCTGCGGTGCGCACAATTGTGGCGATGGCGAAACAATCCTCGCCTTCCTGCAAGCCGTTTTCCATGAGTTGTTTGGGTGTCATAGGCGGGCAAGCTCCGGCTCTAGGGCCGCCAGATCATCCAATGTGTTAGCAGCGCGAAACAGGTCAAGATGCGGCAGGGCGGCGGCCATTGCGTCGGCTGTGGGTTCATAGCCGTCCCAGCCCTTGAGCGGGTTCAGCCAGATGATCTTGCAGCCGCGTTTTTTCAGCCGGACCAGCGCATCTGAAATGCCGTCGGGCGAGGTGGTGTCATAGCCGTCGGACAGGATCATCACGACGGTGCGGTTGTCCACAAAGCGGCGTCCATAGGTGCCGGCAAAATGGCTCAGGCTGTCGCCAATTTTGGACCCGCCGGCAAAGCCATCGGCAAGCAGGGACAAGCGGGCGAGGGCGCGCAAGGCATCCTTGTCGCGCAGGGCCTCGGTGATCCGGACCAAGCGGGTGTGAAATAGATAGGCGTCGGCACGCGGGTCGGCGCGCATCAATCCGGCGAGAAAGGCCAGAAACACCCGCGAATAGACGGTCATCGACCCTGACACATCGCAAATCGCGGTGATCCGAAGGCTCCGGTCGGGCCGCTGGCGTTTGGGCAGGGCAAACGGTTCGCCGCCGGTGGCAAGGCTTTGCCGCATGACCTTGCGAAAGTGAATCCGGTCGCCTTTGCGGGCGGCCTTGCGGCGGCGGGACCGGCGGTCGCGCAGGGCAGCGCCAAGGCGTAGCGCCACTTTTTCGGCCTCGGCGATGTCCTCGGGGCGCACGATATCGCGCAGGTCTTTCTTGAACAGGTTGGTGACATCGGTGGCGACAAGCTTGCCTTCGCCGTCGCTTTGCGCTTCGCCATCGCCGCCATCGGGGGCGGTGATATCACCCGCGCCGCCATTCGACTGGCCCTCGACGCTGGTATCGCGGGACGAATGGACGTTTTTATTCGGGCTTTGCGGGGCTGTTGGTGTGATGCGGGTTTTCACACGCCCGCCGTTCATCCAGAAGCTGTTGAACAACCCGTCAAATTGCGCGGCCTCTTCGGCGCAGCCAGCAAAGACGGATTTCAACGCGCGGCGTGCATCTTGCGGGTTTGCGGCATCAATATGGGTCAAGGCATCCAGAGCGATACCGGTTTCGCCCACGCCAAGCCGCAAGCCGTGATCGCGCAGATGCGCCACGAAACCGGCCATGCGGGCGGCAGGCCCCGGATCGCGGGCCGCGAATTTGGTGACAAGGCTCATGCGGCTTTACCCGCCAGACGCTGCGCGATTTCCGTGGGGATCGCATCGCGGTCCATTTGCGTTTTCAGCAAGGTGGTCAGGGTCGCCTGCAAGATCGCGGGATCATCCGTCAGGTCGGCCACGCCAAGCCCCATCAGGGCTGCGGCGAAATCAAGCATCTCGGCAATGCCGGGCTTCTTTTCCAGCTCTTGTTTGCGCAATGCCTGCACAAAACCAACGATCTGGGCGCAAAGCCGGTCGGTGATGTCAGGATAGCGGGTGACCAGAATAGACAGTTCGGTCTCGTGATCGGGATAGGGGACATGGGCATAAAGACACCGGCGCCGCAACGCATCGGACAGATCGCGGGTGCCGTTCGCCGTCAGGATCACGATTGGCCGGGTGGTCGCGGTGATTGTGCCCATTTCGGGTATCGTGATTTGGAATTCCGACAGGATTTCCAGCAGATAGGCCTCGAACTCCTCGTCTGCGCGGTCGATCTCGTCGATCAGCAAGACCGGTGACTTGTCTTGCCGGATCGCCTTGAGCAACGGGCGCTCGAGCAGGAATTCATCGGAAAAGATACGTGCCTCAACGGTCTTGCCGGTTTCACCATCCTCGGATGCAGCGCGGATCGCCAGCAATTGCCGTTGGTAGTTCCATTCGTAAATCGCTTGGGCGGCATCAAGCCCCTCATAGCATTGCAAGCGGATCAGTTGCGTGTCCTGCACCGCCGCCAGCACGCGGGCGACCTCGGTCTTGCCGACGCCTGCGGCCCCTTCCAGCAGCAGGGGGCGGCCCAGCGAAAGCGACAGATGCAGCGCCATCGCCAGATCGGCAGACGCAATATAGCCTTGTTCGGCCATTGCCGTTTGCAGCGTAGTCCAAGTCATGAAATCCCTCCCGGATGTGACAGGCCACAAGGCGCGGCCTGTCACAGATGTTTTAGTCGTGCATGCCAAGGTTGTTGGCGGTCTGCCAAATGCGCCAGTGGTCATGGGGCATATTGGTGTGACGGTTGCCAAAGGGCCGGAACGCATCCTGCACCGCATTCGAGAAACACGGAACACCGCCCACATGCGGGCTTTCGCCGACGCCCTTGGCACCGATCGGGTGATGCGGGCTGGGGGTGACGGTAAAGTCGGTTTCGTAGTTGGGCACTTCCCACGCAGTAGGCAGGAAGAAGTCCATCAACGTACCCGTCTTGACGTTGCCCATGTCGTCATAGGCAATTTCCTGACCCAGGGCGACAGCGAGGGCTTCGGTCAGGCCGCCGTGAATTTGGCCTTCGATCACCATCGGGTTGATCCGCGTGCCGCAGTCATCCAGCGCATAGAAGCGGCGGATTTCCGGAACACCTGTATCGACGTCGATGTCCATAACGCAGACATAGGCCCCGAACGGATAGGTCATGTTGGGCGGATCGTAATAGCTGACCGCTTCCAGACCCGGCTCTAGCCCCGGAATGGCTTGGTTATAGGCGGCATAGGCGATTTCCTTCATCGTCTTGAACCGCTCGGGCGCGCCTTTGACCACGAAACGGTCCACGTCGAATTCAACGTCGTTGTCGTGAACTTCGAGCAGGTAGGCGGCGATCATCTGTGCCTTGGCACGGATTTTGCGACCCGCCATCGCCGCAGCAGCACCCGCAACCGGCGTTGAGCGCGACCCGTAGGTGCCCAGACCGTAAGGCGCTGTATCGGTATCGCCTTCTTCGATCGTGATGCTTTCTGCGGAGAGACCGATTTCGGTCGCAAGGATCTGGGCAAAGGTCGTGGCATGGCCCTGACCCTGGCTGATCGTCCCCAAACGCGCCACAGCCGACCCGGTGGGGTGGATGCGGATTTCGCAGCTGTCAAACATGCCCATCCCAAGGATGTCGCAGTTTTTCACAGGGCCGGCACCGACGATTTCGGTAAAGAACGAAAGACCGACACCCATGATCTTGCGGGTTTTGCCTGCTTTGAAATCCTCGACCCGTTGCGCCTGTTCAGCGCGCAGACCTTTATAGTCGACGGCTTCCAACGCTTTGTCCCACGCGGTGTGATAGTCGCCGCTGTCATATTCCCAGCCAAGTGCCGCGGTGTAGGGGAACTGCTCTTTCTTGATAAAGTTGATCCGGCGCAGCTCTGCTGCATCCATGTTCAATTCGATCGCGAGGACTTCGATCATCCGTTCGATGAAATACACCGCTTCGGTCACGCGGAACGAACAGCGATAGGACACGCCGCCGGGGGCTTTGTTGGTATAGACACCATCGACGCCCAGATAGGCGACCGGGATGTCATAAGACCCCGTGCAGATGTTCATGAAACCCGCAGGGAACTTGGTCGGGTCTGCACAGGCGTCAAACGCGCCGTGATCCGCTGTGACGTGGCAGTGCAGGCCGGTGATCTTGCCGTCTTTGGTGGCGCTGATCTTGCCCTTCATCCAGTAATCGCGGGCAAAGGCGGTGGACATCAGGTTTTCCATCCGGTCTTCGACCCATTTCACAGGCACGCCTGTCACAATGGAGGCGACGATCGAACAGACATAACCGGGATAGACGCCAACCTTGTTGCCGAAACCACCGCCGATATCGGGGGATACCACGCGGATGTTGTGCTCTTCGATGCCCGACAGCAGCGATGCGACGGTGCGTACCACGTGGGGTGCCTGAAACGTGCCCCAGAGGGTCAGCTTGCCATTCACCTTGTCCATCGACGCCACCGATCCGCAGGTCTCAAGCGGGCAGGGGTGGGTGCGGTGGTAATACATCTCTTCGGTTGCGACGACTTCGGCGTTGTCGATCACCTGTTCCGTGGCCTCCAGATCGCCCGCTTCCCATGTGAAGATGTGGTTGTGGTGCTTGCGTGGGCCATGCGCGCCGTTGGGGATCGAGCCGTCTTCGGCCACCAGATCCTCGCGCAGGACGACATCGGATTGCAGCGATTTGAAGGGGTCAACGATCACTTCAAGTTCTTCGTATTCCACCTCGACCAGTTCGACCGCGTCAGCGGCAACATAGCGGTCAGACGCCACGACAAAGGCAACTTCTTGCCCTTGGAACAGCACTTTGCCATCGGCCAGCACCATTTGCTTGTCGCCAGCCAGCGTCGGCATCCAGTGCAGGTTCAGCGGCTCAAGGTCTTTGGCGGTCAGGACCGCGACAACACCGGGCAGTGCCATTGCAGCGTCGATGTTGATCGACTTGACCCGCGCATGGGCATAGGGCGAGCGCACGAAGTCGCCGTGCAACATGCCCGGCAGTTTGATGTCATCAACATAGTTGCCCTTGCCTTGGGTAAAGCGCGCGTCTTCAACCCGCTTGCGCGAGCATCCCATACCCTTGAGATTGGCGACCCGGTCTTCGCGTGTGATTTCGTCCTTCATTGTGCCGCCTCCTTGGCCGCATTCAGTTCAGACGCTGCTGACAGAATGGATTTCACGATGTTCTGATAGCCCGTGCAGCGGCAGATATTGCCAGCGATGCCAAAGCGAACTTCTTCTTCGGTCGGGTTCGGGTTTTCCTCGAGCAGTTTGGCCGCGCGGGTGATCATGCCGGGGGTACAAAAGCCGCACTGCAACCCGTGATGTTCCTTGAAGCTCTCTTGAAGCACATGCAGTGCATCGGGGGTGCCAAGACCTTCGATGGTTGTCACCTCTGCGCCATTGGCCTGCGCCACAAAGACGGTGCAGGATTTGACCGATTTGCCGTTCATCGTGACAGTGCAGGCACCACAATGCGAGGTTTCACAGCCCACGTGCGGGCCGGTGATGTTCAGTTTTTCGCGCAGCGCATAGATCAGCAACTCGCGGGGTTCTGCCAGGAACTCGTGGTCCTGGCCGTTCACGTTCAATTTGACGTGCATTTTATTCGACATGGTGTTCTCCTCCCTATGCCCGTGACCAGGCGCGCAAGATGGCGCGGCCAAGGACGATGCCCGCAGCGTGACGCTTGAATGCGACCGGGCCACGGTTGTCTTCTGTTGGATCAATATCGCCAAGCATGGCGGTGACTGCGGCCTTGACGGCGGCTTCGTCACAGGCGGTCCCGACCAGCGCATCTGCGGCGGCTTCGGACCAGACGGGCGTATCGCTCAGGTTTGTCATCGCGATCGACGCGGCAGCGACTTTGCCACCTTCTTTGGAAATCTGCACTGCGGCGGCTGCCGTCGCATAATCCCCGATCTTGCGCTTTTGCTTTTCGTAAGCATAGCCGCCCGTGGGTGCCGCAAAGGTAATTGCGGTCAGCACTTCCTCGTCTTCGCGTTCGGTCATATAGGCCGCCTCGTAGAAGTCGCGGGCATCAACAGCGCGGTCCCCGTCAGGACCCGTCAGGTGGAACTGCGCGTTCAGGCATTGCATCAGGCCGGGCATGTCGTTGCCCGGATCGCCATTCGCCACATTGCCGCCAACAGTCCCCATATAACGCACCTGAGGGTCGGCAATCTGCAAGGCCGCCTCTTTCATGATGGGGGCAGCTGCCGCCAAGGCGTCCGACACGATTACTTCGTGTTGCGTTGTCATTGCGCCGATGCGCACAACGCCATCGGTCACCGTAATGCCGCTTAGTCCTTCGATGCCTTGCAGGTCGATGAGATGCGGCACGTCGGCCATCCGCAGCTTCATCATGGGGATCAGGCTGTGCCCGCCCGCGATTACGCGCGCATCGTCCCCGTGTTCTTGAAGCAGGGCGATTACGCCTGCCATGTCTGTCGGCCTATAGTACTCAAACGCCGCTGGTATCATTGCTTAGCCTCCCGTTCCGCAAAATCTGTCAGAAGCAAAGGATGTACGCAGCGGTATGCCGACGCTTGTGCTATTCAACGAAACGATCGTGATTTTGCACGAGATGCGCCTGGGGCTGCACGAAATGCGAAAGCCTAAAGGCCCAGTGTATCGCGCACGAGTTTGAGATTCGAACGGCTGACCGGAACAGGTGGCAAATTCGGCGCGGCAAAGCGACACACGCCATTATCCTTGAGCCGTTCAAAGTGTTTCACCTGTGTCGGGTTCACCAGATAGCTGCGATGGGTCTTGATGAAACCGGCTGCATTCAGCCGCGTGACGGCTTCGGTGATGGGCCAGACACAAAAGTGCTTGGCGTCGTTGGTGTAGACGTTTGTGTAATGGCCTTCGGCGCGCACAAAGGCGACCTGCGCGGGATCAATCAGTTGCGTGACCCCGTTGCGTTCGCAGGGTATGCGGACGGCGACAGGCGCGGGTTTTGGTGCGTCCGGTTTTGGGGCCGGCTTGTCGGCTGCGGCTGGTGCATCTTGGGGCCGCGGCATCGGCGCGGCGGGCACAAAGAATGTCACCCCCATCCAAAGGAATGCGCCAAAGATGATAAAACTGGAAATGATCACGCCCATCGCGAGGGTCTCGTTGCTCATGACCGGTCCGAATTCATGCAACGTGGGAACCGGTACGAAACGAGTGCCGGCAATGGCAACAAAATGCACGGTGCTGACAGCGGCCCCAAAGCAAAGCGTGCCCAGCAGAATGCTGCGATTGGTCCGTCGGCCATAGGCAATCCAGAACGCGCCGATGCACAGCCCGATCGCCGAAACCACGGCCAGAACAATGCCAAAAGGCGTGTAGACAGCGCGGCAAAGTTGAAGCCCCGCCATGCCGACAAAATGCATCGCAAGAATGCCGCATCCCACCAACGCCCCCGCCGCCGACAAGGTGGCAGGGGTGCGTTCGCGAAAATGCAAAAGCAGCAACGCAGTGCCAACAATGAGAATCGCCAGCAAGGCAGAGGCGAGCGTAATCGCGGCATCATAGTAAAACAAAATCGGCATCTGAATGCCAAGCATGGCGACGAAATGCATCGACCAAATGCCGCCTCCCAAGGCGATTGCCGACACGGCAACCGATCCTTTGCGGCGTGAAACGCTTTGTTTTGAAAGGTCTTTAGACAGCGTCAACCCTGTGAAGCCCGCCGCAATGGCGATCACAATAGACGCGATAACAAGCGCGGTGTTGTGGCTGACAACCAAAAATTCCATGCCGTTTGATGGCATCAAACTTTGTACAAATCAAATGGGTATAAATACACTAAACATGATCCCGCCGCCGGGACGCCATGGTTCAAGCGGCGTTAATGGCGCTTTCATCTTCTTGCGGTTCCTTTGGGCGTTGACGGGGACCGGTACCGAACTCTCAAAATCTCTTATCTATTTCCATTTAGTAACAAGTTCGAAATTCTAAATCTCAGTGCGCTGGATTGGCAGGGACTGATTTCATCAAACATTAACAGATTTGCCCGATTGATAGGCCATTCGGCGAGATTTTGGAATCTACCTAGAGGGGCTGGACTGTGACGTCTTTGAGATCTCAGGCAGGGGGGGTAACGTTACTGCATATCGCTGTTGTCGGTATGTCGCTAGCGATGACGCTTGGCGCTTGGCTGTATTCAAAGCATCAGGTGGATTTGCAGATTGAAAACCGTTTCGAAACAGCCAAAAAACGAACCATCAACCTGATCATCGACCGGATGTCGCGCTATGAGGATGCGTTATGGTCTGGGGTGGCACACCTCGAAACACGCAAGAGTGAAACGACCCCCCAGGATTGGAGTCTTTTTGCCAACGCATTGAAAATAGAGAAAAAATATCCCGGAGTGAACGGTATCGGGGTCATCTATTATGTCGATCAATACAACCAATCCCAGTACATTGCCGCGCGGGCTGCAGAGCTGCGCGAATTTTCTGTCTATCCGCCCCATAACCAAGAATTCATGCTTCCGATCACCTTCATTGAACCCATCGACATCAATGCACGGGCCGTGGGCCTGGACGTGGCGCATGAAGCCAACCGCCGCACCGGACTATTGGCAAGCCGGGACAGTGGTACAGCGCAAATCACGGGTCCGATCGTATTGGTGCAAGACAGTAATCACACCCCCGGTTTTTTATTCTACACGCCCTTCTACAAAGGGCCGAGGCCGGACAGCTTGCAAGAAAGGAAGGACCGCTTTGCCGGTGCCGTCTATGCTCCGTTTGTCGTGCACAAATTGGTCGAAGGTTTGTTCCTTAAGGAGTTTAGCGAAGTACTGCTGAGCATTCGTGATGGTGATCAGGTAATCTATGACGAGCAAGACAGTAACAATCCTTTGTACGATAACGACCCGATGTTCTCGGACACGGTCGAGCTTGATGTTTACGGGCGCAAATGGACGCTGGATATCCGCACAAACAAGATATTCCGGTCCCAAAACAGCGCCGAGCAACCGATGCTGATTTTGATTGGCGGGTTAATCATCGAGATATTGGTGTTTTCCTTGCTTGCCACATTGGCGCGGTCCAACAGCCGGATCCACACCTATGCGTATCAGCTTACCGAAAACCTTCGTGCGAAAACGGAACATCTTGAACAGGCAAACGCCGAAATCCAGCAGTTTGTCTACATTGCCTCTCATGATCTGAAGACCCCGGTACGCGGGATCGGTTTTCTGGCCGAGGTGATTGAAGAAGACCTTGAGGAAATCTTTGGGTCCCTTGAAAGTCACACCGAAATCAAGGCGCAATTCAAGATGATCCGCGAACGCGTCAACAGGATGAATGATCTTACGGACGGGATTATGGCCTTCTCGCGGATCGGGAATTTCGAAGTCGAAACCGACCCGGCATTGCGTCTCGACACTCTGATCGAGGACTGCGTTACGGATTTCAGAATTGCGCCCTCACAAATCCGGCTGTCTTCTGATGTTTCTGAAATTTCTTGCGACAGCCATAATTTCCGGCGTGTCATCGAGAACTTGATTGGAAATGCGTTCAAGTATCACCCCGACCCGCAATCGGCGCTTGTCGACCTTACGCTTGTTGATCTGGGGAACCGGATAAAGGTTTCAGTAAGGGACAACGGCAAAGGCATAGCGCCAGAATTCCACGAGAAGATATTTCAAGTTTTCCAGACGCTTCGCAAAGGGGACGATCCGGAAAGCACAGGTATCGGACTGGCCATCGTCAAGAAAGCGGTACAGCGTCACGGCTATACGGTCTGGGTTTCGTCATCCGAGAAAAATGGTGCTGAATTCACGTTCTATTGGCCCAAAACATACATGTCTGAGGACAGCCAGACAAAGAAAGTAGCGTAGATTGAAACGTCAAATGAACATTCTTCTGGTCGAGGACAATCCGCTTGATGCCATGATCGTCTTGCGGACTGTTTCCAAAATGGCACCGGATACGCATGTGGTCCGCGCGCAGGATGGAATTGAAGCTTTGGAACTTATTAAACAAGGCAAGGTTCCTGCGCCCTATATCGTTTTGTTGGACATCAATATGCCCCGGATGAACGGCCACGAGTTCCTTGAAAAACTTAGAGTGACGAGCGATTTTTCTAGCAGCATTGTTTTTATGTTCACGACTTCAGATCATGTCGAAGATATTGAAAAAGCTTACAAGAAAAGGGTGAACGGCTATATTGTGAAACGCCAAAATACGGAGGGTATGAAGTCGGTTCTAGTAATGCTGCAAAGCTTTTGGACAACGTGTGAACCGCCGTTAATTATTACAGGGCCATAACCGGCTGGGGGGCGAAGACCCAGTCTTACGCAGTTTTCCAGTGGTGTCTTCAGCTTTGGCCACAAGTAAGGCTTACCTGCTTTGCCAGGAAAAACCCGAAGGGGGTATCTGCGGAATGGGTCGGAAAATAACGATTTCCTTATGTAATAAACCGAATGGGGCAGACTAAAAGGGCACAGCATGTGAACCCGCCCTTCCTCACAAGCTGAATGGATCAGGTGAGTTGGCACCGTATTCGGGCTTTGATGCTCGAGCTTCACTGTCACTTCGAGCTTCACTTCGTCCTGATCGGGGTGACCTATGTGCATCAAGCGACCAGACACTTATAGCTGCAAATTAATCCCTCTAATCGCCGTGGGATATTGCTGTTCATTCATCCTCCTAGCCGTCGCATGACATTCATCATGCGCCTTCGCACATGCCTTGCCATCCGGCCGTCTGGGATTAAAGCGCACGTTCGTGCCCTCAAGACCAAGGGGAATGATCCGTCAGGTTTCGTCCAGCCGGGCGTTCAGCATAAACTGCGCACCGATCGGGCGTGTCGCGGCACCGATGGCACGGGCCTTGCCGCCGATACTGCCCGCCTCGATCCGCGGGGGGATCAGCCCGCGGGTATCTTGCGTGACAAGATAGCGTCGAACCCGCGCGACCAGATCGTCGCGCACGCTGGCGGGAAATGCGCCGTCGATAAGAATGGCCTCAAAATCAATGACGGAACAGGTCGACAGGGCGGCTTTGGCCAGCTCTTGAGCCGTCTGACCCAACCAGGGGTCCACATAGCGCGACAGGCGATGCCAGCTGTCTGGATCGGACCAAAGCTGTTGCGGGTCCAGATCGACTTCGCGCAGGCGCAGTTCAAGCTGGTGTATGGATGCGGTGTCGACCAGTTGCATGCTTTCACCGTTTGGCCCGATGCTGCGCAGCGACCCCAATGCGCCGGCATTGCCCTGACGCCCTTCGAAAACAGCGTTGTTCAGCACGATGCCGCCGCCGATAAACGCCCCCAGAAAGAAATAGGCATAGTCGCGAAACGCCTTGCCGCGACCATAGGTGTGTTCCGCCTGACAGGCCGCCGTTGCATCGTTCATCAACATGACCGGCAGTCCGGTCAACGCATGGGCCTGCGCTTTGATATCGATGTCCTTCCATGTGGTATAGGCACCATTCTGGGTATCGGATGTTTCGGGCCAGTTCCACATCTCGAAGGGGGCGGCGATCCCGATGCCGCAAATATGCGATACGTCCCGGTCCGACATCTCGCGGGTGATGCTTTGAACACCCTCATCCAGAAAATTGAAAATCTCAGACGGAACGGGGCTGGCATAGGTCAATTGCCGCAATTGCCGGGTTTGCCCTGTCAGGTCCATCAACACCAAATCCGCCGACCTGCGCCCGATTTTCACACCAAAGGAAAACGCCCCGTCAGAGGCCAGCCGCATGGGGATCGACGGTTTGCCGACCTTGCCGCGCACAGGGTCGCCGCGTTCAAGGATGCCTTCGCCTTCGAGCCGGCGCAGAATGCCCGACACCGTTGGCGGCGACAGGTTTGCCAGCCGCGACAGATCGCTGCCCGGCATCGCGCCGTGCCTTTGCAGCAACGACAACAGCAGGCGTTCGTTGTGATCCCGAACGCCTTTCTGGCTTAAACCCGTACTGATTGATCTTACAAACCCGTCATCCATGCGTGCAACCTAGCGGCCTCCCTTGGGAATGGATATACCCCATCTCGATTAATAAAGAAAGTTAACTAATTAATTGACAGACGCCGTCGAATCGCGTCATTTGGGGCGCAACGGCGATGATGAAACTCGTCGATGACGCAAGGTGGAGGCCTTGCCATTTAACTGTTCTTGGGAGGACAACATGAAGAAACTTCTAATCGGAACTGCGATTGCTGCCATCACAACCGCGGGCGCTGCCATGGCTGGCAGCCACGGTGTATCTGCGTGCTTGATCACCAAAACCGACACCAACCCGTTTTTCGTTAAAATGCGCGAAGGTGCCGAAGCCGCCGCCGCCGAGGCCGGTATCACCTTGCGCTCCTATGCCGGTAAGGTTGATGGCGACCATGAAACACAGGTTGCGGCAATCGAAACCTGCATCGCCGATGGCGCGTCGGGCATTTTGCTGACGCCATCCGATACGTCTTCCATCGTGGGTGCGGTTTCGCAGGCCCGCGAAGCAGGTCTGTTGGTGATTGCGCTTGATACACCGCTGGACCCGATCGAAGCTGCTGATGCGACATTCGCGACAGACAACTTTCTGGCCGGTGAGCTAATTGGCCAATGGGCTGCTGCACAACTGGGCGACGATGCGGCGAACGCGCGTATCGCGATGCTGGATCTGGCCGTGTCGCAGCCGACTGTCGGCGTGTTGCGCGATCAGGGTTTCTTGCAAGGGTTCGGCATTGATCTGGGTGACCCCAGCAAATGGGGTGACGAAGACGATGCGCGCATCGTTGGCAATGACGTGACCGCCGGCAACGAAGAGGGTGGCCGCAAGGCGATGGAAAACCTGCTTGCCGTCGACCCGACCATCAACGTGGTTTACACCATCAACGAACCTGCCGCCGCAGGGGCCTATGAGGCGCTGCGTTCCATTGGCCGCGAAAAGGACGTGCTGATCGTTTCCGTCGATGGCGGCTGTCCCGGTGTGCAAAATATTGCAGACGGGGTGATTGGGGCGACATCGCAGCAGTACCCGTTGCGCATGGCATCCTTGGGGATCAAGGCCATCGCGGCCTATGCCGCAGATGGCACATTGCCAAAAAACACCGAAGGCAAAGACTTCTTTGACACAGGTGTGGCGCTTGTGACCGACCAGCCAGCCGAGGGCGTCGAAAGCATTTCGGTTGCCGAAGGCAAAGACCTTTGCTGGGGCTAAGCCGCTTGGGTGAATGATATTCTGGGGCGGGTTTTCCCGCCCCATTTTCCAAGCTAGGACATTTCCGGAACTGGGGTACTCTACCCCCAGACCGAGCCAACAAATCATAATTCCAAGGGGGGACGCGCAATGTCAGGCAATGCTGATGACTATGAGGCCGCTATCAAACCGGCAAGTATCGATAGTGTGGCGGCCTTCGCTGAACGCAAAGGCTTTCTGGCACGGCTTCAACATGCCTTGCACGTCAACCCTGCGTTGGTTCCCCTGTTCGTTCTTGTGGCGTCAATTGTCCTGTTCGGGATGTTGCTGGGGTCCAAGTTCTTTTCTCCCTTTGCGCTGACCCTGATCCTGCAACAGGTGCAAATCGTCGGCATCGTTGCTGCGGCACAAAGCCTTGTAATCCTGACCGCCGGGATCGACCTGAGCGTTGGGGCCATTGCGGTTCTGTCCAGCGTGATCATGGGGCAATTTACGTTTCGCTATGGGGTGCCGGTTGAACTTGCCGTGATCCTTGGCCTTGCATTCGGCACGGCGATCGGGGCCGTCAACGGCTGGCTGGTGGCGGTGATGAAACTGCCGCCGTTCATTGTGACCCTTGGCATGTGGCAGATCGTGCTGGCCGCGAATTTCCTGTATTCCGCAAACGAAACCATCCGCAGCCAAGAGATCGAGGCCAATGCGCCCTTGCTGCAATTTCTGGGCTCGACCTTCAAAGTCGGCGCAGACGAAACCGGTCGCGGTGGGGCCACCTTTACCTTTGGTGTGATCGCGATGGCGTTGATCTTTGCGGTGCTGGCCTATGTGCTAAGCCAGACCGCATGGGGGCGGCACATCTATGCTGTGGGCGATGACCCCGAGGCGGCACAGCTGTCCGGCGTAAACGTCAAACGGACGCTGATTTCTGTCTATGCCGTCACCGGGTTTATCTGCGCCATTGCCGGCTGGGCCTTGATCGGGCGCATCGGATCGGTCAGCCCGACATCGGGGCAGTTGTTGAATATCGAAAGCATTACGGCGGTGGTGATCGGGGGCATTTCCCTGTTCGGCGGGCGCGGGTCGATCATGGGGCCGCTGTTCGGGGCGCTGATCGTTGGCGTGTTTACCCTTGGCTTGCGGTTGTCCGGTGCCGATACGCAATGGACCTTCCTTCTTATCGGCGCGCTTATCATTGGTGCTGTCGCTGTGGATCAATGGATCAGAAAGGTGTCGGCATGACTTTGGCAGATAACATCGCAGCAGGCGCGATCGAACCCATCCTCAAGGGGCGTGGTCTGGTCAAACGCTATGGCAAGGTGACCGCGTTGGATCATTGCGACTTTGATCTGTATCCGGGCGAAATTCTGGCCGTGATCGGGGATAACGGGGCTGGTAAATCATCGCTGATCAAGGCCGTGTCGGGCGCGATTGTCCCAGACGAGGGCGATGTGTTTCTTGAGGGCAAAAAGGTCCGGTTCACATCCCCCACGGACGCCCGCAAAGAAGGGATCGAGACGGTCTATCAAACCCTCGCCATGTCGCCAGCCTTGTCGATTGCGGATAACATGTTCATGGGTCGCGAATTGCGCAAACCCGGTTTTCGCGGGAAATTCCTGCGCCAGCTGGATCGCAGCCGGATGGAACAGATCGCCCGTGACAAGCTGTCTGAACTGGGGCTGATGACGATCCAGAACATCAATCAAGCCGTCGAAACCCTGTCGGGCGGCCAACGGCAAGGGGTGGCTGTCGCCCGCGCTGCGGCTTTCGGATCAAAGGTCATTATTCTGGATGAACCGACTGCTGCCCTTGGCGTCAAAGAATCCCGCCGGGTGTTGGAGCTGATCCTTGATGTGCGGTCGCGTGGCATTCCGATCATCCTGATCAGCCACAACATGCCCCATGTTTTCGAAGTCGCCGACCGCATTCACGTGCACCGGCTTGGCAAGCGGCTTTGTGTGATTGACCCCAAAGATTACACCATGTCCGACGCGGTCGCCTTTATGACCGGTGCAAAGGACGCACCTGAATAACGACATCAGCCGATGCGGGGCGGCATCGGGTTCTATGCAAACAGCAATGAGGCGGTCCTTCGGGGCCGCTCTTTGCGTTGGGGGCAGATGCCACCGCAAATCTCCGCCCAATAGAACTGCACAAATATTAGGCGGACCGGGGTAAATTCGAGCGTTCTTTTCATCCGTTAGGCTGCTCCAGTGTCCGGCAACTTGTAGCGTCTTTCGTTTCACCCCAAGGCTATAGCCATGAATCTAAAGCTTACAATTGTTGTCGTAGAAGAAGACCGGGACAGGGCCGTCGCGATTGTTGACGCGCTGACCCAAAGCGGTGATTGCGAGGTCTTCGTGATCGGCACCACCATTGGTCTGGCCCGCAAGATTGCCGCCCATGCCCCTGACGTGGTGTTGATCGACATCGACAACCCGACCCGTGACATGCTCGAGGAATTGACCCTTGCCTCTGGCCCGTTGGAACGGCCTGTGGCGATGTTTGTGTCGGGGGCCGCAGGGTCGCTGGCGCGGGCGGCAGTCGAGGCGGGGGTATCGGCCTATGTGGTCGACGGGCTGACACCCGAGCGGCTGAAACCTGTGATGGACACGGCCATCGCGCGGTTCCAGATGGTCCGGCAAATGCGCAATGAACTGGCCGAAACGCGGCGCGCATTGGAAGAACGCAAAGTCATTGACCGCGCCAAGGGGTTGCTGATGAAGGCCAAGGGGCTGGACGAGGTGCAAGCCTATGCATTGCTGCGCAAGGCGGCGATGGATCAGGGCCGCAGGGTGGCCGACGTCGCCGAAGCCCTGGTCACGGCATCGGGGTTGCTGTCATGAAAACGGTAACCTTGCCCGTCGCCTATATGCCCCTTGTCGATGCCGCCCCGCTGATCATCGCGCAGGAAATGGGCTTCGCCGAAGCCGAGGGGCTGGCCCTTGATCTGATCGCCGCGCCGTCCTGGTCGTCGGTCCGGGATATGCTGGCCGTCGGTCGTGTGGACGCCGCGCATTTGCTGTCACCCGTGCCCGTCGCGATGGCGATGGGGTTGGGGGGCGTGACAACGCCACTTTCGGCGGTATCGGTCATGTCGGTAAATGGCGATGTGATCGGTGTGGGCCGCGAGCTGGAACAGCGGTTGCGCGATATCGGCTACGGTTTCGATTTCGCAGATGCCCTGAAGGCCGCACAGGCCCTTGCTCAGGTCACCAAAGATACATTGGTCTTTGGCGCGCCGTTCCCCTTTTCCATGCATGTTGAATTGCTGCGCTACTGGTTCGAACGGTCCGGCCTGTCGGAAAAACAGATCAAGATACGCACCATCCCGCCGCCCTTGATGGCCGAAGCACTGTCCACGGGCGAGGTTGACGCATTCTGCGTGGGCGAGCCTTGGGGGTCGGTGGCTGTCGATCAAGGGGCAGGGGCGCTGTTGCTGCCCGGCACGGCGATCTGGCGCTTTGCCCCCGAAAAGGTGCTGTCCGTGCGTCAGGACTGGGCGGAAACCGAACCGGAAAAACTGGGCCATCTGATCCGCGCGGTGTGGAAGGCCGGACAATGGCTGTCATTGCCCAAAAGCAAGACGACCGCCGCCGAAATCCTGTCGCGGCCCAGCTATCTTGATGTCTCGTCTGAATTGATTGACCGCGCATTAAGCGGGCATTTCACCATTTCTTCGCGGGCCGAACAGCGCACGGTCGATGATTTCATCGGGTTTCATGCGGGCACCACCAATTTCCCCTGGCGCAGTCAGGCCAAATGGATCGCCCACCGGCTAAGCCTTGAAAACGGTCTTTCATCCTCCGAGGCGCAAAGACTGGGCGGGGCCGTGTTTCGCAGCGATCTGTACCGCAAACACATGATCGGCACAGATGCGGATTTGCCCGGTGCCTCGGAAAAGCTTGAGGGTTCGATTCTTCACATCACGGCGGTCGCGTCCCAAAAAGGCGAGCTGAGCCTGCCCCCCGACACGTTCTTTGATGGCCAGATTTTTGACCCAGACGAAGCGCACTGATTAATTTCTGTGCAGTTTTTCCCGGCCCGGCCGCGATTTTTAAAATTATTGCCGCATTGCAGCGAATTCTTTTGATCTCAGCAAGGGCATCATCACAAACTTGAGTATCGGGACACAATGGCGTGCCCTGATACGAAATTCTCCCAATGATCGGGATTTCCGAGCAAGGCCGCTCGCTGTTGACCAGTTCTCTGGAGAATAGCGTATGCGGTCTTTTTGCGTTTTTTGATGCCAGCCTCCCCAGCATCGAAGCTACCGAAAGGATTGAAAATGAAAAGTTTTATTCTAGGTTTTGCGATTTCTGCAACCTTGGCCACCACGGCATCGGCCCAACTGCTGGAGCTGGAAAAAGACGAACTGACCTTCGGCTTTATCAAGCTGACAGACATGGCCCCCTTGGCTGTTGCCTACGAGCAGGGCTATTTTCTTGACGAAGGTTTGTTTGTCACGCTCGAAGCGCAGGCGAACTGGAAGGTGCTGTTGGACGGCGTTATCGACGGCCAGTTGGACGGCGCGCATATGCTGGCAGGGCAACCTTTGGCCGCGACCATCGGCTATGGCACCAAGGCCCATATCATCACGCCCTTTTCGATGGATCTGAACGGAAACGGCATCACCGTATCGAACGAGGTCTGGGACCTGATGCGCCCGCATATCGCGTCGATGGAGGACGGCCGCCCCGTTCACCCGATCAGCGCCTCGGCTTTGGCCCCGGTGGTGGATCAGTTCCGTGCCGAAGGAAAGCCGTTCAACATGGGGATGGTTTTCCCCGTCTCGACCCATAACTATGAATTGCGCTATTGGCTGGCCGCTGGCGGGTTGGAGCCGGGATATTACAGCCCCGACAACGTATCGGGCCAGATCGCCGCTGATGTGTTCTTGTCCGTGACCCCCCCGCCGCAAATGCCCGCCACGCTCGAGGCCGGAACGATCAACGGCTATTGCGTGGGCGAGCCGTGGAACCAGCAAGCGGTGTTCAAGGGCATCGGCGTTCCGGTCATCACCGATTACCAGCTGTGGAAGAACAACCCCGAAAAAGTCTTTGGGATGAACGCCGATTTTGCCGAACAATATCCGAACACCACAATCGCCGTGACCAAGGCGCTGATCCGCGCGGCAATGTGGCTGGATGAAAACGACAACGCCAACCGCGCCGAGGCGGTATCGATCCTGAGCCGTCCTGAATATGTGGGGGCGGATGAAGAAGTGATCGCAAACTCGATGACCGGCTTTTTCGAATTCGAAAAAGGCGACCGCCGCGACATCCCCGACTTTAACGTGTTCTTCCGCCACAATGCGACCTACCCGTTCTATTCGGACGCCGTGTGGTATCTGACGCAGATGCGCCGCTGGGGCCAGATCGCCGAACCGCAAACCGATGCGTGGTATGACGAAACCGCCCGCAGCGTGTACCGCCCCGACATCTACCTCAAGGCCGCCCGCCTGCTGGTCGACGATGCCTTGGCTAACGAGGCGGATTTCCCCTGGGAAAGTGACGGCTACAAGGCCCCGACACCTGCCGAAGATATCATCGACGGCATTGTCTATGACGGTCGCACGCCAAACGCATATCTCGAAAGCCTGCCCATCGGCCTGAAAGGCGACCAAGTGGTCGTTGGCAGCGAAGTCAAAGGCTGATGACCCGATCGGGGCGGTCATCTGCACCGCCCCGTACCTTCAATCCTAACTCTGAAATAACCCGCACCACCGCACCCGAACGGAGACACCCATGACAACCGTCGACCCAGAATTCACCCGCGATCAAGCACGGTCCGCACGAAAGGCCCGCCTTTTCACCCGGATCGGTCAGGCCGACAAATGGTTTCAGGTTTTGGGCCTTGGCTGGATAACCCCTCTGCTCAAGGCCGCCGCCGGCGATAACCCCAAGGCACAGCTGGGCGAAATCTGGCGGCTGTTGGGTGTGCCTTTGCTTGCGATTGCCGCGTTCTTGCTGATGTGGGCCACGCTTGCCCCCACCGTGCAAACGTCACTGGGGGCGATCCCCGGGCCTGGGCAGGTCTGGTCCGAAGCGGTCAATCTGCATCAGGACGCCGCCGCGAAATCCGCCAAAGAGGCGCAGTTCATGGAACGCCTTGACCTGCGCAACCAGCGTCTGATTGATGCGGGCCGCGGTGACGAGGTAAAATCCATCGCCTATACCGGCGCGCCCAGCTATTACGACCAGATCGGGACGTCGGTGCTGACCGTGTTCTTCGGTTTTCTGGTTGCTTCGGCTGTGGCCATCCCTTTGGGCATCGCGGCCGGTCTGTCGGCAACGGCAAACGCCGCGTTGAACCCGTTGATCCAGATTTTCAAACCCGTCTCGCCGCTGGCGTGGCTGCCGATTGTGACCATGGTGGTCAGCGCGGTCTACACCACCAACGACGGGATGTTTTCCAAGTCGTTCCTTGTGTCGGCGATCACCGTGACCCTGTGTTCGCTGTGGCCGACATTGATCAACACATCGCTGGGTGTCGCATCCATCGACAAGGATCTGGTCAATGTGTCCAAGGTTTTGAAGATGAACACCTGGACCAAGATCACCAAGCTGGTTCTGCCCTCGGCGCTGCCATTGATCTTTACCGGATTGCGTCTGTCGCTGGGCGTGGGCTGGATGGTGCTGATTGCCGCAGAAATGCTGGCCCAGAACCCCGGCCTTGGCAAATTCGTCTGGGATGAATTCCAAAACGGCAGCTCGTCCAGCCTGGCCAAGATTATGGTGGCGGTTCTGACAATCGGCATCATCGGCTTCTTGTTGGACCGGGTCATGTTCGCCCTGCAATCGCTCTTTACCTTCACGAATAACCGGTGATCGACATGGATATTCTCAGCTTCAAAAATGTCTCGAAACAGCACGGCCAAGGGACCCATACGACCCATGTGCTCAAGGATATCGACCTGACGGTGAAAGAAGGCGAGTTTCTGGTGATCCTCGGGTTTTCGGGAACCGGCAAGACAACGCTGATCAACCTGATGGCGGGGCTGGACCAGCCGACCAGCGGCAGCGTCACCTTCAAGGGCAAGCCGATCACCGGCCCCGGCCCGGAGCGCGGCGTGATTTTCCAAAGCTATTCGCTGATGCCGTGGCTTACGGTCAGCGGCAATGTCGGGCTGGCGGTGGATACGGTTTTCCCGAACCTGTCGCGGGCGCAAAAGGCTGAAAAGGTCGCGCATTATGTGGGCATGGTTGGCCTGACCGCAGCAGCGGCGCGCCGTCCGGCCGAACTGTCCGGCGGGATGCGCCAGCGGGTGAACGTTGCGCGTGCCTTGGCGATGAACCCCGAAATGTTGCTGCTGGATGAACCGTTGTCAGCGCTGGATGCGCTGACCCGCGCCAATCTCGCGGACGAAATCGAACATATCTGGGAAGCCGACAAAAAGACCTGTGTGCTGATCACCAATGACGTGGACGAGGCGATCATCCTTGCCGACCGGATCATTGCGCTGAACCCCGATGGCACGCTGGGCGCGGAATTTGCGGTCACGATCGACCGCCCGCGTGACCGGATCGCGATGAACAGCAACGACGACTTTAAGGCCCTGCGCGCGGATGTGACCAAATACCTGATGGATGTGGGCATTGAATCCCGCGTCGAAGGCACCCGCCTTTTGCCTGGCATCACGCCCATTCACGGGATGTCCGCCCCGGTCGAGGATGTGCCCGACGTGGTCGCAAGCGCCCAAAAAGGGTTGATCGACGAACGCTTTATCGATTTCTCGCAACTGCACAAAGTTTACCCCACGCCCAAGGGTCCGCTGACCGTGGTCGAAAATTTCGACCTCAAGGTTGATCGCGGCGAATTCATTTCCCTGATCGGCCATTCGGGCTGTGGCAAATCCACCGTGCTGACAATGGCCGCAGGTCTGAACGAGATTTCCAAAGGCGCGATCAAGCTGGATGGCCGTCACGTCGAAGGGGCAGACCCCGAACGCGCGGTGGTCTTCCAGTCGCCCAACCTGTTTCCCTGGCTGACCGCCAAGGAAAACGTCGCCATCGGTGTCGACAAGGTCTATCCCCGTGCATCGCGGGCCGAACGTCAGGATGTGGTTGAATATTATCTTGAACGTGTCGGGTTGGGCGATGCGATGGATAAAACCGCGTCTGACCTGTCAAACGGCATGAAACAACGCGTCGGCATTGCCCGTGCCTTTGCCCTGTCGCCGAAACTGCTGCTGCTGGACGAACCCTTTGGGATGCTTGACAGCCTGACCCGCTGGGAACTGCAAGAAGTGCTGATGGAGGTGTGGTCGCGCACCAAAGTGACCGCGATTTGCGTCACCCATGACGTGGACGAGGCGATTTTGCTGGCCGACCGCGTGGTGATGATGACCAACGGGCCGCAGGCGACCATCGGGCGGATCGTGAATGTCGATCTGCCGCGCCCGCGCACCCGCAAGGCGTTGCTCGAGCATCCCGATTATTACCGCTACCGCCAGCAGGTTCTTGATTTTCTTGAGGAATATGAACACGGCGCAAAGCCCGCTGCGAAAACGACCAGCAAGGCTATCGCGGCAGAGTAGCGCCGCTGACCCCCATGTTGCCAACCGAAACCCAAGGCGCGCCATGCGCCCCACAGGAGAAGCCCTAAATGGACGGCATTCCCGAACCGCAAATTGATACGTTTATTCAGGTGGCCGAAGTCTGGATTCCGAAAGACGGCGTGCTTGTCTATGCCGGCGGCGATTACAACGGGCTCGACAGCTTTGAGGCGGCATCGCGCCAAAGCCAGTTCGCCAAGGGCGAGGGGCTGCCCGGCAGAGCCTGGGCCGAAGCGCGGCCGGTGGTTCTTCGGGCCTTTGACGGCAGCTATTTCAAGCGCACGCAAGCCGCCCGTGATGCGGGGCTGACATCTGCCGTGGCGGTGCCGGTCTTTGACGGGGAAACCCTTAAGGCGGTGCTGGTGGTTTTATGTTCCAGCGACGCTGCCCGCATCGGTGCGATCGAGGTCTGGACCGATGACAAAGACGGTTTGCTGATGCTGGATGACGGGTATTACGGCGCGGCCGAGGAATTCGAATTCGTTTCGCAGCACACGTATTTCCCCAAAGGGCAGGGCCTTCCGGGCGGTGTCTGGGCGGCCAAGGCACCGATTTTGATGCGCGATCTGGGTTCCGGCTACAAGTTCATCCGCGCCTCAGCGGCGGGCAAGGCGGGGCTGACCACGGGGCTTGGTTTGCCGGTGCCTGTACCGGGGATGCGGACCTATGTGCTGGCGCTGCTGTCGGCGCTTGGCACCCCGATTGCACGCCGGTTCGAGATTTGGGCCACACCCAAAGGCCAAGCCGGCAAGGCCCAGTTGATTGACGGGATTTGCGAACGCGAGGGGGCGCTGTGGCGCGACAATGGCGACGGTGTCCATGACGAGGCCCCGACCGCGACCGCCTGGAAGGGTGTCGTGGGGCAAGTGTTGGGCTCGGGCCTGCCCGTGGTCGCGCGCAGCACGGCGGGGCTGCCTGCCGGTTACACCACCTTTATCGGCCTGCCGATTTATCAAAATGGCGCGCTGTCTCACATCGTCGCCTGCTATAACTAAAGGACCAGAACCATGAGCAAGAAAAAACTTGTTGTGATCGGGGCGGGCATGGCGTCTGGCCGGGCACTGGAACATCTCTTCGAGGCCGAACCGGGCGTTTGGGACGTGACCCTGTTCAACGCGGAACCCCGCGGGAACTACAACCGCATCATGCTGTCGCCGGTTCTGTCGGGCGAAAAATCCTATGGCGAAATCGTGATCCATGATGATGCCTGGTATGCCGAGAATGACGTGACCTGCCGTTTCGGCGAAAAGGTGGTCAGCATCGACCGCGCTGCGCAAATCGTGACCGGTGAAAACGGTGCGGTGCCGTATGACAAGCTGCTGATCGCAACGGGGTCTGCACCGTTTATCATTCCCTTGCCGGGCCATGATCTGGACGGGGTTATCGCGTATCGCGATCTCGAAGACACCAACCGGATGATTGACGCCGGTGCCACGCCGGGTGCGCGCGCCGTGGTGATCGGTGGCGGTCTTTTGGGCCTTGAGGCGGCAGCGGGTCTGCGCCTTCGCGGCATGGACGTGACCGTGATCCACATCATGGGCCACCTGATGGAACGGCAACTGGACGAGGCGGCAGGATATCTTCTGCGCCGCGAGCTTGAAGGGCGCGGGATCAAGGTGATGGTGTCGACCAACTCTCAGGAAATCCTGGGCAAAGGCGGCAAGGTCAGCGCCTTGCGGCTGGATGACGGGACGGAACTGCCCTGTGATCTGCTGGTGATGGCCGTGGGCATCCGCCCGAATGTGGCACTGGCCAAGGACAGCGGTCTGGCGGTGGGTCGCGGTATTCATGTGGATGACCAGATGGTGACCTCTGACGAAAATATTCTTTCTGTCGGTGAATGTATCGAACATAACGGCGCGGTGTTCGGTCTGGTTGCCCCGCTTTACGATCAGGCCAAAGTGGTCGCCAAAACCCTGACCGGCGAAGCCGCGCAATTCGTCGCCAAGGAAATCTCGACCAAGCTGAAGGTCACCGGGTGTGATCTGTTCAGCGCGGGTGATTTTGCCGATGGCGAAGGGCGCGAGGATATCGTGTTCCGCGACCCCGCGCGCGGCCAGTACAAACGTCTGGTGATCCAGAACGACCGTCTGATCGGGGCCGTGCTTTATGGTGATACGGCGGATGGCAACTGGTTCTTTGGCCTGATCAAGGACGGCACCGATATCGCGGATATGCGCGAAACGCTGATCTTTGGACCGGCCTATCAGGGGGGTGCCGCGTCGGACCCGCTCTCAGCCGTTGCAGCCTTGCCGGATGATGCAGAAATCTGCGGCTGCAACGGCGTTTGTAAGGGAACAATCGTTTCGGCAATTCAGGGCGGTGCGGCCGATCTGCCATCGCTCAAATCGGCCACCAAGGCCAGCGCGTCTTGCGGGACATGCACGGGGCTGGTCGAACAACTGCTCGAGGTGACGCTGGGCGATGCCTATGCCGCGCCCGCGTCGCTGCCGATCTGTGGCTGCTGCGATCTGACCCACGAAGACGTGCGGCGGCTGATCAAATCCAAGCCGCTGAAAAGCCAACCGGCGGTCTGGCAGGAACTGGGATGGAAAACTCCGAACGGCTGTCACGTCTGCCGCCCGGCGGTCAATTTCTATCTGCTGGCCGACTGGCCGCTGGAATATCGCGATGATCCGCAGTCGCGTTTTGTCAACGAACGCAAACACGCCAACATCCAGAAAGACGGCACATTTTCCGTCGTGCCGCGCATGTGGGGCGGGATCACCAATGCGGGCGAATTGCGCGCAATTGCTGATGCCGCCGACAAATACAACGTGCCCACGGTCAAGGTGACGGGCGGCCAGCGGATTGACCTTTTGGGCGTCAAAGGGTCGGATCTGCCCGCGATCTGGGCTGATCTGAACAAGGCGGGGCTGGTCTCGGGCCACGCCTATTCCAAGGGGCTGCGCACGGTCAAAACCTGTGTCGGCACCGATCACTGCCGCTTTGGCACGCAGGATTCCACGGGTTTGGGCATCAAGTTGGAACAAATCCTCTGGGGGTCGTGGACGCCGCATAAGGTCAAGCTGGCCGTGTCCGGTTGCCCGCGCAATTGCGCCGAAGCGACCTGCAAGGATGTGGGCATCATCTGCGTCGACAGCGGTTATCAGATCAGCGTTGGCGGTGCTGCGGGCATGGACCTGAAAGAAACCGAACGTCTGACCGATGCGGCAACCGAAGCCGAAGCGATTGAACTGACCACGGCCTTTGTGCAGCTGTACCGCGAGAATGCAAAATATCTGGACCGCCCCTATAAATGGGTGGCCAAGGTCGGGCTGGACTGGGTCAAGGCGCGGGTCGTCGATGATCTGGCCGAACGCGCCCGTCTTGTTGCTGCATTCGAGCTATCCCAAACCATCTATCGCAACGACCCCTGGGCAGAACATGTCAGCCAGCAGGCCGACAGATACGCGCCCCTTGCAGACCTGACATTGGAGGCAGCAGAATGAGCTGGACTGATATTGGCCATATCGAAGACGTGCCCTTGCGCGGGGCAAGATTGTTGAAAACCGCGCTTGGCTGCATTGCCGTATTCCGCACGGATGCGTCCGAGGTCTTCGCAACATCAAACACCTGCCCGCACAAGGGCGGCCCCTTGGCAGACGGTATTGTGCACGGTCAAAGCGTGACCTGCCCGCTGCACAATTGGGTGTTCGACCTAAACACCGGCAAGGCCCAAGGCGCGGATGTGGGGCAAATCGCCACCTATCCGGTGCGGGTCCAGAACGGGCGGATCGAGATCGACGCTGCAACGCTGAAACAGCAGAGCGCTGCGTGATGGACGGCGCGGGTCTGCCCGAGACGCGGTCGACTTGCCCCTATTGCGGGGTGGGCTGCGGTGTGTTGCTGCGCGCTGACGGGCAGGGCGGGCTGACGGTGCGGGGCGACCCGGATCATCCGGCAAACTTTGGCCGGCTGTGTTCCAAAGGCTCCGCATTGGGTGAAACGGTGGGGCAGGCAGGGCGTCTGCTGGCCCCGCACATCAACGGCAAGCCCGCCGATTGGGACAGCGCATTGCAACTGGTCGCTGACCGTTTTCGCGACACGATCCGCGACCACGGCCCCGACAGCGTGGCATTCTATGTGTCGGGCCAATTGCTGACCGAAGATTACTATGTCGCCAACAAGCTGATGAAAGGTTTCATCGGGTCCGCCAATATCGACACCAATTCGCGCCTGTGCATGGCGTCTTCGGTTGCAGGGCACCGCCGCGCCTTTGGCACAGACACGGTGCCTGGCACCTACGAGGATCTGGACGAAGCGGATTTGGTCGTGCTGGTCGGGTCCAACCTTGCCTGGTGCCATCCGGTGTTGCACCAGCGTGTGCTGGCCGCGAAAAAATCGCGCGGCACCAAGATCATCGTCGTCGATCCGCGCCGTACCGCCAGTTGCGACAGCGCCGATCTGCATCTGCCCCTTGCACCGGGCAGTGATGTGGCACTGTTCAACCAGTTGCTGGTCGCGGCCCAAAAGGCCGGCGCGCTTGACCCCGCCATGATCGCGCGCAGCAACGGGTTTGACGAAGCGCTGCACGCCGCCACGGCCGGTGATGTCTCTGTCACCGGGCTGGACCCTGCGTTGATCGACCAGTTTTGTGCAATGTGGCTGGGCCACGAAAAGGTCGTCACGGTCTTTAGCCAAGGGGTCAACCAATCCTCAAGCGGGACCGACAAGGTCAACGCGATCCTGAACTGCCATCTGGCAACGGGTCGCATCGGCACTAAGGGCTGCGGGCCGCTGTCGGTGACGGGCCAGCCCAATGCGATGGGTGGCCGCGAGGTCGGTGGCCTTGCCAATATGCTGGCCTGCCATCTGGATCTGGAAAACGCCGACCACCGTGCGGCCGTGCGCGGCTTTTGGGATGCGCCGCATATGCCGGATGCCCCCGGTTTGAAAGCTGTCGACATGTTTCGCGCCGTGGCCGATGGCACGATCAAGGCGATCTGGATCATCCACACCAACCCCGCCGTTTCCATGCCCGATGCCAAGGCCGTGCGCGACACGATTGCTGGCTGTCCCTTTACCGTGGTCAGCGACATAACCCAGGCCACAGACACCGCGCGGCTTGCCGATGTGCTGCTGCCTGCCACTGCATGGGCTGAAAAAGACGGCACCGTTACCAATTCGGACCGCACGATCAGCCGCCAACGTGCGGTGCTGGACGCACCCGGCGAGGCCCGCCCGGACTGGGCCATTCTGGCGCAGGTCGCGCAGCGGATGGGCTGGAAAACCGCGTTTGACTACACTACCCCGGCCGAGATTTTTCGCGAATTTGCGGCGCTGTCCGGTGTCGCTGGTAAATTCGGGCGCGACTTTGATATCTCGGGCCTGTCGGATTTGACCGACGCCGAATTCGCGGCGTTTGACCCCACACGCTGGCCCGTCACCGCGACACGGCAGGGGGGGCGGTTCTTTGCGGACGGGCAGTTCTACCATCCCGATGGCAAGGCGCGGCTGGTGCCGGTGACCCATCGCCCACCTGTTGCCCGCACCGGCCCGCGCTATCCGTTCCGGCTGAACACCGGGCGGGTGCGCGACCAGTGGCACACCATGACCCGCACCGGCCTAAGCCCGCGTTTGTCGGCGCATATGGCGGAACCGTTTTTGGAAATTCACCCCGATGACGCGGCAACGCTTGGCGTGGTGCCCGCCGATCTTGTGGCCGTCACCGCCCCCCAAGGCAGCGCCATCCTGCGTGCACGGATCACCGATACGGTGCAGCCGGGGCAGGTGTTTGCCCCCATTCACTGGACTGGCGAAACCGCGCCCTCGGCCCGGATTGACGATCTGGTCGCAGGGGTCACAGACCCGGTTTCAGGCCAGCCGGAAAGCAAGGCTGCCGTGGTCGCGGTGCAACGGTTCAAGGCGCGCTGGTACGGGTTCGCGGTCTCGCGCGCTCCGATCAAACCTGATCTGCCCTATTGGGCGCTGGCGACAACGGCGGCAGGATACCGTGCCGATCTGGCTGGCTCCGAACCGGTGGGGGATTGGGCCGACTATGCGACCACACTTTTCGGCATTCACGATTGCGAAATATCGTCGATCATTGACATGTCGCGGGGCATGGCGCGTGTCGCCTTGATGAAAGACGGAAGGGTCGAGGCGGCGCTATTCGTGTCGCCCGAACCGGTCGCGGTGATGCGCGATTATCTGGCGACGGTGCCGGGCATGGATGTGCCCGACGTGCTGATCGGCCGCCCTGCTGCCGACATGCCCAACCCCGGCCCGATGCTGTGTTCGTGTTTCGGGGTGGGGGTAAACACCATCGTCCAGGCGATCGAGGAACAGGGGCTTATCACTGTCGACGCCGTCGGCGCTGCCTTGCAGGCCGGAACCAACTGCGGATCGTGCCGCCCCGAAATTGCGGCCCTGATTGGCAAGCTTAACCTGCGCGAGGCGGCGGAATGAGCTTGGCCGAATATGTGCGCATTCTGGGGCGGGGGCCGGGGCGGTCGCGGTCTTTGACGCTTGAGGAAGCCACCGGTGCCATGCGCCTGATGTTGGACGGCACCGCCGCACCCGAGGCGATTGGTGCGCTGTTGATGCTGCTGCGGATGAAGGGCGAGACAGCGCAGGAAATCGCAGGTTTTGCGCAGGCCGCCCAAGGGGTTTTGCCCCCCATCAGCAGTGTCGATCTGGATTGGCCCAGCTATGCCGCAGGGCGGACGCGGGGGCTGCCGTGGTTTCTTTTGTCGGCGCGGCTGGTTGCGCAGGCAGGGCACGGGGTGCTGTTGCACGGCTGGAACGGCAGCGATCCGGCGGTGCGCACGGGCTTGCAGGACGCGGGGATCGACCGCGCCGAAACGATCGCGGAGGCGGAGACGACCCTGCGTCGCGATGGCATCGCATATCTGCCGTTGGAAAATTTTCACCCCGCCCTGTTTGCATTGCTGAACTTGCGCGATGTGCTGGGGCTTCGGTCCTGTATCAACACGGTGTGCCGGATGCTGAACCCTGCGGGTGCCAGCGCCAGCGTGCAGGGTGTTTTCCACCCCTCATACCGCCTGCTGCAAAGCGATGCGGCCCAAGTCATGGGCTTGCAATCGCTTTGCGTGATCAAGGGCGGCGGTGGTGAATTTGAACGCCATCCGGGCAAGGCCGTGACCGTTTTTGGCGTCCAGAATGGTGTCGCCTTCGAAAGCCCGTCAGCCGCAGTTCTGGACGGTCACACGCGGCTGGGTGACGGGCCGGATGCCGCGACGACACTGGCGGGGCTGTGGTCCGGCGATCAGGCCGATCCCTTTGCCCAAGGGGTCGTGACCGGCACCGCAGCTTTGGCGCTGGCTGCGTTGGGATACCCGGACGCCGGGGCCAAAGCAGACGCGCTTTGGGCCGACCGCGCAGCACCACGCACCACACAAAAGGAGACAGCCGCATGAAAAGCTTTCCGATGTTTATCCGCACCACCGGACGCCGTGTTGTTATCGCAGGCGGCGGCGAACAGGCCGCGCAGAAATCCCGGTTGATCCTGAAAACCGATGCGCAGATCGTCTTGGCCGCGCCGTCGCTGGATGCCGAGCTTTCTGCACTGGTCGCCCAGAACCGCGCGGTTCATCACGCGGGCACGATTACCCCGGCGTTGTTTGACGGTGCTGCGATGGCGTTTATTGCCACCGGTTCACCCGCCGCTGATGCCTGCCTGCACCGCTTGGCGCAGATCGCGCGATGCCCCGTCAATGTGGTCGATCAACCCGACCTGTGCGAGATCACCACCCCGTCGATCGTGGACCGCGATCCGGTTGTTGTGGCCATCGGGACCGAAGGCACAGCACCGGTTCTGGCACGTCAGATCAAAACGCAGGTCGAACAGATGTTGCCTGTCAACATCGGCGGGTTGGCCGCTTTGGCGGGGCGTTTGCGGGGGGCCGTGTCGGCCCGCGTAGCCCATGCGCAGCGGCGGGCGTTCTGGGCTTGGGTGTTCTCGGATACGCCGCGGATGACCTGGGTACGGGGCGGTGAACGCGAAGCGGCCGAAACCATCAAAAGCGCTATCGCTTCTGGCGGTCGGCCGCAGGGTGACACCGCGGGGTCCATCGCACTGGTTGGTGCAGGCCCCGGTGCGCGTGATCTGCTGACCCTGCGCGCGGTGCAACGGCTGCAAGAGGCTGATGTGATCTTTTATGACAGGCTGGTCGAACCCGAGGTTCTGGAACTGGCCCGCCGCGATGCGGAGCGGGTGTTTGTCGGAAAACATGTGGGTGCCCACGCCTGGCCCCAAGACCGGATCAATGATGTCATCGTCGCAGAGGCCCGCAAGGGCCGCCGTGTGGTGCGCTTGAAATCCGGCGATCCGGGTATTTTCGGCCGCGCCGGAGAGGAACTGGACAGTGCCCGCAAGGCAGGCATCGCCATCGAGATCGTTCCCGGTGTGACTGCGGCCTCGGCTGCGGGGGCCGCAATGGGGCAAAGCCTGACCGAAAGGGGCATATCCGATACGCTTGTTTTGGCAACCGGAACCGGCAGCGCCCAAGACCCGCTGCCCGATTGCACCCGCTTTGCCGGGCCGGGCACAACCACCGCGCTTTATATGTCTGTGCGTCAGGCCGACCGTATCAGCGCCGCATTGCAAGCGCGCGGATTGCCCGCAGATACGATCGTGCAGGTGGCTGTCGATGTGTCCAAACCGACGCAGGCCTTTCATTCGGCACCGGTCAGCGATCTGGCCGCTCTTGTAACTGACACAGGTATTTCGGGCTGCGCGATCTTGTTGGTGACCTGGCCCATGACGCTCGAACGCAATGCCCCGGTCCCCTTGGTGCAACCGGTTGCATCATTGCGCGGGGCGCAAACTGCGCTGGTTGCGACAGCGTGACAGCGTGACAGGCCATGCGACATCACATGAGGGGCGGCCCAACTGTCAGTGAATTCAGGACAGGTGGGGGTTTGCGGGCAGGGCTGAACCCTTAACCGGCAGAGGCCAGATGGATGGGCGCATTGATCAACGCCTTGCGTCCGAAACCGGACTGCACCAATTCGGCGCTGGCTTGGATCAGCTTCGCAGAGGGTATCTTGATCTGGGCAGGTTTTGGCGTGGGCACGATGTTATGCGCCGCCAGCAACGCGCTTCGACCGATAAATTTACGCGCGGTTTGGCCATAGACGTCGACGACCTGCGCGCGGGTGACAGCCCCCCTGCCAAGACCCGGCAAGACCTTTGAAAAAGCCTTGCGATCATGCCGCTGCATGGCTTTCAACGCCATCGGTCCGGGGAAGAAGCTTTCGGAGGGGACGTTTTCGGCAAAGATCACCTGATGGCTTTCAAACATGAGGTGAATATAGGTCACCTGCTTTTTGCCATGGGCAATCCGCACACCGCGCGTACATTCGGCCAGATGCTTGGCACGCGCGAAATGGTCGTCGTTGCGGCCGGTCAGAATGCCATGCTGCTGGGACACGATAAAGTTCCGCTCGGCCCCGAATACGCCGCGGCGGATCACAACAGGGCGCAGATGCTCGTGTTGCTCAAGCGCGGCAGCATCATAGCTGCGGCGGTTGATCCAGCGAATGCGCTGCGGGCCGTTGTCCATTGTCGTGACCAGATCGCCGACCTTAAGGTCCTGCACCAGCACATCGCCGGATGGCGTGCGAATGGCGGCACCCTCGCCAAAGCAGATGACGCCGGTGTTATCGGTGGTCAGACCCGAAGCGGAGACGCCGAAGAATTCAAGCGAACCGCCTGCGAATTGCGTTTTTCCGGTGTAATCGGTGGTCGCGAAATTCGACTGGTTGAGGATGCCATCGTCGGCAAAGTCAGCCCGCAGATCAAAGATGTTGCCGTAGTAGGTGCCCAGATCGATGAAATCATTGTTGGTCTCGATACCGTCGTTCAGCGCACCGGTGTTGCCGGTGTTGAAATCGGTGATCTGGTCGTTGCCGCCGGAATAGACAAAGGTGTCGTCGCCAGCACCACCGGTCAGGACGTCATTGCCGGTACCGCCATCCAGCGTATCGTTGCCGTCGCCGCCCAGCAGCGTATCGTTGCCGATGCCACCCGACAGGCTGTCATTGCCGATGCCACCCGCCAGCGAATCCGCGCCATCGCCGCCCAGCAATGTATCGTTGCCGTCGCCGCCCAGCAGCGTATCGTTGCCAGTGCCGCCGTCCAGTGAATCGTTGCCGCCGCCCGCATCAATGTAATCGTCGCCGCCGCCACCGAACAAGACGTTGTCGAAATTGCCAGTGGCGGTGATGACGTTGTTGCCTGCATCACCAATGACACTGGCCGAGCTGTCAACGAGGGAAACATTTTCAAAGTTCAGCAGGGTACCACGGCTTTGGCCGAGATATTCAAGCTGGTTGTTCTCAAGGTTGATGGTCGCGGCACCCAGCCCGCTGCCAGCCACATAGGTATCCGTACCCGAGCCACCATCAATAACCGACCCGACATCGCCTGCCGTTGGAAGGGTATTGCGGATGATCGTGTCATCGCCGCTGCCGGCGTTGATGTTATAAACGCCGGACCCTACGGTAATCGTATCGCTGCCGCCGCCGGTATCAAGGGTGACACCACCTGCCAACGCGTTCACGGTATCGGCAGAGCTGGTCAGAACCGTATTTTCGATCTGGCTAAAGCTCAGAGAGTTGGCACCATTGGTCACGGTGCCGGCTTCTGCACCGCTATAGTTCAGGGTGACGCCGCTGCTCAACGTGCTGAAGGTCAGGGTATCGGTATCGGTCCCGCCTTCGCCGCCGGTAATAACATCGGTGCCATAGCTGTTTTCCATGACAAAGCGGTCGGCACCGTCACCGCCCGACATGGTATCGTTGCCAGTGCCACCCTTGATGGTATCGTTTCCGGTACCGCCGCTGATGCTGTCATTGCCCGTTCCACCGGTCAGTGAATCGTTACCGGCCTCGCCTAAGATGGTGTCATTGCCGTCGCCACCATCGATGGTGTCATTGCCAATGCCGTTATTCTTGATCGTGGTAAATTGCAGGTCGCCAACGTTTATCGCATGGTTCGCATCACCCGGATCGATGTTGTTATAATCGATTTCAATCCGCGCGACGGGGCCGGCGATTTCGACCTGAAGAAAGCCGGTCTTTGAATCTGTGAGGCCCTCACCAGCGCCGGTCGTTACCGCCCGACCTGTCGCGTCATTGACGGAAATGGTGCTTGAATCACCAGCCGTCAGATCGACTGGAATGAGGTTATTGTTGGCGTCATAGGCCCGAATGAAAACTTCGTCTTTGAATCCGGCCGCCTGGTCAAGATCGAAGATTCCGAAGCTGACGTTGGCCACTTCGTTTGACACAGTGGAGTTCAACGACGAGAAATTGACCCTCATCGTTACCGAGTTAACATCGGACCCCGGCGCGCCGCCTTGCAGGCGAATGGATGAAGAGTCGTTTGCACTGTTATAGTTATAAAGCGGGTCGGTCCGCTCCATCGTGGCAGAATTAAAGTTCTGCTCTTGCTGGATGGTCATGGCGACGCGAATGTCGCCGGACGCAGCATTTCCTGTGATGCCGCCAGTTATACTGGTGCCGTCGCTGATACCCTGGTTCGCCCAGGAATAGGTTGTTTGCGTCCCTAACGAGGAATCGCCGCGAATGACGTCATTGCCGCTGCCGCCATTGATGACGTCACTGCCTGCGCCACCCAGAACAGTATCGTTGCCGCCGCCCGCGTTGACAGTGTCGTTGCCTGAACCGGCGTTGATTGCATTCGCGTTTTGGTCGATCCCGTCTGCCTGAGTATCGACATAGGTTTCGGTCATGTTGTCGTTGCCGGTCGTGCCATCGACCCAGCCGTCGGGCTGGACATAATTGCCGTCAACGCGGCTACCGGAGAAGTTCGAGGTGTCCGTTACAACGCTGTTGATCTGGATCGACTCCAGAGGACCGGCTTCCAACGCCGCCTGATAGGAATTCGAGGTCGGGGCTGGTGCGAGATACAGATTGCCGTTGGTGTCTTGAATGATAATCGCAGTGACAACGACAGGCGGCAGCCCGTTGGCATAGGTAATCGTCGCTGTATAGCTGACGATCGTATCAAATATCTGGTCCGCGCCGTCATCGATCCGGAAACTGTCGGGCTGCTGAAAAAACCCGAGAGAGTTGTCAGAGCTGTAGACCTCGGCCGCATCATTGCCATAGCCAGTGCTGCCGGGGGACAGTTCCTGAAGGTCATCATACAGCGGATCGGTCGCGGAGCCGAAAGTCTGGTTAACAAGGGCACCTGCGTTCTCAGCGGTGTTGTTTCCTTCGGTAGGGTCCAGCGACGCAAAGTTGCCTAGGTAGAATACACCAAAAGTATCAGCCATTTCAGTTCACCCCCTGCGATGTAAACTGCGGGCATGATGTCAGCGCGGGCATACCGTCAAAATCCGCAAAAATCGGGCTGTGCTCGTGGCGTGCCAAACAGGTATTATAATCCGACATCATCAGGTGCTCGATCTCACTGCTCTACGTCTTGCTGGGGCTGCTCAGCGCCCCGGGGTCTGGTGTTTATCAAGCAATCAAAAGATTACTCGACCGCTAATTCAGGTAAGTATCGACGAAATGAGGCCGGAATTGGGCGAGAAACAGAAACATTGTGGCGGCGGGTTCTGTGACGTTTCTAGAAAAAGTGGCGCGGCGCGTTGATCGCGACGGGGGCGGTCATGTGGCACCGTGCTGTCCGATTTCAGGCAAACGACAGCGCTGATCCTAAAATACGCGTGTCCAGAAAGATGTTTTTTGTTTATATTGTCTCTGTAGGGCATCCAGATAGGCCTGATGGGACGGAAACGTACCATAGTCGGCGATATCTTGGTCTGCCGCAGCGCAATCCATCAGATGGTCGGCGATATGCCCGTAACGTGCGCTTTGGCCATACCACAGGACGTAATCAATCATCGCGCGCCAGGCCAGCACAGCCGCCAAAGGATATCTGCCGCGCAAGGCATCGGCAGCAGCTGTCAGGGTTTCTGTCTGGTCACCGTCCATCGTATTGGCCCGCTCTTCGATCAAACGCGCGGCCATCGCAATGTCCGGCCACGCCAGAAAGAACCGCAGCGCGGCCATCGGGTCCTCAACCGTCAAGGCATGGGCTTTTGCGGCATCTTCCGCGTCGATGTCATCAAAGTCGGGTAGCACCTTGAGGTAGTCCCGCAGCATCTGGGGCGCGAGCGTTTCGCAAAACCGTTCCCAGCGGTGGTGTTGCGCGTCCGCTAGGCGGTCCAGTGCCAACAGGCTGGTGATATAGGCCGTATCCCAATCCGCCACGGCTGCGTCATGTGGCTCTGGGGGGGCGGCCTCCAGCCGGTCCAGCGCGTCTTGGGGGCGACCTGCGTCAAGCAGCAGTTTGGCGACCTCGGCCGCGATGCGCGGGCGGGCCAGATCATGTTTGGTGTATTGCGCGATGAAGGTGTCGGTATCACCCTGCGCTGTCGCGATGTCTTGCAGGCTGGCTTTGATCAGGCGGGCCTTTCGCGTGGCAGCCGGAGAACCGCGGGTGCCCCGCAAGTCGCGCAAAAACTGCAAGGCAGCGTGGTCTTCGCCTTCGTTCAGTGGCCGGTCCTTGTGGGCCAGCACAAGCGTCTTGAGATGGGCCAGCCCGTCAGCCCCCATCGCAGGGGCAAGCAAGCCGATGATGCCGTCAAATTCCCCATAATCGTTCGCCTGCACCGCGTCCCAGACCCGGCGCGCCAGATCAATCGGGTCCAGCACCGCATTGGGGGCGATGTCGGCGAAATGGGTGCGGGCGGTATGAAACACCTCTGCGATCTCGCCGCGGCTGTCGTCCGTGCGCTCGAACACCGACGGGGCAAGTTCGATGAACTGCCACAGCAGTTCAAATGCTTCTGTCGGGGCATCGGGGGCGATCTTGGCGGTTATCATCTCGGCCTGGGTGCCGAGGTCTTTGACCAACGCCTTGCGCTTGCGCCATCCGACAAAGCTTTTTGACCGCCGGATCGACACCAGACGCTTGCGCACGTCCCGCGCCAGTTCCTCGGGGCCAAGGTTGTGGCTTAGTTCCAGACGCAGGCGGCGTTTGATGTCGGCACTGCCGGTGCTGACCTCGATCAACAGCTCGGCCAGACGGTCCGCGCCCAGTGCCTCCAGATTTGCTTTGTTCAGGGTCTTTTTCGACATCCCCTGTTTTCGCACCAGTACCGGCAGAAGAAAAGGGCACCCGTAAGGGCCGGTCTGCCAAACCTACTTTGGTTTCACCAAAGCCAGATTGCCCTTGTCCGTCGGTTCGCGCGTCGGGATCGCGGCGCGGTCCAACCGACCAGAGATGGTATGGAAAACGTCCAGCATGAATATCCGGTCGTCAAAATACCAGATATGGCCGGAACAGATGTCTTTTGTCGGGACGTTTTGGTCGTAATGGCGGCCACAATAGACATTAACGGATTTTTCATGGCGGGGCTGGTCCATACCGTGACGCCCTGCGCGGGGGGCCACGCCGATGCGTTTCACCGCCGAGATCGACAGAACATCATCGAAGGGATTGTAGTAATTGGTCAGCCGCACGCAATGCCGGTACAGCGACGAGGATTTGGGATTGCCCGCATTCAATGAACTGACCGATATATCTGCCCCGACCAGCATGATCTGGCTGACGGCCCAGCTTTTGCCAGCAATGCGCGCGCGGTCATCTGCGTCATCGAATGCTTCGCGGACCACATAAGACCCCATCGAATGCGCCAGAATATGCATGTCGATCCGGCAATCGGGGCTTTGCAGGGCTGAAAACGTGGCAACCCCGTCCTTGACCAGCCGGAAGGCCGACAGCTTTGCATCCATACGGTCTTCGAGGTAGTTCAACGCCGACGATGCACTGGGCCAGTCAAAACTGACCACAGCGCCCTTGAACCCGTGCCACTCAAGACCCTTTTTCAGCTTTCGATGCCGCTCCAGCACCTTGGCTTGCGAATTGTTGTAGCCATGAACATAGAACAGGATATCGCCTTCGGTATTGGGGTTTGGCGTTCCGCCCTTTGCTTTGGCCAAGATGGCGCGGGTCCAGTCGGCTTTGCTGATCCGGTGTGAATAAAGCATGTCGGTTGATGTTTCGGGTATGGCCAGAAAATGGCTGGCAGAGGGTTCATTGCTGAACCCGTCACCCTTCTTGCCGCGTGCAACAAAGACATAGTCCATGGGGGTCGTCCTTGGTTTCTTGGTTTCTTGGATTAACGGAGGTCAGATACCGCATTGCTGCGGGTCACGAGGTTGTTGGCAGCGCTGTCGCCGGTTGATCGTCGCGGCCTGGTCCGGGTACCAGATATTCCCAACAATATGCGTTCACATGGGTCGCCGAGAGGATCCCGTTGCCACGGCCCGCCGATCCGACGGGGGCTGCATCGCCAAGGGCGCGCGCGGCGAATTCGGTTCCCCAACTGTTGCGAAAGGTAAACCAGCCGCCCAAGGGCTCGGCCGCATCCGGAATGAAACCGGTCAGGCAAATCACATGCCCGTCGTCGCGCGGCCCCTCAAGGGCGGGGGCATCTGCATCATCGGGGCAATGCACGCGTCCTTGGGCCAAGACCGACGGCAACGTCCAGTTGGTCAGCCCGCTGGGATGCAAAAACAGCGGAATGCCGATCACCACCGGATAGCCATCCTTGAGATAGTTCAGCAGCGTCAGCGCGATTTCGTCACCCGACGAAAAGAAAACGGTGCGCGGGTCGTCGCCGTCTTTGGGGTGGCCGACCCTGCCGTAGCTCAGGCAGGTAAACCGTTGCGTATCCGCTGCCGCCTCAAGGTCAGCCGCAGCGCGCGGACCGCTGGGGCCAATGCCATGTGCCGCGGGGCGGTAGGGCTGTTTGTCGGCGTCCAGCACACCGCGGTTTTCGATCACCTGCCACGCCTGCCGCAGCAGCGATCCGCCTTCGGGCATCGTATCAATTTCGGCAAGCGCCAGCGGAAATTGCGACAACATCTGTTCGTGCAAGAACTGTTCGGACAAACGTTCGGGGGGCATATCCATTTCGCGGGCGCGTAACAGTTCGATGGCGGCAATCGTGCCAAAGGCCACACAGGTGCCCCGCCCGAACTGGTCGCGTGTCGGCCACAGATAGCGCCACGGCTCGTCCAGCGAGATCGGGCCGTCAACCTCGAGCCGCAGCGGGGCCGCGCGGGTGATCTTGGTGCCAAGGTCTGCTTGGTAGGCGTTCTTGTCCGGAACGACAGCGCCAAAGGATGGGCGAATGCTCATACCGTTTCCTCCGTCTTGGGGGTGTTTGTTGAGCCCTGAAAGCTGTTCGCGTAGGAAATGCCGTTCAGGTAGGGCAGGTTGCGCATGGCGCTGTGGCCGGTGACATGCCATTCGGACCGGGCCTCGGCCAGAAGCGCCTGCATCGTATCAAGATTGCGCAGATACGATGTGTCCAGCCAGCGGGCGATCTTGCGCCCCGCGTCCGTGTCCTGCGAGAAATGCAGCCCGCCGATCTCGCGGTTTTCGGCCAGTCTGAACGCCATCGAATTGATCGCGTCGCTATAACAATGTTTCAATGAATCCGGCAGCAAGCGCACCAGCAACAACGCCACCAGTTCGTTTTGCAACGCGTGATTTGATGGATAGGACGGATGATTGGGCGTGGGCACGACCGTCATCAGGGTCGGCAACAGATGCGCAGGGCGGGCGCGGGCAAAGAAGTCTTTGAAATACATCCCGACCATCTGCCCCACGGTATAGGCGCAGGCGATCACGGCCATGGTGGCCGGCTTGCTGGCGCTGTCGATTGACAAAAGCGTGGTCCAGTAATCGGCAGGGCGGTCTGCTTGCCATGCGATTTCCGCCATCCGCGCGCCGTTGCGTTGGGTGTCGCGCTTTTCCAGCAGGGCGGCGATTTCGGCCTCGGCGCTGCCCACGTGATCCAGCGGGGCAGGTGCCAGACTAAAGCCGTCGCTATGTTCCCACCGCTCGAGCGGGACGGTGCCGGCGGGGTTGGTATCGCGCCAACCGCTGCTGCCGAATTCGCCCAGCACCAATTGCGCGCGCAGATCGGGTGACCAGGATGCGGTCGGGAAATTCAGCCCCGTGGGCAGGCAGGCCACGTCAATGTCTTCAAGTGCGACGACACCGTCAAAAGGCAGAACCCCCGCAGTGCTGCCGATCCCTTCAGCGGGGACGGAAAACCCTGCGCTGCCGCCGTTTGATCCGCCGTTCGACCCGCCATTGGACCCACCGTTTGATCCGCCGTTGGACCCTCCATTCGATCCGCCGTTGGAGCCACCATTGCTGCCCCCGTTGCTGCCACCATTCATAAAGCCAAACAATTGCCGTCCCCCTTTTTCGCGTGGATGCGTTAAGGGAAAGATGCAATCTGCGCCGTCAAGCTATCGTCAAGACGGGGAGGGCGGGCTAATTCGGCAAGCCGGCCTGCCGCAGCAGATCGCCAAAATCGGCGCGGCGGGCAGGGTCGCGGAACGCCTGTCTGCTGATGAAATTCGACACCCGGAACCGGGGTTCCAGCAGCATGATCCGCGTCGCCAATTCGCGGGCCTTGTCCATATCACCGATGGCGACGCAGGCACCGGCGGTGATGCGCAAGTTCGACGTATAGCGGCTGTTGCGCGCCATGGAGGCGAGGCCGATCCGGGCGGCTTCCTTCATGTCGCCCGATGCGAAATGCGCGATGCTCAGGAAATGGTCATAGCGAAACCGCAACGGATCATCGAGCGTCAGCCTGCTGGCCTGCATCAACCGCTCGACTGCATCACATTCGTGATCCGCATAGGCCAGCGTGGGGCCTGTCCAAAGCAGGGTTTCGGCATCACCGGGGGTGGCGCGCAAGGCATCGTCGAACAGGACAAGCGCTTCGTCATAGCGGCGTTCATAGATCGCAATGTTATGGCCCAGCATCGCCATCGCGCGACCGCTGCGCCCGTCCAGCGCAAGCGCCTGTTCCAGCGCGTTTTTCAAGGCAGCCATATCGGCGGCCGGTGTGTCCGACAGGCCCTGGCCCACCCGCAGGCTGTACCAATCGGCCAATGCCACCCGCGCGGGCACGTATCCGGGCCAAGTTGCAACCGCATCATGCAGCAGGTGACCGGCGGTATCGAGCTGGGGGGCGGACAGGGTGTACACCAGTTCCTGCGCCTTGAGCAGCTTTTGATAGGCCGACAGATTGCTGATGTCGCTGACGCGGATGTCGCTCAGCTCCGAGCGGTGCAATTGCGGGACCAGCATGTGCACCACCTGTTCGGCGGTGTCGCTGTTGGCGCGAAACAGATCGTCCTCTGATACTTCAAGGCTGTGCGCCCATAACAGCAGCCCGTCATCGGTGCGCGACAGTTCGACGTTCAGATGATAGCCACCGTCGGTCAACCGGATGGTCCCGCTGAGCAGATAACGCACGTTCATCTTGTCGCGCAACACGGCGGCGACGTCGGGGCGGCTGGCAAGATGCCGGACCGACACCCGCGAGATGATCGAAATCTCGCGCTGGCGGGCAATTTTCATCACCACATCATCCACCAGCATTTCCGTCAGGCTGTCCTTCAGATCCTGCGGGCCGATCGCCCTGAGCGGAAGAACCGCCAGAACCGGCCTGCCGTGCCTCGAGTGCGGGTTTGCGGCGGCAGGCGGGGCGTCTTGGAGCGGGGCGGGTTCTGCCAGCGGTGCCGGTACAGGGGCCGTCATGCTCCGTTCGGTCGCACCCATCTTGATGGCCGCTGCAAGGTCTTGGGTCAGCAGCGACGGCTCCATGTCCAGCTCGGCCTCCATCCGGGCGTAAAACGCGGCATAGGTCTGCAACGCGCGCCCGATATCGCCCAGATCATTGGCCAGTTGCATCGCGAACCGGCAATGGTTTTCACCCAGCGGATCAAGGCCAAGGGCCGCATCGGCCATGTCCATGCGCAACGTCGGGGCAAGGTCTGCGCGTGCGGCGGCTTGGGTGATGCACTCCAGGTATCCGCCCGCAATCTGCCGCCGCGTATCGGCCAGCCAATCGGCAAAACGGCTGCCCATCGTCTCGAACCCGTAAAGGATGTCATTCACCAACTCGCTGCCGGACCGTATTGCGGCGGGCAGGTGGCCGGCCTTCAATTCGTCCAGCAACTGAACCGTGTCGATCTCGATCCTGTCGGGATCAAGAATGACATTGGCCCGGTCGATCCTGAGGGCATCGCGCAGCACCGGGTGGGCCGCGCGCAATTCCGACAATGCCTGTCGCAGCGATGCGCGCGCCTTGGCATCGGGCACATCGCCCCAGAGCAACCCCGCCAAAAGGTCACGCGACGCGCTGAAACGGTCCAGCGCCAGATAGGCAATGACGGCGACTTGCTTGCGCGCGGTGATGCGCACAGGCGTCCCCGGCAGTTCAATCCACGCGCCACCCAAGGCACGCAACACAATCCGATTCTCACAAGCTGGTTTATTCATCCACTGGCCCCTCGGCCTTCAACCTAGCCGAGTGATTGACGTTTGTCTTGTCCCGCATTGCGCCAGCCTGACGGTGCCCTGATGCCAGCATGGCGCTGCACTGATGGGTCGCCGTCATGGTTGTCGTCAGGTGATCACCGGTCACCCCCGCAAGCCACAGCATGTGGATGCGGTGAACCCCGCCTCCGACAAGAGAGGCACCCAACCTGATAAAAGGAAGACCAACATGGACAACGAAGTCGTAAGCAACACCGCAAGCACCACAGCAACATCCGCTGGCACATCTGCCCCCAACACCGGCGCACAAAACGCCGAGATCGCGGAAATCATGGCGGAGTTCGAGCAGCTGGAAAGCGATTTTGGGATCGAGCTGACTGGCCGTCTTGGCGCTGCTGCGGAGCACGACATACTGGATGACGCGATTTCCGGGACGGTCTTTGCCGCCCCGTCCGCCGAAACCGGTGGCACGCTCAGCCTGCTGGATATCGCGGATGGGAACACCGGCGGCCAAGAGGGTTTCTTTGATATCTTCAATCCCGTTGTGAATGCCCTCAAAAAGCGTGCGCAAAAGATCATCGCCAAAATCGTCAAGCTGGTGCGCAAGGCGGCCAAATTCGCGCCCTGTGTCCCGCTTGTTGCAAAGGCTGTCCGGTCCTTTGCGGCCAAGAAATACGGCACCGCACTAAAGGAAGCTTTGGCGGCTTTCTCCTGCATCCGGTCCAAAGCCTGATCCGGGTCTAAAGCGCAATCGCGCACCGGGCCCTGTGTCCGGTGCGTCTTAATCCAGAGGACGTGATATGACCGCGAAGAAATCAAAACCACGCATCAAGAAGGGTGTGAAACCACCGCCGCCTGCACCAACGGCAGAAGATTATGCAGCGCTGGACGGCTTTTTGGATCAGCCCGATGCGGAAATCGCCGAAGCGGCTGAAACAGATGAGGCCGCAGGTGTGGCCTTGTTGGAAGACGGCCATGACCTGCTGACCCACGGCGGCGGCAGCCTGGAAAGCGCACCGGGGTTTTCCCTGCTGGAACCGATGGTGCACGGGCTGGGTGAATCCGCGCCTTGCGGTCTGCCAGAGGCATTCGACCAGATGCCCGTCGCGGCCTCTATCCACTATGGGGGCGGGCCGACCGAAGCGGTGTGCGGGCGCGACGACCGGGTTCAGATCGGCCATGACGGCACACCGCCCTGGCGGATGATCTGCCAGTTGCTGATCACCATGTCCAACGGTGCGCGCAGCCGCGGCACGGGGTGGCTGATCTCGCCCCGAACGGTGATGACAGCGGGGCATTGCGTGCATTCCGCCCCCAATGGCGGCTGGGTCAAATCCATCGAGGTGGTGCCGGGCATGTCGGGCCAGTTGCGCCCCTATGGGTCTGGCATCAGTCAGGAATTCCACAGCGTTTCGGGATGGGTAAACCGGGGTGAGGTCGCAGACGACTATGGCTGCATCATCCTGCCCGAAACCGCCCGCTTGGGGGACAAGACCGGATGGTTCGGCTTTGCCTCCCTGCCGGACGCCGAACTGAAGAACCTGCTGGCCAACAACTCCGGCTATCCCGGGGACAAGGCGTTTGGCACCCAATGGTATAACGCGGGTCGCATCACGGGAGTGGAACCCGACCGGCTGGCCTATATGTTCGACACCGCACCGGGCCAAAGCGGCAGCCCCGCGTGGCGCTATTCAAAGATGCTGGCCAAGCGTCATGTGGTGGGCATCCACAATTATGGCGGCTGCGCAAACAGATCGACCCGCATCACCGAAGATGTCTTTCGCCGGATGCAGGCGTGGAAGGCGATGGGGGCCTGACCATTGCCGTGCTGAATTGCCCATGACCGCAAGACCGCATGCGTGTCTGTCACCGCTATTGGACAGGCACGCATCGGGGCGTTTCAGGTCTGTATGCGTCACTTCCGGCTCACAGATATATTTTTGCATCAGGTCGAAATTATAAGGTTGCCGTAAGCTTCGGATGGTCAAAAGCGCGCGACCCCCTAGCGCCAAAGAACTCATGACCCTCTCCAAAACCCTGACATCCCGCATTGCAGACCTTCGGGATGCATACCCCGTTTCGCCGCTGGTGCTTAGCATCGCGACGCTTGTTTTCGTATTCTACATTGATAACGACACGTTCTGGTCCATCGGGTCGGATGTGTTCGCGGGGCATCCGCTGTCCTTTGGTGCCTATATCCTCGCGGTGTTCACCCTGATGCTGTCGTTTTTCAGCGTCTTTGCATTTCCGTGGGTGGTGAAACCGTTTCTGGCATTCATCGTCATCCTCAGCGCCATCACATCCTATTATATGGATAATCTGGGCGTCATTATCGACCGCGACATGATCCAGAACGTGATGGTGACAACGGTCACTGAATCAAAACACCTGATCACAGCCAGCTTTGTCTTGCATAATCTAGTGTTTGGCGTGCTGCCAGTGCTGGTGATTTTTGCCGTAAAAATCAAACCGCACGGCCGGACCAGAACCCTGCTAACACCCGTCGTCAGCACCTTGTTGTGCCTTGGGCTGACGGTCGGGCTGTTGTGGTCAGACATGAAAGCCTATGCGTCGATCCTGCGCGAACGCAAGGATTTCATGAGCAGCTTCCAACCCGGGATGCCCATTGTCGGCGCAATCCGTTATGCCAAGATGATGCGCAGGTCTGCGAATGTGACAGTGGCGAAATCGGGGGAGGATGCCGTCAAGGGCCCGGCCTATGGCCCGGATGCAAAGCCGGTGCTGACCATTGTCGTTGCCGGTGAAACCGCACGCGCCCAGAACTTCAGCCTCAATGGCTATGGCGTGGAAACCAACCCCGAACTGGCCAAGCTCCCGGTTGTCAGCTTTACCGATGTGTCGTCTTGCGGGACGGCAACGGCGGTTTCCCTGCCGTGCATGTTCTCGAAATTCACCCGCAGCACCTATTCTTTCGAAAACGGCATCGCGACTGAATCCGTGCTGGACGTGATGGCCCACGCAGGGTTTCACGTTGAATGGTGGGACAACAACACCGGCGACAAAGCCATCGCAAGCCGCCTGACCAAGCGGTCCCTCACAAATACCCCGAACACCGAATTCTGCGCCGCAGGTGAATGTATGGACGGTATATTCCTCAAAGAGGTTGAGGATTTCGCGGATGCCATCACGCAAGATACCGTACTTGTCCTGCACCAGATCGGCAGTCATGGCCCGACCTATTATCTGCGCTATCCCGAAACATTCGAGAAATTCAAACCGTCCTGCCGGACCGCAGAGTTCAAAAGTTGCACCCCGCAGGAAATCGCCAATGCCTATGATAATACCATCGCCTATACGGACAAGGTTCTGGCCGACATCATCAGGGTTTTGCAATCCCGTGACGCTCTTGCGACGGCGATGATCTATATGTCCGATCACGGTGAATCGCTGGGCGAGGGCGGGATGTATCTGCACGGGGCACCCTATTTCATGGCCCCTGACACCCAAACCAAAGTACCTGCCATCTTGTGGATGTCGCAGAACTTTGAGGACCAGCTTGGCATTGATCGGCGCTGCATGGCCGCAAAAGCCGGCGAAGCGCTGTCGCATGACAATCTGTTCCATTCCCTGCTGGGAATGCTGGACATCCAAACCGCCGAACGGGACAATGCGCTGGATATTTTTGCGACCTGCAAGAATGCGACCAAAGGGTTAAGCAATTGATCAACAGCACCGAGCCCCCCCGCGAAAAACCTGCCCGCGTCACAGGCATTGCGCATCTGTTCGCAGCGGCGGGGTATTCCATCGGCGGGGTGCGCCGTCTGTGGCAGGAAACGGCCTTTCGCCATATCATGCTGGCCTTGCCGATCTGCTTGATTGTCTTAGCCGTTTGCGGCGCAAGCCTGATGGAATTCTGCGCCTTGCTGGTGTTGTTTTTCGTCCTTGTCGCAGTCGAGGCATTGAACACGGCGATCGAATGCATTGTCGATCATCTGGCCCCGCAATGGGCGGAATTTGCCCGCGATGCCAAAGACCTCGGATCGCTTGCCACCATGTGTCTGCTGTTTGCGAATGGCGTCTTTATCGCGTCGATCATCTATCGCGCAATCGTTTCAGGCTAGGGTCGGCTGCGGTAGGCTACATCGATGCCGGTCACTCTGTCTGGGGGGCGCTCAGCAGGTGATACAAGTGCCATGTGGCGTGCCCCAGCAAGGGCAGCACGATAAACAGGCCCAGAAACAGCGGCACAAGTGACACCAAGGTCACCACAGCAATGAACACAGCCCACCCCAGCATCACGGCCGGATGCGCCGCCACATAGCCAAAGCTGGTCGCCATTGCCGTGACAAAATCCACCTCACGGTCCAAGACCATCGGGATGGCCAGCACGGTGATCATGTATAAAAGCAGGGCAAAAATTGCGCCGACGACACTGCCCACCGACAACATGGCCAAGCCGTTCGGGGTCAGGAATACTTCGGCCGAGGACGAGATATTGGACATGGGGGACAGGCCCAGAAACAACGCGAAAATCATGTGGCCCAGAAAGAACCAGAACAGGAATATCACGATGCTGATCGCGCCGATCATCGGCAAGGATCGTTTGCGTTGCAGCACAACCACCCCCAGAATTTCAGCCCAGCCTAGCGGTTCTTTTGCCTGAACACGGCGCGACACTTCGTACAGGCCGACCGCGATAAAGGGACCAAGCAGGGGAAAGCCGAACACCGCCAGCACCAGCCAGAAGGTCGTGCCAGTTTGCCATGTAATCCATGCCATTGCCCATGCCGCGATCACGTAAACAGCGGCGAACCCCAATCCGAACATCGGTGCGCGTTTCAGGTCGGCCCAACCCAGCCCAAGCGCCTTTGAAAGATCAGCCACTGTGACAGGCTTGAACTTGGGGGCCCCGTGCGATGGCTGCCCCGTGGTCTGATCGCTGTTCACTTCATCCAAGACTTAGCGCTCCCCTTCACGTCGGTGCTCCAACTATCAAAGCGAGACTATGCGATGGTCCTTGACGTGGATCAACTTAAAACGGACCGCGATTGCCCGGCTTCAACAACCCTTCCAGATAGTCACCATAGTCGTTCTTGGCGAAGAGCTTGGCGCGTTTTTCCATGTCAGCGACAGTGATCCAGCCTTGGTTGAACGCGATTTCGTCGGGGCTGCCGGTTTGCAAACCCTGGCGGGTTTCCAGCGTGCGGACAAAGTTGCCGGCGTCCAGCAGGCTGCCGTGGGTGCCGGTGTCGAGCCAGGCATAGCCGCGGCCCATGCGTTGGACGTTGAGCAATCCGTCGTGCAGATAGGTTTCCAGCAGGGTGGTGATTTCGAGCTCGCCACGCGGTGAAGGCTTCACGGTCTTGGCGCGTTCGGACGCGGTGTTGTCTAGGAAATACAGGCCCGTAACGGCGTAGTTCGACGGCGGCACGGCGGGCTTTTCGATGATCTGGCGGGCCTGGCCCGTCTCGTCAAAATCCACCACGCCATAGCGTTCGGGGTCGGACACGCGGTAGCCGAAGACGGTGCCGCCGGTTTCCTGCGCATCGGCGGCGGCCAATATCTCGGGCAGGCCGTGGCCAAAGAAAATGTTGTCACCCAGAACCATCGCGGATGCCGCACCGTCGAGGAAATCCTCGGCCAGCAGATAGGCTTGCGCCAGACCGTCGGGGCTGGGTTGGGTGATATAGCTCAGCGACACGCCCCACTGGCTGCCATCGCCAAGCGCGCGTTTGAACTGTTCGGCGTCTTGCGGGGTGGTGATGATCGCGATCTCGCGGATGCCGCCCAGCATCAGGACCGACAGCGGATAGTAAATCATCGGTTTGTCATAGATCGGCAGCAGCTGTTTCGACACGGAAATGGTGATCGGATAAAGCCGTGTGCCTGAACCTCCGGCGAGGATGATACCTTTGCGTTTGGGCGTCTGGGGCATGGTCTGCGTCATGGAAATCAGTCCTTGGAAACATCAAGTTGGGCAATAATCCGGTTCAGGCTTTCGCGCCAGTCAGGGCGCGTGATGCCGAATGCGGTATGCGTGGTGCCGCAGTCCATCCGCGAGTTCAGCGGGCGTTTGGCGGGGGTCGGGTAATCGGTCGAAGGAATATCGGTGACAGCGCAGGTGATGCCTGCCTGATCAAAGATCGCGCGGGCGAAATCGGCCCAGCTGGTGTCGGGCGCGCCGGAGAAATGGTAGATCCCGGATTTTTCCGGATCTGAAACAAGCGTTTGCGCGATGGCTACGCAGGCCTGTGCGATTTCGGCCGCCCCTGTTGGCCCACCGATCTGGTCTGCAACGATGGTCAGCGCATCACGTTCGGCCCCGAGGCGCAGCATGGTTTTGACGAAGTTATTGCCATGGGCCGACACCACCCAGGATGTGCGCAACACGGCAAAACGGCCACCGGCTGCTTCAACCGCGACCTCTCCGTCGCGTTTGGTGGCACCGTAAACCCCTTGCGGATCAGTGGGATCATCGGGCTGCCAAGGGGCGGTGCCTGCGCCGGAAAACACATAATCGGTGGAGATCGAGACAAAGGGAATATCACGCGCCGCACAGGCACGCGCCATGGCCGCCGGTGCCTGCGCGTTGATCAGATCGGCAGTGGCGCGGTCACTTTCGGCCTTGTCCACCGCGGTATAGGCCGCGGCGTTGATCACCGCATCAGGCGTGTGCGCGTCAATCGCGGCGGCGCAGGCGGCGGGGTCGGTCAGATCGGCGGCAGCGCGGTCAAGCGCGATGATCTGGATGCCGTTGCCATCCAGCGCGCGCAATTCCGTGGCGACCTGGCCGCTGTGGCCGAATACGAGGACCTTCATGCTTTGCCCAACCGTTCGCCGACGCCATGGCGGTTTTGCAAGGCGCGCCACCAGTCTTCGTTCGCGAGGTACCAGTCGACGGTCCGCGCCAGCCCTTCCTCGACCGTGACCGACGGCTTCCAGTTCAATTCCGTCCGGATGCGCGTCGGGTCGATCGCATAGCGCTGGTCATGGCCGGGGCGGTCGGTGACAAAGGTGATCAGATCGGCATGGGGTGCACCGCTGGGGTGACGGTCATCCAGCAAGGCGCAGATCATCTTGACCAGCTCCAGATTGCTGACCTCGTTTTCCCCGCCGATGTTATAGCTGCGGCCCAACGCGCCCTTCGTCAGCACGGTCAGCAACGCGTCGGCGTGGTCTTCGACAAACAGCCAGTCGCGCACATTGGCCCCGTCGCCATAAACCGGGATCGGCTGCCCGGCGAGCGCCTTGAGGATCACCACCGGCACCAGTTTTTCCGGAAAGTGGAACGGCCCGTAATTGTTCGAACAGTTCGTCATGATCACCGGCAACCCATAGGTCTCGCCCCAAGCACGGACCAGATGGTCGCTGGCGGCTTTGGACGCCGAATAGGGGCTGCGCGGATCGTAGGGCGTGTCTTCGGTGAATTGCCCAGTGGGGCCGAGCGAGCCGAAGACCTCGTCAGTGGAGATATGGTGGAAGCGGAAACCGTCCGGCTTGCCCGCAGTCAGCCAATAGGCGCGGGCCGCTTCCAGCAGGGTATAGGTGCCGGTGATATTGGTCTGGATAAACGCGCCGGGGCCGTCGATGGAGCGGTCCACGTGGCTTTCCGCCGCCAGATGCATCACAGCGTCAGGCTGGTGATCGGCAAAGACCCGGTCCAGTGCCGCGCGGTCGCAGATATCGGCCTGTTCAAACGCATAAAGCGGGCTGTCGGCCACATTGGCGACATTCTCAAGACAAGCCGCATAGGTCAGCGCATCAAGGTTCACCACGCTATGGCCCTGCGCCACTGCAAGCCGCACCACGGCCGAGCCGATAAACCCCGCGCCGCCTGTTACCAATAGCTTCATCTATGCACCCTCAAACGTAAACGGGCTGTTAAGATCCGCCAGAGAGGGCGCATTTGCGTCTTTATCTGACAAAACCGCCGACAGATCGCCCATATCCCAGTCGATCCCGATATTGGGATCATCCCAGGCAATCGCCCCCTCGGTCGCCTGCGCATAATAGTCCGAACATTTATAGATAATCTCGGTCTCCGGGCTGCGCGTCACAAATCCATGTGCAAAGCCGGCCGGTACCAACAATTGCTTGCCGTTCTCGAAGCTCAGCTCAACCCCGAACCACTGCCCGTAGGTGGGCGAGCCCTTGCGGATATCGACCGCGACATCAAACAAAGCCCCACGCCCGCAGCGCACCAGCTTGTCCTGCGCATGGGGCGGTGCCTGAAAATGCAGCCCGCGAACCGTTCCGGGCGTCATCGACAGCGAATGGTTGTCCTGCACGAACGGAATGGTGATCCCGTGCTCTGCCAACGCCTTCGCGCTGTAACTTTCCGAGAAAAACCCCCGATGATCCCCAAAACGCGCCGGTGTAATCACCAAAACACCCGATAACGGCGTCTGTTCAATCTGCATTCGAATAATACCTTCGCACTTTATATTCCTTGCAGGTTGACTACCCAAACTTGCCCATCCTGTCGATTGCTTGTGGGGATAGTGACACTATTTGTCGCGAGTATGGCATCAAATCCGGCGTGATCAAAAATTTGCAGGGCGTGCCGCGACCCTCCCAACGGCAGATCGGCCACATATGCTTCGCGCTGGACGCCAGCATTTGAGCGGGTAGAACAAGGACACCCCATCTTGGAAAGCGCGTCATGACACTTCTTCACCTCAATGCCCTGTCCGATATTGCGGCCTGTGGCGCGGATACGATCATTGACGTGCGATCTCCGGATGAATTTGCCGAAGATCACATTCCCGGCGCGATCAACCTGCCGGTTCTGTCCAATGCAGAGCGCGCAAAGGTCGGCACGATTTACAAGCAAGACAGCAGCTTTATGGCGCGCAAGATCGGGGCGGCCTTGGTGGCGCAAAACGCGGCGGTGCATTTGATGGGGCCGCTGGCGGACAAGCCCGGTGGCTGGCAGCCCATGGTCTATTGCTGGCGCGGCGGGCAGCGGTCGGGGTCGTTTGCGACAATCCTTGAACAGATCGGCTGGCGGGTCCAGTTGCTGAAGGGGGGGTATCGCAGCTATCGGCGGCTGGTGGCCCAGACCGTGTATGACACCCCGCTGCCTCACAAGCTGACCCTGATCGAAGGCGGGACCGGCACGGCGAAAACGCGTTTACTGGAACATCTGGCGCTCGCGGGCGAGCAGGTCATCGACCTTGAGGGGTTCGCAAACCACCGCGGATCGTTGTTTGGCGCGCGCGGGGACGGGCAGCCATCGCAAAAGATGTTCGAGACGCGGCTGGCAGCGCAATTGGCTAAAATGGACCCGACCCGCATGACCTGGGTGGAGGCGGAAAGCAGCAAGATCGGCGCACGTGTGGTGCCCTCGGGCCTGTGGCACGCCATGCGCGATGCCCCCCGGATCGAGGTTCAGGCACCGCTTGCGGCGCGGGCACGGTTTCTGGCCACCGCCTATGCCGATCTGACCGAAGACAGCGCGCGTTTGCATGGCCGGATTGACATGCTGCGCCCCTATCACGCGAGCGATGTGATCGCTGCATGGCATTCACTGGCGGATGAAGGCGCGTGGGAAGAACTGGCCACAGGGCTGGTGTCGGCCCATTATGACCCGCGCTATGCCAAGTCGATGGGGCGGTCCGAAAAGGCGACGCAAGTGATCGCGCTGGCGGATCTTGAGGACAGCACACTTGCCCAAGCAACACGGGATCTGGCGCGGCGCGTTACCTAAGGGTGAGGGACGGCGCACCGGTTTGAAGCGTTCCGATGATCCATCCTTGCAATCCTTTGCTTTCCAGCTGCCTCAGGGCGGTTTCAGCCGCCTTTGGGGGGAGTGCGGCCAGCAATCCACCGGCTGTTTGCGGGTCATGGATCAGCGGGTCGTCGATCCCTGCGGTGGGTGCATTGTCGCGGTTCGCCTGCAAGAGCGAGGACCCGACCCCGGCATCAGACAAGGCGCGTGCACCTGCGTAGACGGGAATGTCGGCGTGCCTCAAGGTCGCGCAGAGGCCTGATGCCTTGCACATCGCCAGCACATGACCCGCCAGACCAAATCCGGTCACGTCTGTCATCGCATGGGCATCGCGCAGGATGTCGGCCTGCTGTGATTGCGGTTGCTGCATGATCGCCAAAGTGTTCGCAACATCGCGACCTTGGGCGGTTCCCTCCATATGGGCGGCCATCATCACGCCAGACCCGATGGGACGGGTCAGCAGCAAGACATCATCCGGTTGTGCGCCGGCAATGGTGATGGGCATCGTGTCACGGGTGCCCGTCACGGTGAACCCGATCGTCAGCTCGGCCCCCATCGTCGTATGCCCGCCGACCAAACTGGCCCCGGCGGCGTCAAAAACCGCGCGGGCCGCATCAGTGATTTCGCGCAGGGTGCGCGCCTGAAGGGGCGGGGACATGCGCGGCAGGATCAGGCTGGACAGCGCGACCTGAGGTGCGGCCCCCATCGCCCAGACATCGCCCAAGGCATGGACCGCCGCGATGCGGGTCATTTGAACGGGGTCGTGGACCATTGCGCGCAAATGATCGGTGCTGAGCACCTGAAAACCGCCCCCCGGCATTTTGACCACCGCAGCATCGTCGCCTACGCCCGTCACCACCTGCGGGTGGGCGCGGGTATCGAGGTTTGACAGCGCATCGGCCAGCAGCGCCGCGCCTACCTTGGCCCCGCAGCCACCGCACAGGGGCTTTTCCTGCATGATCTCGCGTGCGCCAAGCGCCGAGGTTTCGGGGATCCGGGCGGCTTTCATCGGGGGCAGGTGATCCAGCTTGTCCATAAACGCCCGGTCAATGCGGTCTTTCCAACGCCAAAGTAACGGGCCGGAAACCGCGAAGCCGAATTTCTCGGCCATGGCGGATTTGCCGCCGAACGAGATCAGCTTGAGGTAGTTCTTTTGCGGTTTGAATATCTTGCGGGCACCGCCCGTCAATGCGGCACGCAGGTTGTGGTGCAACACAGGTGCCGCGCGCACGGCAAAGACACCGGCCTTGGGGCGCGGGGCAAAGGGCATGGCGGCACAGTCGCCCACGGCAAAGACCGATGTATCGCCCTTGATGCTCAGATCGGGGGTCGTCTCAATAAACCCGTCGATCAGGGGCAGGTCGGTCCGGGCCAGCCAGCCGTGTGGAAATGCGCCCGCCGCACCAACGGTCAATGCGGCTTGCACGGGCTCTTGCCGATCAAGCAGCACCTGTGACGCCGTGACCTGCGTGACACGGGCATCGGTGCGCAGGGCAATGCCGGCCTGTGACATCGCGCTGAGCAATTTGCGCCGCGCAGTGTCGCCAACCCCTGATATCTGCGGGCCTGCCTCGATCACTGTAACGGCCGGTTTGACGCCCGCCTGCTGCAACGCGTGTGACATCGCCAGCGCCAATTCGCATCCGGCAACACCGCCGCCGATCACGGCAACGGTGGGGGTGGCGGTGCCTTGGGTGGTCGCGGAAACAAAATCGCGCCAGCGCTGCGCATAGATATCGAGCGGTTTGGCCCCGACGGCGTGGTCGGCAAAGCCCGCAATCGACATTTCTGCGGTGATGCCGATGTCGATCGACGCGACATCATAGGCAATCGGGCCTTGCCCCTCGACCGTGATCAGGCGGGCGGTCCGGTCGATATCTGTGGCATGGGCAAGGATCAGCCGCGCACCGGCGAAACGGCACAGGCGCACCAGATCAATCTCCAGCGTGTCGCGGCTGTAATGGCCCGCGACATGTCCGGGCAGCATGCCGGTATAAGGCGCGGTCGGGCCGGGGTTGATGACCGTCAGCCGCGCCCCCGGCAACGGGTTCATCCCCCATTTGCGCAGGACCAAGGCATGGGCATGCCCGCCGCCAACCAGCACAAGGTCTTGGGTCAGGGGGACATCAGGCGAATTCATTGGCGTGCTTTCTGGAACAGGGATATCGGTGTCATACCGCGTTGATCCCAAGGATCAAAGCAGCAGCCAGTGGTTGCAACCGAAAGTGAACTGCGTGACAAAGAATGCACAGCTGATTTTCCTGCCACAAGGCCCGTTTGTTTGACACTTCGCATTTTGCACACTGCCGATCTGCATCTTGATTCACCTTTGCGCAGTTTGGCGCTAAAGGACGACAGGCTTGTCGCACAGGTTCGTAATGCCAGCCGTCACGCGCTGGAAACGATGGTGCAATACTGTATCGACGAAGATGTCGCGGCGTTTCTGATCGCGGGTGATTTGTACGACGGTCAGGAACGCAGCGCCAAGACCGCCGCCTATCTTGCCGGGCAAATGCAGCGGCTGGCCGAGGCGGGCGTGCAGGTCTTCTATATCAAGGGCAATCATGATGCGGAAAACCCCGTCGCCGGTGAAATCGCATTGCCCGCCAATGTGCATGTGTTCGATGGCAAGGGCGGCATGGTCCAGCTTGGCGATCACCCCGTCTATATACACGGCGTCAGTTTCCGCGACCGCTATGCGCCCGACAGCCTGCTGCCCAAGTTCAAACCCCCTGTGCCATCGGCGGTGAACATCGCCATGATGCACACGTCGCTGACGGGGGCGGCGGGGCACGACCCCTATGGGCCCTGTTCGGCGGCTGATCTGGCACAGGCAGGGTTTGACTATTGGGCGCTTGGGCATGTCCACACAAGGCAGATCCACAGCGAAAACCCGTGGATCGTGATGCCGGGGATGCCCCAAGGGCGCGACATTGGCGAGGCAGGGCCGAAATCTGCCAGCATCCTGACCGTGCAGGACGGCAGGATCGAGGTATCTGAACTGCCGACATCTTTGTTGGAATTCCGCGCCTGCGATTGTGTGCTGGAGGGGGCGGAAACTGACGATGATGTGCGCGACGCCCTGCGAGACTGCTTGCGGGCGCAGGCGGGCAGGGGCGCTGCGATCTTGCGGCTGCGCTTGGTGGGGCAAACGGAACTGGCGTGGCGGTTGCGGCAACTGGCCGATTACTGGCAGGCCGAAATCACCCAGATGGCCGAAAACATCGGCGGGCTTTGGCTCGAAAAACTGACCTTTGATGTCGCCCCGGTATCGGCTGTGGCGACGGATAGTGCGGTGGGCGAAGTCGAACAGTTGATGCATGACATTGCCGCGTCGCCTGCGTCGCTGGACAGCTTGGGCCGCGAATTGGAACAGATGTTGGCGCTGCTGCCCGCAGACCGTCGCCGCGATCTGGTGCCCGATGAAGCGGCGCAAGACGACCTGCTGACCCGTCTGACCGAAGATGCCATCCTGTCGATGGTCGCCAGAATGCAGGGGCAGGGCACATGATGCGCCTGCGCCAGCTTGATCTGGCTGCCTTTGGGCATTTCACCGACCGGACCATTGATTTTGGCGCAGCCCCGGCAGGCGGCTCGGATTTCCACATCGTTTTTGGCCACAACGAGGCCGGTAAAACCACTCTGATGGAAGGGTATCTGCGGCTGTTGTTCGGCTTTCCGGCGAAAGACGCCTATGCGTTCAAACATCAACGCGCCAATTTGCGGGTGGGCGGTGTGCTGGAAATCGACGGCAGGGCCCATAGCCTGACCCGTTTGTCCAAACGCGCGCCCAATTTGCTGGACGGGCAGGGGCAGGTCACGCCCGACACCATACTCACATCCGCGCTGCGCGATTTGACGGTCGAAGAATACCGCAAGCTTTTGTGTCTGGATGACGAGACGATCGAGGCAGGCGGCGAGGAGATCACCAAAAGCAAAGGCGAGATCGGCAAGCTGTTGTTTTCAGCGGCGGCCGGGATCAGCGATCTGTCGCAGGTGCTGGAAGACGTGAACGCCAGATCGCTCGAGATTTACCGCAAGGGCGGCACGAAGTCGGAATTCGCGGGGCTAAAAGCCGAACTTGCGCAGGTCAACAAGCAGATCAAAGACCAGGACGTCAGCGCGCAGGCCTACCGCGGATTGCGGTCGGACCTTGAAAAGGCCCAAGCGGCTGAAGACAGTTTGCGGCAGGAGAAGACCGACCTTGCCCTGCGCAAGCTGGAGCTTGAAAACCTGCTGAAGGCCTATCCCTTGGCAGCGCGGTGGCACGAGCTGGATCAACAGGTGCAGCCGCTTGCGCATTATCCGGCATCCTTGGACATAGAGCCTGAGGACCTGTTGGCCCTGATGACGCAACGGGTGGCTTTGACGTCGGCGTTTGAACAGGCGACCCGCGAGGTCGAGACGATTGACGCGCAGCGCACGGCACTGGCCGTTGATCCGCAGGCGCTGGCCGCCGCAGACCAGTTGCAGGCGTTGGAAGAACTGAAAAGCCGCGCGCAGACCGGGCTGTTGGATTTGCCGCGCAGGCAGGCCGAGCTTGAACATGAAAAGGCGGAGTTGGGCCTGCGCTTGTCGGGGATCGGGCTGCCGACAGACGATCCCGACCAATATGTGCTGGACGAGGCCGATCTGGCCACGCTTGAACGGCTAAGAACCGCGATGACGGATGCGGATAAAGCCCATGCAGCCGCGATCGGGGAAACCCAAGGCGCGCGGTCAAAGCTGGAAGGTGCCACATTGCAGGCCCAAGAAGCCGCACAAACGGTCGAGGGCGATCCGGCACTGGAGCGGGTGATTGCCAGCGCGGATGCCGAAGATATCGTAGCGCGCTTTACCGCAGCCGAGCATGCGTTTGCCACAGCGCGGCAAAATGCGGATGCCGCCTTGCGCAAACTGGCCCGCCCCGGCGTGGTTTTTGACGCCGTTCCTGATTTGCAGGTGACCCCAGCCCAGGCGGCCCAGCTTGGCCGGGATATTGCAGCGGCAAGCCAGGTCGCTGCCACCGCCGCGCAACAACAATTGGCCGCGCAAACGCGCTGGCAGCAGGCGCAAACCCAGATGAAGCTGTCGCAAGCCTCGCCGGATATGATTGACGATGAAACGGCTGTCGCAACGCGGGACGCGCGGGACAGCCTGTGGACAGCACATAAAGCCACGCTGGACGCCGCATCGGCCAACGCGTTCGAGGTCGCCATGCAGACCGATGATGCCCAAACCAGATTGCGCGCGACCCAAAGCAAGGAAATCGCCGAGCACCGTCAGGCGCAGCGCCGCGAGATCGAGGCCGCGCAAGAACATGCTCAGGCCAGCGCCCAGCATGACGCCGCAGCCGCTGCCCTAACAAAGCTGACCGCGCAATTGGCGGACCATCTGGTTGCCCATCGTTTGCCCGACAACATGACTGCCGAAGATTTCGCAGGCTGGACTGCGGACGCATCTGATGCAGCCGAGGTCGCGGCCACGTTCAACGCCGTTAAGGCCACGCAGACCGATCTGCGCGCCGAGGTCGAAACGCTCAAATCAACTCTGTCTACTATATTAGACATTGAAAGCGGATCACTTGCGGGTTTGATGAAGCTGGCCAAGGCGCAATTGGCAGGGCAGCTTGCGCAAAAACAAGTGCTGACATTGGCCGAAACAAGTGTGAAATCCGCCAGGATCGAAGTGGACCGTCGCACTGCCGCCCAAGACATCGCGCAAAGCACTGCAAAGGCCGCAAGCGCCGATTGGGTCAATGCGATCACACACTATATACCACACCTAAAAACCGACCCGCTTGTCTGGGACGGTCTGCGTACGCTGCACCGCATCCGCGAGAGCGATACCATCATCCGCAAACTTGCCCGTCAGGTCGAGACGATGTCGGCCAATATCGCCGCTTTCGAGCGCGGTCTTGACGACATCAAGCTCGACCACAGCGGCAGTATGCCCGCGCTTGATCGCTATGCGGCGTATCTTTTGCAGGTGAACCAGGCGGAGGAAACCGCACGCCAACGCAGGGATCTGGACGCAAGATACGCCCATCATCAGGACGTCGCGCAAGATGCGGCGCGGCAGATCGAGGTTCTGGATGAACAGGTCCGCCTGATCGCATCGGTGTTCGACCCGGCGATCCCGACAGATAGTCTGGATGATTTGCGCAAGGCGACAACCCTTGCCAAGGATGTCATCGCACTTCGGGCGCAGGCACAGGAAACACAGACGCAGCTTTTCACTCTGCTGGCCGTGCCATCATGGGCGGCAGCCGATGCCCTCTTGAATGACCAGACGGCACAGGCCGCTCAGGTGGAACTGGAAGCGGTTACACAAGATCTGACCCGGCTTGATGCTGCGCTGGAGGTGGCCATTGAAACGCGGGCACGTGCGCAAATGGCCCTTGATGCTGTGGGGGGAGATAACACGGTTGCCGCCCTAGTCGCGCAAAAGCGGACCCTCGAGGCACAGCTCGAAGATGCCGCGCTGCGCTATCTTCAAGGGCGCTTTGGCCATGCCTTGGCAGAGGAAGCGATCCGCCGGTATCGCGATGCCCATAGAAGCGGCATGTTGGCAGCGACCGAACAGGCCTTTCACGACCTGACCAACGGGGCGTATTCCCAGCTCAAGACGGTGCCGACATCCGCAGGCGATATCCTGCAAGCTGTACAGGCGTCGGATATGACCCTCAAAGAGGCCGCCGACATGTCAAAGGGGACGCGGTTCCAGCTTTATCTGGCTTTGCGGGCGGCGGCCTATGACCAGATGGCACAGAACGGGCGCATCCTGCCGTTCTTTTGCGATGACGTGTTCGAGACCTTCGACGAAGACCGCACGCGGGCTGCATGTCGGCTGATGCAGCGGGTCGGACAGAGGGGGCAGGCGATCTATCTGACGCACCACCAGCATGTGGTCGATATCGCCCGCGAGGCCTGTGGGGATCAGGTGCAGGTCCATCATCTGTAAGGTGCGACCGATTCCACCCGAACCGTGGGGCCGAGTCGCCAATCGAGGATGATTTAGGCCAACCCGAGGTGGATCAGTCCACGAGAACACCCTAAAAAGTTGAAAATAAGGGCATCAAGCTTGTTGGCTTTTTACCTTGGCGGAATTCCGCAGGCTCAAAACGCCAATAAAACAGGCGTTTATGAAGGTTTTTTGACTAACCGTGAAAATTCCCAAAAAAGGGGTTGCGGGTATTTGGAACAAACCTTAGAACGCCCCTTACCGGAGACGCAGAGATGCAGACACGGAGCGCTAGCCGGGACGGACGGAGCTGAGAGGCGAAGGAAGTTTACGTAGCG
>Ga0206127_1000163_pt1 | contig 85494 bp, 89 predicted proteins | sample Helgoland_Spring_6_FD_148646 | JGI IMG/M metagenome (GOLD analysis project Ga0206127, IMG submission 148646) | Pelagic subsurface seawater microbial communities from Kabeltonne, Helgoland, North Sea - Helgoland_Spring_Bloom_20160419_1 | ecosystem: Environmental > Aquatic > Marine > Epipelagic ...
CCAGAATGGAATGACAATGCAAGAACTCCAGAAGGTGTTTTAGCCAATAACCCTTTAGGTTATGAGCTTTATAATGCTTATTTCAAGCCAGTAATTTCTGTACCAAGTAAGGAGACATTGAGAGCTATTTTTCAAGATAATGACCAGGGAGATTCAGGTTATGTGCCGGATTAATCTTTAAATCATCGGCATTCTTCATTAAGTTCAGTGATTTTTTTATTAATCTATGCTTGTTAAAATGAAGATGAAGATACAATAGCTCCAGTTTTTCAAACAACTCAGCCTGAACCTGAACAAGTTTGAGTATAATACCCTTTTCACGTTTTTATAACTGCTAAAAACGGACAAATATTAGTGATGTAAGTAAAGACTTGTCTTTGTTTAGAGAGTAAGTTCAGAAAAAACAAGTGGATTAGAGATATTGTTGATTTCTTACATTTGCAGCTTATTAACCATAAATCAATTAAAATTAAAACACTTTCTTTTTCCCTTTTAGCAATTATTATTATGTCGTTCGTAATAGTTCAAAGTTGCTCAACTGAAGAAGAAGAATCTGTTGCACATAGATATTATGTCTCCGTTGGTTTGCTTTTTTATTCCAATTCAAATTCTGACTCTTTCACCTTTGCTTCTTCTGAAAAAAATTATTCTAAGAGCTTCCTTGATACTTGAGAAATAATAAAACTAGAAGGATGTACTTTTTATTAAATTATGAAAAAAATACTTTTTATCGCTTTATTATCAGTACCTATAACGTCTTTAAATGCTCAAGAAAAATTAAAAACAGCTGATTTTTTACAATACACCCCCTCGGCATTTTTTTTAACACAATCTGTGCTTCAAAAGCCTAAAAATTTGAAGAAAGATTTTTTTCTTTTTGGCGCTTCGTCACTTATAATGATTCCAACAGTTACCCTTCTAAAAGAGAAAACAAATGTTCTGCGGCCTAATAAAGTTGATTTTAGGTCATTCCCCTCTGGTCATTCAGCAATATCTTTTATGGGAGCAGAACTAATGCGCATAAAAAATCCAAAGAAACCTCTTCTATGGATAGGAGCATATGGTGTTGCTGGTTATGTATCTGCTCAGCGAGTAGCCGATAAACAACATCACCTCTTGGATGTGATCGGTGGAGCTGTTATTGGGATTGTTTCAGCTCAACTATCAAAACGGATCTGTGAAAAGCTCCTTTCAAAAAAAGTAATTTACTGAATCATCGGCATATCCTCTTCAGTAAGTTCTACAATACACTTAATCAAGAATGAAACAAGCTACTAATGAAGTAGGTGAATACCTAAGAACTCTATAAAGACCAGGCTTTTCCACCTGTGGTTTCCATAAGGTCAACACATCCTTTTTGTTGGCCTGGAACGGGAGCATAAGCCAATACATTTTCTCCAATAAATTCATTTGTTTTAAATGCATTTACGGTTAAATTCCTTAGTTGCCCTGCAAACTTAGCGGCATCTTCTTCACCTGCAGGAACATCATTCCCCGGTTTAAGATATTTAGCTAGTTGAGCATCCCAATCTGTTCCGCTTAATTCACTTGCATTGGTTTTTCCTGCGGCACTTGTTCCCGCTTCTTTAAAAGCTTTCCAAGCTTCAACAAAATTATCTTGTCGCTCTTTATCCCAGACAGCATCAATATAGGCATCTACAAATTCAGGGAGTTTTAATTCAATTGCTCCGGGAATATCTGTTTTAGGAATAATTAACTCCATCAAATTGGAGACAATTCCAAAATCTTCTGCGGGTATAAATACAGGGGTATAAGTTACCGCTGTCTGACAACTTTGAAATAAACTCACTACGGTAGGAGTGATTGCAATGGCTCCAATTCCGGAACCAATATTTCGTAAGGCTTTTCTTCTATCCATTTCTATACTATTAAATATTCATTTTTTTCAATTCTTCGACTGCATGGTTTGCAGCTCTTGCGGTCAATGCCATATATGTAAGTGAAGGATTTACATTACCTGCTGAGGTCATTGCCGCTCCATCAGTTACATAAACATTTGGCACGTCATGCAATTGATTATTCGCATTTAATACCGATGTTTTACGGTCACGACCCATTCTTGCAGAACCCATTTCATGAATTCCTAGTCCGATTGCATAATCACCATCATACCCTCTTACGTCTTTAAAACCAGCATTTTCGAGCATTTCAGCAGCTTGTTGTTGCATATCTTTTCTCATGTTGAGCTCGTTTTCCTTGATTGTAGCATCAAAGGTAACGGTAGGTAATCCCCACTGATCTAAATTTTCGTAATCTAATGTCATTTTATTATCATGGTAGGGTAGAATTTCTCCAAATCCACCTAAGCCCATTCTCCAGTCTCCTGGAGTTGTTACAGCTTCTTTAAAGGCAGCACCGTACGCCATTTCTGCGATAGAATCCGACCAGTTTCCTCTGCTAGCTCCCCCTTGATATCCATAACCACGGGTAAAATCTTTACGGTTTGTATTACCGCCGATATTTCTAAAACGAGGAATATAAACCCCATTTGGTCTTCTTCCTGTATAGTATTTATCTTCGAATCCTTCAAAACGTCCTGAAGCACCTACACCTAAATGGTGGTCCATAATGTTATGTCCTAACTCTCCAGAATCATTCCCCATTCCATTTGGAAAGCGCTCTGATTTGGACTGCATTAAAATAGAAGTTGTTGGAATTGCAGAAGCACATAAAAAGATCACTTTTGCATTAAATTCATACACTTCTTTAGTTTCCGCATCGAATACACGAACTCCAGTGGCGCGTTTTGTATCAGCATCATAAATTACCTCGTGCACAACCGAATTGGCCCTAAGAGTCATGTTTCCTGTTGCCTCAGCAGTTGGAAGTGTTGAAGAGTTACTACTAAAGTAAGCTCCAAATGGACAACCTCGCATACAGCGGTTTCTGTATTGGCAATTACTTCTTCCTAAGCCTGGTTTTGAACCTTCGGTAATATGCGCTGTTCTTCCCATTGTCAAAATACGGTCATCGTACTTTTCACTCATCGATGATTTTAATACATCTTCCACACAATTCATTTCCATTGCTTTCAAATAATTGCCATCTGGAAACTGTGGTAAACCAACATTTTCTCCACTGACACCAATAAATTCTTCTACATGATTGTACCAGGGGGCTAAATCTTTGTAACGAATGGGCCAATCTACGGCAATTCCATCTTGGAGATTGGCTGTAAAATCAAAATCTGTAAGTCGGTAACTTTGTCTTCCCCACATTAAGGAACGTCCTCCTACGTGATACCCTCGCATCCAGTCAAAACGATTTGTCTCATTATATGGATGTTTGACATCATCAACAAAAAAATGTTTATTAGATTCAGTAGTAGTATATCCGGTCCTACTTTGCTTTCCTTGGGTTTTTTTAGTTTCCTGAGTAATCACATCCCCTGTTTTATAATCCCAAGGATCATTATTCATAGTTGGGTAGTCTTCAACGTGTTTGACCATAGGTCCTCGTTCTAGGACCAAAGTTTTTAACCCTTTTTCACATAGCTCTTTTGCTGCCCATCCACCGCTGATTCCGGTTCCAACAACTATTGCATCGTAGTTTGTTTCCATTAAGATTTTTTTTTATTTTTTTGTTTGCTTTGATCTGAGTCCCTCAAATATAAATATTTTATCGTGGGATCTTAAATATTTGTCTAATTTTAGACATATAATTTCTGTTAAAGTTTAAATCAAACCCAATGAAACAAAATAAATTTATCAAGTCAATTGGACTCATCGTACTCGCTATTACAGTTCTCAACAGTGTTGTAGCCTGCAAAAATATTCCAGAAAAAAAAGTTGAAAATAAAACTCCCTTTTTCAAACTTTCTTTAGCGCAATGGTCATTTCATCGTGCTTTTCGTTCTGGGGACACTTCTCCTTATGAATTTGCAAAAATGGCTCATGAATTAGGTTTTGAAGGATTAGAATATGTAAGTGCACTCTATCCAGATGTCATGAACAGTGAAGACAAACCAGCAGCAATACAAAATTTCGTTTCTAGAAATAATGCCCTTGCAGCAGAATATAAAATGCAAAATGTATTAATTATGGTTGACTCTGAAGGAGATTTATCAAGCTCCAATGAAGAAGCGAGAATGACAGCCATTGAAAATCATAAGCTATGGATCAAGGCAGCTCATGACATGAAATGTACTTCGGTTCGCTTGAATCTTTATGGGGAAAAAGATCCTGATAAATGGATTGAAAATTCAATCAAAAGTTTGGCTGTGTTGAGCGATTATGCAGCACCACTTAACATTAATGTGATTGTAGAAAATCATGGGCGAATTACTTCAAATGTTCCTCTTTTGATGCAAGCTATCAATGGTTCTCAAAAATCTAATTGTGGAACCCTCCCTGATTTTGGAAATTTCTGTATTGCAGAAGAAGGATACGGTTCTGTATTTGATGGCAGTTGTAAAGAAATTTATGATTTCTACAAAGGAGTCACTGAGATGATGCCTAGAGCCTTTGGGGTGAGTGCTAAATCAAACGACTTTGATGCCGAAGGAAATGAAACCACTCTTGACTTCATGAAACTTATGACCATTGTTAAAGAAGCAGGGTATACCGGATTTGTGGGAGTAGAATATGAAGGATTTCGTCTTTCTGAAAAAGAAGGAATAATTGCTACTAAAAAATTATTGGAAACGATCGGTGCTAAACTTTAGTAATGGTTTTAAAAACTAGGATTCAGCTCTCTTTTTTATTCTTTCTAGAATTTTTTATTTGGGGTGCTTGGTTTGTTACAATGGGTACTTTTCTTTCACAAGAATTTAGTGCCAGCGGAGGACAACTTGCGATGGCATATGAAACCCAATCTATAGGTGCTATTATTGCCCCCTTCATTATTGGGCTAATTGCAGACCGGTATTTTGAAGCACAAAAAATTTTAGGCGTTTTACATCTTATGGGGAGTGGTCTGTTATATGTCGCTGCAAGTGCTGAAAGTTTCACCTTGTTTTATCCCTACATATTTATATATATGCTTTTATACATGCCGACTTTAGCTCTTGCAAATTCTGTAGCTTTCCATCAAATGAAAAACCCCTCAAAAGAGTTTGCACCAATTCGGGTTTTGGGAAGTTTAGGCTGGATTATCGCAGGACTTACAATAGGTTATTTCGCTTGGGAGGGGAAAGCAGTTTTACAATACACTTTTTATATGGCTGCTACCGCATCACTTTTGATGGGTATTTTTAGTTTTACTTTACCAAAAACTCCACCTAAAGCAGATCGCCAAAAGAAAATTACATTGCGAGAAATTCTTGGTCTAGATGCTCTGGCGATGCTAAAAGATCGCGGTTTTCTATTTTTCTTTATTGCCTCTATTTTAGTTTGTATTCCACTGGCGTTTTACTACCAGCATGCAAATCAATTTTTGAATGAGTTAGGAATGAAAGCTGCTGCTTCTAAAATGATTATGGGGCAAATTTCTGAAGTCCTATTTCTATTACTCCTCCCTATTTTCCTAAAAAGATATGGCGTCAAAAACGCACTGATAGTAGGTATTTTAGCTTGGGGCTTACGCTATTTGTTATTTGCTTTTGGTAATGTTGGAGAACAAACCTGGATGCTCCTTTTTGGTATAATTCTGCATGGTGTTTGTTACGATTTCTTTTTTGTTTCTGGACAAATATATACTGATTTTAAAGCCGGAGAAAAATTCAAGAGTGCTGCGCAAGGACTAATCACTTTAGCCACCTATGGCGTTGGAATGCTCATTGGATTCAGATTTGCTGGATGGCTAACGGATCAATATGCCATAGAGGGTGGACATTTATGGAGAGAAATATGGGTTCAACCCGCAATTTTTTCTTTTATTGTACTTATTCTTTTTCTACTATTTTTTAAAAATGAAACCATTAAAATTAAAACACTATGAGTAAAATAAGACTAGGCGTTCTAGGCGGTGGCGGAGACTCTCTTATTGGAGTTCTTCATCGGGTAGCTTCAAATATGTATGACCGTTATGAAATTACCGGGGGGGTCTTTAATCCCAATTATGAGGAAAATATAAAATTCGCCAAACACATTGGGGTAAATACAGATAGAGTCTATGTTGATTTTGATACTTTTATCGAAGAAGAAATTAAAAAACCCGAAGGTGAGCGTATCGAAGTGGTATCCATTTTAACTCCCAATTTCCTTCATTTTCCTATGGCCAAAAAACTTTTGGAAAATGGCTTTAATGTCATTTGTGAAAAACCTTTGACAACATCTTATGCAGAGGCAAAAGAATTAGAGACATTACAAAAAAAGCATAATGCAATTTTTGCTGTCACATACACTTATACAGGCTATCCTATGGTTCGTCATATGAAACATATGATTGCTGAGGGTGAAATAGGAGCCGTCCAAAAAGTAGACATACAATATTATCAAGGATGGATCAATCCGGTAATCCATGACCCAGAAGTACGTAAAACAGTATGGAGATTAGATCCTAAAAAAGCGGGGATCAGCTCATGTATTGGTGATATTGGAACCCATGCTTTTCAGATGGTTGAATATCTAACCGGACAAGAAGTCAAATCTGTTCTTGCCGATTTAAACAACTTGTATGAAGATAATACCCTGGACATTGACGGAACTATTTTAGTCCGTTTTTCTGACACCTTTAAAGGAGTATTAAGAGCGAGTCAGATTGCTACAGGTGAAGAAAATAATCTAACAGTCGCTATTTATGGAACAAAAGGAGCTTATAAATGGGAACAAGAAAATCCTAATTTTTTATATCATTTAAAAGACGATGAACCTCGACGCGTTATAAAACCAGGAAATGCCTATGTCTCTGATGTAGCTGCTGATGGAACAAAATTACCTGGAGGTCATCCCGAAGGAATTTTTGACGCTATGGGAAATATATACAAAGGGGTAGCAAAAGCCTTACGAGGAGAAACCGCCTTTAAGGGTGAATTTCCTACAATGCACGAGGGAGTAAGAGGGATGCTATTTATTGAAAAAGTTGTTGAATCACATAAAAACGGAAATATATGGCAAAGCATGGAGAACGAATGAAAACTATAAAAGGTCCTGGTATTTTTCTAGCACAATTCGTAGATAGCCAAGCACCCTTTAACAGTCTTGATGGTATGTGTAAGTGGGCAGCGGATTTAGGATACAAAGGTATCCAAATACCAACTTGGGAAACATTTCTAATTGACCTAGATAAAGCCGCAGAAAGTCAAACCTACTGTGATGAATTAAAAGGAAAGATTAATTCTTATGGTTTAGAGATTACAGAACTTTCTACACATCTTCAGGGTCAGCTCGTGGCAGTTCATTCAGCCTATGATTTAATGTTTGACAACTTCGCCCCTGAACCCTTAAGAAAAAACCCTAAGGCAAGAACGGAATGGGCAATAGAAACGATGAAAAAAGCAGCTATTGCAAGTAAACGCCTAGGACTAAAAACCCACGCCACCTTTTCAGGTGCCTTACTGTGGCATACTTGGCATCCTTGGCCTCAGAGACCCCAAGGACTTGTTGAGCTTGGCTTCGCTGAATTAGCAAAACGATGGAAACCTATTCTAGATGTCTTTGATGACAATGGTGTAGACGTATGTTATGAAATACATCCTGGAGAAGACTTACATGATGGGGTCACTTTTGAGCGATTTTTGGAAGCTACAGGAAATCATAAACGAGTCAATATTTTGTATGATCCTAGCCATTTTGTTTTACAACAATTGGACTATATTGAATATATAGATCATTACCATCAATTCATTAAATCATTCCACGTGAAAGATTCAGAATTTAAACCTAATGGCAAAAAAGGAGCCTTTGGAGGATATGGAGATTGGATTGACCGCGCAGGTCGCTATCGCTCTCCAGGTGATGGACAGATTGATTTCAAAACTATCTTTACAAAACTAACAGAATATGGGTGTGATGTATGGGCAGTAATGGAATGGGAGTGCTGCATCAAAAGTCCCGAGCAAGGCGCTAGAGAAGGAGCTTCATTTATCCAAAATCACATTATAGAAGCTACAGAAAAAACCTTTGATGATTTTGCCGGAGGTACTATCGACGAACAACACTTGCGTAACATATTAAACCTTTAACACTTTAAACAAAACTTTATGAAAAAAATATTTTTAGCTCTATTGACACTTGGATTAATGACAGGTAGTGCACCACTAAAAGAAAAAACTGTACCCACAGTTGATGCAAAATGGGAATCACTATTCGATGGTGAAACTCTTAATGGTTGGCATCGTTTCAATCGTATGGGAGTTACCCCTATATGGACAGCCAAAGATGGAGTACTTACCTTTGATCCTGAACTGCTTCCCAAAGGAGATTATATTCATGATATTGTAACCGACAACACCTATAAAAGTTTTCAATTGTCAATAGAATGGAATATCTCTGAAGGAGGTAACAGTGGAATTTTTTGGGGAGTTCAAGAGGGAGAAAATCATAACAAACCCTATTCAACAGGTCCAGAAATCCAAGTATTAGATAACGAAAGACATCCTGATGCTAAAGCAAATCCAAAATTTCACCAAGCAGGTGCACTATATGACATGGTTCAGCCTTCTAAAGATGTCTGTAAGCCCGCGGGTGAATGGAATCATGTGCTCCTTACAATAGACCATAATAAAAATGAAGGAAGTGTTGAGTTAAATGGTACTAAAATTGTTGAATTTCCATTAAGTGGAGAAGAATGGGACACTATGGTTGCCAACTCAAAATTCAATGATAAGTGTGACTTCAAGCGTTTTGGAAAAATGAAATCTGGTAAAATTGGTTTACAAGATCATGGCAACAAAGTGTCTTTTAGAAACATCAAAATTCGTAAACTTTAAGTTATAAAATATGATCCTATCCATGACGGGTTTTGGTAAAACCGAAACCCAATGGGAAGATAAAAACCTCAGTGTTGAGATTCGTTCCTTAAATAGTAAAAATGCTGATATAAATCTAAGAACTCCCTCGTATTTAAGAGAAATGGATACGGAAATCCGAAAGCGTATCGCTCAACAATTGCATCGAGGAAAAATAGACTTAAATATATTCATTGAATTTAATGGTCAAAATGCACCCTCAACAATTAATACCTCTGTTGTAAAATCTTATATCGGTCAGCTTAAAGAAATTGGAGACGTTTCTGAAAATGAAATGATGGCTATCGCCATGCGTTTACCTGATACCTTGTCCTCAGAACGAGAAACGTTACAAGAAGTTGAAAAAGAAGCGATTTTTAATCTATTAAACCAAGTCATAAAAGACATTGAAAGCTATAGAAGAGATGAAGGTAAGGCGCTTGAAAAGGATTTTTTGAAACGGATTGATCTCATTGAGGGACATCTCACATCTGTTATTAAAATTGATCCAGAGAGAAGTGATAAAATAGAACAAAAACTTCGTTCTGCACTAGACGATTTAAAAATTGAAGTGGATACCAATCGTTTTGAACAAGAATTGATTTTTTATCTTGAAAAGTTTGACATTACCGAAGAAAAGGTTCGCCTTAAAAATCATTTAGACTATTTTAAAGAAGTTATGAAGAATGATTTCCCTAATGGTAAAAAATTAGGCTTTATTGCTCAAGAAATGGGTCGCGAAATCAATACCATTGGATCAAAAGCGAATCATGCTGAACTGCAAAAAGTTGTTGTTCAAATGAAAGATGAATTGGAGAAAATAAAAGAACAACTATTAAACGTACTCTAAATTGAATTCAGGGAAACTCATCGTCTTTTCTGCCCCTTCAGGAAGTGGTAAAACCACTTTGGTTCACCATTTACTATCCCAAACCCTTCCTCTAGGATTTTCAATTTCTGCAACTTCAAGAAAACCACGCGGACAAGAAGAAGACGGGATCGATTATTATTTTCTGAGCGCTTCTGAATTTCAGATGAAAATCGAAGAAAAAGCATTTTTGGAATACGAAGAAGTATACCAAAACACTTTTTATGGGACGTATACATCAGAGCTGGAACGACTATGGGCAGAGGGAAAACAAGTTCTGTTTGACATTGATGTAGTGGGGGGAATAAACATTAAAAAGCAGTATCCAGATCAAACCCTTGCAATTTTTGTAAAACCTCCTTCTTTAAATGAACTTGAAGATCGCCTCAGAAAACGCGGAACTGATAGCGAAGAAAAAATTAAAGAGCGCTTGGAAAAAGCAAAAATAGAAATTGAATATGCCACGCAATTCGATTATTGTTTAATCAATGAAGACTTGGAAACTGCCAAGAAGGAAGTTGTTCAATTGGTTTCTGACTTCATAAATCCCTGAGGGATACCTACCTTTACCCTGTGAAAAAAATTGGTTTGTATTTTGGAACCTTTAATCCGATTCATAAAGGACATCTGGCTTTAGGTATATACTTTGCTGAGCAAACAGACCTCGACCAAGTTTGGTATGTAGTGAGTCCTCAAAATCCTTTTAAAGTTGATGATTTGTTATTAGACGACCAACACCGTTTAAAAATGGTGCGCCTTGCATTAGAAGATGAGCCTAAGCTGACCGCTAGCGATATTGAATTCTCTCTTCCCAAACCCAATTATACCATCCATACTCTGGAACATTTAGTTCAAATCCATCCCGAACAACAATTTGTGCTATTGATGGGAGAGGATAATCTTGTTCATTTTGATCGGTGGAAACATCATGAACGTATTTTAGAACGCGTTGAGGTTTATGTATACCCTAGACAACATGAGAGTTTTCCTCCTACAGCTTTATTAAATCATGAAAAAGTGAAATTAATAGATGCTCCCAAGCTTGAGTATACCTCTACTGCAGTAAGGGAAATCTTAAAAAAAGGGGGAAGTGTTGAAGCCTTTATCCCCAATGCCAGTTGGGTTTATATGGAGAAAAAGGGGTTTTATAAATAAAACATGTAACCTAAAAGTTGTCGTGTAAGATTATTTATTTGATCTTTTTAGGACATAAATAATAGTTTTAGAGCTTAAAACTCAATTCTAATCAAAATGAGCTGCTAAAATCTCCTACAAAAAAAGAATGAATGTTCACCCTTTCATGATTTCTTCCACCAAACGTTTTGTTAAACCCTCTCGACTCCAACGCTCTATGTTGGGAAAACTATTTTGAAGATGATCTTTTTGAGAGGCTACCTGTTCAATAAATTCTAAAATACCTTGATTATCTTGGGCTTCCAACATCTTGGCTGCTGACCCTTGGGCTATAAATTTTCCAGCTTCAGAATTTGGATCACCTATTGAGAGTACCGGGACTTCAGTCGCTATATATTCTAGAATTTTTCCTGATATCATTTGTGTATGTGCGCCTTCAAAAATAAAATTGAGGAGAAGGTGGGCGCTTTTCATAAGTTGTATGGCCTCTCGATGGGGGATGTATCCATGAAAAATAAGTTCAATTTTAGGATATTTTAAACGTATTCCTTCAACAATCTCTTGATTAATATTCCCTGCAAGAGATAATCGTACAGGAGCTTTTAGGTTACTTAAAATCCGAAGTACAGATTCATAATCTTGATTTTGTGTCAATAAGCCCGTGTACACCACGTGAAATACTTTTTTGGTTATTATCCTTTTAATTTCCTGAAATAAATTTGTATCATAGCCATTAGGAATTGAAATAAATTTTTGCATTGGAGCTCTGACTCTAAGTTTATCGTGGAGTGCACCACCCACGGTAGTCAAAACACCATCGGCAGCTTGAAGTACTTTTTTTTCTAAAGCCAAATCTTTTTGAATTGCATTTTTAGAACGATACATCTCACTATTATAAAAAATATCCGTCCAAGGATCTCTAAAGTCTACCCACCATTTTACATCAAATTGTTCTTTGAGTTGAAGTCCCGCCAAATGAGTAGAGTGTGGAGGTCCTGTGGTAACTAAATACGATATCGTTTCCTCTTTTAAGACCTTTTGAGCTGCTTTTATAGCAAACGGAATCCAACCTTTTCGTGCATCGGGAATAAAAAAGTTTCCTCGAACAAAGGCCGCAAATTTCCCTAAAGCACTTTTTCGTTTGACTTCACCTTGAGGAATTCCTTTTTGGGAACTGCCGGTAGTCAAAAGGGAATACCAGCGTAATGGCTCCCTTGTGGTTGTTTTAATTATATGAATATCTTCAACTTCTTCCAACAAACTTTTATCCCAAACTGCATAGGAAGCTTTTCCTTCGTCAACTGTTATTACAATGGGATCCCATCCCAACTGTTTTAGGTATTTGGCAAAATACATCCAACGCTGAACTCCAGAACCTCCAGCGGGAGGCCAATAGTAAGAAATAATCAAGATTTTTTGTGTGGGTATTTTCACCTTATTTTTTTGCCTTCCATAAAGGTACGGAAGAACAAGCTTCCCCATAAAATAAACTTTTAGCAACCGACTGTAATCGCTGTACTAAAAGAATGTAGGCATCTTGAGGAATTGTTTTATCCGAACACCCTTTAATCATTATGGGTTTGTCTACAAAAGGGGTTAGATCTATGTTAGAAAGCATTTGGCGGTACAACTGTTGCTCTAAATCTTGTAAGGAACCCAAAACTACCATCTTGGCAGAATTTAAATAGGATGTCACCAATAGTGTAGCCCAAGCAGGAAGTATGGCATCTGCGCTACAGCCAAGAGCTACAAAATGTTCTGAGTATGTATTCCAATCATGTTTTTTTAAAGCTTCTCTAAACGGTTTTTCACGCAGTAGAAACCCTTGTTCTAACCATTGTGACAAATCAATAAATGTACGTGTCCCCATGGGAATATATTCCTCTAAGTCAAAATTTACAAGAACACTATTAGCTACCTTATTGACAATTGCTTCTGCCATGTTTACAACATTCCTAATTCAAGTTTAGCCTCTTCACTCATCAAGTCCTGCGTCCAAGGCGGATCAAAAGTAATCTCCACCGCTGCAGTTTTTACTTCATCAAGAGACTTTACTTTTTCTTCTACTTCCATAGGAAGGGATTCAGCCACAGGACAATTGGGTGTTGTTAGTGTCATTAGTATTTTGACATCCAAATCTTCATTTACAAATACGTCGTAGATCAATCCTAATTCATAAATATCAACTGGAATTTCAGGATCATAAATGGTTTTTAAAACATTCACTATTTTTTCTCCAAGGACATTGGTATCGATTGCTTCTGACATAAGAATTTAGTTCAATTGTGTTTGAAAAGCCACAGCATACATTTTTATTTGTTTGATCATAGAGACCAAACCATTAGCACGTGTGGGTGATAAATGTTCTTTTAGTCCAATTTCATCAATAAAGGTAGTATTGGCAGCTAAAATATCTTTTGGATGCTGGTTTGAAAACGCTCGTATTAATATAGCGATGATTCCTTTTGTAATAATGGCATCACTATCTGCAGTGAAGTTTAACTTGTCTTGCTCTAATTGTGCATGAACCCATACTTTGCTTTGACATCCTTTTATAATGTGATTGTCTGTTTTGTATTCTTCAGCGATTAAAGGAAGTGATTTTCCTAAATCAATCATATATTCATAGCGTTGCATCCAATCATCAAATAATGAAAATTCTTCTACAATCTCTTCTTGAATGGCTTCTATCGTTTTCATATTTAAAAATATAAAATTATTGCAACATGGCTACTGCCTTTCTTATTCCTGCTTCCAAGCGATCTATTTCTTCAAATGTATTATAAAAAGAAAAAGAAGCGCGAACCGTCCCTGGGATTTTATAAAAGTCCATAATAGGTTGCGCACAGTGGTGACCCGTTCGAACAGCAATTCCCATTTGATCTAATATACTTCCAATATCATAAGGATGAATGGATCCTACGTTAAAGGAAATAACTGCTGTTTTTTCTGTGGCTTCCCCATAAATTTTTAATCCTTCAATCTTTTCCAAAGCAGACGTGGCATACGTTAATAATTCTGCCTCATAACCCGCTATTGTATCAAACCCTATACCATTCATATAATCCAATGCAGCTCCAAAAGCAATACCACCAGAAATATTGGGTGTTCCCGCTTCAAACTTATGGGGTAAATCAGCATAGATTGTTTTTTCAAAAGTAACCGTAGCAATCATTTCTCCTCCTCCTTGATAAGGGGGAAGGGTTTGGAGTAGTTCTGTTTTGCCATATAACATTCCAACGCCTGTAGGTCCACACAATTTATGTGCAGAGGTTACGTAATAATCCACATTCAAAGCTTGAACATCTGCTTTGATATGGGGTGATGCCTGAGCACCATCAATTAAGACTTTAGCCCCTTTAGTATGGGCTTTTTCAATAATTTCTTGAATCGGATTGATCGTTCCTAACGCATTGGAAACATGATTTACAAATACCAATTTAGTATTTGAATTCAGAAGACCGTCAAAAGCTTCCATGTCCAAAGTTCCTTCATGCGTCATCGGGATTACTCTTAAAAGTGCCTCTGTTTTTTCACACAACATTTGCCAAGGCACAATATTAGAATGATGTTCTAAAGCAGAAATTAAAAGTTCGTCTCCTTTTTTAAGAATTGAAGCATAGCCTGAAGCAATACAATTGATACTTTCAGTAGTTCCTGCTGTAAAAATAATCTCATGGGGATAAGCTGCATTAAAATGTTTTTGAATTGTAGCCCTAGCATTTTCGTATGCATCCGTTGCCTCTTGACTCAATTTGTGAACTCCCCTATGAATGTTTGCATTATAACGATAATAATAATCAGAAATAACCTCAACAACCTGTTTGGGTGTTTGTGAGGTTGCTGCATTATCCAAATAAACAAGAGGTTGCCCATTTACCTCTCGAGATAAAATAGGAAAGTCTTTGCGAAGTTGGTTTACATCAAACATCTATAATTCAAATCCTAAACTGACGCCAAGTTTCTTGGCAATTTGATTATTAATTCGCTTTTTCAACGAAGGTAATTGTACGCTTTCTAAAACGTTATTTGCGAATGCATAAGTCAAGAGCGCTTTTGCCTCTTTCTTTGGAATTCCTCTAGAACGTAAATAAAATAGGGCTTCTTCGTCCAACTGTCCAATTGTACAACCATGAGAACATTTTACATCATCTGCATAAATTTCCAATTGAGGTTTGGTATTGACGGTTGCTTTATCATCCAAAAGAATATTGTTGTTCTGTTGAAATGCATTTGTCTTTTGAGCAATTTTATCTACCAATATCTGTCCGTTAAAAACTCCTTCTGAACGTTCAGAAAAAATTCCTTTATAATCTTGATGACTTTCACAGTTGGGTTGAGCATGGTGCACCAAAGTAGCGTGATCTACATGTTGTTTTCCTTTCAAAATAGTTACTCCTTTGAGCGTAGAAAGAATGTGTTCTCCTTTATGAAAATAATTTAAATTATTCCGTGTCAATTTACCCCCTAAAGAAAAAGTATGAACACTGGCATGACTATTCTTTTCTTGAATAATGTAGGTGTTGTCAATTAAAGAAGCGGATTCTAGATCATTTTGAAGCTTATAATAATCCATAAAGGCATCTTGGTGTACATAGATTTCCGTAACACAGTTCGTTACTACTGGATGCTCTTTAAGGCTCTGGTGTCGCTCTATAATTTGAACTTGTGCGTTTTGATCCACAACTATTAAGTTACGAGGTTGTAACCAAACCGCTTTTTCTTTTCCAGTTGAAAAGTGTATAATTTCTATTGGCTTTTCTGCAACAACATTTTTAGGAATATAGATAAAAGCCCCTTCTTTAGCGTAAGAAGTGTTTAATGCCGTCATACTGTCTTCCTGATTCGCTATTTTATTAAAATAGGTGTCAATTAATTTCTTGTATTTAGGTTTGCTTAATGCCGCTGAAAGTAAACAGACATCAATCCCATCATGGGTGGTGTTTGATAAAAAAGGGCTGTAGACCCCATCAATAAAAATAACTTTGTAAGTATCCGTATCGAATAAAAAATATTTTTTGACTTCTTTAAGATCTACGTTTGTTTCATCCTTTGGAAAAATAGCATAATCTTGATTAATCAAATTTGCCAAGGAGGTATATTTCCAAGCTTCATCTTTTTTAGTAGGAAAGCCTTTTTCTTCAAATACTTTTAAAGCAGCAACACGCGTTTGATGAACTAAATCTGAAAGATCCATCCCGTCATCAAAAGCCAAATGAGAAGAAACTAATTTTTCTTTAAATTCCATATTATGCTAATTCTTTAATCCAATCGTAGCCTTTTGCTTCCAATTCGTGAGCTAATTCTTTTGTTCCAGATTTTACGATTTTACCATCAAAAAGGACATGTACAAAATCAGGTACTATATGATCTAAAAGACGTTGGTAATGTGTAATTACTATAACAGCGTTGTCTTTGCTTCTAAGTTTATTGACCCCATTGGCTACAATTTTCAATGCATCAATGTCCAAGCCAGAATCGGTTTCATCGAGGATTGCAAGAGCGGGCTCTAACATTGCCATTTGAAAGATTTCATTTCTCTTTTTTTCTCCCCCAGAAAAACCTTCGTTTAATGAACGCGATAAAAACTTAGAATCGATTTCTAAAAGTTGGGCTTTCTCTCTAATCTTTTTTAATAATTCACTTGCAGGCATATCCTCCAAGCCTTTTGCTTTTCGGTTGGCATTTATTGCAGTTTTAATAAAGTTAGTTACCGATACTCCGGGAATTTCAACAGGATATTGGAAGGAAAGAAAAATCCCCTCATGCGCTCTTTCCTCAGCGTCCAATTCTGAGAGATCTTTCCCTCTTAATAATATTTTTCCAGCGGTCATTTCATAGTCCTCATTTCCAGCAATTACAGAAGAAAGCGTACTCTTTCCTGAGCCATTAGGTCCCATAATCGCATGGACTTCTCCTGCTTTTACATCAAGGTCTATCCCCTTTAAAATATCTTTACCCTCAATTTGGGCGTGTAAATTTTCAATCGTTAACATAGTTGGTTTTTTTATCCCACTGATCCTTCAAGGGAAATTTCTAACAATTTTTGTGCTTCTACTGCAAACTCCATAGGAAGCTTATTTAATACTTCCTTGCTAAATCCATTCACAATTAATGCAATGGCTTTTTCTGTATCGATTCCTCTTTGGTTGCAGTAAAATATTTGATCTTCACCAATTTTACTGGTTGTTGCTTCATGTTCAATTTGTGCAGAATTACTTTTTGCTTCGATATACGGAAACGTGTGTGCTCCACAATCGTTACCCATTAGAAGAGAATCACATTGTGAGAAGTTTCTGGCATTCTTAGCACGCGCTCCTACTTGAACTAATCCACGGTAGCTATTCTGGGATTTTCCAGCAGATATTCCTTTTGAAATGATCGTACTACGGGTATTATTTCCTAGATGAATCATTTTGGTTCCCGTATCGGCTTGTTGATAGTTGTTTGTAACTGCAATGGAATAAAATTCTCCAATGGAATGGTCTCCTTTCAAAATACAAGAAGGATATTTCCACGTCACTGCTGATCCAGTTTCTACTTGTGTCCAAGATATTTTAGAGCGATTGTGGCAAATTCCACGTTTTGTCACAAAATTAAAAACACCCCCTTTACCTTCTTTATCTCCAGGGTACCAATTTTGAACTGTTGAATATTTGATTTCAGCATCATCAAGAGCTATCAATTCAACAACAGCAGCATGAAGTTGATTTTCATCTCTGGAAGGAGCGGTACATCCTTCAAGGTAACTAACATAACTTCCTTGATCTGCGATAACTAAAGTCCGTTCAAATTGTCCAGTCCCCGCTTGATTGATTCTAAAATAAGTTGATAGTTCCATTGGGCAACGAACTCCCTTTGGGATATAACAAAAAGATCCATCAGTAAATACAGCAGAGTTTAATCCAGCGTAGTAATTGTCTTTAGGAGGAATAACACTTCCTATGTATTTTTTGACCAATTCTGGATGCTCTTTAATCGCCTCCGATATGGAACAGAAAATAATTCCTTTTTCTGCTAATGTCTTTTTGAAAGTAGTCGCCACAGAGACAGAATCCATCACGATATCTACTGCAACACCGGATAGTTTCTTTTGTTCATCAATAGAGATACCCAATTTATTAAAAGTTTCTAATAATTCAGGATCTACCTCGTCTAAACTCTCATATTTAGCTTGCTTTTTAGGGGCAGAATAGAATGATATGGATTGTAAGTCTGGTTTTTTGTAAGTAACATTTGCCCAATCAGGCTCTGTCATTTCTAGCCATGATGCATAAGCATCCAGACGCCACTGGGTCATCCATTCAGGCTCCCCCTTTTTTTCAGAAATCTTACGAACAACCTCTTCACTCAAACCAATTGGAAAGGTGTCTGATTCAATGTCCGTATAGAAACCATACTCATACTCCTTGGTCTCTAATTCTTTCTTTAATTCTTCTTCTGTATATGCCATTCTTTTTTTTTAAAGTGAAAAACTTTCCCCACAACCGCAAGTTCGCTGAGCGTTGGGATTATTAAACACAAAACCTTTTCCGTTAAGACCGCCAGAATATTCTAAAACAGTTCCAACTAGGTATAAAAGACTTTTTTTGTCAACTAAAATTTTTACCTGATTGTCTTCAAATAATTTATCTTCCTCATTAAGCACATCATCAAATTTTAGATCATATGACAAACCTGAGCAACCTCCACTTTTTACACCAACTCTGACAAAATCTTGAATGGGGTCAAAACCCTCTTCTTTCATCAAATTGGCTACTTTTTGTTTTGCAGTTTCTGAAACCTTAATCATCCTAATAAAGAATTAATCTAAATTAAGCACAAATATAACCTATTTCTATGGATTTTAATGTTTAAGTTATTGAATTAAACTATTGTAAAATCAAGTCTTTTAATGCCAAATTGCAAGGAAAATATCTTTTCCGCCTTGTGAGATAGTAAAGTCCCCTGACGTGCTTTCAGTACTTCCAGCTACTTGAATTTTTCCTTCTTTACTTTCATTAATTGCATAAGGTATGTCTAGCCCATTTCCCAAAAGATTATAAGAACCTATAACACTTCCGTTAGCAAGAGTATGCACTAAAATAATATTATTTGCCAAAAAAGAATCTTCAGACCCCAGGTTATTCGGTGCCTGATGTCCCACCAAAACAAGAGTGCCGTTTGATCGTTCGAGTATTGCATTTGCTGTTTCAAAACCTTCACCTCCAATGTTTTTATTTGACTTTAAAACACCTTCTTTAGAAAAAAAAGCTATGAAAATATCGGAGGAGCCAAAGGCATTTTCAATATCACCATCAGCACTGTACGTTTGTCCCAAAATCACATAATCTCCATTACGATTTTCAATTATAGCTTTGGCACTATCATAACCTGAACCACCAAATGAACGTTCCCAAAGTAAATCACCTGCTGCGTTTAATTTTATAATCCAAGCATCGTAACTCCCTCGAGGATCACTGATATCAACATCTTGACTTTCTGAAGCTCCTACCAAAACAAAATCCCCATTGGACGTCTCAATAGCATCATATGAACGATCATTGCTTGATCCTCCAAAATAACTACGCCACACCAAATCTCCATTTTTATCTACTTTATGACACCAGAATTCCCCAGCACCATGACGTTGATTGAAATGCATTTGTTTACCGTCTTGACCCGCTCCATTGGACGCTGAAACATCCAAAAAACCGTTAAAAAAAAGTCCTCCATCTTGGGTTGCGACAATATTATAGGCATGATCATGGCCTAAAAACCCAAAACTTTTTTCCCATAAAAGTTCACCCTCAGCATCAATTCTTAATAACCAATTGTCATGCTGCCCCAAATTTAAAGAGGCATCCCCATCATCACTTTGGCTATATCCAATTAGAGCATATCCTCCTGTGTTCAATTCAACAATATCATATCCTCTATCGTCTTTACTACCTCCATAGGTCTTAACCCATTGAAGAGTTGAAACTGCATTAAATTTCATTACAAAAAAATCACTCCCACCCCTTTCTTTGAAGCTAAAGTCACCATCTGTACTTTGGGTATTTCCTATCATAGCATATCCTCCGTCTGATGTAGTAATAATACTATGTACCGAATCTTCCTCACTCCCCCCATAAATTGAAATGCCTCCCCATTCGCCCTTTGCTATAGAAACCTCAGGCCAATTAGTCTCAGTAATTGGTGTACAAGACACAACTGAAAAAAGAAATAAAAAAACTGAAAAATGACGCATATTTATTCTGACGCTTTAACCAAAAATAACCCGGAATTAATATCATTAATAGCAATTACCCCACTTTCAAAATAGGGGTAAACATTCCAAACTCCGTCAAATTTTGCATTATTGTCTTGGGGATAGGTGTCAAAAAAACCAAATTCAGTGATTTCTTTAATCCCAATTTTACTGATGTCCAAAACCCGTAATCCAGCGGTATAACTTGCAATGAAGAAAAAATCTCCTTTAGAATATCCATTATGATCAATTGCATTGACTCCAGCAAAATAATTATAATGTAGAACAGGATCCATTAGATTCGTGAGATCAAAAATGCGGGTTAATGTGGGGGATCCAAATTTAAATTCATCCAATTCGTCCCCTAAAAAAAAGTACTTATGGTCTTCCGAAAGATAACCCTGATGAGTATACCCTCCATTTTCATAGGTTATTGAATTAACTCTTTTAGGGCTTCCTTTATCTGTAACATCCACAATCACAACCTGATTATTATTTCCACCATCACTATTACTCCCAAAAAGCAATTCCTTCCCCTGAAAATTAGGATCAGGCCCATCATAAATAACAATTTGAGCATCATGGGTATAGGAATCAGCTTCATAACCCCCCACAATTATTGGATTTTTAGGATCGTTTATGTCAATAAATACTGGCCCCCCATTATACAGGCTAGAGCCTATTACATAGGCAAAACCACTCTCTTCATTTATAGCGATGTTATGAGCATTTCCAAATTCTGTGAGGTGTGAATCTACAGTAAAATTTTGTTTTTCTGTCAAATCTCTCAATCGTGTCAAGTCAAAAACCTGAAGTCCATGGCCCGCTGCCTCGCTTACAATAAAAGCATGATTATTATATACTTTTACATCTCTCCATGGGCTTGGATCAGTTGCAGTAAGTAATTTTCCTAAAAAGATTGGAGCCTTTGGATTACTAATATCCACAAAAGCGGTCCCATCATCTAAGCCAGAAAGTACATATTCTTTTTCTGTCTCTGGATCTGTCCATCCCCAATTATCATTTCCTGAGGTACTATCAAAATCTTCGAGAGAAATTCTAGCTAACAAGTCATATCCAGAACATGGATACATCCCTGCCATTCCATTTTCGCATGGGTAAGATAAATTTAAAGGATCTCCGGGTGTTATGGGACTACCTGGCACCCCAATTACTATTGAATCGTCTAAATAATCGTCTTCAATAATTTCGTTATTATAACAACTAGCAAGAAGGAATAACATAGAAATTAGGGCAAAATATTTCATCTATTTTTTTTTCAAAATTACGAAAAAACATAAAGCACTAATTATTGAGTTGGGTTTTAATCAGGATATGTATTTTTGTGGCATGTTAGAAAATAAAAATCCCTCTAAAACCTCTCTCTCCTCTCTAGGGGAGTTTGCTTTAATTGACCATTTAACAAATACCGTAGAATTAACTCAAAGTTCAAGTGTTATGGGTATTGGAGATGATGCGGCAATTCTAGATTTATCTGAAGGCCAAACCTTGGTGACTACTGATCTTCTTATTGAAGGTGTTCATTTCGACTTAAGCTATATGCCTTTAAAACATTTAGGCTACAAAGCTGTAATTGTTAACCTGTCTGACATTTACGCTATGAATGCTAAACCCAATCAAATTACAGTCTCCATAGCTGTTTCAAATCGTTTTACGTTAGAGGCGCTTGAGGAATTATATAGCGGAATTCAATTGGCATGTAAAAATCATACCGTTGACTTAATTGGGGGGGATACTACAAGCAGCACTTCAGGATTGACAATTTCCATCACCGCCATTGGTAGTGCAATTGACAAACAAGTTACACGACGTTCAGGAGCTCAAGAAAATGACCTGTTAGTTGTAAGCGGGGACCTAGGTGGAGCCTATGCAGGTCTGCAAATATTAGAACGTGAAAAAGCTGTTTTTAAAGTAAACCCTAACAACCAACCTGACCTTACCAATTATGCCTACAGCATAGAAAGACAACTCAAGCCAGAAGCTCGAAAGGATGTCATTGATTTACTTGCTGAATTAAAAATTAAGCCTACTTCGATGATTGACATAAGTGATGGTCTTTCTTCAGAAATCATTCATCTCTCGAAATCATCCAAAGTAGGATTCAAGGTTTTTGAAGAAAAATTACCTATTGACCACGAAGTAATAAGTATTTGTGAAGAGTTTAAATTTAATTCAACCACTGCGGTTTTGAATGGAGGGGAAGATTATGAATTACTTTTCACCGTTCCTCAAAAAGAGTTTGATAAAATTAAAAACCATCCCTTGCTTTCAATTATTGGCCATGCCTGTGATTTCGCAACTGGGTGTCAATTAGTAAATGGATTAGGGCAACAAATTGAATTGACTGCTCAAGGCTGGCAATCCTTTTCAGGGGATTCAAATTAGCCTAAGGCTACATCCAACATCATCATTACAATAAAGCCCAAGATAAATCCTAAAGTTGCAATATCCGTATATTTATCCTGTTGAGTTTCCGGGATAACTTCTTCGACAACCACAAATATCATGGCGCCTGCTGCAAAGGAAAGAGCATAAGGAAGTAAAGGAGTGAAAAAAGATACAGCTACAGCACCAATAACTGCGGCTATAGGTTCTACAACAGCAGAAAGCTGGCCATACCAAAAGCTTTTAAAACGACTTACCCCTTGCCTTCTCATTGGCATGGAAACTGCAATTCCCTCAGGGAAATTCTGAATCCCAATACCAATTGCCAAGGCTACTGCGCCTGCGATTGAAGCTTCTGGAATTCCGGCAGCTACCCCACCAAATAAAACACCTACTGCCAATCCCTCAGGGATATTATGTAAGGTAATTGCTAATACTAATAACGTTGTTCTATGCCAGGGTGTTTTGATCCCTTCACTTTCTTTAAAATTAATATGAATATGAGGTAATATCTTGTCCAATCCAAAAATAAAAAGTGCTCCTAAACCAAATCCGATAGCAGCAGGCATTACTTTAGTGAAGCCCTCACCGGGACTCATCTCTATACCCGGAGCCAATAAACTCCAGAAGCTCGCAGCTACCATGACACCTCCCGTAAAGCCCAATAGCCCGTCCAAAACAGCACGACTCAAATCTTTAACAAAAAAAACTAAAGAAGCCCCTAAAGCTGTTAAACCCCATGTAAATACTGTAGCATAAAATGCACCCAATATCGGGTCTGTATTTTGGAAAAACTCAATGACTTTATCCATAATGTGGTTTTATGCAAAAATAAACACTTGTCGCTAATTCTGTTCAAATAAAACGCTTTTAATTACTTTTACCAATTACTATGGAAAAGCAAGTTTTTGATTATATTATTTGTGGAGGTGGTGCCTCCGGCTTATTGCTTGCAAATGCTCTTCTGGAAGATCCTCATTTCAAAGCCAAAAAAATCTTATTAATTGAAAAAGAGGACAAAAATTCAAATGATCGCACCTGGTGTTTTTGGGAAAAAAGCCCTGGGAATTTTGATGGTTTACTGAAAAAAACTTGGGCCTCAGCTACTTTTAAATCTGAGGAACTCCACATCGATTTTAAACTTGAGCCTTACCAATACAAAATGCTCCGGTCCAAACTTTTTTACACTAAAATTCATCTGAAAATTGAAGCCGCACAGCACCTCACTTTGTTGAAAGCAGAAGTTCTGGAAATCAAGGAAGATGGAGCTTTTACTCAACTATGTACGAGTAAAGGAATCTTTGAATCACAAAAAGTTTTTAATAGTATTTTCAATCCAAATGCTCTTTACGCACAAAAAAAGTACCCTGTCCTCAAACAACATTTTGTTGGATGGTTTATAAAAACCAAAACCCCCCAGTTTGATCCCGAAAAAGTTTTTTTTATGGATTTTGATATTCCACAAGAACAACAAACGCGTTTTTTATACGTCCTCCCTTTTGATGAAAAACATGCTCTTGTAGAATACACCCTCTTTTCTGAGGAACTACTTGAAAAAGAAGAATATGAAACTGGTATAACTGATTATTTAAAAACAAAAGGGATAACAAACTTTAAAATCGAAGAAAAAGAACAAGGAAACATTCCCATGAGTTGCTTCCCTTTTGAACAGTTCAACACACCTTCCTTATTGAATATTGGCACCGCTGGCGGTTGGACCAAAGCCAGCACTGGGTTTACCTTTATGAACACCCACCGCAATGTCGATCGATTGGTTTCCTTCCTGAAATCCGAAAAACCATTAAATCAATTTCAAACAAAAAATAGATTCCGTTTTTACGATTTGCTTTTTTTAGATGTATTACTAAAGTACAATGATCAGGGAAGTAACTTGTTTCATAGGATGTTCGCTAAAAATAAACCTTTAACTATTTTCCGTTTTTTAGATGAAAAGACCTCTTTTATGGAAGAATTAAAAATTCTTTCCTCATTTTCATTTAATCAAATACGATGGTTTTTAAGTGCGCTTGTAAAACGAGTGTTTTAAAATTTACGTTCCATCAAATTTTTTCCAAATGCTTTTAAACTTTCTCTTCCTTCATCTGAAATTTTGATTTCTTCCAACTTTTCAAATGCAAGCTGTGTGTATTCTGAAACTAATTTTTTACTCGCTTTGGTTGCCCCACTTGTGTCAAAAATTATTTTAACTGCTGAAACTTTCTTGGTATTATCTCCCTTAAAATCAAACCATTTTAACAAGGATTCCTTTTCATTGGCAGAACCCAGCTCCATTACTTTGTGATATAAAATAGTTTTCTTGTTTTCAATAATATCTCCTCCGACTTGTTTCCCGAAATCTTCAGGATCCCCAAAAGCATCTAAATAATCGTCCTGAATTTGAAATGCCAATCCTAGTAATACTCCAAAATCATAGATTTTTTGGGCTTCCTCATCACTCGCATTTCCAATCCATGCTCCAACCTTGAGTGCATGACCTACTAAAACCGCAGTCTTGAGCTTAATCATTTCCAAATATGCGACAATTGAAACGTCGTTTTCTGTTTCAAAATCAACATCATACTGCTGACCCTCACAGACTTCTAAAGCAGTTTTACTCATTTGTTTATTCAGCTTTCCATACAAGGGATCTTCATAAATTTCAAGGCATTGATATCCCTGAATCAACATTGCATCTCCAGAGAGTATTCCTGTGTTGGTATTCCACTTATGATGGACAGTTGGTTTCCCTCTTCGAAGTGGTGCTGCATCCATTATATCATCATGCATTAAAGTGAAATTATGAAAAATCTCAACCGATAAAGCTGCTGCTAGGGCTTCGTTTGCATCTTTCCCAAACGCTTCAGTAGCCATCAAAGTTAATAACGGACGTAATCGCTTTCCTCCCAAACTCAGAATATAAGATATGGGTTCATATAGCCCTTTGGGGTTCTCTTTTTGATGATAATCCTCAAGGTATTTGGTAAAAAGGTTATGGTATTTAGATAATGACACTTATTTTTTTTTGCAAAAATAAGGTTTTATAAATAGTACTTAATGAAAAAAACTTTAGAAACTTTTGTTGTTTATAAAGTTTCCATCCGTATATTTGCAAAAAAATAACATGGAAAAAGAAATTGTCGCACAAGCGACTTCCCTTTTTTTACAGTATGGATTCAAAAGCGTTACCATGGATGATATCGCTGAAAAAATGGGTGTTTCTAAAAAAACTATTTATGTTCATTTTCCAAAAAAAGAACAACTAGTCCTGGAAAGTGTCATGCAACATATAGACTTGATTATAGATAGGATAATCAATATTTCGAAATATTCAAAAGACCCTATCATTCAGCTATATCAACTTAAAAAAGAGGCGATGAAGCATTTATCAAATGAAAAAAAATCACCTCAATATCAACTTCAAAAATACTACCCCAATATCTACACCAAACTAAAAGACAAGGAATTTAAGGCCCTTGGAAATTTATTTACCGCAAGTATTCTTAAAGGGATAGAAACAGGATTGTTTCGTAAAGAACTTGATGTTGATTTTGTGATGCGAATCTTCTTTAATGGAATTAGAGGAATAAGAGACATCGCACTTTTTCCTGTAGAACGATACAAAATAGATGAACTTATGATTAAGTTTTCAGAATACCATCTTCGTGCCATATGTACCCCAGAGGGAACTTTAAAATTGGATAATTATAAAAAAGAAATGAACCTATGATAAAAAAAATTATTTCCTTTCTCTGTTTTGGGATTGGAATCATACATGCTCAAAACCTACCTGAAACAGTCTCTCTTGAGGAAGCTGTTGCCTTTGGATTGGAAAATAACCGCACTATACTAAATGCAAGTTTTGAGGTTCAAAAGGCCTACAAAGAAAAATGGAAAACAATTGCTGTTGGGCTTCCGCAAATAAATGCTGAAGCAAACTATCAAAACTTTATTGAATTACCTACATCCTTAATTCCTGCTCAATTTTTTGGCGGAGAAGAAGGGGAGTTTGCTGAAGTTCAATTTGGAACTCCTCAAACGATGACAGCAGGGGTTACACTAAATCAATTAATTTTTGATGGCTCCTATTTAGTTGGACTTGAAGGAATCAAAATATACTTAAATATTTCTGAAAATATTTTAGAAAAAACAATCCTTGAAATTCGTAAAAACATAATCAACTCCTATTTTTCTGTTTTATTGATTCGAGCTAACATTAGCTTTTTAGAAAAAAACAGAGATACTTTAAAAACTAATTTGGATGAATTAATTCAATTATTTCGAAACGGTTTTGAAGAAGAAGAAAGTGTTGAACAACTGAGGTTGACTTTATCAAGTATTGAAACTCAATTTCGATATGCAAAAAACCTCGAGCGGATCACCTTGGATATGTTAAAGTTATTGATGGGCTTTCCAACAGATTCTCCATTGTTTTTAAATGATGAATTGGAAACACTTACAACGGCAAGTCTTTTTGAATTTCCTATTGAAGGAAGACCTAAAATAGAAAATAATATAGACATCAAAATTGCACAAAACAATCTAAAATCTGAAGGATTATTATACAAATACGAGCGATCAAAAAATATGCCCCGCCTTTCTGGATTCCTAAATGGTAATTATACCGGAAATAGCGAGACCTTTAGCTTTACAGATGCGAATCAAAAATGGTTTGGAGCCTCTTTACTTGGTGTAAAGCTTCAAGTTCCCATTTTTAGTTCTTTTATAAGACGTGCTAGCTCCCAAAAAGCTAAAATTGCTGTAGAACAAGCAGAATCAAACTTGGAGGAAACCGAAGAACGTATTTTTATTGAAACACAAGCTGCCACCAATGAATATCGATTGGCTGTTGAAAATTACTTTACCAGTAAAGAAAATTTAGCCTTGGCCACTCGAATTAAAGAAAAAAATCAAACCAAATACTTTGAAGGACTTTCAAGTTCTTTTGAATTTCGTGAAGCACAACTTCAATTATACAATGCTCAAAACAACTACATAAAATCTATTCAGAGTGTAGTTCAAAAAAAATTAAATTTAGAAACCCTTCTTAATAATACCCAACTTTAACAACTATGAAAAAATCAATTATACTCTTAAGTTTTTCTTTACTTTTTCTTGCCTGTGGTCAAAAAGAAGGAGAGTCGGCCCAAAAAAAGTTTTCATCAACTAATCTAGAAGAGTTACAAAAGGAAAAGGCTAGCTATACCAGTCAAATAAAAAATTTAACTCAAGATCTAGAAAAGATCAATACAGCAATTGAAAAACTAACGGGAGGTGAAAAAAGAACTTTGGTTACAGCACTTCAAGCAGAAGCTCAAGTTTTCAATCACATCATTGAAGTTCAAGCCAATATTAAGACACGCCAGAACCTGCAATTAGTTCCAGAATTTGGTGGACGACTGGAGCAAATATTAGTGGTAGAAGGACAAGATGTTAAGAAAGGGATGCTGCTCGCCGTCATTGATGATGCAGGCCTCCAGGATCAATTGGACCAAATGAGGTTACAATTAGAACTTTCTAAAACAACTTTTGAAAGAACACAGCGTTTATGGGATCAAAAAATTGGATCCGAAATGATGTATTTGGAAGCAAAAACACGCTTTAAAACACAAGAAAAACAAGTAGCTCAAATGAGAGAACAACTTTCAAAGACTAAAATCTATGCGCCGTTTGATGGTGTGATTGATGAAATTACTGCAAAAAAGGGAGAAACAGTTGCCCCCGGAATGTCACCTATTTTAAGAATAGTCAATTTAAAAAGTATGTATGTAGAATCTGATGTGCCTGAGAGCTACTTAAAAAATATTACCAAAGGAAGTAAGGCAACGGTAACGATTCCTGTATTAAATGAAACCCAAACGACTATCATTCGTCAAACAGGAAACTTTATACAACCTAGCAATAGAACTTTCCGAATCGAAGCGCCTCTTGAAAACCCAAATGGATTGATCAAGCCAAACCTAAATGCACGTTTAAGCGTAATTGATTATTCTAACACTAAGGCAGTTATGATTCCACTTAGAGTGGTCAGAGAAAATGCAAAAGGAGAAACTTTTGTTTTTATCCTCAAAACACCCGAAGAAAATAATGGCTTTACCACAGAGCAGCATTTTGTTAGCCTGGGTAAATCTCAAAATGAAATGGTAGAAATAATAGAAGGAATCGAACCCAACGACCTAATTGTAGACGAAGGCGTTAGCCTTTTAGTAACGGGTCAAAAAGTAACCCGAATTGAACAATAATGGCTAAATCAATGAAAACACCAAATACAAAAGAATTCCTTTTTGCATCATGGGCAATAGACCACAAAACAGTAGTCTATGTCATCATGGCTATATTTTTGATTTTAGGGATTAGTTCTTATTTCAACATGCCGCGTGAAACCTTTCCTGAAATCAATGACACTAAAATTTTTGTAAGCACGATATATCCAGGAAATACCGCTGAAGATATAGAAAGAACTGTTACTGATCCTCTAGAAGAAGCACTAAAAGGTGTTCCCAATTTAGTTGAAATCCGATCTACCTCTTCTGAGGACTTTTCAGTAATTGACGTGGAATTTGACGAGAATATCTCTATTGACGATGCCAAACAAAAAGTAAAAGATTTAGTAGATGGAATTACATCTGGTGCCGACTGGCCTGTTTTTAACAATGCTAAGGTTGAACCTAATATTTTTGAATTAGATTTTTCTGAGCTACAACCGATATTGAATATTAGCTTACACGGAGATTACCCGATCGAGCAATTAAAAATTTACGCAGAACTTTTAGAGGGTCAAATTGAACAGTTGCCTCAAATCAAAGAAGTTAACATTCGAGGAATTCAAATTTTTGAAGTTGAAATTGCTGTAGATATATATAAAATGACTGCAGCTAAAGTTTCTTTTGATGACATTCTAAATACCATTTCTAGAGAAAATACTACTATTTCAAGTGGAAACATTGTGAGCGGCGGTCAACGAAGAACGTTGCGTTTAACAGGAGAAATTAAAGATCCTGAAGACTTAAAAGGTTTTGTGGTTAAAACAGATAAGGGTCCTGTTTATTTGGGTGATCTTGCTGAAATCTCATTTAAAGAGAAAGAAAAAACATCTTTCGCTCGCTCTTTTGGAAAAAAGGCAGTTCTTCTTGATGTTGTAAAAAGAGGAGGAAAAAATCTAGTTATTGCTTCTCAAGAAATTAAAGCTCTAGTAGCACAACCCGAAAAAATCGGTTTGCCTTCTAATCTTGACATCAAAGTTTCCAACGATCAATCCAATCTCACACTAAATCAAGTAAGTGAATTGGTCAATAGTATCATCTTCGGGGTTATCCTTGTCGTAACGGTACTTATGTTCTTTTTAGGATTCCGTAATGCCTTGTTTGTAGGTTTCGCTATTCCCATGTCTATGTTCATGTCCTTTATGATATTATCTGCTTTGGGATACACCCTGAACACTATGGTCCTTTTCGGCCTTGTTATGGGATTAGGAATGTTGGTAGACAACGGGATTGTAGTCGTTGAAAATGTCTACCGCCTCATGGAAAAAGAAGGGATGTCCAGAATTGCCGCTGCAAAAGCTGGAATTGGTGAGATTGCCTTCCCTATCATTGTGTCAACAGCTACAACAATCGCCGCCTTCCTCCCTCTGGGCGCCTGGCCTGGTTTAATGGGTGAATTTATGATCTACTTCCCTATTACACTTTCCGTTGTATTAGGTTCCTCGCTTGTGGTTGCTGTTTTCTTTAACTCCATGCTCGTTTCACAATTTATGGAAATTAGCGAACGAGAAATTAGCACAAAAAGTTTATGGAGAATCACTATTTTCATGGGAGGACTAGGTATTATTCTTTTATTTGGATCTCCGACTACCCGTGTTTTTGGAAATTTAATGGTCTTGGTGCCAATTCTGTTTTGGCTTTACAAGTTTTTTATAAAAAGAATGGCTTTGTCCTTTCAAAATAATTTTTTAGTACGTCTAGAAAATGGTTACCGACGCTTCTTATCTTTTGCCCTTGGTGGATATAAACCGATCGCTTTCCTTGCTGGAACCTTCTTACTTTTATTTGCTTCTTTTGCTCTAATGGGTATTTTTCCTCCAAAAGTGGAATTTTTTCCAGACAACCAACCGCAACAAATATTTGTCTTTATAGAATATCCTGAAGGGACAGCAATTTCAAAAACAAACGCAACAACAAAGCGTATCGAAAAAGAAATTTTGACGGTCATGGAAGGGGCTACCTACAATAAAAAAGGTGTAAACATTCTAGTTGAGTCTATGGTAGCTCAGGTGGGAGAAGGTGCAGGAAATCCTCAAATTGATAACGGAAACACAAATGAACTTCCTAACAAAGGTAAAATTACCTTAACAATGCAAGAATTTAAATTCCGTCAAGGGGTTTCTAGTGAGTCTTTTAGAAAAGAAATTCAGCAACAATTGATTGGAAAATTTCCAGGGGTATCTATTTCAGTTGAAAAAGATGCTAAAGGACCACCGGCTGGATATCCTGTGACAATTGAAATTACGGGAAAAGATTATTTAGGTTTGATTCAAACTGCTGAGACAATGAAAGAATATTTAAATCGTGTAAATATCTCTGGTGTCGAAGAGCTAAAAATAAATGTAAACAAAAATAAACCTGGCTTGGAACTGACAGTGGATAGACAAAAAGCGGGAGAACTGGGGGTGTCTGCAGCACAAGTTGGACAGCTACTAAGAACTTCACTCTTTGGATCTAAAGCAGGGGTTTTTAAGAAAGATGGCGATGATTATGATATCAATGTTCGGTTTAACGAAGCCAATAGATATGACAATAATGCTTTATTCAACCAAAATATTATTTTTAGAGATCCTGCGAATGGGCAGATTAAAGAGATTCCTGTTTCCTCTTTAATTGAGCAAGAAAAAAAGAACAGTTTTAGTGCAATAAAACACCGACAACTAAATAGGGTGGTGACACTCTATTCCTCTGTTCTTGCTGGATACAATGCAAATGCTGTGGTTGATGCAGTTAAACAAGCGCTAGATGGATATAAACTCCAAAATGGGGTTAATTTCAAATTTTCTGGGGAAATTGAAGAACAAGAAAAAAACATGTCTTTTTTGTCAAAAGCACTTGCAAGTGCCCTAGGATTAATTTTGCTATTACTAGTCTTTCAATTTAATTCAATTTCTAAACCACTCATTATATTACTTTCTATTTTCTTGAGTTTCACGGGAGTATTCTTGGGCTTGATGGCCTTCCAAATGCCTTTTGTTATTTTGATGACCATGATGGGGATTATTGCACTAGCAGGTATTGTTGTAAATAACGGAGTGGTTCTTTTGGATTACACCCAATTACTCATCGATCGAAAAAGTGAAGTAGAAAAATTAGCAGAAGGCCAAATGCTGAGTAAAGAATTAGTCACCGAAGCTATCGTAGAGGGTGGAACTGCACGTTTACGCCCTGTAATACTTACAGCTATTACCACCGTATTAGGGCTTATCCCGTTGGGAATAGGTCTAAATATTGACTTTTTCTCTTTATTCTCCGAGTGGGATCCTAAAATTTACATAGGGGGAGACAATGTGGTTTTTTGGGGGCCTTTGGCTTGGACGGTCATCTTTGGATTGACTTTTGCTACCTTTTTAACCCTTGTAATCGTCCCTTCAACCTTCACTATTGTTTATTCCATTAAGCTTTGGCTCAAAAGAGTTTTATAAAGAAATCAAAATCCTGAGGTTCGCGCCTTAGGATTTTTTATTTTTGTACCACATATAGAAACCATGTATAGAACGCATCACTGTGGAGAACTCTCTCTAGAACACTTAAATCAAACCGTTACCCTATCAGGTTGGGTACAAAAAAATAGAAACAAGGGGTTCATTATTTGGACAGATCTTCGGGATCGCTATGGAATAACTCAATTAATTTTTGACGAAGAACGTACCCCAAAAGCTGTTTTTGAAAAAGCACAAGGTTTAGGAAGAGAGTTTGTAATTCAAATTCAGGGAAAAGTTATTGAGAGAGAATCCAAAAATGCCAATATGAATACCGGTGATATAGAAGTTCTGGTAGAAAATTTAACACTACTAAACGCTTCAAAAACACCCCCTTTTACAATCGAAGACCAAACCGATGGCGGAGAGGAGTTACGTATGCAATTCCGCTATTTGGATATTCGTAGAAATCCTGTGAAACAAAAATTAATGTTTCGTTCTAAGGTTTCCATGGCCGTTCGTAATTATTTAACTGATTCTGGATTTATTGATGTTGAAACACCTTATTTGATTAAATCTACTCCGGAAGGAGCACGAGATTTTGTGGTACCTTCTAGAATGAATGAGGGACAGTTTTATGCCTTGCCTCAATCCCCACAAACCTTCAAACAGTTATTGATGGTGGGAGGTATGGACAAGTATTTTCAGATTGTAAAGTGTTTTAGAGATGAAGATTTAAGAGCCGATCGTCAGCCTGAGTTTACCCAGATTGACTGTGAAATGACCTTTGTTGAACAAGAAGATATTTTAAATCAATTTGAAGGCTTGACGCAACATTTACTGAAAAGTATAAAGGGTATTGAACCCAAACCATTTCCAAGAATGTCTTATGAAAATGCCATGAAAATCTACGGGAATGACAAGCCCGATATTCGTTTCGGGATGACTTTTTGCGAACTCAACGACTTGGCTCAAGGTAAAGGATTTGGTGTTTTTGATAGCCAAGAATTAGTCGTGGGTATTGCTGTTCCAAAAGCAGCTGAAATGACAAGAAAAGAAATTGACGGTCTCATTGACTGGGTAAAACGCCCTCAAATTGGTGCCAAAGGTCTTATTTGGGTAAAATGTAATGCCGATGGAAGTCATAAATCCTCAGTTGATAAATTCTTTAACGCAGAAGATCTAGTACAATGGGCGGAACGTTGTGATGCCATCGCAGGTGATTTAATTTTAGTTCTCTCTGGGGATGCTAACACGACAAGAACGCAATTGAGCGCCCTTCGTATGGAATTGGGAGAACGCCTCGGGTTGAGAAAACCAGAAGAATTTGCCCCACTTTGGGTAACCGATTTTCCTTTATTGGAATGGGACGAAGAAAGTAAGCGTTACCATGCCATGCACCATCCTTTCACTTCTCCCAAACCTGATCAGCTTGAATTATTGAAAACCGATCCAGGTGCAGTCAAGGCAAATGCTTATGATTTAGTTTTAAATGGAAATGAAATTGGAGGAGGCTCCATACGAATTCATGACCAAGCGCTTCAATCTCAAATGTTTGATTTATTAGGTTTTTCAAAAGCAGAAGCCCAAGCTCAGTTTGGATTCTTGATGGATGCTTTCCAATTTGGAGCGCCTCCACACGGTGGAATTGCATTTGGCTTGGATCGCTTAGTTGCTATTTTAGGAGGAGAAGAAACCATTCGTGATTTCATTGCATTTCCAAAAAATAATAGCGGGCGAGATATTATGATTGATGCACCTGCAAAAATAAACCCAAGTCAATTGGAGGAATTATCCTTGAAATCTATTGTTGCAAAAAAGAAATAAAAAAATCATGAAACTTGTCTTACGGATTTTATTTTTTTTATTGTTAGGGGCTTTAGCCATTGGATTGTATTATAAAAACCAAATTGAATTTAGTCTTGGAGAACGCATCATTGGATTTACTGTTTTAGGGGGTGCTTTTATTTACTTACCCCTTTTTTTATACCACCATTGGAAAGGAAAACGCCTTCAAGATTATACCATGAGTGATGAAAATCTGAAGAAAATGAGGGAGAAATAAAATAGACTTTAAAAACGAAAAATATTGATAATCAAAGCCTTTGGTAAATAAAAAACGTTAAAAAGTAAGGTCGAATAGATTTTAAACGTACCTTTGCAGCATAATTAATAAAATAAACAATGACTGGTACAGTTAAATTTTTCAATGAAGCTAAAGGATTTGGTTTCATCACAAACGATGAGTCTGGAGAAGACGTATTCGTTCACATTTCAGCCCTAAACGGCGTGACCCTTAGAGAAGGAGCAAAAGTAGAGTATGTAGAAGAAGATGGTAAAAAAGGGAAGCAAGCTTCCAGTATTTCCGTATTATAATTTATATATTATTACTAAGACTTAAGCGTTTCAGCAATGAAACGCTTTTTTTATTTCCTTTTTTTAGCAAAAAAAGCATCCAATAAGGCTTTGGCTTCTTCTGCCAAAACACCCCCACTAAGAATTGTTTTAGGATGTAAATCTAAATTGGCTTGTTGAAATCCCCGCTTGGAATCACTAGCGCCAAAAACTACTCGGTCTAATTGGCTCCATACCAAAGCTCCAGCGCACATCACACAAGGCTCCAAAGTCACATAGAGCGTGCATCCAACCAAGTATTTTCCATTTAAATAATTTGCAGCAGCTGTAATTGCCTGCATTTCTGCATGTGCAGTAACATCGTGAAGTCGTTCCGTCAAATTATGAGCACGAGCTATAATTCGCTGCTCTACAACCACTACAGCGCCTACGGGAACTTCATCTGCAAAAGCAGCTTTTTCAGCCTCAGCTAAGGCTTGTTTCATAAAATATTGATCATCTAATTCCATGTTCAAAAATACAAATTCCAAAGGCATAAGATAAATTTGCTTTTACCTTACCTTTACCACATGTCAAAAAATCGTTTTGCATCCATACAAAACCCAGAGGAATTAAGGAAGCTTCCCAAAAAAGAGCTTTCTGATTTTGCTGCTGCTTTACGAAAAGATATCATTCACGCCTTGGCAAAAGGAGAAGGACATTTGGGCTCCAGTTTAGGAACTGTAGAATTAACCGTTGCCCTACATTATTGCTTTGACACTCCAAAAGATGTTTTGATTTGGGACGTAGGACACCAAGCCTATGGACACAAAATGCTGACTGGGAGAAAAACTGCCTTTAGTACCCTTCGTCAACAAGGAGGCATTAGTGGTTTTCCAAAAAGAGAAGAAAGTCCTTATGACACCTTTGGAACGGGTCATGCGGGTACAGCTATTTCTGCAGCCTTGGGAATGGCCTTGAGCTCAAGCCTAAAGGGAGAAAACAAACAACATATTGCCGTAGTTGGAGATGCCTCCATAGCGAATGGGATGGCTTTTGAGGCACTCAATCATTTAGGAACAACCCTAGCTAATGTATTGGTTATTTTGAATGATAATACCATGGGAATAGATCCTAGTGTGGGCGCTTTGAAAAACTATTTTGAAACGGTAAAAAACGAACGTCCCGCTACTCCCAACTTTTTTGAATCACTCAATCTAAATTATTCGGGACCAATAGATGGACACAATATTGACACATTGCTACAGGTTTTTGAGCAACAAAAAAATATACAAGGTCCAAGAATCATTCATCTAGTTACAACAAAAGGAAAAGGTCTTCCTATTGCGGAGAACGAACAAGTGACATATCATGCACCAGGAAAATTTGATCCTCTTACTGGAAAACTTAGTAACCCCCATGAACATCAGAAACTAAAATATCAAAATATTTTAGGGCAAACACTACTCCATCTAGCAAAGACAAATGAAAAAATTATTGCCCTTACTCCTGCAATGCCCACAGGAAGTGGACTAGTGAAAATGATGGAAGTGTTTCCATCACGCTGCATCGATGTTGGAATTGCTGAACAACATGCTGTAACACTAGCTGCGGGTATGGCTGCAGAAGGGATGATTCCCTTTTGCGTCATTTATTCAACCTTTTTACAGCGTGCTTATGATCAAGTGATTCATGATGTCGCTTTACAAAATTTAGGTGTTGTTTTTTGCATTGACCGTGCAGGAATTGTTGGACATGACGGTCCCACTCATCACGGCGTTTTTGATATTGCTTTTTTACGTTGTATCCCCAATCTTGAAATTGCTACCCCCAAAGACGCCCAGACCCTTCAAAATCTTTTATATACCGCACAACTAGGAATAAAGCATCCTCTTGCAATTCGATATCCTAGAGGCTTTAGCGAGCTTACAAAGATTACAACACAATTTGAAAAAGTTGCATGGGGTAAAGGACAATTACTTAAAAATGGAGATACTCTTGCTATTTTATCTTTTGGAACTATAGCTAAAGTTATCAGTGATACACTGGAACATATAAAAAATACCAAGGCTGTTGCTCATTATGACATGTGTTTTGTAAAGCCACTGGATCGAGAGCTTTTACATTCAATTTTTAAACGTTTTAAAGCCATAATGGTTTTTGAAGAAGGGGTAAATAGTGGCGGTGCAGGAAGTGCTATTCTTGAATTTGCCGCACTAGAAAGATATCACATCCCCATTCAATTGGAAGGTATTCCCGACCAATTTGTTTCGCATGGAAAAACCAGTCTTATACATCAGGAATTAGGATGGGATACTCATGGCATCTCAAAAAAAATAAGCCTGTTATTAAATAAAACCAAATGATACCAAACCATGTCTCTTGGTTTTATATATTTAGCCTATGAGTAACCAAAAACGACTTTTCCTATTAGATGCCTTTGCCCTAATTTTTAGGGGCTATTATGCATTTATCAAAAATCCAAGAATCAATTCCAAAGGAATGGATACATCCGCGATCATGGGGTTTACTAATTCATTATTGGATGTAATTAAAAGAGAAAAACCGGACCACCTTGCAGTTTGTTTTGATAAAGGAGGGTCTGTGAGTCGTACTGCAATGTTTACAGACTACAAAGCCAACAGAGACGAAACTCCGGAGGCTATTCGAATCGCTGTCCCCTACATACAAGAGATTTTAAAAGCCATGCATATACCGGTAATAGAAAAAGCAGGGTTTGAAGCCGATGATATTATTGGAACACTTGCTAAACAAGCCGAAAAAGAGGATTTTAAGGTTTTTATGGTCACTCCTGATAAGGATTTTGCCCAACTAGTTTCAGAAAATATTTTCATGTACCGCCCTGCTCGAATGGGAAATGGAATTGAAATATGGGGAATCCCTGAGGTTAAAGCAAAGTTTGAAATAGAACGCCCCGAGCAAGTCATTGATTATTTAGGAATGATGGGCGATGCTGTTGATAATATCCCTGGATTACCTGGAGTGGGAGATAAAACAGCAAAAAAGTTTTTGAAAGAATACGGAAGTATGGAGGCCCTTTTAGAAAACACCCATGAAATTAAGGGGAAACTAAAAGAAAAAATTGAAGCCAACAAAGAGCTTGGTCTTTTGTCAAAAGAATTGGCTACCATATTATTAGACGTCCCTGTAACTTTTGAAGCTGACTCGTATGCCTTGACGAGTCCAGATGAACAAGCGGTAAGTGCTCTTTTTGAGGAATTAGAATTCCGACGAATGGCAGAAAATTTTAAAAAGATTTTTGGCGCCCCTACAGCAAATCTAGAAACTCCTAAAGAAAAAGCACCTTCTCAACCTTCGCAAGAAGGACAGCAATTTGATCTCTTTGCGGCGCCAGGAAGCGGTACTATAACAGAAAGTAGTGTAGACAATAGAAAAAATCTAAAAACAAATGACCATTGGTATCAACATGTTAATTCAACGCTTGCTTCGGCTCAATTATTAAAGGAATTACTACAACAAAAGAGTGTTTGTTTTGATACTGAAACTACTTCATTAAATGCTTTAGAAGCTGAACTGGTTGGGATTGCCTTTTCATGGAATAAAGGGAAAGGGTACTATTTAGCACTTCCTGAGGACAAAACGGAAGTACTTGAAATTTTAGACCCTTTTAAAGCCTTTTTCGAGCATCCAGTAATTGAAAAAATTGGACATAATCTTAAGTACGATCTCAAGGTACTTCGTAATTATGATATTCATGTAAAAGCTCCCTTGTTTGATACTATGATTGCCCATTACTTGATTAACCCTGACATGCGTCATAATATGGATATTTTGGCAGAAACCTATTTAAACTATTCTGCACAATCAATAACCGAACTAATTGGCAAAAAAGGGAAGAACCAAGGAACTATGCGAGAAGTATCTTTGGAACAACAAACAGAATATGCTGTTGAAGATGCTGACATAACCTTACAGTTGAAAGAATATTTTCACGAAGAGATGTCCACGGCTAAAACGTTAGAACTCTATCAAAAAGTAGAGCTCCCCCTTGTTTCTGTCTTGACAAATATGGAATGTGAAGGCATCAATTTGGATGTTTCTTTTTTAAAATCACTTTCAGTTACTTTAGCCGAAGATATCCAAAAGTTGGAAGCCGCCATCTTTGAAGTTGCTGGAGAAAACTTCAATTTAGCTTCCCCAAAACAATTGGGCCTAATCCTCTTTGATAAATTAAAATTAGTTGATAAACCCAAGAAAACTAAAACAGGACAGTACTCAACTGCTGAAGATGTTTTGTCTTATTTGGCAAAAGACCATCCGATCATTTCTGATATTCTAGATTGGCGCTCCCTTCAAAAATTACAAAACACATATGTGGATGCACTCCCAAATGAGATAAACCCTAAAACGGGAAGGGTACATACTATTTATAATCAAGCAGTAGCAGCAACAGGGAGATTGAGTAGCAATAATCCCAACCTTCAAAATATTCCTATTCGAACAGAGCGTGGACAACAGGTCAGAAAAGCCTTTATACCGCGTGATGAAAACCACGTATTGATGGCCGCAGATTATTCCCAAATTGAATTGCGAATCATAGCTGCGCTCAGTGGTGATGAAGGAATGCTTTCTGCTTTTCAAAATAATGAAGACATCCATAGTGCGACAGCATCTAAAGTTTTTAATGTTCCTTTAGAAGAAGTTACTAGAGAACAAAGAGGTAATGCCAAAACAGTAAATTTTGGAATTATATATGGTGTTTCGGCTTTTGGATTGAGCCAACAAACTAATCTCAATCGCTCTGAAGCTAAAGAACTCATTGAAACCTACTACGCTACCTATCCAAAATTAAGGTCTTACATGCAAGATCAAGTTGATTTTGCTAGAGATAATGGATATGTTTCTACGGTTTTAGGAAGAAGACGTTATTTAAAAGACATTAATTCTCAAAATGCAATCGTACGAGGAGCAGCAGAACGAAATGCCGTTAATGCTCCAATCCAGGGAAGTGCTGCTGACATAATCAAATTGGCCATGATTGCCATTCAAAATCGATTAGAAAATGAAAACTGGAAGTCTAAAATGCTTCTGCAAGTACATGATGAACTAGTTTTTGATGTTCCAAAAGAAGAAATAAACACCCTCCAAGAGATGGTGAAAAAAGAAATGGAAAATGCATTTGAAATTAACGTACCGTTAATTGTTGATATAGGAATTGGAAACAATTGGTTAGAAGCCCACTAAGTCAAAAAATGTAATCTTTTTACTCTCCCTGAAAATTAGAATAAAAAATTTTTCCAAAGTAATTTATAATTGTACATTTGCAGCCCGTTGAAACAATTTTTGACGGATAAAATTATTTATTGTGAATACATTAAGTTATAAAACAATTTCTGCCAATGCTAACACTGTCAATAAAGACTGGGTAGTGGTAGATGTAAAAGATCTTCCCCTTGGAAGAGTTTCGGCTATTATCGCTAATTTTTTACGTGGTAAATACAAAACTAATTACACTCCTCATGTTGACTGTGGTGACAACGTTGTTGTTGTGAATGCAGCACATGTTACTTTAAGCGGGAATAAATGGGAACAAAAAGAATATATCCGTCATACAGGTTTTCCTGGAGGGCAACGTATTCTTACAGCAACTCAATTGCATAATAAGAAAGATACTCGTCTTGTAGAAAATGCAGTTCGTGGAATGCTTCCTAAAAACAAATTAGGTGCTGATCTGTTTAGAAACTTACGTGTTTATAGTGGTGCAGAACACCAACAAGACGCACAAAATCCAAAAACCATTAACATAAACGACTTTTTATAATGGATACTGTTCATACTATTGGCCGTCGTAAAACCTCTGTTGCTCGAATTTTTGTGAGTGAAGGAAAAGGGGCTATCACGGTTAACCAAAAAGATTATACTACGTATTTTCCTACTCCTACTTTACAATACAAAATCCAACAACCTTTTTTGTTAACCAATACTGAAGGGAATTACGATTTAAAAGTAACGGTAAAAGGGGGAGGATCTAATGGTCAAGCAGAAGCTGTACGTCTTGCTATTTCAAGAGCGCTTTGTCAAATCAACGAAGAGCACCGTACAGAATTAAAACCTGAGGGTTTATTAACGCGTGATCCGCGTATGGTTGAACGTAAGAAATTCGGTCAAAAGAAAGCAAGAAAAAAATTCCAATTCTCAAAACGATAGTTGGTACTCGTTTTGCCTCGTGCAAAACAAAGTTCATACATTTATTAATTAACCAGTTGCTTAAACCGCTACGGCGGATGTTAGTTTAGCATCTAAACAAGAATCAAAAAAACTTGTTGCTATACAAAAGGAACGTAAACTAAAAACAATGGCAAAACCAGAAGTAAATGACCTGCTTAATGCAGGTGTCCATTTCGGACATTTAACCCGTAAGTGGAATCCAAACATGGCTCCTTATATCTACATGGAGCGAAACGGTATTCATATCATCAACCTTTACAAAACTGCTGCAAAGATTGAAGAAACGAATGAAGCCCTAAAAAAAATCGCAGCCTCAGGACGTAAAATCCTATTTGTTGCTACTAAAAAACAAGCAAAAGATATTGTTGCTGAAAAAGCAAAAGCGGTAAACATGCCCTATATTACTGAGCGTTGGCCTGGAGGAATGCTTACAAACTTTGTAACCATTAGAAAAGCTGTAAAAAAGATGGGTTCTATCGATCGTATGAAGAAAGATGGTACTTTTGAAACACTCTCTAAAAAAGAACGTTTACAAGTTGATCGTCTTCGTGCTAAATTAGAAAAAAACTTAGGGTCAATTACTGATATGACTCGTTTACCCGGAGCTTTGTTTATTGTTGATACTACACGTGAACACATTGCTGTGAAAGAAGCTCAAAAATTGAAAATACCAATTTTTGCAATGGTTGACACCAATTCTGACCCGCGTGATGTTGATTTTGTAATTCCTTCAAATGATGATGCCTCCAAGTCAATTGATAAGATTTTAGGTCTTGTTACTGGAGCACTTGCCGAAGGTCTTAAAGAGCGTCAAAGTGAAAAAGAAGGTACGGCTGCTAATGATGCAAAAGAGATGGAAGCTGCTGCCAAAAAAGCTGAAGTTGCCGATGCTGCTGTAGAGGCTGCTCCTGAAGCTGAAACTAAAGCTAGTGTGAAAGAAGCTGCTCCTGAAGCACCTGCAAAGTCACCAAAAGAAGAAAAAAAAGACTAACTCATTCATAAATTAATAGAACTGTGAAAATTACTGCATCTGAAGTAAATAAACTCCGCCAAGCTACTGGAGCGGGAATGATGGACTGTAAAAAAGCGCTTGTTGAAGCCGAAGGTGATTTCGACAAAGCGGTAGAAGGTTTACGAAAAAAAGGACAAAAAGTGGCTGCCAATCGCGCCGACAGAGATTCTTCTGAAGGAGCTGTTTTAGCCAAAGTAAATGATGATAAAACAAAAGGTATTATTGTTTCTTTAAACTGTGAGACTGATTTTGTTGCTAAAAATGATTCTTACTTATCTTTGGCAACTGCACTGACTGACCTTGCATTAGATTGTGATTCTCTTGAGGGCTTCTTAGCCTCTGAATTTCAAGGAATGACTGTTGCTGAGAAATTAACTGAGCAAACAGGTGTCATTGGTGAAAAAATTGAAATCGGCGGTTTTGAAATCCTAACGGCTCCATTTGTAGGTTCTTATATCCACGCTGGAAATAAAATTGCAACGCTAGTAGGACTTTCTTCTGTGATAGATAATGCTTCTGAAGTTTCAAAAAATGTTGCGATGCAAGCCGCAGCTATGAATCCAATTGCATTAAATGAAGAAGGTGTTGATGCCTCTGTAATTGAAAAAGAAATTGAAATTGCAAAAGATCAATTACGTCAAGAAGGAAAACCAGAAACAATGTTAGACAATATTGCTAAAGGAAAAATTAAGCGTTTCTTTAAAGACAATACTTTAGTAAACCAAGATTATATAAAAGATAACAAAGTTTCTGTTGCTGCTTATGTAAAATCTGCTGGTAATGCTGAAGTAACTGCTTTTGCACGTGTGGCATTAGTTTAATTTCAACTAGCCTTTCCCTTATAAAGCACCCAATTGGGTGCTTTTTTTATACCTTTCAATTATGGTACTTAAAATTAAATGTGGCTGGTGTAAAGGGGATGCTCTTTATGAAAAATATCACGATTCAGAATGGGGAGTGCCCCTTTTTGATGAACAACAATTATTTGAGTTTTTGACACTGGAAACATTCCAAGCTGGTTTAAGTTGGATTACTGTTTTAAGAAAAAGAGAGGAATTCAGAAAAGCATTTGATCAATTTGATTATCACAAGATTGCGACGTACAGCCACACAAAAGAAAAGGAGCTCCTGAATAACAGTGGAATCATAAGAAACCGTTTAAAAATAAGCGCAACAATCAATAACGCTAAAGCGTTTATAAATATTCAAAAACTGCATGGAAGTTTTTCAGATTATATATGGAGGTTTGTGGCGGGTAAACCCATTACAAATTCTCATAAAAGTTCAAATGAAATTCCATCTACTACCCCCTTGGCAGAGACAATTAGTAAAAATCTAAAACAAAACGGGTTTAAATTTATTGGTCCTACAGTAATCTATGCCTACATGCAAGCGACAGGAATGGTCAATGACCATCTAATAGACTGCTTTCGCTATAAAGAAGTTGGATTAAAACGGTAAATCATCTTCCACATCATTGGCATCCCCTTTTGCAGGTTCGAAGGCTGTTGGGGGTGGCATAGGAGGCATTTCAGTTGGAGCAGCGCCTTCACTAGCTTCAATTCGCCATCCTTGCACAGAATTAAAGTATTTAGTTTCTCCTTGTGGATTTACCCACTCGCGCCCTCTCAAATTAATTCCAATTTTTACATTTTGCCCAACTTGAAAAGTATTCATCAAATCACACTTGTCTTGAACAAATTCAACTAAAATATGTTGAGGATATTGTTCTTCTGTCGTCACTACGACTTCTCGTTTTCGAAAACCGTTTGTACCATAGGTTTTCGTTTCATCAATCCACTTTATTTTTCCTGCTACTTCCATAGTTTGTTTTGTATTAAAACAAAAATAACAAAACTTTTTTCGGTCATAGCGTGAAGTACTATCAATTTATCAAATTCATGTATATTCGTGAGGAATCCATGTGTATGAAGCTCCTTCGCATCTTAAAAAATCAACGAAAAAATAGCGGATACTTTTTTGCATTTATTGTTGTTGCTTTGATTTTATGGAACACCAATCTGTTATTTCAAAATTTAAGTAAAGAACAGAGGACCAAGATGGAGCTATGGGCAATGGCGCAAGAAGAATATATTGAAAATCAAAGTTTTAGCAATCTAACTTTTGAGGTTCTGCAGCGTTCTGGAATCAATCCTATGATTCAAGTGGATCAAAATGATAAAATTTTAGAGATTCGAAATGTAAACTGGGATGAGAAAAAGCAGGATTCTACTGCTTTATATAAAATTTTAGCCCAGATAAAAAAGGAAAATGATCCTATCATAATTCAATACAAAGACGAAACAGGGGCGTTAATGATTAATCAAAAGCTTTATTATGGAAATTCAGAAGTCCTAAAAAAGCTACAGTATTATCCCCTTGCCCTTTTACTGATCATCTTTTTATTTGGAACCGTATTATACTTTGTATTCAAAACAGCCAAAATTGCTGAGCAGAATCGATTATGGGCAGCAATGGCAAAGGAAACGGCACATCAAATTGGAACTCCACTGACCTCCATGATGGGGTGGATCACCCTATTGAAAGAAAAACAAAAAGACGCTGATCCTATTTTAGAAATTGAAAAAGATATAGAACGGTTAAAGGTTATTACTGATCGCTTTTCTAAAGTGGGTTCTAATCCAGAATTGACTCCCTGGGACCTTGTAGATACTATTAATCAAACGGTAAGTTATCTTCAAAAAAGAAGCTCAGAGCATGTCCACTTTACCTTAGATATTCCGAAAAATAAAATAATAATTCCTTTTAATACCCAATTGATTAGTTGGACTATAGAAAATTTAATCAAAAATGGGATCGATGCCATGAAAGGAAAGGGAACATTAAGCCTTATTGTTAAAGAATTTGATCATTACGTTGAAATCCTTATTTCAGATACTGGAATGGGAATGAAAAAAGAGGTGACTTCCAAAATTTTCGATCCTGGGTTTACAACAAAATCTAGAGGGTGGGGACTGGGTCTTTCTTTGGCCAAGCGAATTGTTGTTGACTATCATGATGGAAAAATCAGTGTAGCAAAAACAACTTTAGGTAAAGGAACACAGTTCAGGATTATTTTAAACAAAACAACTTAAGAGTCTTTTGCTAAATTAAAACAGGAGGCGATTGCTTTTGCAGTAGCTTCCACTTCTTCCCCCGTTAGTTCAATTCGCTTCTGAAAGGTTGCGTCTTCCATCGTATTTAATGGAATTAAATGAACGTGAGCGTGAGGTACCTCAAGGCCTATAACGGTCATACCAACACGATTACAGCTAATGGATTGTCTAATTGCTAAAGCTACTTTTCTTGAAAAAGACATCAATTGTAAATAGGTGACTTCAGGAAGATCAAAAATTTTGTCAACAGCCACTTTTGGAACACATAATACATGTCCTTTTGTTGTGGGCTGAATATCTAAAAATGCATAGCAATAGGTGTCTTCAGCAACTTTATAGCTTGGAATTTCTCCTGAAATAATTTTAGAAAAAAGGGTGTCCATCAGGAGCGAGAAATTGAAATAACTTCCAATTCTATGCTGCCATTAGGAACAGAAATAACCGCAATTTCTCCAACTTTTTTTCCTAAAAGACCCTTTCCTATAGGAGAATCAACAGAGATTTTGCCTGTCTTTAAATCGGCTTCACTTTGAGCCACCAAAGTATACTTCATACTTCCCCCATTTACTTTGTTTTTTACTTCAACCGTTGAAAGGACTAAAACTTTGGAGGTGTCTAGTTCGGATTCATTTATAATACGCGCATTGGATAATACATTTTCCATTTTAGCAATATGCATTTCCAACATTCCTTGCGCTTCTTTTGCTGCGTCATATTCTGCATTTTCACTCAAGTCTCCCTTGTCTCTTGCTTCTGCAATTGCCTGAGAAGCTTTAGGACGTTCGATATCCTTTAGATGATTTAACTCAGCGCGTAGTTTTTTTAAGCCTTCTTCTGTATAATAAGATACTTTACTCATGTTTTCTACGTTTTCTATTATAAACAAAAAATCCTCCTACTGGTGGATTCATAACAAATATAAACAATTGCAACAAGTCATTAAAACAATTTGGCATTCGAGATTTGGATTAACCCTCAGCTTATTCCTCTTTTTTAGCTGTGGGAAAAAAGAGTTACAACGGAACCCCTATCTAGTAGATGTCCGTTTTCAAAGAGAAATCAACCTTAGCCTGCCTTTATATAACCAATTGAATTTTGTGGGGGGAAGCTTTTTAATCGAAGATGTTGGTATAAATGGAGTCTTAGTATTTAACTTGAACGGTACCTCCTACTTAGCTTGGGAAGCCACATGTCCCAATCATTTACCAGAAGCCTGTTCAAAATTGAGTATTGAAGGTGTATTAGTAAATTGTAGTTGTGAAGAATTTCAATATAGTTTAGCGACAGGACAGCTTTTAAATCCAAGTGAAAATTTAAATCCTCCACAAGGATTACTTTTTTATCAAGTTCAAAATTATAATGGTATTTTGAGGGTTAGTAATTAATTTTTCTATCAAATGAAGTTTCAAGAAAAAAATACAAAAAAGAGAAATCAACCTATTTGGCTTGTTCTATTTTTATTACTCAGCAATATAACCTTAGGGCAATTATTAGAAATAGATTACAGTAAAACCAAAAGAGAAGAGAGTCGTTTTCGTGTGCATTTTATCAGACAGGGAATTATTGGTGTCAGTAGTTTACAGCATCTTGATCTGAGTGCCGAAGTATTTAAAATACGTTACGACAGTAAAAAAGGAGCCCATGTTTCATTTACAGTATATAGCACCCAAACCATTTGGAGAGGCAATAAAGTTGATGCACTAAACACTTTTGACTTCATAATGAATCCCATTGGTGGAACTGCAAACGGAAATTTTTTTACTAGCTTTTCTGTTTCCAAAACAGACAATTCAAATTCAAAAATTGGTTTTTCATTAGGAACAAAATGGGTGGAGGGGCCACCTCTTCCTGATTTTAGAAACAGTACTTTTTTTGATAATTACAGCCGCTTGGGTTGGATAAATCAACGTTTATTAGCTGAAGATCCTCTAAAAAATTCAAGCCTCTACTTTTGGAGTTTCCCACACTTACAATTACACCAATCAAGTGAAGTAAATAGAAAACTTTTTTTCAATGAGGAGCTGCCCGCTCTTGCTTATGGCTACGGAATTGAATTAGGTTTAGAGTACAACTCCAAACTCAAGCTGATTTTAATCGGACAGCAACTCATCAATGCCACTTCAAACAGTGACTTTGGGAAACTTGTTTTACGCCTTTCTTTGGCATATCGATTTTAAAAGATAAGTTTCAAGCCGCTTAAGAAATGTAGCCCTGCTTGTGGATAATAACCCGCACCTTCAATCGTTGTTGTTTGACCTGGTGAGGTCCAATCATCATCATACGTATAAAAATAACCATTCGACAGATACTTTAGATTGAAAATATTATTGATCGTAGTTGACCATTGAATTTCTTTAACCCACTTCTTTGGCTGCCACGAAAAAACGGCATTTATATCAGAGATAAAATAAGAGGGCAAACTAGAGTTTTCTGAGTTAATATTTCCCATATACTGTTTCCCAACATATTTCGATAATAAACCAACTTGAAAGTGAGTAGATGGAGCATAAACTAGAGCATTCCCTCCCACGATATTGGGAGAATACGCTAACTGAGTTTTTCCTAGGCTTTGAAGAATTCCATCTCTTTTAAAATAAAAATCCAAATTTTGATTGCTGCTCACTGCAAGATTTGGCTTAAACAACCATTGATCTGCCAATTGTATTGTAGCCTCAATTTCAATACCTACACGTCTACTTTTCCCGACATTCTGACGAATGGGAGCTCCTACCTCATCTATGGCTCCTGTTAATACTAACTGGTCCTGATATTCCATCCAATATAAATTGGCTTGGGCTTGAATTTTTTCTTTTTTCATTCTCCATCCCAATTCAAAATCATTTAATTTTTCGGGTTTTGGGCTTCCATTTTCATAATCTGTCCGATTCGGTTCTCGTTGCGCTTTAGCATAGGAAAAATAAAGGTTCTGCTTTTGAGAAAGCATGAAGGTAAGCCCCGCTTTAGGATTAAAAAAAGCAAACTGATCATCTACAGAAAAATCTTGTGGCCCAGAGACGGTACCGTCAACATTGTAATCAATCCCACGAAATTGTAGGTCTAAAAAACCGGTCAATTTTGAAGTGAGCTTTTGTGTGGCTTTAGCAAAAAAGCTCCCTTCTGTTTTTATCCCTTGACTTTCATAAAAACGATGATTTGGTTGGGTATCTCCAATTGTTTGCCCCCAAAGTAAATTTCCAAAATGATCTCCAATATATCGACTGTAAAGACCTCCAAAGTTCATTGTTAAGTCAGAGGTTTCATAATTTAGCCCTAAAGTCAATACATAGTAATCGTTATCCAGCCATTTTTGAGAAATATTTTCTGAGCTTTCAATTGAAGTTTCACCAATATTATATGGGTCAAGCTGTAAATAATTAAAAGATGTATTTCCTACAAAACTTATGTTTTGGTCCTGCCATAGATCGTTATATTCTTCATAAAACCCCCGCCCATACGTATAGTTTAACCCTAGAGAAACGCTCCAAATGGAATTGATTTTTTCATCCCAATGCAATTGATAATGATCTTGGGTATAATCATCCACTTGATTGTCATAAAAACCCGTAAGATTCCCACTTGAGTCGTAAATTTCTCCCGCAGGATTGTAAGTTCTACTGGTTGCTAAAGTTTGTGCGTCAACACCATACCAAGACTGATAAGTAACCTCGTGACCTCCAAAAATGAGTGCCTTAATCAAGGTATTATTATCTTGGAAAGCAGCCTGAAAAAAATAGGCGTCTAAATTAGATGCTGCACGATCTATATAGCCGTCAGAATTAATTTTTGACAATCTTCCCGAAAAAGAAAAATTATCATTTAACACTCCCGAAGAAAATTGAAAGGTGTTTTTTAGTGTATTAAAGCTTCCTATGCTACTCGATAATGATGTGAATGCATCTTGCTGCACTCCGGATGTTTCAACGTTTAAACTTGCCCCAAAAGCCGCAGATCCATTAGTTGAAGTCCCAACACCTCTTTGCAATTGAATTTGTTGAATAGAGGAAGCGAAATCGGGTAAATTAACCCAAAAAGTACCTTGCGATTCGGCATCATTATAAGGAATTCCGTTGAGGGTTACATTTACTCGTGTTGCATCACTTCCTCGAACACGAATACCTGTATATCCAATTCCAGCCCCTGCATCACTTGTGGTAACTACAGCTGGCAAATAATTTAATAATATAGGGATGTCTTGTCCTAAATTCCTCGAAGCAATATCTTTTTGGGTCACGTTTGTAAACGTTACGGGGGTATTTTGTTTCGCTCGTATTCCAGTTAATTTTACTTCTTGTAAACTAATCGTGGGAAATGAATCTAAGGGAGTTTCTTTTTTTTTCAATTCCTCTTGTGCAGACACTCTAAAGACAAGAGTGGTAAGCAAAAAACATAATCGTATTATTTTCATTCGAATGTATTAGATTCAAATAAAAGGGGTAATTATTCTGATTTAAAAAATTTAAACTAATGTTATTTTCCCTTGGCAGCATTACCTGCCCAGGTTCAATGGGTGTGATCTCAGCCTTACGGCACCCCTTTGAGATTGAGTACAAATATATTTAAAAAAGATCTGATTATTGAATTAAATCAGCTGCTGTTTTTACAGGATGAAACGTATCTGGAGGAAGCTCTATAAAAACGGTGTTCCATTGTGCCATTCCTCCATTCCATAGTCCTGGCCATTCTAGAATTTTAATATTAAAATCCTCTGCCTTTTTATTGCTTACCATAAATCGCTGTTCATCCCTAAAGTCATACAAAGAGAATTTTTCTCCCTTAAAATTAGTAATCCCACAGACCATCATCACTGGGTTAAAATGAGTACTCTCCTCAATTGCCTCTAGATGTTCTTCTATAGAATGATCTAATTCCACCCCTTCAATTATTTGTAAACTTTTCCCTCGTGGTTCTGTTTTCCAAAAAGGACCTCCTCCTTTTTCACCTTTATTTGGGATCATTCCACAGACTCTTATTGGACGATTCAGATAGTCGTAAAGAGCTTGGAATTTGAGCTTATCTTTTGCATTTATAATGTATTCTTGATCAAAACATTCTTTGATGAAACTTTCTATCGCCTCTAATTCTGATTTTTCCTTGTGTACTTCCAGGTGATTTAAATGCTTGAACAATCTTTCTTGAATACTCAATAATTTTCCCGCCAAAATTTGTTGCCAACGTTTACTCGAATGATTCTTTTCTCCTATTAGAGTATTATCAATATTTTTAATCCAAACACAATCTGCATCCAAAAGGTTTAGATTTTCTAAAAGAGCTCCGTGCCCCCCTTTTCTGAAACTAATAACACCTTCCTCATTTCTTACCCACGTGTTTTTTTCATCGAGATATGGAGTGTCTGTCAATCTATTTTGAAACGAATATTCTACTTTTAAAAATTCATTTACCGCTGTACTTTGTAAAGCTCTAAATTGCTCTTCAGCCTCTTTAAATAAAATTCTATGTTCTTTTGAAATTGTAAAATGTAAATAAACAGGTCCCTTTTTATCAATTATCTCAATAGCTTCAATCAGTTGAGCGTAAAAAGGAGTTAATTCTTGACCTGTTTCATCTACAAAAAAGGGAATTAATGCCTTAGGAAATTGAGAAAATTTAAGTCTTTCATCAAATAAAAGAGTTTGTACAAAGGCATTAAAAAATCCTTCTGTAGAACTTACTTCAGGAAATTTTTCTAATGAAATTTGAGCCTGAACAATCCCATAGAAAGGGAGTTTTTTTAAATTATGATAAATTAGTTTTAATCCTCTTCCTTGCTCAGATTCCAAATAAGAATTAAGCGCAAAGTTTGGATTTTTTTTTGCATTCCAATATTCAAAAAAAGGACTAAACATTCTACTTGCTGCTCCTGAAGCAGGAATAAACTTTATCCAGTTAAGGGCACCATCTTGATTATTAAAAAAAGTAAGTGCTTTTTCTTCTTCCTCAAGACTCAGTTGAGAAATTCCTTTGTTATGAATTGTGGCAGGCGTAATTCCAGAGAGAAAAGGAGCTCCTCGTTGTAAACTCTCCCATTGCCTCTGAACTAACTCAACGGAACGTCCTTCAACCTGTAATTTTTTTTGATCTTCTGATGTAATCATATTCGACCTGGTAAATTTAAGGATTCCAGTGTTTTAATGGCTCGTTTCATTCTTTTTTCGTGTGATCCTTTTAGGTGTGTATAAGGAACTTCTTTCTGCTTTAAAAGACCTTCAAAGTGGCTGAGCATTTCAATTCTCGACTCTGGTCGATCCCTAAGATCATCGGCTTCCCATGGGACATCTATATGGGTCAAAAAATAATAATCATACTCAAATTCATTTGCCCACATCTTCAATTGGGGGTCGCAATATCCATCAAAATGTGTTTCTGACCATGCTTGTGTAACCAATACATTTGTATCACAAAAAAGAAAGCGTTGTGATGTGGACAAGGCTTCATTTTCAAGCGTTAATTGCCCTTCAGCTATTATTAATAAATCTTCTAGGGTGCACTGCTCCTGATTAGCATCCCACTTTTCTTGTAAATATCCTCTAGCAAATTCTGGTACCCAGCTACTCTTATAATGTTTTGCTAAAGATTTTGCAAGAGTTGTTTTACCTGTAGATTCAGGGCCAAATAAGACAATTCTCAAGCAATTGGTTTGCTGTTGTTTAAGATTTTTTTCCATTGGATATAACCAAAGATTGCAATAATTGTAAAGATAATGTACTGTAAGCTTGTCAGCCCTAATTCCTTAAACAAATAAAGTGGTATCGAAATAATGTCACCTACGATCCAAAAAATCCAATGCTCTATTTTTTTTCTTGCCATAAGCCACATTCCAACAAAAAATAATGCTGTGGTAAAGGTGTCAAGAGGTGCCGACCAATCTTTCCATTTGTCAAACAAAATGTATATCCCTCCTACAAATAAAAGTATGATCATAAAGAGAATAAACCACACCCTCTTTTCTTTAGAATTCATTCGGGCAATGGGATGCTCAATTTTCCCTTCTTTTCTTCGAGTCCAAAAATACCAACCATAAATACTCATGATAAAATAGTAGGCATTGATCATTAAATCTCCTATCAAACCCGCTTGGAGTAATAAATAAACGAAAATCCCGGTTGAGATCATACCGCTTGGGTATACTAAAATATTATCCTGTTTTGCGAACCAAACACTTACTAATCCCAAGACAACAGCAACAAGCTCTAAAGTTATGTGCAAAAGAGAATAGTTTTCATAAGGTGCAATTAAAAAATCAAAAATCGGGTTCATACTTGCTACGGTCTCCTTTAACTAATTTTAATTGTAAAATAACTGCATCTTCTTTTTCAAAAACGGTTTTAATTTTAGGTATTAAAAAATTCATTACTTGATCATACTCTCCATATAATTGAGTACTTAACGGATTTTCTAAAACGGTAAAATCGGTATTACGGATGGATTTTATAAAGGCTTTTATAGTAGGAATATAATCGTCTTTCAACGGAGTTAAGGTTAGTTCAACTGAGAGTTTCATAGGTTTATTTTTTTTGGTCTTGCAACGGTTAAACAATAGGTGGGAAAATAACGAAAATCAAGTTCATATTTCCACTGTTTTTCATTGTGAAAAATGAGTCCTTCCCCTTTTTTTGAATCGGATTCAAAAGGCTCAATTAATAATTGGGTATTGAATTGAATACCTGATGTTTTATATACTTTATATAGCGCTTCCTTGGCTGTCCAAATTTGAGTTAGAAATTTAATGTCCGATAGTCTAGCTATTTCTGTAGTCTCCTTTTGATGTAAAAAACGAGGGGCAATTTTAATTATCTTTTCTTGATAATGCTCTAAGTCTATCCCTACTGGAATTTGAGATAAACCGACTGCAGCAACATTTTTGGTATGGGTAATAGAAAGGTATCTCCCATCCGTTAAATAGGGAGCCCCCTGAGCGTCATATTGATGCATTTGTGGCTCAATCTCAAAGGATTTCAATAGTTGTCGGATTGCTAAATAGCCCTTTCTATGCACTTCGCTTTTACGTTTAGAAAGTCGCATTAGAGCTTCGGGGGAAAGTACCAACCCATCGGTTAACTCCGCTTCGGTTTCGGTAATTTCCCAAACCCCTAATTCAAGTTCACTCTCAATAATCTCTTTGTGGGTTATTGGCATTTTATTTTACATAGAAAGGTTGTACTTTTGCATTCTAAAATAACAAAGGTACAATTATGGAATCGAATACATCAACACCGCAATCGTATAAAGTCAAAGACATTTCTTTGGCAGAATGGGGAAGAAAAGAAATTTTATTAGCCGAAAAAGAAATGCCTGGTCTTATGGCTTTACGACAAGAATACGGCCCTTCACAGCCTCTCAAAGGAGCGCGAATTGCAGGATGTTTACACATGACTATTCAGACCGCCGTCTTAATTGAAACCCTTGTAGTCTTGGGAGCAGATGTAACCTGGAGTTCATGTAATATCTTTTCAACTCAAGATCATGCCGCAGCAGCAATTGCAGCCGCTGGAATTCCTGTTTATGCATGGAAAGGAATGAACGAAGAGGAGTTTGATTGGTGTATTGAACAAACTTTATATTTTGGTGATGACAAACAACCACTCAACATGATTCTTGACGACGGGGGTGATTTAACGAATATGGTATTGGACCGTTTCCCTGAGATGGTCGATGGCATCAAGGGTCTTTCTGAAGAAACAACTACGGGAGTTCACCGTTTATACGAACGTGTAAAGAAAGGCACGTTGCCCATGCCCGCCATAAACGTTAACGATTCTGTTACTAAATCCAAATTTGATAATAAATACGGGTGTAAAGAAAGTGCGGTAGATGCTATTCGTCGTGCTACTGATGTTATGCTTGCAGGAAAACGAGTTGTGGTTTGTGGCTATGGAGATGTAGGAAAAGGAACTGCTGCTTCTTTTAAAGGAGCTGGCGCCATTGTTACGGTAACTGAAATTGATCCTATATGTGCGCTTCAAGCCGCTATGGATGGTTTTGAAGTAAAAAAATTGTCTAACGTAATTGGTAATGCAGATATCGTTTGTACCGCTACAGGAAATAAAGACATCCTCAAAAAAGAATCTTTTCTAGCGCTAAAGGACAAGGCAATTGTGTGTAATATCGGTCACTTTGATAACGAAATAGACATGGCTTGGTTAAATGATACTTACGGTGGTTCAAAATCAGAAATCAAACCTCAGGTGGACTTATATACCCTTGAAGACAATAAACAAATCATCGTTTTAGCAGAAGGACGTTTAGTAAACTTAGGTTGTGCTACGGGTCATCCTAGTTTTGTGATGAGTAATTCATTTACCAATCAAACGCTTGCACAACTTGAATTATGGCTTCACTCTGATAAATATGAAAATGATGTGTATATGTTACCCAAACATTTAGATGAGAAAGTAGCTGCACTCCACTTAAGTCATTTAGGTGTTGAATTGGAATCACTTTCTGAAGAACAAGCCGATTATATTGGTGTTACAGTAAAAGGGCCTTACAAACCAGAATATTACAGATACTAAACTTAGCTTTTTTAAGCTATACAAAGCCAGAACTTTTTCTGGCTTTTTTTATTGTATTTTAGTTTCAATAAAAACCTTTTAGCCATGCGTCAATTTTCTCTTTTATTTTTTATTGCTTCTCTTTTATGCCTAGTTTCCTGCAAGCCTGAAATTACATTCGAATCTCAAGGATTTGATTCTGAAAAAATTGCCGTTTTTCAAACTTTTATTGCAGAAGAAATTAAGTCTGGAAAAATTGCAGGAGCCGAAATATTGATTGCTAAAGATGATGCCATTGTTTTACATGAAGCTCAGGGTTTTGCTGATTTAACAACTCAAAAACCGTTATCGAAGAATAGCATTTATTACCTTCAATCCATGACTAAACCTATTATTAGTGTTGCCATCATGCAATTGGTAGAAAAAGGAATGCTCTCCCTTGAAGATCCCATTGAAAAATTTATTCCTGAAGCAACCGGACTCCAAATAATCCTTGATCCTGAAGAAGGAATGCAGGGAGAAAAAGTCCCTTTGAAGGAGTCTATTACAATTCGACATTTATTGTCTCATACCGCTGGGTTTTCTCATGGTTTGGGAACAAACAAAATGGAATTGGAGTTGTATTATTCTCTTTATGGTCCACCACTTCAAATGTCAGAAAATCCACATAAAACCATTGAAAGTAGAGTTAAAGCATTAGTAGCAGCACCCTTAATTGGTTCCCCTGGAAAGCAATGGTATTATAGCGCCAGTCCTGATATCTTAGCGCTTATTGTTCAACGCGTTTCGAAACAAAGCCTTCCAGACTATTTAAAAGCAAAACTTTTTGATCCTCTTGGGATGAATGACACCGGATATAATGTCCCTGATGCTGAAAGAAATCGTGTAATGTCTGTGCACATTCATGATCAAACAGGGCAGTTAATTACATTTGCAGAACAAATACCAACTCGTGGAAATACCGTCTATGGAGGTACACATGGTCTTTTTTCTACGGCGCAAGATTATCTACGTTTTTGCCAAATGATTTTAGGCAATGGCACGCTGAATAATCAACAGATTTTAAAACCTGAAACTATTGCATTAATGTCGCAAGACCAAACAAATGGTGTTTTTGAAGCGCCAGGGAAAGGTTTTGGATTGGGGTTTGAAGTGATTTTAGATCCTATAGCTGAAGGGTATGAAAACAAAGGACAGCTTTCATGGGGGGGCTATTTTAGAACCCATTTTTTCATTCATCCCGAACAAGATCTTGTTGCAATATGGATGACACAAATATTACCTTATTCGAATGAATATGGGGATGCGCTAAGAGAAAATGTATATGGCGCTCTATTAGAGCCATAAAAAAAACCTACAGTTCTCACTATAGGTTTTGATGTAATCAATATCTGTTTTTACTATGCCTGAAAAGGCTCAATAGAAACATACGATTTATTGTCTTTCTTTTTAGTAAACTTTACTAATCCATCCACTTGAGCGTGAAGGGTATGATCTTTACCAAGATAGACATTTTCACCTGGATTATGAGCAGTACCACGTTGACGGATAATAATATTTCCAGCACGTGCCGCTTGACCTCCAAAAATTTTAACTCCTAAACGTTTCGAGTGAGACTCTCTACCGTTTTTCGAACTACCTACTCCTTTTTTATGTGCCATGATACAATGGTTTTGGATTTATTTATTTAGATAATGCTGTAATTAAATCTGCTTTTTTCATCGCAGAAATACCTTCAACACCTTTTTTCTTAGCTTCTGCTTTTAGTTCAGCTACCGTCATTTTACTGTAATCGACTGCTGCTGCCTTGGGTGCCGCTTTTTTGGCTGCAGGCTTTGCTGCTGCTTTTGCTTTTGCCTCAGCGGGTTTTGCTTTAGCTGCTTCAGGCTTGGCTGCTTTTTCCGTTTTGGCTTTTGCACCAGAAGCTTGGATGTTTTCAATCACCAATTCTGTTAAAGCTTGACGGTGTCCGTTTTTGACACGGTATCCTTTACGTCGTTTTTTCTTAAAAACGATCACTTTATCACCTTTGAGGTGACCGATCACTTTTGCTTCAACAGAAGCTCCAGTGATAGCCGGGGCGCCAAGAGTCACTTTTTTTCCATCGTCTAGCAAATAGACTTTATCGAAAGAAACTTTCGCTCCTTCTTTGTCTGCTAAACGGTGTACAAAAAGCTTTTGGTCTTTTGCAACTTTAAATTGCTGCCCTGCTATTTCTACAATTGCGTACATTTTAGTTTATTTTAATGGACGGCAAATATAGGATTATTTTTAATAAAAAACAATGTCTTTTTAATCCTTACTGTTTATCTACAGCGTACTTCCCAGCCCCTGAAAAATAAATAAAGATGAAGGTAATAAGATATAGAAATGATTTTTCTTTCTTTCCAAAAGGATCTCCGTCATGGGCGATAATAAAAGCAACTAACATATTTAGGGCGGCAAGAAGGGCAAACCAGCGTGTTTTCCATCCTGCAATTAAAAATAAAGGTGCAATAAACTCCGCAATAGTACATAGAATTAAAGAGGCCGTTGGTCCAATTCCAATAGGGTCTCCAAAGCTAAAATCTCCAGCTAAAATTTTCATGAACTTCCCATAACCATGAGTTAGCATACCTATACTTATCCCTAGGCGTAAGAATAATAATCCGAAATTTAACGCGTTTGTTTTCATTATTTGAGGTTTTAATTTAAACTAAAGATAGTCATTATTTATAAAAATGAAGTGACCGTTTTTTCTATAGCTTCTTTGAATTTTGTTTTTGGGGACCACCCCAATTCCTTTTTTATTTTAGAAGCATCTATCGCATAACGAAAATCATGCCCTAAGCGATCTGTAACATAGGAAATAAGAGAAAGAGAAGCGCCCTCATTGCGGCCTAATAATCGGTCTGTGACTTCAATTAATGTGTGTACCATATCAATATTTCGAATCTCATTGTTTCCACCAATAGCATAGGTTTCACCTATTCTCCCTTGGTGTAAAATAAGATCAATGGCAGTTGCGTGATCTTCGACAAATAACCAATCCCGTATATTTTCTCCTTTTCCATAAACAGGTAGCGGTTTGTTTTCTACAATATTTTTTATGAATAAAGGAATGAGTTTTTCTGGGTATTGTGCGGGGCCATAATTATTGGAGCAATTGGAAAGCACTACCGGCAAATCATAGGTGTGAAAATACGCCCTCACAAAATGATCTGATGCTGCCTTTGAAGCCGAATAGGGAGATCTGGGATCATAGGCCGTTTCCTCCGTAAAAGCGCCTTCTTTTCCTAAACTACCAAAAACCTCATCTGTTGAGATGTGATAAAAGCGTTTATTAACCAGATCATCTTTCCATTGGTTTCGTGCTGCTTCCAATAAATTCAAAGTCCCCATCACATTGGTTTGGGCAAAACCAAGTGGATTTTTAATTGAATTATCTACATGGGATTCGGCAGCTAAATGTACTACCCCATCAAATTGATGATGGTCAAATAAAGCCTTAACAATACTCGGGTCTATAATGTCCCCTTGAACAAAAGTATAATTCGGTGCATTGGCAATATCCGCTATATTATTCAAATTTCCTGCATAAGTAAGCGCGTCCAAATTCACTATCTGCGTATTTGGATATTTGTTGACCATCCTTCGGACAACATGCGAACCTATAAATCCAGCTCCCCCAGTTATTAATATCGTTTTAAAAGCTTCCATCATTTTTTAAAATTTGTATACATTTTTTTAAACTTTCCTGCCACGTTGGAATGGTAACTCCCAATTCTTTTTCAATACGTTCCGTATTCAAGATACTGTAATTTGGACGTTTTGCTAACGTTGGATAGGCTGAAGTTGAAATGCCTTGAATTATGGTTTTACACTCTAATTCATTTACAATAGCGTCAGCAAATACTTTCCAATTACAAACGCCTTGATTGGCATAATGCAAAATAGGAAAGGTATGCAGGGTATCGTTTGAAAGGAGCTTAAGAACGGTTCTTGCCAAATCAATTCCATAGGTGGGTCTTCCCCATTGATCATCAACAACCTTTAATTCCTTTTTATCTTTTACCAGGTGGGCTATCGTTTTAACAAAGTTTTTCCCAAAAGGACTAAATAACCAGGAGATTCTGATTGTTACATTCTTACAACTGCTTTTTGAAAGATGTACTTCCCCTTTCAATTTTGAGTTTCCATAAATCCCTATTGGATTTGTTGCCGCCTCCTCAGGATAAGGTTCAGAAGAATTTCCATCAAAAACGTAATCTGTAGAAAAATGGATAATCGAAAGTTTTTTCTCCTCTGCAAAGTCAATTAGATTTCGAAGTCCTTCAGTATTGATTTTAAACGCACTCTCTTCCTCTTTCTCCGCCTGATCAACATTTGTGTAGGCAGCGCAATTGATAATGCCATCAAAAGGATTTTTGCTATAAAAATTTGCAAGGGTTTCCGATCGTGTAATGTCTACTTCGTTTCTAGAAGTAAAAAATAAATTTAGCGCAGGTGATTCTTTAGCAACCGCATGAAAGCATTGTCCCAGTTGACCTGACCCACCTGTTACTAGATAACTAGGCATAAAGGTCCATATTATAATCAAAAAGGGTAGCCTCTGCAAGGGTAGGATGCTTTTTATCTTTCTCAGATTGAATCCATTGTGATTGGGGTATTTGCCAATCTATCCCTAAAGCAGGATCATCTGGGGTAATGCTTCCTTCACTGGCAAAATTATAATATTGATCTACTTTATACATAAAAATAGACGTCTCACTTAACGTTATAAATCCATGAGCAAATCCTCTGGGGATAAAAAGTTGTAACTGATTTTCTGCGCTTAATTCAAAACTAAAATACTGTCCAAAGGTGGGAGATCCTTTACGTATATCCACAACCACATCCAATACGCTTCCTTGAATCACACTAACTAATTTTGTTTGACTAAAGGGGGGTAATTGATAATGTAAGCCCCTTAAAACTCCTTTTTTGGAATGGGTAAGATTGTCTTGACAAAACATTGTTTTTTTCCCTAAAACTTTTTCAACTTCTCGTTCATTAAAACTTTCCATAAAAGAGCCTCGTTCATCTAAGTGAAGGGTGGGCTTTAAAATAAAAACCTCCTTGAAAGGAGTAGTTTTGATATTCATGATGGATCGTTTAATTGAAGCTTAAAGTTATGATTTATCGCTGTATTTTTTTAATAAATAGATTCCGTATTCTGTTTGTTTCATTTTTTCTGCACCTTCCAAAAGTTGCTCTTTTGTGACAAACCCTTTTTCAAAAGCTATTTCTTCAAGACATCCTACTTTAAGACCTTGCCGTTTTTCAATGGTATGAATAAATTGTCCCGCTTCCAATAAAGACTCATGTGTTCCTGTATCCAGCCAAGCGAAACCTTTACCCAAAACTTCTACCTGAAGATTTCCATCTTCCAAATATTTTTGATTTACAGCCGAAATTTCTAGTTCACCCCGCTCTGAAGGTGTGCTTTGTTTTGCAATTTCAATGACAGAATTAGGATAAAAGTACAAGCCTACCACGGCTTCATTACTTTTTGGATTTTCAGGTTTTTCTTCAATAGAGGTGGCTTTCCCTTGATCATCATATTCAATAACTCCATAACGTTGGGGATCATTGACAGTATATCCAAAAATAGTCGCCTTCGAACCAAGACTTGTTCTTTGTTTGACCGCTTCTAGTTGTTTTGAAAAATCTACACCATAAAAAATATTATCTCCTAATATCAGACAAACCGCTTCCTCTCCAATAAATTCTTCTCCCAACAGAAAGGCCTCTGCCAATCCGTTGGGCTTTGGTTGAGCTTTATATTGCAAACTAATTCCCCATTGACCTCCATCGCCCAATAACCGTTCATACTGCCCCAAATCTTCTGGAGTACTAATCACTAAAACTTCTCGAATCCCTGCCTGCAAAAGTACCGACAAGGGATAATACACCATAGGTTTATCATAGACAGGTAATAACTGCTTAGAAACGCCTAGTGTGACTGGGAAGAGTCTGGATCCTGTACCGCCGGCAAGGAGAATGGCTTTCATGTGTAAATTTTTTTAAAGATAAGAAGGTTTTCTGTTTGTATTAAAAGATTTTTATTTTGACTACAGCCCGTAGTTATTTCAAGACTACTCTTTGTCAGACCCTTTATTTATTGACTTTTTATGTTATTTAACATAAAAAATAACGTATATTTATGTGTAAATTTTAAGCTAAGTTACGTTAGAAAATTTTATTTAAAATGTTAAATGAAATTTGAAGTTAGTTATAATATTCACAAATCATGTGAAAATTACATAATAAAAAATGGGTGATTACAGCCATAAAATAGTTGCTAATGGTAGAGATCAAGGGGTATTACTCACTCAGATCTCTAACTATATAAAACAGGCGCCTTTAAGAAGACTTAAAAGAAGTGGCTCACTTGGTTTGTCCAATAATTCTATCAGGAATCTAAAACGTTTTTATGATTTAATTCAGGCATTTGAATCTGATTTTGGTCAATCGATCATGTTAGATGCAATAGATCACATGTTAGTTAATGCGTTTAAAGAGTGGCTTTTAACTGAAAAAGAGTATTCACTTAATAACGCTGGCCTTCAATTAAAGCTTCTAAAAATGATTTGTAAAGAAGCTGAAAGAATGAGTATTAATGTAAATCCATATACCAGACACATAGAATCATTTACTCAAAAAAGTAAAGATCGGGTTTTACAAACCATTTCATTTGAAGAAATAAAACAAATAAAGGCACTTAGAGATTTACCTTCCACTCTTGAAAATGCAAGAAAATGGATGCTTATTGGGCTGTATGTAGGTCAAAGGGTTTCGGACTTATTAGCCCTTAATCCATTTCAGCTTAGATTTATAGAAAACGGGGTTTACATAGATATTAATCAGCAAAAAACTGATAAATATGTCACTGTTGGAGTCGTAGATAAAGAAGTGATTAAAATTTTGAAAAATAATTTTCCATACTCGATTTCCGCTCAATTGTTTAACAGACAAATTAAACAGATTTGTCAGATAGCGGGTATTTATGAAATGGTGAGTGGTTACAAATTATGCAATAAGACTAGAAGAAAAAGATTGGGTACACACCCAAAATATAGTCTTATTTCTTCTCATGATTTGAGACGTTCTTTTGCTACTAATTACTTTGGGAAAATAGAGACTCCTATTTTAATGCAAATCACTGGGCATTCTAAAGAAAGTACTTTTTTAAGTTATATTGGAACACAGGTAAATAAGGATACTTACGCAGATGCTTTTATGAAAGTAGCCGCTACTTTGTAGGATCTGGCTCGTCGTTAAAAAATTCTTTGTTACGGTTTTTAATTTTTTCAAGGGTAATGTCGTCCCTAACAGGCTTGGTTTTAGGAAGAAGATAATTTGAAAGACTTTGAAGAAGTTTTACTCTATCCGACATTGAGAGTTCGTCTTGATGCATAATTAAATGATCGAGAACCCCTTCATAAAGAATTTCCATTTTTTCTTTAATATTGGGATCTAATGATTTTGACGGACCACGCTTACTTTTTTGACCTGCTGCTTTTGCTGTTTCTGGATTAAATGGCATTTTACAAATTTAGGCCAAACGTATAATAGACTAAAAGTCAATTACATTAAACTTTTTAACAATTTTTCGTAACAAACCTAAAAGTGACTTTAGTTGTTATCTATAAATCAGAAAAATATTTGTTGAATTTTAGTGTAATAGAAGATTGATATGCTTTATTTACAAATGTTTTCAACTAAATCAGTGTACTGATTGATGACTTGCTCTTTAGTATGTTTTTGCTCAATAATTTTTCTTCCATTTGCTCCTAATGAATTTCTTAGGTCTTTATCCGAGATCAATTTCAAAACTGCATTCTTAAATCCTGAAAGGGAATGGTCCGTTACCAAGAGTGCTGTCTCTGTTTCTTTGAGAAATGAAGTAATTGGGGTTTGTTCAGATGAAACAACTACCATAGGCTTTCCTGAAGCCATAATAGTGTATACTTTTGATGGGAAACCTTCATTTTCCATACTTTTATCCATGGCTATAAAATGAAAGTCTGCAAACAAATTAATTGCTGGCATAAACTTTCGGTTTTGATAGGGTAAGAGTTTTATATTAGAGAGTTGTCGTATTTCTATTTGAGACTTTAAGTATTCCTTCTTCACACCTTCTCCAATAATCCAAATAGTCATGGGCTGATTTTTTAACTCTCGTGCCAATTCTAAAACCAAGTCCCATTCTTGCGCCAGCCCAATATTACCCGCGTAAAGCATGTTTGTATTGCCTGACTCACTTACAAATTCAGCGGGTAATTTCATGGAAGATTCCATTTTATAAAGATCTGTATCTACGAAATTCGGAATGATGTGTAAGCTACTTTTGTTTTTAATTCTAGGCTTTATGGTATTGTAAAACTGCTTGTCTATAGTGGTTACTCCATCAGAGCCGTTATAAACCCATCGTTCTAATTTCTTTAAAATATTTATTAAAAATGTATTTTTTAAATGGCCTAAATTAATGAGTAAATCTGGATAAATCTCCTGAACATTGTATATGGTTTTAGCTCCTTTTATTTTAGCCAATAAAATAGCTAAAAAGCCACTTGTAAGTGGTGGAGACGGTGTAAGTATAACATCTGGTCTTTTTAGAAAAAGCCCAATTAAAAAAGACATCTTATGCCAGTATACAAAAGAAAGAATCCTAAATAAAGTGCCTTTATATTTTTTTAAAGGTATATGGTATACTTTAATTCCATTAAAATCACTAATATAAAACAACCCTAAAAAACGTTTTTTTAAAGGTTGTTTATCTAGAGATTCATTTATCAAATTAAAATGAGGAGTAGTGGTTAAAACACAAACCTCGTGTCCTTTTTTTTGAAACCCTAACGCTAAATCATTATATAGATAAGCTGTAGATACTCCATCTGGACCAAATACTAGAGAATATATTAATATGCGCTTTTTTTTTATTGCTTCTGCCAAACCACCCTATTTATATATGAAGTATAGGATAAAATAATTCTAACTATTTTGGAAGATACATTTGGTTTACTATAGTCTGAAACTAAATTAAAGCTTCTTTCACTTCCAACTAACTGTGACTGTAACTCCGAAACTCCTCTTAAAATACTTTCATATCTTAACCCTACCATCATAACAGAAGCTTCTTCCATTGCTTCGGGTCTTTCATGGGCTTCTCTAATATTGAGCGCTCTAAAATTTAAAATAGAAGACTCTTCTGAAATAGTGCCACTATCAGATAATACTACAAACGCATTTTGTTGTAATGCATTATAGTCTATAAAACCTAAGGGCTCTAAAAATTGAATGAGTGGATCGGTATTAAGGTTTAATTCGTTTAATTTATTTCTAGTTCTTGGGTGTGTACTGACAATAATCGGAAATTCGTAATTAGAAGCTAACTTATTTAAACTATCGATAAGGTTCTTAAAATTCCTTTCACTTGAAATATTTTCTTCTCTATGGGCAGAGACTAAAAAATACTTCCCTTTACTTAATGATAGATCTTCTAAAACGGATGTGTCATTTATCTTATCTGAATAAAATGAAAGCACCTCAAACATTGGAGAGCCTGTTTTAATGATTCTATCTGCTGGCAAACCCTCTCTGAGTAAATATTCTCTTGCAATATCACTGTATGTTAGGTTTACATCTGCTATATGGTCTACTATTTTTCTATTAGTCTCTTCAGGTACTCTCTGGTCAAAACACCTGTTCCCCGCTTCCATATGAAAAATAGGAATCTTTCTTTTTTTAGCTGGAATAGCACATAAACAACTATTGGTGTCTCCTAATACTAAAAAAGCATCTGGATTCAGTTTCTCCAGCAAAGGATCTATTTTAATTAAAATATTACCTATTGTTTCAGTGGCTGTTTCTCCTGCTGCTTCTAAAAAATAATCAGGTTTTCTAATTCCTAGTTCTTTAAAGAATATTTCGTTTAAATTGTAATCATAGTTTTGACCTGTATGAATTAAAACATGGTCAATAGCTTTAGAATTATCTAGTGCCGCTATTACCCTAGATAATCTTATGATCTCTGGTCTAGTGCCTACAACGGTAACAACTTTTAAAGGGATTATAGCTTCCATAGGGTGAAATTACACATTTTCAAAATAAGTGTCTGCATCTTTAGGGTCATATGGTTTTTTTTCCAAAAAGATGTAATTAATGATTAACTGCTCTTATGAGGATGCCTTCAATGCACTTATATAACAAACTGAGTCAGTTTGCCAGTATACTCTCGAAATATCAAAACCACAGGTTGTTATTAAACCTTTCAGTTCTTTAAATGTAGGATGCCATGTGTGGTGGTCGGTATATCTGTGAATGCCTATAAATGGCAATATATTTTTAATCATATCCTTTAATTTCCTAATAAAGCTAACTTTGCCTTTTTTTCCGCCATAAACATAAAGTCCAACAATTAAACTACCTTCTTTATTTAACACTCTATATGCCTCTAACAAGGCGGATTCAGGATTTAAAAAATGATCTATTACAGAGCGCATATGAACCGTATCAAAAGAATTAGATTTAAAGGGTAAATACTCTGCGTTACAACAAATAAAATTAACTGGTTGATTTAAACATTTGTATGTATTTAAATAATTACTTCTATCCTCAATATTTTGAAAAACATTTAAAAAGGGATCGCAAGTAATGTACTCTTGATCATCATTTAAAAATTCTCTAAGTGTACCTTTGTTGCCTCCTACATCAAGGCATCTACCTGTAACTGGAATTTCTTGATATACTTTTGACATACCCTTTAGTTCTGACTCATAATCAAGATTGTCATCTAATATAAACGTATTTGAAAATTCCTCATATTCTTTTTGACCCTCTACCCATGTTTTTTGATCGTTTGTGACATCTCCTTTTAAAAGTCTTAAGTCATATATTCCATCAAATATGGGATACTTTTTATGATAATTAGTGTTTAAAAAAAAAATATCCTCATAAAATACCTTAGTTAAAGATTCCTTTCCTAAAGGGTCAACAATAATTTTTTCAACCCAATTGTCTAGTTTTGTGTATTTAATTTTCATTTAGTTTAGTTTAGTTTAAAAAATTACACGTTTTCAAAATAAGTGTCTCTATCTTCAGAATCATATGGTTCATTAATCCAAAAAGATGTAAATAATGGTTCGTCACCTATGTTAGTAATATTGTGAGTAAACCAAATAGGTATGTCTACAAAACTTGGTTTTTCTCCGTCTAATAAAAAGTCATACACTTTTTTACTCCCAATCTTGCGCAAAGAAATTTTAGCCTCACCCTGAATAACAACAAAACGTTCTATTTTTCTAGTATGAAAATGATTTCCTCTTGTAATGTTTGACAATGTTGTAGAATATGAAAATTGGCCTCCACTATCGGTTTTTATTATTTCAGAGAAAAAACCTCTTTCATCGGTATGCTTATTTAAAGCAATCGGATAAGTTTTATTTAAGTCAATATAACTCCTAAAAGTATTAAAGAGTTGTAGTTCAAAATGGGTTTGCAGAGATGGAATTGTATTGCTGTCTATATAAGAAACTTTAAAAGAGTTTAAAATGTCTAATACTTCTGTCACTTTAACTTCAAGGTCTGGTTGAATTTGAATTAATGAGTTTTTTGGCTCTCTAATTACTTCGAGAATTTGCTCTACTAGATTTCCAACATATAATAAAGGCACATTAGCGTCTTGAATAACTTCTGATACTTCATTATTTAGAATTTTTGAGCAAAAAGTAGCTATAAATGAATTGTAATTGGGTTTACAAAAAGGACCAAAAACATTTGGAATAATAAGTCCTGTAAATTTCCCCCCAAGAGTATTAATAGTATCTTCTAATAATACCCTAGATTCTTTTTTAGCTTTACCGTAAATACTATCTGCTTTTTCTTGAGAAGAAGATGCAAACAACAGGTGGCCTTTAAAATTGGCGTCTATTAAAGCTTTTTGTAAGATAGTATTTAGCTTAATGTTAGAGTCATATACTTCCTGATCCGTTTGAGCCCTATTAACTCCGGCTAAATGAACAATCACATCACAAGAAAAAACAAACTCTTTTAATAAGCTTTCCATTTCAAAAAAAGATTTTTGAAATGAAACTAGCGTATAGCAGCTATGCTTATACTTTATGGTTTGCGTAAGATGATACCCAATAAATCCATTTAGACCTGTAATACCAATTTTCAAAACTTATTTTTTTATGGATGGATCGTTTTTAATCTCTGGAAGCTGCATTAATAATGACTTCATTTGAGCAACATTTAAGAGCTCAGTATTATCCGAGTTATACTCACCACTCAGGGTCTCTTTCATATTTCCCTTTGAAAAATAAGGGGCATAGTTTAAATCTCTGTTATCTGCTACAATAGAATAATAACCCCCTAAGTCTGTAGCTTTGACCATTTCTTCTGAAGTTACTAAAGTTTCATACTTCTTTTCTCCATGTCTAATACCAATTTCTTGAATAGTGGATTTAGAATCATATAATTCAATAAGCGCCTTTGCTAATACTGAAATAGTCGCAGCAGGTGATTTTTGAACAAATATCTCTCCTTGCTTTCCGTTTTTAAAAGCATACAGAACAAGCTCTACTGCATGATCTAAAGTCATCATGAAACGGGTCATTTCAGGATCTGTTATAGTTAGAGATTTCCCTGTTTTTATTTGCTCAATAAAAAGTGGAATTACAGAGCCTCTGGAAGCCATTACATTTCCATATCTAGTACCACAAAAAATTGTTTTAGAGTCGTCCAAATTACGAGACTTGGCCACCATAACTTTTTCCATGAGGGCCTTAGTCATTCCCATAGCGTTAATAGGATAAGCAGCTTTGTCTGTACTAAGAATCACAACTTTTTTGACTTCAAAAGTTTCGGCTGCAGCTAGTACGTTCTCAGTTCCTAAAACATTTGTTTTAATAGCTTCTAATGGGAAAAACTCACAGGAAGGGACTTGCTTTAGTGCAGCTGCATGAAAAATATAATCAACTCCTTTAACAGCATTGGCTACTGAGTTAGCATCTCTGACATCTCCTATATAAAATTTAACCCTAGGGTCATTTAACGATTTGCGAAGATCGTCCTGCTTTTTCTCATCTCTTGAGAAAATTCTTATTTCAGAAAACTCATTATTGGCTACTGCCATTTTTAAAAAAGCAGTCCCAAAAGAACCAGTGCCACCAGTAATTAATAGCTTTTTAGAATCTGTCTTCATAAATCTGTTTAATAAATTTATTAGTAAAGGATACGTTTTCTTCCCATTTGTACTTTTCTGATAGCTTTTTGTTTCTAATTGCTTCTAAATTTAATGAATCTATTTGAAAATAAGCTTTTGAAATCGCCTGCTTAATTGAAATTATATTTGTTGGGTCAAAGAAAAAATTTGATGAGTTATTTAGAACTTCAGGCATAACCCCATAATTAGAACAGACAATTGGGAGACCGTGAGACATTGCCTCAAGCATGGTAATTGGAAGATTCTCACATGTAGATGCAAAAATAAATACATTAGCTTCATTCAAATATTCATAAATATCATCAGGAGAAACTTCTCCAACATATTCAATATTTGAATTTTTAATTTCTGATTTTAATGCATTCATCTCGGATATGGTGCCTCCACCTACAATTTTATATTGTATGTTCAATCCCTCATTTACTAATTCGTTAATTGCTTTAATTGTAAACTTGTGATGCTTGTAAGGATATAAAGGAGACACATATAATAGTTTCATTGGAGTTTTTTCATTGAAACCTTTGTTTTCCTTGGGAATATATTGATTTTGATCAATCCCATGAGGTATAATTATATGATTAGAAATTGGAGAAAAATATTTAATTTTCTGAAAAGCATATTCAGATAAAAAAATAACTCCATTTGCTTTATTCAAACTTAATTTCTGAGCTATACTAATTAGTGAGAGCTTTAATCTTCCAATGAAAGGAAATCTTTTAGATTCTATTTGGTCAAAAAGAAGCATATTTTGAGGCATTAATACACTTGGGAAATCTAAAAGAAAAATAGAGCCTGGAGCAAAGATCAAATCACAATTATCTTTTATCAAATGTTTTTTTAAAAAAAATATTTGATAAAAGATGTAAAAAGGGTAAGGGAGATTAAAAGCTTTCTTAACGATAAACTCAATGCCATTAATGCAATCCAATTTTAATTTTGTAGATGAATTTGTATAAACTATAATTCGCTTAAAATAATTAACCTTAGAGTTAAACTCTAAAAATTGTTTTAGGTGCTTAAGACCTCCTCCATTTCTTATATTAACAGCCTCAACACCCAGGATCATATTAAAGAAATATAAGTGTTCATAATTTGAGCTGCTCTGTCTCTAACCTCGTTTTTATCCTTTAGATTTCTCTTGAACCCATTTTCGCCAATAAGCTTTAGTTCATCTTTGTTTTTCAAAAAATACTTGATTTTCAATAATAACTCTTCTTTAGTCTCAAATAATATTATTTCTTCTTCATTAAATAATAAACTTATTTCGTTTGTTTTAAAGGCTATCATTGCTGTTTTGGTTGGTGGGATTTCAAAACATCTTCTTGTATATCCATCATTATTTAATTTTGAAAATAATACTATAGCTATATTTGATGAATTCAAAACCTCATTATACTCTACTGTGTTTAAAGCTGGGGAAATTAAATCATGTGTTTTAAAAAATTTATAAAATTTTGATTGTTGCCAACCAGGACCATAAATTTGTAAATTAATTTTATTCTCAACTAAAAACTTAAAAATTATGTCTCTCCCATCATCCTCAAAGTGTCCGATAAAAATGGCATCCACACTTTTTTTAACTGATAAATAAAAATTATTTTTCTCAATATACCAAGACCTTAACAAAGAAGTATTATAAAAGTTTCTTGATTTGTAATCATTTATGTTTTTTAATCTGTATGAAAATATATGATCCGCCAGTGGTAATAATCTTTTAAAGTTAAACCAATATAAAAAATGATACTTCTCACTAAATGGGTCGTCATTATTGTAAATAAATATTTTTGATTTATTTAAAGCTTTGAATGTACCCTTATAAATTAGTCTTGGTCTGTATAAAAATATAAGATCATAATTTTTTTTAAGCGTACTTTTTAAAGCTTTATTTAGTTGAATTATGCTTAAGCCAAATTGAAAATGATACTGTAAACGGTAAGATAAATCAGAACATTTATCAAAAAATATTTGTGTTTTAAAAGCTTCCACATCATAGCCTAAATCTAACATAGCATTGTAAAGTGCGGGCTCATGAATAGCCGCCCTAAATTCCCCTACTATTAAAATTTTTGGAACTTTTAAATTCATAAATTTGGAGTATATCCAATTTTATTTTTAATAAAGATTATAATAGAGTCAGACATTTTCTTTCCAAGTATAATCAGTGAATAATAATATAAGTAGAAATAAAATGTTTTATTTAAAGGTATGTTTTTTAATAATTCTCTCTTATAATTAATAAATACTTTAATTCCTTTTTCTCTTTGAATCGATAAGATTGGATATGAGTATTTTGAAAAACTTGTTAAAAACGGAGAAGTTGAATCAATTTTATATTTTTTATCTATATAACCTGTTATTTTGAGAAACGATTTTACGAAATTTATAGAGTTTTGTATTGTTATAGTCCCCGGTTTATATAAATCCTTTTCAGAGCTTGAATTACCAAATTCAGGTATCCCTCTATGACTTTCATTCATAACTGTAATTGGAATATCACAATAAGCACTTTTAAAATTTATACATAATTCTGAGCACAAGAATAATTGATATAAAAGTGTGCCAGTAAAATAATCCGTGTTAAAAAAATCTTTGATGTAAACACGCTTAAAACAGAACCCTGAAATAAAAACAGATCTTCTAATCATAATCAACATAGATTCAATCCCGGGGTTGAAAAATTTATCCGTGTTAAAGTATCTAAAATCTTCTTTTTTATTATTAATATGAATTATTGAGTATCTTCTTAATATATATCCTACTTCAAGATTCTGATTTAAAAAATTTAAATAATCAGGAACATTTTCGCTCTTAAAGGTGTCATCATCGCCCATATACATGATAAATTCGCCATTAGCCTTTTTTATAAGCTCTTTTAAATTTAGATCATACCCTAGATTTGTTTCATTCTCAAAATAACGAATTTTTAAATCCGGTTTAAGAAAATCAAAATCACCTACAACTCGGCTAATTTCCTTTCTTTTTGGACTATAATCTTCACATATAACAACTTCAATGTCTTTATATGTTGATTTAGGAATACTCTTTAATAGTCTAAGAAGCTCATTAGGTCTGTTGTAACTTGGTATGCATATACTTAAAATATATTTATCCATTAAAATTTTCAATTTTAAAAAACTCACTATTCTGGGGGACTGCAACCAAGTTCCAAGTTTTTGAAAAGTTTTGATCTAAAGTACCATCATTTTTTAATCTATATATTGAATATTTTGGTCCTAGTGCACTATCCATTTCAGCTAATTCAAAATGCTTTTTAGTAACATGATTATATTCAAAGACAATAAGCGGCAAGTTGTTTTTTATGAAAGTCTCTCCACCATGAATAATAGATAGTTCAGCTCCCTCTGCATCAATTAAAAATACAAAAGGCGAAGATGTAATATCCTTAAAATACTCATCAATTTTAGTAGTGCTAACAACTATGTTTGCTGAACTAGAATTAGAAATCCCAGATGCAGTAGTATTATTATCATTGATATTAAAATTTATCGTGCCTATTTTATTGGAAACTGCCTTTTCTACTAAAGTGCAATGATCAAATCCATTTATTGTTATAGTTTTCTTTAATGCCTTAATCTGTTCCTTTTGAGGCTCAAAAAGAAAGACTCTATTTATTATATCTTTTCGAGTAGAATAATCAAGCATAAACTCTCCAACATTTGCCCCAATATCAACAAAAGTAAAATCATTTCTATCTTTAAAAACTTTGTCTAAAAAAATATGAGTCTCTTTCTCATTAAAACGAGCATTAATTAATCTTCCGTAATTATCAGATATTTTATGATTAAAATAAAGCTTAGCATCAGGAAAATCAATAATAAAGTTGTTATTAATTCTTCTAAGTAAAAATCCCAAACCCGGAATATTAACCTTAAAATTCTCATGAAAAAACTCGTGTAATCTAGAATATAGCTTAACTAATCTAACTTTCATTTTTAAATAAATTTGCAATCGTTATAATAGAGTATCTTTCACTTGTGCCTTTTGATCTTAATGGCAAGCTTCTGAAAAACGAGTGACTCTTATTAAATACACCTATCCTTTTAAGTATATTAAAAGAAGACTTTAACTCATTTCTAAAGTTCTTGTGTAAAATTTTCTCCAATTCTTCAGTTTGATAAACATTATTAACCTGAATATTTCCTTTAAAAAGAACCCGCAAAAAAGCATTAATTCTATTAATACTTTTAAATTTAAAATTATCAGCGAAATTCATTTTGCTATCAGGTCTAAAATAGTTGCTTGAAATATCGCCAATTGCGTCTGAACCTATAGAATTAAAATATTTATTTAAAATATAATATTCAATTTTTTTCTTGTGTTTAAACTTTGTCGGTAAAGAAAGTGAAAATTTAAATAATTCAAAATTATAATAAAAATTCACGCTCCTATCTGTGAATTTTTTTTGAATATAATTCAAATAATTATGAAACTTTTGATTACGCTCTGTAACATATATATATTCTCTTAAAGAAGTTATTCCAAATTTAGGATTGTATCCTTCGGTTAAATATTTGGAATCATTTAAAATCTGTTTTTTTATTTTCTGACTTATATAATTAACCTCCAAGAGTTTTGACTCATATGGATTAAACAATTTATCTTCAAATGATACATTTTCATTAGACTCAAATCCAAAAATTACATCACTAAAGTATGTTGAAATATGTGATGTGTTTTTTAATGGAAGCCTTTTTAAAGAGTCTATAATGTGACAATGATTAATTCCTATTTGACCTCCACTCATTTTAGGCAAAAAAGTTAAGGCCTTTTTGTAAGAATCCCTTGTCATTATATTTAAAAAAGGCTTGCTAAGTTTTAATTTTGTTGATATAATTTTACTTAAGGTATACTCTAAAGATTTCTTTGAATTAGCGTAGGTAAATGTTTTAATTTTATTGTGTGGTAAATACTTTGATAAATAGGCTAAAGTAATTCTGCTATCCAAACCTCCGCTTAATCCAATATTATAAGTTTCACTTTTGTCTAAACTTCCTGCTATATTATTTAGTTTTTTATCAAATAAATTAGCTGCCATTTCAATATTGACAATCTCCTCATTAACCATAACATTGAAATCCCAATATCTTCTAATTACAAATTCATTGTTACTTTTATTTATTTTTAGACTACTAGCACTTGGAAGTTGAAGCAGGTCTGAGAATAATGTTCTAGACCATAGGCTATTGCCAAAAAGGATGATCTCCCAAAAACCAACTTCATCAATATCCTTTTTAAAATCTTTTCGAGAATTAAAAAAACTCATGTCGTCAAAAATAAAAAGATGGTTTTTTGAGTTTTTAAATATGAATACTGGTTGAGATCTAAATACATCAACTCTAACTTCAATACTTTCATCATTCTCTATTAATTGAACTCCATTTATGTTTATATCAAATTTATCAACCCTTAAAATCTTAGATTCGAAATTAAAATGTATCATACAAGTATTATTAATATTATAATGTTTGAGTCGTTTAACTTTTAGAAATCATAAAAGCTGTTCTATTCATAAAGAAATATATAATAAGATTTTTTAAAAAAGTTTTGGTAAATCTATAAATAGAGGTTGATTCATGTCCTTTTTCGAAATCTTCAAATTTTGTATTTTCCAATTAATATTAAGTGATAAATCATCAAAAGCAATTCCTTTTTCAAATTCTCTATTAAAATAATTATCAACTTTGTACGAAAGAATTGCTGTATTGCTTAATGTAACAAACCCATGAGCAAATCCTTTTGGGATCAATAACTGCTTTTTATTTGCATCATTTAATTCTACTGCAACATGCATTCCAAAAGTTGGTGAATCTGATCTAATGTCTACAGCTACATCTAGGACTCTCCCCTGTATAACTCTAACTAATTTAGTTTGAGAAAATGGGGGGGCTTGATAATGTAAGCCTCTTAAAACTCCATAAGATGATTTAGACTCATTATTTTGACAAAAATTTACTTTATAACCTAAATAATCTGTTAATATATTTTCTCTAAAACTTTCAAAAAAATAACCACGATCATCAGAAAATACATTCGGTTTTATTAATATAACATCTGGAATTTCAGTTCTGCTTATATTCATACTATTTATCAGATTTTGCTATTCGAATCAAATATTCGCCATATGTGTTTGTTTTAATGGGTTCTGCTAATTGGATTAAACTATCCTTCGATATATAACCTTTTAAATATGCAATTTCTTCTAGGCATGCCACTTTTAACCCTTGTCTATGTTCTACAGCTTGAATAAAATTAGAGGCCTCTAACAAGCTTTGATGGGTTCCGGTATCTAGCCAGGTAAATCCTCTGTCCAATAACTCAACTTTAAGTTTTTGATCATCAAGATATTTTTGATTTATTGAAGTTATTTCTAATTCACCCCTACTACTTGGTTTTATTTTTTTTGCAATATTTATAACGTCATTTGGGTAAAAATAAAGTCCAACAACCGCATAATTACTTTTTGGGTTGTGAGGCTTTTCTTCAATGCCTAAAGCATTTCCAGACTTGTCAAAGTCAACTACACCATATCGTTTGGGATCATTTACATAATAACCGAATACTGTAGCTTTATTATGAAATAAATTTAATGAAGACTTTTCTAATATTTTGGATAAACCTTGGCCGTAAAAAATATTATCCCCTAATATTAAGCAAACGTCATCGTTTCCAATAAAATCTTCACCAAGTATAAAGGCCTGAGCTAGACCGTCAGGAGAAGGTTGTTCTTTATATAAAAATTTAATTCCTAATTGACTTCCATCTTCTAAAACTCTCTTGTAATTTGGCAAGTCAATAGGGGTTGAAATAATTAAAATTTCTCTTATGCCAGCAAGCATTAAAACAGAAAGCGGGTAGTAAATCATTGGCTTATCTCCAACTGGAAGTAGTTGTTTTGAAACCCCCTTAGTAATTGGATATAGCCTAGTGCCAGAACCTCCGGCAAGAATAATTCCTTTCATATTATATTATTATCCAATTAGGCAATTGTAAACTATTACTTTCGGTTTTGTTAGTCCACATTTTTGGGCAAATTGTTATTGAGCTATTTTCTTCACCTAAAAACGCTGCCCACCAACTGAAAGAGCTATTTGAAATTATTTTGTGATGACAATTTTTTAGTACTTCAAAATCCTCAAATTCATTTTTTGAAAAATCAATATAAGTACAGTTTTCAATAATTAAGTTCATTTTACACCAATTAATATCATCCGATACAATGAAAAAACGTTGTTCTTTAACCTTATCTCTTATATATTTAATAGCATCTAAAAAATATTTGATCCCAATAGTTTCATGTATTAAATTGTTAACATAATCACCTCTTCTAACATGAATGCCAACTGAGTTAGCTGATAATGTTAAAATAAGATCTTTTACTAGAGAATTATTTATATTATATTGAAAACACTTTTTCAAGTGCCTTTTGTTGCGCATTATATATGAAATATGCTGCCAACCACCAACATAATATACAAAAGGAAATGAAGAAAACTCTTGGTAAGAGTATGGGGTTTTTTCTCGATTTATAAAAAAAAGAAAATTAATTCTATTTAAGAAGTATAAAAAAAAGCCGATAAATCTATTAATTAAACGGACTTCAACATGCATTTTCGAAATTCGTAGTTCTGTATTATATAAAAATGCCCAAGTTGAATCATAATAGACATTAATATTATTACATTTTAAATATTCCCCATAAGAAAATTGAAACATTTCATTTCCTAGACCCCCCAAGAGTTTTACAACCGCAATTTTTTTCATAAATCGATAAGACTTTTTTTATTTTTCAAGTAGTTTGGGTTGTTAGAATTGTTCTTGTAATACTCCTTTTTATTAATATTATTTTATGGAATTAGCAAAGGCCTTTTTAATTTGAGAGTACATGTATTTATTATGAAAGAATAATTAATATATCTCAAACAACTTTAGTTGTTAATATAAATCAATTTTGCTTTATTCTAGTCCAACTTTCCCAAACAAAATAATAATCGAAATTTTTTTTATGTGTTTTACTTAATTTTTGTTGAATTAAATCTCTTTTTAATTTAGAGTCATCGCCAACAAAGTGGAATTGAATAAGCAAATTATCGATTATTCTAATTAATTTATTATTAAATAAATCATCTAAAACTTCGTATTCAGAACCCTCAATGTTTAACTTTATCAAGTCAATCCTTTTAATACCTGATTCATAAATGAAATCTGTAATACTCCTTATTTGTACTTTAGTGCCATTTTTTACATCATTCATTACAGAAGATCCTGCTCCTTTGTCTGAGATGTTTATTTCAAAATCTCGATTAGAAAGACCAAAATTAAAAAGTTTAACCTTACTGACTCCCTTGAAATTATTAGTTATTTTTTTATAAAAAAGAGGGTGTGGTTCAAATATAAAGATGTTACAACCATAATTATCATAGATTTTTTTTGAATAATATCCCTCAAAACCTCCAACATCAAATACGATTGATTCCTGTTTTAAATCAAAATCAAAGAGTGAATCTTTCGAACTATAAAATTTCTCCAAGTCGATAAGCTGCTTGTCTTTAAGCAATTTTAATTTTATCAAATAAATTAGTTTATTTGATAAATTTTTGAGAAATATTTTAATTTTATTCATGATTTTAAAAAATATTGTAGATTATCATACTTATATTATGTTTTATGCTTGTCCTAATTTTTCAACGATAATGTGAATGCATAAATAAATTCATTCTCAAAATCACCTTTTACTATAATTACAAGGCTATTAATAACTATAACCCATTTTTAAAATGGTTTGTGTAAAATTCATTTATATTACTACAAATATAATCTATCTGTTCATCTGTTAGTTTGGAAGAAGATGGCAGCCATAATCCTGATAAGCCTATTTCATTTGACACAACATGTTCTCCCTCAACATTATATGCTAACTGTTTGTTTATTGGGGGATACATTATTCTTGAGCCTATACCCTTAGATTTTAAAAATAACATTAAACCTTCTCTTTCTTTTACTTTAACATCAATAAACCAAGGAGTTGTATTATCTAAGTCTTGATCAAAAAATTTAACTTTTGAAGTTTGAGAAAGATTTTTTTTGTACAAATTATAGATTTCTTTCATTCTGTTCATTCTCCAATCAAGTTTACTCATTTGTACATTACCAATTACAGCTTGTAGATCAGTAAACTTAAAATTATATCCAATTACCTCATGTATATCATTCCCACCCCCTGATCTTCCGAAATCTTTTAACCTTGAAATATTGAAGGCCATCTCATCATCGTCCGTAATAATAGCTCCTCCCTGACCTGTAGAAATAATTTTAGGTGCTGAAAATGAAAAACTACCCGCAATTCCTTTTCTTCCTTGATGAATACCATCAGGATAAAATGACCCCAAAGCTTGTGCGCTATCCTCTAAAAGAATCAAATTATTTTCTTTACAAAATGAAACAATCGCATTAATATCTGCAGGATATCGACCATTTGCATTCATTAAAAAGACTGCTTTTGTATTTGATGAAATATTTTTTTTAATTTCTTCAAGACTTATACATAGAGTCTTTGGATCTACGTCTATAAACTTTGGTTCTGCTCCAAACATCTTTAGCGAATTTGGTGTTGCTACCATCGTATAATTTGGAACTAAAACTTCATCTCCAGCTTTGATACCTGAAGCTATAGCCATAATAGTGAGACTTATAGTGCCGTTATTTACTACAAAGCAATGTTTAGCTCCTGTAAATTTTTTAATATGATCTTGAAACTTAAATGTTTCTTTAAATTCTGTTATCCAACCACCACTAGTCATGTAATCATTTAAAGCCTCTGTCTCTTGGTGATCAAACCATGGCTCCATTTGATTAATAAAATCCATATTTGTTTATTAAAATTTTAAAATTATTTAACGCTACTTCTGAATTAATTTTCTTTATTGGTTTTGCTGGATTTCCTTTATAGACTGTCCATGGCTCACTTTCTCCATAAAATAAACTGCCTGAAGCTATTAAAACTCCCTCTTCAATTATACTTCCAGGCAATACAATAGAATTAGTCCCAATATTAGAGAATCGCTTCATCAATATAGGCTCTATTATTTGTTTTCCCTTTAATTCTTCAGGAATCAATGCCCCAAACAGCCCAGAGTCATCGAATCTATCTGAACCACATATTATTCTAGCGCCAGCCATTATATTATTGACCCCTTCGCATTTAAAAGATGATTTAGCACCCCCAATAATGGTAACATAAGGCGAAATATGAGTATATGACCCTATAGATATTTTAACGGTACAATATACTCCTTTGTCTATGGCAATATGATTGCCTAAAATAGGTTCAATCCTAAATTCAGCATCCTTGTGAATAAAAATGTCTTTTGATTTATTATTCATACTTAACTTTATCTATTTCAACACTTACAAAAGGTCCATTTTTTGCTTCTATAATTTTAGTATTATCCTCTAAGATTTTATATCCATGTCCTCCATAAGCCATAATAGCCATGTCTCCTTCTTTTAAAACAATCTCTTCAACGAAATTCATTTCTTGGTCAAAAATAGTTGCCAACATCGATCCTGATTTAACATAAACCATTTCCTGAGTAATGTTAGCTTCTCTTGGAACAATATTATGCTTATGTTTTGCTAAATTCTTTCCATCTTGATACCACCAACTGCCTACTTGAATAAATAGCCTATTGTCAGTTATAAAGTTTAATCCCTCAACCCAATCTTCGTCTTTATAAACTATACAAAGTAGATTTTCCTTAGAATCATTGATTTTTCTCATCTATTTATTATTTATCTCTATTTGACAAAACTGGATCTTTGATAGGCCAGTCTATATTAATTCTTTTATCGTTCCACTTATAGGTAAACTGCTTATCGTAGTCATTATAATTACCCTGATATGCTAGCTTATAATTGTAAACAGCAAAATCTGATTTTACTAAAAATGCATTGCCAAAGCCTGGTGGGATTAAGATCATTTCAGGATCTAAGTGATTTAGTGTGAAACTGTCATGCTGTAAGAAAGTTGGAGAATCTTCTCTACAATCAACAACAACTTGATAAATTTCTCCGAATAAACATTCTACTAATTTATATGAATCAAAATCACCATGAATACCTCTTAATACTCTTGCATTATTATGGGCATTTTTGCTGTGCACAAAATTAAGGCTTGGAGTAAATTCTTCTTTAAAGTATGAATCTAAGTAATCTGTAAATAAAAAACCTCTATTGTCTTTAAAAACATCTGGTGTAATGATTTTGACTTCAGAAAATATTAAAGAAGATTTTACTTTAAAATCGTTATACATTCATATTAAAAATTAAATTAATCAAATCCGTAATCATTATGAGCTAAATCATAATCAACCATTATTTTAACTAGCTCATCTATATTTGTCTGTGATTCCCAGCCAAAAACTTTTTTTGCTTTCGTAGCATCTCCTAATAACAATTCAACTTCAGCTGGCCTGTAATATTTTGGATTAATTTTAACTAATATTCTACCATCATTATTGTCAATCCCTATTTCATTTTCACCTTCACCATTCCAAGATATCGTTATTCCAACGTGCTTAAAAGCTTTTTCAGTAAATTCTCTAATTGTGTAACATTTACCTGTAGCTACAACAAAATCTTCAGGCTTGTCTTGCTGGAGCATTAGCCACATCATCTCCACATAATCTTTTGCATAACCCCAGTCTCTTTTAGCATCAATATTTCCTAACTGCAAAACATCCTGTTCTCCTTTAAATATTTTAGCTACAGCCTGTGTTATTTTTTTTGTTACAAATGTTTCTCCTCTTCTAGGAGATTCGTGATTAAATAATATGCCATTACATGCAAACATATTGTATGATTCTCTGTAATTGACTGTAACCCAATATGAATATAATTTAGCTGCACCGTAGGGAGACTTAGGGTAAAATGGAGTTGTTTCACTTTGTGGTTCAGTTCCTGGTAAACCTCCAAACAATTCTGATGTAGAGGCCTGATAAAATTTAGTATTCACACCCGTATCTCTTATAGCATCTAACAAACGTATCGTACCAATAGCATCAACTTCACCAGTATATTCAGGAACATCAAAAGAAACTCCAACATGAGATTGAGCTGCTAAATTATACACTTCATCAGGCTTAATCTTTGAAATTAATGCATGAAGATTACTGGAATCAGTTAAGTCTCCATGATAACTTTTGAAATTTTTGTGATTCCAGTATTTTTTTGGAATTCTAATAGAAGTAAAAACAGATGATCTTCGGATAATAGCATGCACTTCGTAACCTTTGTCAATTAAAAACTCTAATAAATAAGAGCCATCTTGGCCCGTAACACCCGTAATAAAAGCTTTTTTTGTCATATGGATTTTAATTTACTTACTAAAAATTTGATTGTTTTTTACTTCATATATAATATCCGCTTTTATCAAAGTTGAAATTCTATGAGCTATCATAATTATAGTTTTTTTTCCTTTAAGGTTATTAATTGATTCCATGACCTCTTTTTCAGTTTCTGAATCTAAAGCAGATGTAGCCTCATCTAAAACTAATATTTCGGGTTGGTTATAAAGAGCTCTAGCTATTCCTATTCTTTGCCTTTGACCCCCTGATAATTGAACTCCTCTTTCACCAACTTTAGTGTCTATTTCTAATTCAAGCGTTTTAATAAATTCATCTAATTGAACATCTTTAATAAGCTGATTAATTCTTGCTATGTCAATCTTATCTTCGGATACTCCGAATGCAATATTTTTTTTAATAGTGTCATCCGTTAAATAAATAGATTGAGAAACATAACCAATCTTATTTCTCCAGGATTGTTTTAATTGAAAATCTTTTTTTCCATCTATAAAAATCTCACCAGATGTTGGTTTGTGAAGGCCAATAAGTACATCAACCAATGTGCTTTTTCCTGACCCAGACTCTCCAATAATTCCAATAGTTTGTCCTTTATTAATCTTTAAATTAATGTTTTTTAACACTACGCTTTTTTCGCTAAAACTAAAATTAACTTTACGAAATTCAATTTCACTTTTAAACTTGAAGTTTTCAAGAGAATTTTCAAAAGTTTTAACTTGGGTATATGAATTAATTTCCTTGTAAATGATATCAAGAGCTGGTGAAAAAAATTTCATAGTTTGTATTGCGGCAATAACTCTATTTAAGGAGGGAATCATTCTAAAAGTAGCTGCAACAAAAACTCCCAAGATTGAAATTAGACTCGTAGTTTCTTTGCCTTGAAACAATAGTACCATTATAAAGCTAACCAGTCCTACTACTGAAATAAGCTCTAAATAAAATCTAGGCATTTGAGAAACGGTTGCTTGATTTGCATTTAATCTAGCTTTTAAATAATTTTTATTAGAAAAATCTTCCATAAACGAAGTAGCTTTTCCAAGGATTAATAAATCTTTAATTCCACCTAAACCTTCTAAAGCTATTTTAGATGCCTGTCCATCAAAATCTTCTCTTAAACTACCCCATGCCTTTAATTTTCTTTTTGTGAATTGTAAAAAAATCACAGACAACAACCCGTAAAACAACCCTATGAATATTGCTCCAAAAGGCTCGATGTATATAAGTGTTAGTAAAACAGAAAAAATAAAACCTCCCTCTATTAGAATTGTAATTAATGAAAGTAAAAAAATATAATAATGATTAATTTCTATTTGTATATTTTTAATCAGCTCTGAAGCATTTCTATTTAGGTGAAATTTATAAGGCTGACTTAAATAAATTGAAAATAAATTATTGGATGTGTAGGCTGTAATGTTTGTTAAAAACCGATTTTGCTTAAAAGTCAGAAAAATAATAAACAAAGACTTTACAAAATAAACTATAACGATAGTCCCAAGAAACAAGAAAATAAAATTTTGATTTGAAAATTCAGAAAAATAATTTCGAATAGAATAGATTAAAGGAGTTTTTTCTACCATTTCAGGCTCTAAAATGATAGAAAGGGCTGGAATCAATATACCAAGTCCAAAAACTTCTAGAATCATTCCTACAAAAAGAAGTAAGGTCAGAATCACAAGCCCTTTTCTTTGTCTTTTGGTAATTAAAAAATTTATTTTTTTAAGTGTGCTTATCATCTACAATTTCTTAAGTAGCGAAGTACTTGACTGTATTTTATCTCCAAGTCCATTAACAATCGCTACATTCATTAGTTCGCAAATAGACCTTTCAGGAATAATATCATTATTTATATCTCCTCCTTTTGGAAAACATAATTCAAACTCACCTCCAAGCTGCTTAGCAAGCATTCAAATAGTATCACAACCTGTTCAATCTTTCCTTTGTTATTCCATTATATCTGAAAACTTAATGTAATAATAAATCTGTCTCAATTTTTGAGTATATGTATTTCATTGATTCTTTATTTAAAAAACTCTTTTTTTACTTTTTTGAATAAATAATTAAGTTTTTTTATGATTTATTGTAATAATCTCTATACCAATCAACAAACATAGATATTCCAAAATCAATAGAAGTATTTGGCTTAAAATTGATTTGTAAATCAGAAATATCTGCATAAGTAGCAGTAACATCTCCAGCTTGAATTTCCATAAAATTTTTCTCTATTACTCTGTCTGTTTTCTTTTCGATAGCAGTTATAAAATCCTTTAATTTAACAGGATTGTTATTTCCTATATTATATATCCTGTAGGGAGAGGAAGAAAAATTAGGTGATGGATTTTTGTCAAATTCAATTGAACCTTCTGCGGGATTATCAATAGCACTTATAACTCCTTTTACAACATCATCTATGTAAGTAAAATCTCTAATCATTTTACCGTGGTTAAAAACATCAATTGGCTTGTTTTCAAAAGCTGCTTTTACAAACAAAAATAATGCCATATCTGGCCTTCCCCACGGTCCATATACAGTAAAAAACCTAAGCCCGGTAGTCCTTATTCCAAACAAATGAGAATAGGTATGAGCCATTAATTCGTTAGATTTTTTAGTAGCTGCATAAAGTGAAACCGGATGGTCTACATTGTCTTTTGTTGAAAAAGGTAAACTTTTATTTAGTCCATATACCGATGATGACGATGCATAAGTTAAATTCTCTACATCATTTTGTCTACATGCTTCAAGGATATTTGAAAATCCTACTATGTTTGAATCTATATAAGCTTTTGGATTTATCAGTGAATATCTAACCCCTGCTTGAGCTGCTAAATTACAAACAGCATCAGGTTTTTCTTGTTTGAATACAAAATCTATGAATTTCTTGTCTTCTAAATTACCTTTATAAAAAAAATGATTACTGTAAATTGAGGATTTTATTTTTTGACCATATTTAATTTTATTCTTTTCTATACCTATGTTTTTTAATCTTGAATATTTTAATTTAATATCATAATAATCATTGATTTGGTCAATGCCAACAACAGTGTTACCCCTTTCAATTAGCCTTTTTGAAAGATGGTATCCAATAAATCCTGCTGAACCTGTAATTATTATTTTCATCTATTGTTGAGTAAAAAACTTTTGCATAAATTTAAATAAACATATTTTTTTTAATTTTTAAAACCCTATTTTTTATAGTCATTTACAATTTCAAAAAGTTTATTGGTTTAGCCTTAGCTTTGTAAAAATACTTCCATTATTCTGTATGGAATTAAAATATCCAAGAACTGTAATGGCTTATTGTTTATTCACTTTAAAAATGATTATAAATGATTTTTACTACTGCTGGTAGGTGAGATTTCTTTTTTCGTAAAATTAGTGCTCTTTTCATCCCTTTCCAATTGAATAGGTGCTTGATGAAAGAATCCCTCTACCATCAAAAACTACAGTGTTTGAAAAGTCTAAACTTTTAAACACCTCCCACTGGGTTAAAATGGCTGCCGCATCAATGCCTAGGTCTAATGTACTTATAGAATCAAGTACCGAAATCCGCGTAGTTATATCTTCTTTGTTTGAAGCCTCCCAATAAAAATCAATATCACTAAAGATAGATTCTTTGGATACCATCGGATCGTAAATTTCTAAAATTGCTCCAGCTTTAAATAATTTCTCCGTAACATAGATTGCAGGGCTTTCTCTAGAATCATTGGTGTTGGCTTTAAACGCCCATCCTAAAACAGCAATTTTTTGCCCGGTTAAATCACCTCCAAAATGATCAATAATTTTTTGAGCAAAACGATCTTTTTGATAGTCATTTATTTTAATCACCTGATGCCAGTAGTCTGCTACTTCCTCTAATCCATAATATTTACACAGGTAAACTAAATTCAAAATGTCTTTTTGAAAACAGCTCCCTCCAAAACCTACAGAAGCTTTTAAAAATTTTGGCCCAATCCGGTGATCCATTCCAATGGCTTTTGATAACTCCTCAACATCGGCACCTGTTTTTTCACAGAGTGCAGAAAGACTGTTAATCGACGAGATCCGCTGTGCGAGCATTGCATTAGAAGCTAACTTTGATAGCTCTGAAGACCAAACATTGGTAGTCAGTATTTTTTCTTTAGGAATCCAGTTGGCATAGATATCAACTAAAGCCTGAACCGCTTTTTGTCCCGTTTCTGATGCATCTCCACCAATAAGTACCCGGTCTGATTTAAACAAATCCTCAATGGCAGTCCCTTCGGCTAAAAACTCAGGATTGGAAAGAATTTCAAAGTGTACTCCATTTCCCTCACTGTTCAAAATCTCTTTAATCTTTTCAGCGGTGCGAACCGGAAGGGTTGATTTTTCAATCACAATTTTATCGGTTATGGCAACCTGAGCGATGTTTTTTGCACAGGCTTCCACAAAGCGTAAATCGGCAGCCATACCGGCCCCTTCACCCTCTATTTTTGTTGGCGTATTGACCGCCATAAAAATCATTTCAGCCTTTTCAATAGCCTTATCTACTTCTGTAGAGAAAAATAAATTTCTGCCTCGAGCCTCAGCAACTACTTCTGCTAAACCGGGTTCATAAATGGGAAGGTTTTCTAAAGGGCCATTCCAAGCAGCAATACGCGCTGTATTTAAATCAACTACAGTAACTTTTATGTCGGGACATTTCAAGGCAATTACGGCCATGGTAGGTCCTCCCACGTAACCTGCACCAATACAACAAATGTTTTTTATTTGCATTCTATTTTTTTAAAAGCCATGAGGAGGATTGAATCTTGTCTCCAAGGCCCTCTATTAGTCCAATACCCACTTCTTTACAAATCGGCGCCTCAGGAATGCTGTCATTATTTTGATCCCCACCATTAGCAAAAAACAAATCATACATAGTACCGTATTCTTTAGCTAAAAAACGCAGCGTGGAGCACTGGGTTTTATCCTTATCAATAGAAACTAGTGCTTTGTCAACAATACCGATAGCCTTTACAATAATTAGGCGCTCTTCTTCATCCATAAAGGCTTTACTACCTTTTAATTCTCTTTGCAAATCACTATTTACAATAACCCAAAGCTTATCTCCAGAAGTTTTTGCTTTATCAAAAAGCTCTAAATGCCCTTTGTGTAGGGGGTTAAAATAGCCTGAAACAATGATTGCTTTTAGTTTCATTTACGCTCTGTTATAATCATCTTCAATACGCACTATATCGTCCTCCCCAAAATAAGTTCCTGTTTGCACTTCTATAAAAACAACTTTCTCTTGTCCTTTATTTTCAATTCTGTGTTTTACTCCCTGAGGGATCAAAATCGTTTGCCCAGCCGTATATTCCTGTGCTTCTCCATCCAAAGTAATGGTTCCTGTGCCTTCAACAATGGTCCAAGCCTCAGAGCGCTTATGGTGGTACTGGTAAGAAAGTCTCCCCCCTAGATCCACTTCAATTCGTTTTAGCTTATAGGTGGGCTCGTCATGCAGTACAAAAAAACGTCCCCAAGGGCGCTCTTCACTTTCTATGGATATCATCGGTTCTCTTTTTCGTTAAACAATACAATATG